>Ga0081455_10005040_pt1 | contig 14591 bp, 16 predicted proteins | sample TabmetS3T2R1_FD_70207 | JGI IMG/M metagenome (GOLD analysis project Ga0081455, IMG submission 70207) | Tabebuia heterophylla rhizosphere microbial communities from the University of Puerto Rico - S3T2R1 | ecosystem: Host-associated > Plants > Roots > Rhizosphere ... | reverse complement strand
CACCTTCGGCTACGACGCCGAGAACCGCCTGACCTCGGCCAACGGGCTGGGCAACAGCGCGACCTACGCCTTCGACGCCCAGGGCCGGCGCAAGGCGCGCACCGTCAACGGCACCACCACGATCTCGGTCACCGACGCCGACAACCGCGAGGTGCTGGAGTACGACGGCAGCAGCGGCAGCCTCCTGCGCTGGTACGCCTACGGGCTCGGGCCCAACGATGTCCTCAGCCAGATGAGCCTTTCGCCCGCCGGCCGCGTGACCTTCGTGCCCGACCTGCTGGGCTCGGTCATCGCCGCATTCGATACGTCCGGTGCTCTCACGAAGTCGGCCTATCAGCCCTACGGCAGCAGCGCCGCCCCGGCGAGCCCGTTCGCCTTCACCGGGCAGCGCATCGATCAAGAGACCGGCGGGACCTACTACTACCGAGCGCGGCACTACTCGCCTGTGTTAGGACGTTTCCTGCAACCTGACCCTGTCCGCTACGCCGCGGGGGCCAATCTTTACGCATATGTTGGCAACAATCCCCTGAACGCAGTCGATGCGTCTGGATTGGCGGCTGACGTCCCCAGCAACGGCGGCGGATATAGTGGTGGCTGGAGTCCGAACAGCGACCTCGGTGCCGGACCAGGCTTCGTATCGAATCCCACTGCCTTTCAAGACGTCGGGTCGACAGCTTCGGCTCCTCCACTTGCTTCGCCCTCTACAGGCTCGACAGCTCCAAGTCCGGCAGTCGTGCCTGCCATCGTAGCACTGGGGCCGTCGATCGCAGTGACGCCGCAGATCTACGGCATGGGCCTACCAGGTAGCCCGAACGTTCAGGAAATTCAGTATCGTCCCTCTCAGCCAAATCCCTTCCCCTCTCCTCGTAGCTGGGGGCTTTTATCTTGAGCGTCAGTTGACGCCTCAACGAAATCAAAGATGGGCGATTTGGCGTCCGAATCCAGACTGATCGAATGACAAGCTGCCCCCTGGCGGGCCTGCTACCTACCGGGGCGAACCTGAAGCAACGTACTTAGACCAACCGGATTTGAAGGCCGCGTAAGCACCAGTACCAACCAAGATCCCCATTAGAACGAGGGCCATGCCGGTGACCAGCTCGACTGTCAGTGACTCTCCCAGCACAGCGATCCCCAGTACCATGGCAGTGATTGGATTGAGGGTCAGATACAGGGTTGTGACGGTCGGCGTCAGCCAACGCAATGCCCACATGAAAAGTGAAAACTGCACAGTGCCACCGATCGTCCCCAGGAACGCCACCGCCATCCATCCTTTGGGACCGAGTGCCGGGAGCGCCAAGCCGCCCCGATGGAACCCGACAACCGGCAAGAGCGCTGCGACCGCGAATGCCATTGCCAATGCTGTTACGAAAAGTGGTCCAAGGCGCGTCAATGTGGTGCGACTGAAGACAGAGTAAACCGCAGCACAGAGGGCGCCGAGGAGCATCAGGCAGTCACCGACAACGTAATCGAAATTGTTCCTTCCGAACGCAGCGGCGCCAAACGCAACGCCTATACCGGAAAACGCCAGCAAAACGCCCGCGATCTTAGCAGCAGTCAGTGGCTCCCGCCCAAAGGCTGCCGCCACGAGCAGGGTCTGGATCGGAATTGTCGCCAACCCCACGGCGCCGCGCGCTGCGGGATTGTACTGGAGCGACGCATTAAAGGCCCAAGGGAAGAGAACGAAGAAGAGGATCCCGAACATGGCGATCTTCGCGTAGTCGGATGGAATGAGCTCGCCCCGCGGCCAGAGCGCCGGCAAGGCCGGAGCAAAGCAGATCACCGAGATGACGTACCGGTAGAACACCAGCGAGATCGGATCCGTTTCACTGATAACGAAGCGCGTGGCCACAACGACGGCACCCGCGCTCAGAGCCGCTGTCGCGGCGGCGACGTGGGCGAGCACAGCCTTGTTCACCATGTTGCAACCACCTCAGTCGAACGCGGACCGCTACTCACTTTAAAAGTGAAAGTGACATCTAACGTAGAGACTTTTAAAATGCAAGACACTTTGATAGGGTGGCACGACTTGCCATTCTCGATGGAAGTGGTCCTGGAGACGGAGGTGCTTGCTCAATGGCAAAACATGACTTCAGGTCGACTTGCTCCATTGCACGCACGTTGGAGCTCGTGGGCGACAAGTGGACCCTTCTGGTCGTTCGCGATCTAATGTGGTACGGGAAACAGACCTTCCAGGCGCTGCAAGACAGTGCCGAGCACGTCCCGTCCAACATCCTGTCCGAACGTCTCAAGAGGCTTGCAGAATGGGGCTTGATGCAACGCCGCGTTTACCAACAACGGCCCGTTCGATATTCGTATCATCTGACCGATGAAGGAAGGTCCCTGGAGCCCGTTTTGCTGCAGATCATGGGATGGGGCCACAAGCACCTTGGCGGTGGCCGCTATGATCCAAAGTCAGGAGCTTCGATCGCCGTCAGCGACACTGGCTCCTCAAAACCAATCCGAAGTCAGGTTTCCCGGGATTGTGTTTCGCCCGATAGCCGAACCGAACGCGCGATTCCGAGTCGATCTGACCTAGGTCCGAGAAGCGGAAAAGCAAGTGGTCGGACGGTTCGTCGCCTTCATGCGCGCTGAATCGCGGCTGCTCCCGTCGTCATTAGACGTAGTCGAAGCCTCAGCCAGCGCGGATCGATTAAGGACAAATCGGTGCGTCTCATGGAAACGGAAATCGAAACGCCGCCGCCGATAGGGTTCGCTGCCTCGACCGCAATGTTTGGAACGTTCTCCGTGCTGCTGTGGCTGACTGTTGCGCTGGTGATTCCCCGGCTGCGTGATGCGTTCGGCATTGCGCCGATCATCGGCTGGTACATAAGTGGCACGGCATTCGTCCTTATACCGATCCTGATCTTTGGATGTCTGATGGCCCGGCGAGAACTGACAAAGGGCGATCTGGGTTCGCTGAGAAGGCGCCTGAGATTGAACGCGATGAATCGCGGCGACGTCGCTTGGGCCGTCGGCGGCATCTTCGCTATTTCGATCGCCACAACTGCAATCCTGGCGATGGTGCGTTCCGTAGATCCGAGTTTCCGGCCGTCGCCCTGGTTCCTGTTGCAGCCGCCCGGTTGGCATGCCTGGGTCTTTGCGGCATGGACTCCATTGCTCCTTAGCAACATCTTGGGTGAGGAATTGTGCTGGCGTGGTTACCTTCTGCCCAGGCAGGAAGCGGGACTTGGCCGCATGGCATGGCTGCCAAATGGAATCTTGTGGTGCTTGTTTCACTGGAGTTTCGGCTGGCCGATCATGGTGATTTTGCTGCCGATTACACTGCTCTTACCTTGGATTGTGCAGAGACGGCGAAACACATGGATTGGCATCATCATTCACGGTGTGTTCAATGTGGCTGGCTTTGTCGCCGTGGCAAGCGGAGCCGACGTTTAAGGGAAGTCGTTGTGTGCTATTGCACCGAACTGGAGGTGGCTCGAACGTCGATGGACGCCGGTCAGGTTGCCGACGCAGTGGCGGGCCAGTTGAGTCCGCGCCTTGAATCTAAGCCGCAGCTTGGAGAAGCAAGTCAAGCTGGCTGTGCTCCCCCGCAGCCACTTCCGTCATAACTCGCTCACCGTCTCGATCTAGCCATCGGAGCGTTGTCTGGTCTGTACTCTCTCGAAAGCGAGCTCCGTCGCTCGCGTCGATTTTCGTCCGCAATCGATCCTCGGCTATTCGTTCAAATCGCCCCGCAACCAGTAGCGATGCGCCAGGGTGCATCACTCCGCATGGGTCCTGACTGCCGACCAAAAGCGCCGACCATGGCCTCGCGCGATGGGACCCTTTCACCCACCTTGTTCAGAGCTCATCCTATTCATGGCACATGGCACAAGTGCCGTAGCATTTGCGCGTGGAAGCACACTATTCAGGGAAGCGCCTCCCAACGAGAGAGACTAGGTCAGCAAGTCGATTCGAATAGCCCCATTCGTTATCGTACCAGCCCACGACCTTGGCCTGATTGTCGTTAACCATGGTAAGCCCCGCGTCGAATGTACAACTCGGCGAAGTTCCTACTATGTCAGAAGAAACAATTTCGTCTTCAGTGTAGGCGAGGATGCCCCGTAGATTGCCCTCGGAGGCTTTCTTGAATGCTGCATTGATCTCTTGCACGGAAGTGTTTCGAGACAATGTGACGACCAAGTCGGTTACAGATCCAGCCGGCACAGGTACTCGGAAGGCCAAACCATCGAGCTTTCCCTTCAGTTCGGGAAGGACAAGACTTGTGGCCTTGGCCGCTCCAGTGGTTGTGGGAGCAATATTGATCGCAGCAGCACGCATTCTCCGGAGGTTGGGTTTTCCCGAGCGGCTCATCGCGATTTGGTCGAGTAGCTGTTGTTCTGTCGTGTATGCATGGACCGTCGTCATGAAGCCCTTTTCGATGCCAAATGCGTCCAACAGGACTTTTGCCATAGGGGCAACACAGTTTGTTGTGCACGAAGCACTCGAAATGACGGTGTGTCGTTGACGGTCAAAGAGAGCGTCATTCACTCCCATTACAATCGTGATGTCTTCATCGGTTGCCGGCGCCGAAATGATGACCTTTTGAGCACCCGCATCGACATGCTTCCGGGCATCAGCGGCCTTCGTAAATCGGCCGGTGGCCTCGATCACGACGTCGATCGAAAAAGACTTCCAAGGCAAGCGAGCAGGATCTGCTTCAGCAGATGCTTGTATTAGCTTGTCTTCGATGCGGATTCCCTTGTCGGTGGGGCTCACGCTCTTAGGAAAGGTTCCTGTAGTGGAATCGTATTTGATCATGTGCGTCAACACTTCGGGTGGCGCCAGATCGTTGATGCACACGATCTCTATGTCTTTCTGACTCGCCTGCACGGCACGAAGAAGATTGCGTCCTATCCGACCAAAACCGTTGATAGCCACTCGAACAGTCATGCTTCTCCCTTGGGCTGCGGACAGCAAGTAAGATCGAGCCAACATCATCGGAAGGTCAAACTTCCCTATAATTCGGCCACAGAACTTAGACGCTCGACCTCGAACGCCGTGCGTCACTATCAGCGCCGTAGCTGGGTTGAGGTCTCCTGGCTGCTCTAATGTCGAATCGCGCGCCTGATCGATTGAGGCGGCTGTCCGTAGATGCGGATGAAAGCCCGCCTCATGTTTTCCGCGTCGCCGAAGCCCACCGCCTCGGCGATGCGCTCGACGGGTTCGCCTGTCGTCTCGATGCGGCCGCGGGCCAGATCTGTGCGCAGGCGTTCCACCACGCGCGCCGGGGTGGTCCCGGTCTGCGCACGGAACGCCCGGGTGAACTGGCGCAGGCTCATGCCGGCCGAGTCCGCGAGACGCTCCACGGTAAGCGCTTCGGCGATGTGGTCGCGCGCATAGCCGAGAGCCGCGGCGATCCGGTCGCTCTTCGGAGCCAGATCGACGGACGCCGCGAACTGTGATTGTCCGCCGTGGCGACGATGGTAGACGACGAGGTGCTGGGCCACGCCCTTGGCGATCGCAAAACCATGGTCCTCCTCGATCAACGCCAGCGCGAGATCGATGCCCGCCGTGATGCCGGCTGAGGTCCAGACGTTGCCGTCGCGACAGAAGATGCGATCGGCCTCGACCCGGACTGACGGGTGTTCTCTCTGAAGGCGCGCAGCATAGCGCCAGTGCGTCGTCGCCCGACGCCCGTCCAACAGTCCGGCCGCCGCGAGGGTGAACGCGCCGACACAAACGCTTGCCACGCGCCTCGTTCGGTTCGCGGCATCGGCAAGTTGGGCGAGCGTGTCGGCGTGGAGGGGTGGATCGAGGCGTCCACCGACGGCCATGAGCGTATCGACGACGGCGCCCTCGACCGGGGAGGCAGCGATGGGCATGTCGAGGCTGTTTGTCACGGCACCCGCGTCGGCGGCCAAGACAGTGACACGATACGCGGGACCTCCGAGTTCGCGGCTTGCGGCCTCGAACGCCGCGGCCGGGCCGGCGAGATCGAGCATCTGAAAGCCGGGTGACACGTAGAAACCAATCGTTTTCATGGCCAAATAGTAGGGAAGTATGACCTTTCGGTCAAACAGGCATGACCATAGCCTTTTGCCGCAGGAGGACGTACGGATGTCACAGCCAATCAGCGTCGTGGTGCCGGTGTATGACGGTATCACCCAGCTCGACTTCACCGGGCCGCACCAGTTTCTCTCGCGCACGCCGGACGTGCAGGTCCGCGCGGCCTCGCTCGACGGCCAGCCGGTCACCGCAGACCGCCTCACCTTTTCCAACTTGGAGGACCTCGGCGCCATCTCCGCGTGCGACGTACTGCTCGTGCCGGGCGGGGGTGGCTGCCTCAACGCGATCGAGAGTGACCATTTTCTCGCAGAGATCGCCCGCCTCGGCGCAACCGCGCGTTACCTGACGTCGGTCTGCACAGGGTCGCTCATCCTGGGCGCTGCCGGGTTCCTGCGCGGCCGCCGTGCGGCCTGCCACTGGGCTTGGCGGGACCTGCTGCCTCTCTTTGGCGCCATCGTCGATGAGGGCCGCGTCGTGCGCGACGGCAACATCCTGTCGGGTGGTGGCGTCACGGCAGGCATCGATTTCGTGCTCGCCTTGATCGCTGAGCTGCGCGGGCCGCGCGTGGCGGAGATGGTCCAGCTCGGTCTCGAATATGCGCCGCAACCGCCCTTCAACTCCGGTCGGCCGGACACTGCGCGGGCGGAGGTGCTGGAGGCGGTGAAGGCGCGCCAGGCTGCGGGCCGCGCCGAACGACGTGTGCGTTTCGACGCCTGGACGGCTAAGCATCGCGCCGTCCTGGCTGCCTGATGTCATGGAGTAGGAAATGAGCACAAACGACAGGCCAGAATTTGGCGCGGCGCTGGCCCTCGGCCGGACACTGGATCTGAAACTGCCCGACAGCCGCGCCGTGCGCGACGCCCACGACCAGGCGCAGACGGAATCGCAACCCTGGCTGTTCAACCATGTGATGCGCTCGTGGATTTACGGCGTGAAGCTGACTGAGCGTCGTGCGCTTAGCCCGGATGTCGAGCTCGTTGCCGTGGCGGTTCTTCTGCATGACTTGGGCCTTGCGCGCGGCGGCTCTCCGGATCGACGCTTCGAGGTCGTCGGCGCGGATCTCGGTCGGGCCTTCGCGCTATCGCACAACATGGGTGAGCGCCGTGCCGAGGCCGTCTGGGACGCGATCGCGCTTCACACCACGCCATCGATCGGACACCACAAGGGTGCCGACGTGCTCTGCAGTCAGCACGGCATCGCTTGCGACTACGGTGGCCTCGGTTATCAGGAACTTCGCGATGACGACAAGAAGGCAATCCTGGCGGCCTATCCCCGTCTCGACATGAAGAACATGCTGACGACGTGCCTTTGCGGGATTGCCAAGAATCATCCGAACACGACGCGGGACAATTTCATCGCTGACTTTGGCCTGAAATACATCCCGGGATACACGCGCCCGTCGGCGGTCGATTTTCTGCATCAGTCACCTTTTGCCGAGTGAGGCCATGATGGCTCGGACAGGAGAAGCGCCGGCTTCGCTGGAGAAGCGGGCCGCCACGCTTGAAATGGTGTTCAGGCGGAAGGCCGGAATGCAGGAGAGTTTTGTCGGAGAGTTCACGGAGCATGCCGACGATGCTTGGATCACCGCGAATGGCGCCCAGATGGTCGCGCGGGCATGGACTGACCCTGAATATCGCGCGCGCATGCTCGCCGACGGCACGGCGGCGGCTCGCGAGCTCGGGTTTGAGTTCCCAGAGCACCATCGAAACCTTGTTGTGCTCGAGAACACGCCCACCGTTCACAACGTGATCGTGTGCACGCTCTGCTCGTGCACGGCCTACACGATCATCGGCGCAGCGCCAGATTGGTACAAGGACCTGGACTATCGGGCGCGGGTGGTACGCGAGTCCCGCACCGTGCTGCGTGAGATGGGCCTCGACCTTCCGGCGACGACGGAGGTGCGCGTCTGGGATACGACAGCGGACACCCGCTACATGGTCTTGCCGATGCAGCCGCCCGCGACGATTGGCTGGCCCGTGCAGAAATTGGCAGCAATCGTGACGCAGAGCTCGATGATCGGGGCTGAGCGGCTCGAACAGGTGAAAGGCTGAGATCGTGGACGGCATGCACGACCTCGGCGGTAAGCAGGGGTTTGGTCGGGTACGCTATCCGTCGGCTCCCCACGATGAGAAATGGCGGCCGCTCGTTCGAGCGCTACTGGCGTTCGCCGTGGCGAGCGGCACTTGTAATATGGACGAATTTCGCCATGCCATCGAGCGCATGGCACCGCGGCACTATATGAGTGCATCCTATTTTGAGCGCCACTTGACGGCGATAGCCACACTGCTCGTGGAGAAGGGGATCGTGACGCGGGGCGAACTCGAGTCGCTGGCCGATGGAGAGTTCCCACTGTCGGGTCCATTGGGACCTGGTCGACGTGCTTCCGCTCCACAGGCCTTTGTCATAGGCGAGACAGTGCGCGTAAAGGCAGAGTTTGTTTCTGGCCACGTCCGGATACCCGCCTACATTCGCGGAAAGACCGGCACAGTCGTGCACATCTCGCCAGTAGCGCCGTTTCCCGACGCGGCTGCCCACAAGATGCAGGCCGAGTTGGAGCCAACCTACGATGTCTGCGGAGTTTGTATTCAGCGCCCGGTATAGCGTTGACGACCGTTGGCAGTGCATCCCGGATCAGCTGCTTAATGAGCGAGCCGAGCCCCGCGCTCGGTGCACGCAGTTGTGCGGCGCACCTCTCTCGGGGGTCGGCGGTAGACCTTGGCGAACACCGTATTGAAGCGACGTAGGCTGCCGAAGCCGGCGCGCAGTGCGATCTCAGCGATTGGAAGCTTCGTGCGGTCGAGCAGCCGCTTGGCGCGCTGCACACGCGCGGTCTGTGCGACCTGGACCGGGCTTGCGCCGAGATACTTGGCGAACAGGCGACTGAGCTGTCGGCTGCCGATGCCGAGCCGGATGGCCAGTTCCTCTACGCCTTGGCTATCGAGCGCACCGTCGTCAATCAGGCGGAGCGCGCGCTCGACGGTGGTGCGCGAGCCCTTCCAGGCCGGCGAAAAGGGCGCGGCTTCGGGGCGGCAGCGCAAACAGGGACGAAAGCCGGCAGCCTCGGCCGCCGCAGCCGAAGGATAAAAGGTGACATTGGCGCTCTTGGCTGGCCGAACCGGACAGACCGGCCGACAATAGATACGCGTCGTCCGCACGCCTGTGAAGAAACGGCCGTCATAGTGGCGGTCACGCGCAACGCGCGCCCTCTCGCATTCAGCCGCTTCGAGCATTGCTTTCTATCTTAACACTGCACTATCGAGTGAAAGAAGGCCGGCATTGCCGACCTAGTCCGATTCCGGCCAGTCGATCCTGGCGCTCGATGCCGCGGCGACGCCGCAGTCGCTGCGCTCAAACTAAGTACCGCGCATCTTGAGTTAGACACCATAACCTGAATTGGCTTTCGCAGCATGAATGCCTGGCGCGAGCTGCTCGCCTTCGGCGGCGCGTCAGCGTCGCTTCGGCATACACGTGTGCAGTGCTTTCTCGAAGTCGCTTGCTTCGTGACGCTCCATGATGCAGCCAGGGACGTCCTTCTGCACCCTGTTGACGCGGCGACCGCGCTGCACGGCCGGCCTGGACTCCATGCTTTCCGCCCATCGGATCAGATTAGGATACTCATGGACGCTCAAGAATTATCGAACGTCGACGTACCAGCCAAGCGCGTAAGTCCCGTACCAGGAGAAGATTGCGAAGTCGGCGATCGAGATATGGTCGCCAAGAATGAAGGCGCGGCCGGCGAGGCGACGGTTCAAGACGTCCATCTGGCGCTTGGTCTCCATCGTGTAGCGGTCGATGGCGTATTCGATTTTCACGGGCGCGTACTTATAGAAATGCGCGAAGCCGCCGCCGACGTATGGGGTACTTCCGACCTGCCAGAACAGCCAAGAAAGGCAATCGGCGCGGGCTGAGGCCTCGATCGGGATGAAGCGACCGAATTTTTCCGCGAGATGGAGCAGAATTGCGCCGGACTCGAAGATGCGCACCGGCTTGTCGCCGGAGAAGTCGATCAGCGCGGGGATCTTGGAGTTGGGGCTGACATCGACGAACCCGGATCCGAACTGATCGCCCTTTCTGATCTCGATTAGCCAGGCGTCGTACTCAGCGCCAGAAAGGCCCGCTTCCAGAAGCTCTTCGAGCAGCATCGTGACCTTCATGCCGTTCCAAGTGCCCTGGCTGTACAGTTGCAGCGGATGTTTGCCTTTCGGCAGGTCCTTTTCGAACGTCGCTCCGGCAGTCTGGCGATTGATCGATTCGAAGACGCCGCCATTCGTCTTGCGCTGCATCCACACCTTCGGCGGATCTCGATGCGGCGAGGCATCCGCAAGCGAAGCCCACAAATGCTGCGCCGCATAGGCCCGCTAAGGGCGCCACTCCTCGGATCGCTCGATGACTTCCGAGGGCGGTCGGCCCCTACATCTCTCTCCGAGAAGCGCCCCACAGTGCTTGAATGACGAGGGCCGAAAACGGCCAGCAGCTTACTGTCGGACATGCGATGTATCCGCCGACTGGTTCATGGGTGCGACAAGAGGAGTTGAGAGATGCGCGTTCTCATCGTTGGCGCGGGAGCCATTGGCGGATACTTCGGCGGCAGGATGCTGCAAGCTGGTCGCGATATCACCTTTCTGGTGCGCTCGCGCCGTGCCTCGGAGCTTGCTGCCGCAGGCCTCGTTATCAAAAGCCCGAACGGCGACGTAACGCTGAAGAATCCGCCGGTCGTCCAGGCCGACACCATCAAGGACAAGTTTGATGCGGTGCTGTTGAGCTGCAAGGCTTACGACCTCGACGATGCGATCAAGTCGTTCGCGCCGGCAGTAGGCGAGAGGACCGCGATCATCCCGCTGCTCAACGGTATGCGTCATCTGGACGTTCTAGACAAAAAATTGGGCGCGAGCCACGTGCTCGGCGGGCTCTGCCTGACTGCGGCGACACTGAACGAGAAGCGCGAGGTGGTCCAGCTGGGCCCAGTGCAATCGCTTGGTTTTGGCGAGCGCGACGGCAAAATGTCGGACCGGGTTCGCGCCTTCGCGGACGTCGTCAGGAGCTGCAATTTCGACGGTGCGGCGAGCGAGACTGTCCTGCAGGACATGTGGGAAAAATGGGTCTTCCTCGCGTCGAACGCAGCCTCGACTAGCCTCATGCGCGCCGCGATCGGCATCATCCTGGCGGCGCCCGGTGGCAAGGATTTCCTGCTTGGCGTTCTCGACGAATGCCGGGCAGTCGCGGCCGCGGAAGGCTATCCGCCCCGCGCGCCTGCACTGGAGCGCGCGACACGGATGTTGACCACGGAAGGCTCGCCGCTCACCGCATCGATGTTTCGTGACATGAAGGCAAGCCAACCGGTCGAAGCCGATCATGTGATTGGTGACTTGATTGCACGCGCTGACATCGCAAAAGTTCCGGTGCCTCGGCTGCGCACGGCCTACACCCATCTGAAGGCTTACGAGCAAACGCGCGGCTGATCGCGCATGCGCGACCCGGGGATGCAGGTGCTACGCCTCATCGCCCGGCCAGCAATTTGGCATTTTAAACATCGGGTCAATCATGGCGCGCAGTTCAGCATTGAAAGCCGTGCCCGCACGGTTTGCCGGCTGGTCGGTCGCCTGGGTCGCGTTCGTGGTCGCTGTTTTTGCCTGGGGCGTCGGCTTCCATGGCCTCGGGGTATTACTTCACAATTTGCACGAGACGAGGGGCTGGTCGATTGCGGTTATCTCGGCTGCAATTACGACGCACTTCTTGGGTGGGGCAGCGATCATTGTTTTTCTGCCGGAAGTGCACCGTGCTTTTGGTTTGGCGGCCACCACGATTTGCGGCGCCGCCTTCACGGCGGCGGGCATCGTCGGCTGGTCGATGGCGATTGCACCTTGGCAGCTCTTCATTGCGGCCCTGATCTCTGGCGGCGGATGGGCCGTAACGAGTGGTGCGGCAATAAACGCCATGGTCGCTCCTTGGTTCGATCGAGATCGCCCGAAGGCGATTGGCCTCGCTTTCAATGGAGCGAGTGTCGCAGGCATCGTTTTTCCGCTGCTGCTGGTTCAAGGGACTGCGAGCATCGGCCTTCAGGCGACCGCGATATTGGTGGCCATTACTATCCTGTTGGTTGTCGGGTCTCTGGCTCATTTCTACCTTCGAAAAGGGCCGGCGGATCTCGGTCTTACGGCCGATGGCGGCCTACCGGCGATGCCACGAAGCGAGCCAGCCCCGGTCCAGCGTCTTCCGCGCAGCTCGTTGATCAGAACCAGAGAATTTCAGACATTGAATGCCGCCTTTGCGCTCGCACTTTTTGCGCAAGTCGGCCTGCTGTCTCATCTCCTCACGCGGGTTTCGCCCGTGTTTGGTGCCAGTGGCGCAGCGCTCGTCGTGAGCTTGACAACAATCTCCGCAGTTGCCGGACGCACGCTGCTCGGCTGGCTCATCGGCGATCATGATCGCCGGATCGCAGCTTGTGGGAATTTCCTCGTTCAGAGCGTCGGAGTCGGTCTGATTTGCATCTCGGATACGCCGAGCGCGGTGCTGGTCGGCTGCGCGCTATTCGGTCTCGGCGTCGGAAACGTCGTTTCGCTTCCAACTCTGATTGCCCAGAAGGAGTTCCGATCGCCCGATGTCGGCACAGTCGTCGCGCTTGTAGTGGCAATCAATCAAGCCGTATTCGCTCTAGCACCGGCCATCCTCGGCACTATCCGGGATGTTACTGCAAGTTATACGGCGCCCTTTGCCATCGGTATCGCCGCGCAAATCATGGCTAGCTTCATTGTGCTCGTCGGTCGCCGCCATAGAGCAGCAGACGAAGGGTGAGGCGGACGAAATATTGAATGGGAGTTAGACTATGGCATGCGACGACGAAACCCGCGGCGGGGGATTTCCAAGACTTTTTCAAGTCGACCCATCTTGGTACGAACGTGCTTGGTTGCAAGAGCCTGCGCGACGGAAGCCCGGCATATTCGCTTTCTTACGTCGCATCTTTTCGCAACTGCGATTGACCAGATGCCAAGTCGCGTGGGCCGAGCGTCTGCACCATATCTGCATTCAATCTGCCAACGAGGCCTCGCCGCCGGCTTTCCGCAGCAAGGGTCTCACGATTGGTTAGGCCCGAAAATCGCCAGATAAGCGCGACAGCGTTTGGCATTGTGGTTATGCGTGGCTCTGGCGAAGAAATAGGACGGGAGCTCAGGTGCGCTCAAGGGCATGGGCTACCACTCGCGCTCGCATCCAAATCCTCAACATGCTGTGCGAGCGTCCAACCTGTCCTTCCGCATGCACATGGGCCGCTACGTGCGGTTGATGAACGCCCATTCGAAGAAATTTGAGGACCACTGCCGCATGGTTGCGCTCTATACTGTCCGGTGCACTTGGTGCGGATCGATCAGGCCGCGACGATGGCGCCGGCAAGGGCCGCTGGAGTGTCCAAGACGCTGTGGAGCATGAACGATATCGTTGCCCTGATCGATGCAGCGGCCCCGGCTCCCAAGCCCCGCGGCCCCTACAAGAAGCGGACGGTTGTGTAACCCAGGTTACACAACGCGCGCCCCAGGGTGCTAGCATCAGTGTATTTCCCAGTGCAGTCATGGGATAATTGCAACCCCGGGAGGCGATAAAATGAGGTTGGGACTGTTTCTCGCGACATTGATCGGGCTAGCGGGTGCTTCTCACATCTCCAGCGCGGCAGACGCGTCGTGGGTTGCCGCTTCCACACTGGAGCCTGGCACTTCGCCGTACTGCGCCGGCGGTCAGTTTACCGGGCAGCAAGTTTCGCTCGGGCAGAATGAGTGGCAGGTCGACATAAAGGGGAACACGCTCACTTTCACGAGCCGAGCAGGCTATCGTTCGCTCACTCTCGATTTGAAGGCGTTGCAGCCGGATGGTTCTGGAAAGGTCGTCGGCAAGGACGACAAGAACAGGGAGTTCTACCTGACGTTCGATCCAGGCAGCGGAGCCCGCCCCTTCCTCGTGACCAATTCCATTACCCCTTGCAGGACTGTTTTTACGCCCAAGACATAGTAAGTCCCAAGAGCAGCCTGCGAGACTGGCGCTGAACTGACAAAAGGAACTGCCGTTGCAGTGGGCGCACGTCGTCATGATTGCCCTCGCCGTTCCGCCACAATGGCAGCCTGCACCGCCTCTAACGGCGCGGGCGGATACCACCAACGCTCTCAAATCAGCACACTACCCTTGCCGGTCTTGTGCCGGATGTCGCAAGTAGCCAGACTATCGACGGGCAATGCGTCTACGGTGGCGCTGACATGACGCGACAGGACTTGCTCCGCCTCGATTGTTTCCGGCTCTGCGCATCTGCTATGCGGAGCTCGCGGCCATGCTCTACGTGTCGCGAGAGCGATGTCTCTACCAATGGCTGAGGACCGACAACCCACCCGCCCCCGCCGGCTCTCGGCCATCCTTCAGGCCGACCTCGCCGGCTACGTCCGATTGATGCAAGGTGGGGAAGACCGCACGGTCAGCCATCTGAAGGCGGTGCGCGCGGAGATATGGCGGCCCGCCGTCGAGGCCGCCGGCGGCCGGATCGTGAACATCGTGGCCGATTCCGTGCTGGCCGAATTCGGCTCGGCGGTGGCGGCGGTCGCAGCGGC
>Ga0081455_10005039_pt1 | contig 14596 bp, 13 predicted proteins | sample TabmetS3T2R1_FD_70207 | JGI IMG/M metagenome (GOLD analysis project Ga0081455, IMG submission 70207) | Tabebuia heterophylla rhizosphere microbial communities from the University of Puerto Rico - S3T2R1 | ecosystem: Host-associated > Plants > Roots > Rhizosphere ... | reverse complement strand
GTTCGCCTTCAACGGCCGCTTCACGCAGATGCGCTACGTGAACGCGCTGCCCCGCCCGTTGCAGCGGCCCCATCCCCCGATCTGGATCCCGGGTGGCGGCTCGGTCGAGACCTGGGACTACTGCTCCACGCGCGACTACGTGTACGCCGCCCTGTCGTACTACGGCCACCTGATGGCGAAGGAGACCGTGGGCGGCTACTGGCGGCGCGTCGAGGAGAACGGCAAGGACCCCAACCCCTACCGCCTGGCGTTCCTCCAGTTCATCGGCGTCGCCGACACCGACCAGGAGGCCTACAGGCTGTACAAGGAGCCGGCCGAGTACTTCTTCAACCGCTCCCTGCACGTGTACCCCGGCTACGCCGACCCGCCGGGCTACGTCACCGAGGCGTCGGCCCGGGCGCGCTACAAGTCGCAGGTCAGGGCCGTGGTCCGCGCCAAGCAGGCGAAGCACGACCTCACCTGGGACGAGATGGTCGAGAAGGGCTACATCGTCATCGGCAGCCCCGACACCGTGCGGGAGACACTGGAGGACGTGGCCCGGACCTTCAACTGCGGCCACCTGCTCACGATGCTCCAGTTCGGCAACATGAGCGACGAGCTCACCCGCTACAACTCCAAGCTCTTCGGGGAGAAGGTGGCGCCCGGGCTCCGCGGCCTGTTCGCCGACGCCGAGGACCGCTGGTGGCCGACCAACGCGGTGGCGGCATGAGCGAGGGCGCGACGACTGAGAGCGCGACCCTGGTCTACCTGCCGGGGATCGCCGGCCACCCCGCGAACTCGCCCGCCCTCGACGCCCTCGGCGACGCCGGATGGGACGTCGTGGTCCCGGAGATCCCCGGGCTCGACGGCCGCTCGGGCTTCGAGCCACCCGACGACTACCTGGGCTGGCTGACGCTCGTCTGGGATGCGCTCGATGCCACCGGCGCGCTCCCCTGCCCCGTGGTGGGCGCATCGCTGGGCGGCATGCTCGCCGCCGACCTGGCCGTGTTCCGGCCGGAGGCCGTGACCGGCGCCGCCCTGCTGGCGCCGTTCGGCATCTTCGACGAGGCCGAGCCGGGGCTGGACATCTATGCAGTCCCGACCGCCGAGCGGATGAGCCACCTGTTCGCCAAGGGCGTGCCCGACCCGTTCGTGGAACGCTTCGCCGAGCTCGGGCCCGACGAGGGCCCGGTGGCCCGCTACCTGTCCGACGTGGCCGCCGCCAACCTGTTGTGGCCGCTGGGCGACCGGGGCCTCGCCCGGCGCATCCACCGCATCGACTGCCCGACGCTCGTGCTCTGGGGGGAGCTCGACGAGCTGCTCCCCGTCGCCAGGTCGGCGGCGTGGGCGACGCACGGCCTGCCGGTCGAGGTCGTGCCGGGCGCCGGCCACCTGCTCGAGTGGGACGAGCCCGGCGGCGTCGCCGGCCACCTCGTCCAGTTCCTGGCCGATCTCGACGGCGGCGCCTGACGCCCCGCCGGTCGGCACCACGCCATCAGGAAGCCGTCACCCGACCGAGGGGGTCACATGGGTCTGGTCGATCAAGCGGAGTTCCATTTCTTCCACTTCTTCCCGTATACCGACCTGCCGCCCGACCATCGCGAGCGTCCGTCGCTCTGGGTCGACTTCCCCAACACCAACTACGACCCGAAGACCGGGCACGAGCTCTACAACCGGTACCTGTCGGAGATGCTCCTCGCGGACAAGCTCGGGTACGACGGGCTGGTGCTCAACGAGCACCACAACACCCAGTACTCGATGAACCCCGCCCCCAACCTGACCGCGGCCGCGTTGATCCCGCAGACGAAGAGCTGGATCAGCGTGTTCGGCACGCCGCCGAACCTCGGCTACCCCAACCGGCTGGCCGAGGAGTATGCGATGCTCGACGTCATGTCCGGGGGCAGGCTGCGGGTCGCCTTCCCGCTCGGCACCGGCATGGAGTACTGGGCCAACGCCGTCAACCCGGCCACGGCCCGGGCCCGGTTCCGTGAGTCGATCGACATCATCCTGCGGTGCTGGACGCAGGACGGCCCCCAGAGCTACGCCGGCGACTTCTACAGCTACCGCTACCTGAACCCGTGGCCGAGGCCGCTGCAGCAGCCCTACCCCGAGTGCTACATCGTCGGCACCGGCTCCCCCGAGACGATCGAGCTGGCGGCGGAGCTGGGGTTCGGGTACTCGGTGGTGTTCATCCCCCGGACCGTGCAGCTCAAGGTGTTCGACCACTTCCGCGAGCGCCTCGCGGCCCACGGTCACGACCCGACCCCCGACAAGGTGGCGATCGGCGTGATGGCCTACGTGGCCGAGACGGACGAGCGGGCCGAGGAGGAGTTCCTGCCCCACGTCATGTACTTCTTCGAGAACGCCCTGCGGACGACCCCCCGGTACCTGAACCCGCCGGGGTACGTGACCGTGCCCGAGTTCCGGAAGCGGATCCAGGCCGCCGACGTGCACGGGTCCGCCAACTGGGAGGACCTGATCGCCATCAACCGGATCGTGGCCGGCACGCCGGAGAAGGTGGCCGACGCCGTCGGCGGCTGGATCGAGGAGTCGGGCAGCAGCCGCCTGAACCTCAACCTGACCCTCGGCGACATGCCCAACTGGAAGGTCGTGAAGAACACCACCCTGTTCGCAGAAGAGGTCATCCCGAGGCTTCGTTCGAGGAAGGAGGCAGCGTGAGTTCCACCGCCAGTCCCCTGACCGTCGCGTTCGAGCGCCAGGACTACGACGTCCACGGGACGCCCACGGCCGTGCTGACGGCGGGTGACCCGGCAGCGCAACCGCTGGTGTTCTTCCACGGGGCCGGCACGTGGCACGGCTGGGGCTTCGCCGAGCCGTGGACCGAGCGCTACCGGGTGCTGATCCCCCATCACCCCGGCTACGGCGATTCGGGCGACCTCGAGGGCCTGCACGACGTCCACGACCTGGTCCTCCACTACACCGAGCTGTTCGATCAGCTCGGGCTGACGGCCGACGTCAACCTCGTCGGCCTCTCCCTGGGTGGCCTGATCGCGGCCCGGTTCGCGATCGAGCAGAAGCACCGCCTGCGGCGCCTGGTGCTGGTCGCACCGGCCGGGCTCCGCGGGCGGGGAGTCGCGTTCGACGACGTCTTCCGCATCCCGCCGGACGAGCTGATGGGCCGCCTGGTCCACCGGATGGACACGCTCGCGCCGCACCTGCCCGCCGATCCGAACGACGTGGACTTCACGGTCGACCGCTACCGGGAGATGCGGACCACGGCGATCATGCTGTGGGAGCACCCGTTCGATCGCGTCGTGCCCCGCTGGTTGGGTCGCGTCGACACCCCGACCCTGGTCCTCTGGGGCGATGAGGACCGGATCGTGCCGGTCGAGCTCGGGCACAGCTGGGTGGACCTGCTGCCCCACGGCACGTTGGCCACGTTCCCCGACGCCGGACACCTCGTGCTCGACGAGTCGCCCGAGGCCGGCGCGGCCGTGGCGCGGTTCTGCGGCACCGACTGAGGGTCGATTCCGCGGATCATGCACATAATTCCGACAGGGTTCGTCGGGGCGCCCGACCTCGGCGGAATCGACCCTCACTGACCCACTCGACGAACCGGAGCGTGCCAGGACGATGTACGACGGGCTGCTGTTGGACGTCGGCGGTGTGATCCTCGACCCGTGGCAGGCGCTGGACGCCTACGCCACCGTCACCGGCATTCCCGTGCCGGGCCGAGGCCCCGTCGACCCGGAGCGTGATCCGCTCTGGCGGGAGAAGATCTCCGGCACGCTGACGCTGAACGGCTACTGGGACAACGTGGCGCGCAGGACCGGCCACGACAGCTGGCGATCCATGTTCCGGTCGATCATGAACCTCGTGCCCGACGAGCTGTTCGACCACGATGCCTTCAGGCTCATGCACGACGCCCGCGCCGCCGGCTACCGGGTCGGCGTCCTGTCCAACGACGCGTACACCATCCAGAGCCGGGCGTTCTTCGACGGTCGGCCGGCGTTCCGCGAGCTGGACGCCTTCGTCGACGCATCCGACATCGGTGTCAGCAAGCCCGACCCGGACGCCTACCTCGCGGCCGCCGAGGCCTTGGGGCTCGCCGCAGAGAGGATCGTGTTCCTCGACGACGCCGAGGAGAACGTCGAGGGCGCCCGTGCCGTCGGCATGCTCGGGATCCAGGTGGACGCCGGCGCCGCCACCACGGCGTTCGACAAGGCGCGTGAGGTCCTCGGGCTGGCGCCGTGAGTCACGCGCGGCGGATGGTGTAACCACCGTCGGCGATCGCCTGGCTCAGCCGGCGTGCCCCGGCATTCAGGATGCGCGCGTGCCGGGGTTCGTGGTCGCCCACCACTCGTGGCGACGGCCCGACCATCGAGATGGCCGCGACGACCGAACCCTTCGCCGAGCCCCGCACCGGCACCGCCAGGGACGACATTCCGAGCTCGGTCTCGTCGACGCTGCGGGCGTAGCCGCGCTCACGGATCCGGGCGAGCTCCGCGAGGAGGAGCTCGGGCACGACGATGGTGTAGCCCGTGCTCGGCGGCAGGCCGGCGCGAATCCGGGCCTCCGCCAGTTCCGGGTTGAACGCCGCCAACACCTTGCCGGCGCTCGATCGGTGCAGCGGCGAGCGGCGCGCGTTGGTCGAGTAGCGCAGCGCCCGCTGCCCCTCGACGCGCTCGACGTAGACGACGTCGACCCCGGCCGGCACGCCGACCTGCACCGTCTCCTCCAGGGTGTTGCGCAGCTCGACGAGGAGCGGCAGCGCCTGCTGTCCCACGGCCGTGCGCTCCGTCGCCAGATGCCCGTACTCGACCAGGCGGAGCCCGAGCCGGTAGGCGCGGCCCGGCGTCCGGTCGACGAGGCCACGCTGAGCCAGCACCGCGCATGTGCGGTGTGCCGTGCTCTTCGCGACGCCCACGCGCCGGGCCAGCTCGCTGAGGCTCAGCTCCTCCGCGTCGGCGAGCGCATCGACGATGTCCAGCGCGATGCCGACGGACTGCAGCGCCGGGGGCGCCGGGACCTGCCCCTCGTCCCGGTCATGGTCGCGGCGGTCGTCCCGAGACGGGTTCACCCAGTCAGTGAACCACCGGGGCGCGACCCGTGCGGCCGCGGCGCACGGGAAGATCGCTGACGGCTCGGCCGATGCAGCGGCCCTGCTCCAAGCCCCGCTCGATCGCCGGCCGGAAGTGGATGCCGCCGTAGAGCCGGGAGATCGCCGCCTCTTCGGCGCAACGGCTGAAGGAGTCGAAGTGCCGCGCCGCCAGTCCCCGCCCGTCGTGCGTGTGGTCGTCGAAGGCGTAGTGGTCACCGAACATGTCCGCCAGCACCTCGAACGCCGCGCCCGACTGCACGGAGTGCCCGGACGTGTGCTCTGGGAACGGTGGCGTGCCGAGCAACGGAACCCAGTCGGGATCGACCAGGTCACGGATGTACGTGACCGGCCGCAGCAGGTTGTACTGGTACTTCGCCTGCCAGCACGAGATGAATGCATCGGCGACCGCCATCCCGACCTTCGCATACGTCTCGCCAGCGACCATGAGCGACGCCCGTTCGCGACGGATCACCTGGGTCGCGATCGAGATCGAGTGGCCGGGCGGGGTGGAGGTGACGCCGGGATCATCCGACCAGAACCGGGCGATGGCCTCCTGTTCCGTGGTCCGGTTGTTGACGGTGTCGTAGACCTCGAATGCCTCGGCGAAGAAGGTGGAGGCCGAGTCCTCCGAGTAGGGCGTGGGGGGTCCGGGCGGGCAGGCCGAGCCCGAGCCGATGGCGAAGGGCCGATTGCGGCCCCACGACGGTTGCAGGGCCGGCTGGAACGCCGGGGGGGTGGGCACCCACAGCCCGGGCCCGGCCGGGGGCGTGTAGTCCGCAGGAAAGTTGCGTAGATACCCCTCGTGTCCGCCGTCGCCGCGCGACCAGCCGAAGACGCCCTGCGCAACCGATCGCCCGCGTGCGACGGAGCGCGTGTCGACCGACCCGCTCGGCGGGCGCCGGGACCCCCCGGCGAACGACGCCTCCAGGCTGTCGATGGCCGCCCTGTTGGCCCCACCGGTCGTGGGGAACAGCAGACGCATCATCGCCGCCAGCGTCGAGTTCGCAACCGTCGGCCAGTCGAGGCTGCGGTCGGGCCGGTTGTGCAGGCGCAGGCCGGGGAGCTCCCCTTCCAGCGACCGGTACCGGCGAGAGCCGGGCACCAGCGCCTCGTAGAGCGCCACGCCGGCATAGGCGAACGCGCGGGACGCCACCGGCGGCGTGAACCCCGGTGTGGTCCTCACGAGCGTCCCCGCCAGCTCGAACCAGGCTGTCGCAACTGCGGCGTCGAAGTCCTCGGGCCGGTTGCGCCTCCCCGCTCCCGCCTCGGGGGCCGGGCCAACCAGCGCCAGGGCGGCCGTCCCGCCGGCGACGGCGCCGGCGGTCGTGCCCAGGAAGCGCCTGCGGCTCATGCTGCTCGACTCGCCCAGTGTCTTGTCGGTCGCCATCTCGCTGCCTCCCGGTTCCAGCAGCCGTTCCTTGCTGTCGCCATTCGGCGCCGACGGAAGATGCGGATGCCACGCAGGGGCGGCCGGCTGACCGATCTGGCAGATTGCCGGCGTGAGCGCGCATTGGTTCAGGTCGTGGTACCGACCGCGCGAGTTCGGCTTTCCCGGCGTCAAGGTCAGCGTCGTGATCGGCATCGCCGCTGCGCTCGTCCTGCGACTCGTGGGCATCGGGCCGCTCTGGCTCACCCTGCTGGTCGCTCCGCTCGCGGTCTTCGTGCTCTCGTGGGTGGTGGCGCTGGCCGCCGGGACGCTGATCGGCCCCAAGCTCCTGTTCCACCTGGCAGTTGCCGAGGAGTGGGAGGAGGCACGGTCCCGCGGCGGGCCCTACCGCCGGTCGACGCTCGGCGTGTCGCTCGAGGAGCAGGGCTTCATCCACTGCTCGTTCCCCCGGCAGCTGCAGACGGTCGCCGACGCGGTGTTCGCGTGCCGCGACGACGTGGTCCTGCTGGCCATCGACCGCGGGCAGCTGAGCGCCGAGGTGAGGGTGGAGGCGACGGACGCCGGCGGCGAGCGGTTCCCGCACATCTACGGCCCCCTCGACCTCGACGCAGTGATCGACAGCGTGCCCGTGCCGCTCGGCCCGGACGGGCGCCTCGACGTCGAGGGGTTGTTCCGGGCCCGGCCCCGTGACTTCCTGCAGCCCTAGCGAGGCCTCGCGGCGACCCCCCTAGTTGGGGACGCGGCCGCCGTTGACCAGCAACGTCTGGCCGGAGACGAAGGCCGAGTCGTCGGAGAGCAGGTAGCAGAAGGTGCCGAGCAGGTCGTCGGGCCGCATCACGCGGCCGAGAGGCGTGCGGCTCGGGTCGTAGCTCCCGAGCACCTGCGATCCCGGCGTCGGGGTGAAGCCGGGGGCGACGCAGTTGACCCGAATTCCCCGCGCCCCGAGCTCGTTGGCCAGCGCGCGGGTCATGGCGATGACCGCGCCCTTCGAGGCGACGTAGTGGACGAAGCCGTGCGAGCCGGTGACCGCCGTCTCCGACGCCACGTTGACGATGCTCCCGCCGCGATCCGCCATCGTCGCAGCCGCCGCCCGCGCGCAGAGGAACGACCCTCGCACGTTGACGGCGAACATGCGGTCCCACTCGTCCAGGCCGATCTCGTCGTAGGCCTTGCGCCCGACCAGCAGAGCGGCGCAGTTGACCAGGCCGTCGACGTCGCCCACCTCGGCGAACGTCGCCGACACCTGGTCCGCGTCGCTCACGTCGCACCTCACGTCGGCACCGGCGGCGATGTCGGCCGTGACTGCGGTCGCGCCCCGGGCGCGCAGCTCGGCCGCCAGCGCGGCGCCGATCCCCCGGGCCCCGCCGGTGACGACGACCCGCTTGCCCTCGAGCCCGTTCATCCCTGCATGTCCTCCGCAGCTCGGACGACGCCCGCGAGCGCCGCGTGGATCAGACCGTTGCTCGCGAGCACGTTGGCGAGGCCGGGCCCGAGGTTGACGGGCCCGCCGTCGAGGTCCTCGATGCGGCCGCCGGCCTCGGTGATGAGCAGCGCCCCGGCGCCGACGTCCCACGCGAAGGTGGCATCCCGCTCGAGGAACGCGTCGATGCGCCCGGCGGCCACGTAGGCCAGGCACAGGGCCGGCGACCCCACGCAGCGGACGCCGCGACACTCCCGGCTCAGCGCCACGATGCGCCGGCCGAAGGCGGCGATCGCCTCCGGGTCGTCGGACTGGATGCCGGTGCAGACGAGGGCCGCGCCGGGCGAGTCGGCGGACGACACGGCCAGCCGCTCGCTCCCGAGCCACGCTCCCCCGCCCCGGTAGGCCGTGAAGAGCTCCTCGCGGAACGGATCGAAGATGGCGCCGGCCGCCAGCCCGTCGGCGTCCCGGACGGCGACGGAGGTGCACGCGAACGGCACCCCGTGGGCGTAGTTCGACGTGCCGTCGAGGGGGTCGACGAGCCACGTCACCGCGTTGGTGGAGGGGTCGGCACGACCCTCCTCGGCGAGGACCGCGTGGTCGGGGAAGCGCTCGGCGATCACCGCGAGGATCGCCGCCTGCGCAGTGACGTCCGCCCAGGTCACGATCGAGGCGCGCTCGCTCTTGAGCTCCACCTCCTTGGGCCGGTGCAGGCCCTCGACCAGGACGGCGCCACCGGCCCGCGCCGCAGCCACCGCGGCCTCCAGCAGGTCAGACACGGTCGGCACGCTCGGCCTCCGTCCCGGCTCCGGTCAGCGGGCCGCCAGCGCGGCCCAGACCCGCTCGGGGGTCACGGGTGTCTCGAGGTGGCGGATGCCGAGGTGGCCGAGGGCGTCGACCACCGCGTTGTACACCGCCGGGATGGCGCCGATGGTGCCGGACTCGCCGATCCCCTTGGCGCCGAGCTCGTTCACGAACGTGGGCGTCGCCATGGGCACCAGCTCCACGGACGGCAGCTCGGCGGCGGAGATCACGGGGTAGTCGGCGAAGTTGGTGGTCAACGGCTGGCCCTCCCCGTCGTACCGGACGGCCTCGAGCAGCGCCTGTGCGGCACCCTGGGCGATGCCCCCGTGCACCTGGCCCTCGGCCACGACCGGGTTGATGATCCGGCCGGCGTCGTCGACGGCCACGATCCTCCGCAGGTCGGCGCGGCCGGTCTCGGTGTCGACCTCGACGACCGCCACGTGGGCGCCGAACGGGAACGTCGGCATCTCCGGCAGGTGGTCGGCCTCTGCCGCCAGCCTCGCACCGGCGGCGGCGGCGAGCTCCGCCCAGCCCACGCCCTTCGCCGGTGCGCCTGTGACGTGGAAGCGGGCCGCCTCGCGATCGAACACCACGTCGTCGACCGACGCCTCGAGCTGGTCGGCGGCGGCATCCCGGCCCAGCTCCACCAGCGTGTCGCACGCCCTGGCGATCGCGGCGCCACCGAGCTGCACCGACCGGGAACCCACGGTCAGTCCGCCGCGGGGGATCTCCTGGGTGTCGCCGTGGATCACCTCGACGTCCTCCAGCGCCACGCCCGTCCGGTCGGCGACGATCATCGCCCAGGTGGTGTCGTGGCCCTGGCCGGTCGGCGTCGACCCGCTCCTCACCCGGATGCGCCCGGCGTCGAGCTCCACGGCGCCGAACTCGCCCCCGCCTGCGGCGGCCGTGATCTCGACGTAGCTGGCGATGCCGATGCCGAGGGCGACCGGGTCGCCGGCCTCCCGGCGCCTCGCCTGCTCGGCGCGCAGAGCGTCGTAGTCGGCCGCCCGCAGGACCCGTTCCAGTGCGGCGGGGTAGTCGCCGACGTCGTACACGGTCCCGATCGCCGTCGTGTAGCGGTCGTCGAACGGGGCGACGAGGTTGCGGCGCCGGACGTCAGCCGGGTCCAACCCGATCTCGGCGGCGAACCGGTCGACCATGCGCTCGATCGCGACGGCGGCCTCGGGCCGGCCCGCGCCCCGGTAGGCGGTCGTGGACATCGTGTTGGTGACGACCGAGACGCCGCTGAAACCGGCGTTGGCGATGTCGTAGGCGCCGGTCGTCATCAGCATCGTCATCGCCGGCAGGCGGGCGCCGAGCACCGGGTACGCGCCGGCGTCCTGCACGACGTCGAGCTGGTAGGCGGTGATCCGCCCGTCCCGGGTGCCGCCCAGCCGGGCGTGCTGGACCTGACCCCGGCCATGGGCCATCGCGACCATGTTCTCGGAGCGCGACTCGGTCCAGCGGACCGGGCGACGGACCACCTGCGCGTAGAACCCGAGCGCCGCCTCGTCCGGGAAGGTGCGCGACTTGGCGCCGAAGCCGCCGCCGACGTCGGGGACGACCACCCGCACGTGCGACGGGTCGAGCCCGTAGACGGTCGCCAGCACGTCGCGGGCGGGGTGGGCCCCCTGGCATGCTGCGTAGTGCACGAGGCGACCGTCGTCGGTCCAGTACGCCGCCGCCGAGCGCGGTTCGATGGGCGCTGCGGTCAGCCGCTGGTTGACGATCCGCTCCTCGACCACGACGTCGCAGCCCGCGAAGTCCGCCCGCGAGCCGGACGAGACCCGCTGGACGACGTTGGTGCCCACCTCCGGGTAGATCACGTGCTCGTCGTTCAGGGCCACCTCGGGATCGACGACCACGGGAAGCGGCTCGTAGTCGACCACCACCAGGTCGGCGGCGTCGCTCCCGCACGCCCGGTCCTCGGCGACGATGGCGACGACCGGCTCGCCCACGAACCGCACCACGCCGCGGGCGACGAACGGCCGCCGCATGCCCTCCGGGAAGGCGGCGGTGGAGTGCGGCGCCAGGCCGAGCTCGGCGAGGTCGTCGCCCGTCAGCACGGCGAGGACGCCCGGGGCGGTCTTCGCCTCGGACACGTCGATGGCGGCGATCCGCGCGTGGGCCACGGAGGAGCGGACGTACGTCAGCCACGCCGCGCCCGGCAGCACAACGTCCTCGACGTACGTGCCGCCCACGGTCAGGAACCGGGGGTCTTCCAGGCGTGCCACCCGGTTGCCCAGGATGCTGCCCAACCGGTCCTCCCCTCGCGGTGCCGCCACGACGCCGGCCACGACCCTATGGGCTCGCCGGACCGGTGTCAGAATGCCAGGCAACCTGACAACCGCACACCCCGGGGGTGCACGGGTGCACGTCGATAGGGCCATCGTGTACGCGGAACGGGAGGGCTTCCGCGCCCTGGAGCTCGACGTCTACGGGCCGTGGGAACGGGGCGGCGAGCCCGACGCGGCCCGGCCACTCCTGGTGTACGTCCACGGTGGCGGCTGGCGCGTGAGCCACCGGAGCCGGCCGCCCCGGGAGACCCGGGACTGGTCGTCCGGAGCCTTCGAGCGGCTGGTCGACGCGGGTTTCGTCGTCGTCGCCCCGGACTACCGCCTCAGCGGCGAGGCGCTGTTCCCCGCACAGCTCGACGACACGCTGGAGGCGCTCCGCTGGGTCCGCGCGCACGCCGACGACCTCGGCGTGGCCCCCGGGCGGACCTACCTGTGGGGCGCGTCGGCCGGCGGCAACCTGGCGGCGCTCGCGGCGCTGGTCACCGGCGCACCGCCGGTCGCCGGCGTGGTCTGCTGGTACCCGATCACCGACCTATCGGCGCTCGACCACGAGGCCACCGACACGTACGAGGCCCACCTGCTCGGCGGGCCCATCGGTCAGAACCTCGACCTGGCCCGGGCCGCCAGCCCGGTGGCGCACGTACGCAGCGGGGCGCCGCCCTTCCTCCTGCAGCACGGCGAGGCGGACACCTGGGTGCCCCACGACCAGAGCGTCCGGCTCGCCGACGCCCTGCGCGCCGCCGGCGGATCGGTCGAGTTCCAGTCCGTGGCCGGCGCCGACCACTTCTTCGGCGGCGCCACCGACGCCGAGGTCGCCGAGATCTTCCAGCGGGCGCTGGACTTCCTGGTCCGGCTGGACACGGACGCCCCGGCCCGCGCCCGATAGCTAGTGGCCGGAGGTGAGCGACGCCTCGAGCTTCGCGACCGCCTGGTCGATCGTGAAGCTGGCGGCGTGCTGCCGGGGCGGGAACTCCTTGAAGGTCTCGAGGAACTGGCCGATCACCGCCGACGCCGTCAGCACGATGATCCCGTTCTCGGCAACCCAATCCCAGTAGGTGTTGGACGTGACGTCCGCCCGCTCGAAGGGGTCGGTGCGCAGGTTGAACAGCTTCGGCAGGCGGAGCGGCACGAACGGCTCGGCCCAGATCTGCAAGGTCCCCTGCACGCGCTGCTCCATGAACACGACCTTCCAGTTGTCGAAGCGCAGCGCCAGTACGTCGCCGTCGTCGGAGAAGTACACGAACAGCTGGCGCGGGCTCCGGTCGACGTCGCCGGTCAGGTACGGCAGCAGGTTGAAGCCGTCGATGTGGACCTTGTAGGTCCGATCACCCACCTGGTGGCCGGCCTTGAGCTTCTCGACGACGTCGGGCTCGCCGGCCGCGGCGAGAAACGTCGGCAGCCAGTCGTGATGCTGGATGATCTCGTTGGAGACGGCGCCGGCGGGGATCCTTCCCGGCCAGCGGATGAGCTCCGGGATGCGGAACGCGCCCTCCCAGTTCGTGTTCTTCTCGCTGCGGAACGGCGTCATGCCGCCGTCGGGCCACGTGTTCATATGGGGGCCGTTGTCGGTCGAGTAGACGACGATCGTGTCGTCCGCGATCCCGAGTGCGTCGAGCCGGTCCAGTAGGGCCCCGACCGCCCTGTCGTGGTCGATCATCGTGTCGTGGTAGGGAGACTGCCAGCGCCCCGCCTGGCCGAGACTCTCGGGCTTGGTATGGGTCCGCAGGTGCATGTGAGTCGTGTTGAACCACATGAAGAACGCCATCCCCGCCGCGTGCTGCCGCTCGATGAAGTCGAGCGCATGCTCCAGCACCTCGTCGTCGATCGTCTCCATGCGCTTGCGCGTCAGCGGCCCCGAGTCCTCGATCCGCTGCCTGCCGACGCGTCCCCAGCGGGGCTCCTCCGTGGCGTCGTCCTCGTCGGTCGCCCAGCAGTGCAGGACGCCGCGCGGCCCGAACCGCTCCCGGAAGTGCGGGAAGTCCTCGGCGGACGGGTAGTTCGGCGACTCCGGGTCCTCCTCGGCGTTCAGGTGGTAGAGGTTGCCGAAGAACTCGTCGAAGCCGTGCACGGTGGGGAGGAACTCGTTTCTGTCCCCGAGATGGTTCTTGCCGAACTGCCCGGTCGCGTAGCCGTGCGGCTTGAGGAGCTCCGCGATCGTCGGGTCCTCGGCCCGCAGGCCCAGCGGTGCCGCCGGGACCCCCACCTTGCTCAAGCCGGTGCGGAAGACGCTCTGGCCGGTGATGAACGACGACCGCCCGGCCGTACAACTCTGCTCACCGTACGAATCGGTGAACCGCATCCCCTCGTCGGCGATGCGGTCGATGTTCGGCGTCCGATAGCCCATCAGGCCGTCGCTGTAGCAGCTCAGGTTGGTGATCCCGATGTCGTCGCCCCAGATGACGAGGATGTTGGGCTTGTCCTGAGCCACGGTCTGCCTCCTTGCTCGACGGCCTCCCGTCGACGCTCGGCGACGTGCGCCTGTGCGGCCTCACCCACCCTGGGTGGTTGGCCCCAACGCGAACTCGTCGAGGTCCACGCCGCACACGATGTCGCCGGCGAAGTGCGGCCGCACGCGTGCCTCCCACTCGGCCTCGGTCAGCTCGACGTCCCCGGGGACCAGGTGCGAGAGCACCAGGGTGCCGACGCCGGCCTCGCTGGCGATGGCGCCGACCTGCTCGGGGGTGGAGTGGGAGCTGGCCAGGTGGTTGCGGATCGCCTCGAAGTTGGGCAGTCGCCGCAGGCGCCGGGCCAGCAACTCGACGGCGATCACCTCGTGGACCAGGACGTCGGCGCCGCGGGCGAGTCGGACGACGTTGCCGCACGGACCGGTGTCCCCCGAGAACACCACCGAGCCGTGCGGCGTGTCGAAGCGGAAGCCCAGGGCGGGGAACACCGGGGCGTGCTGCACCAGCACGGCGCTCACCGTCACACCGCGGTCGTCCTCCGGGTGGACGACGACGGGCTCCATGTCGGGCGCAGCCGACTCGGCGCTGCTGCCGTCGCCGGCGGATCCCAGGTCGATGTCCGGGGTGTCCCCGTCCCGGACGACGCCGATCTCGTGGACCCGCAGCGAGTCGGTGACGCTGCGGCGACCCTCGTCGGCGATGCGGAGGTTGATGTTGTAGGCGTACGCCCGCAGCAGGTGGTCCACGGTGGCCCGGGTGCCCGGTGTCGGCGCGTCCGGGAACACGAGGGGGCGCTCGTCGCCGGGAGGGAACACCGGGATCGGGAGGCCCGCGGGGCCCGGGCCGTACACGTCGATCTGGTGTGGTGGCCAGCTTCCCAGCACCAGGTTGGCGAGGTCCACGACGTGGTCGGCATGGAGGTGGGTGACGAACAGGGCCCGCACCACCGGCCGGTCCGGCCCCAGGTTCGGGTTGAGCGTCAACCCGGCGCGCCAGAGCTGGCGGTGGGCGCCCTCGCCGCAGTCGACGAGGTAGGCGGCGTCGCCCACCACGACGGCGTTGGCGTAGCCGGCGCGGGTCGCCTTGGGGTTGGAGCCACCCGCCGTGCCCAGGAGAACCAGCCGGTGCGCGGCGTCGGACCGGCGTGGCGGGCGGCGCTCCGCGAGCACGGCGCGCCAGTCCGGTCGGCGGGGTATGACCAGGTCCATCGCGGTGACGGTACCGGCCCCGCGCAGACGTCAG
>Ga0081455_10005037_pt1 | contig 14600 bp, 15 predicted proteins | sample TabmetS3T2R1_FD_70207 | JGI IMG/M metagenome (GOLD analysis project Ga0081455, IMG submission 70207) | Tabebuia heterophylla rhizosphere microbial communities from the University of Puerto Rico - S3T2R1 | ecosystem: Host-associated > Plants > Roots > Rhizosphere ... | reverse complement strand
CGGCATATCCTTGATCAGCGCGTGCGTTTGCCGGTCGTAGGCCGTCACCGACCAGTACTGCTCTACCGGCGGATTGGGTGGTACTTGCAGGCGATAAGTCTTGGCTCCGTCAAAAGCATTGCCGTCCTTGTCTCTGATCGAGATCAGATACATCTGCCCCGCGCCAAGGCGCTTGATGCCGACATAGGCGTAGCTGTAGCCGAGCCCGCGATTGTCGATCGGGTAGGCCTCCGGCTCGGAGAATCCGTTCTGCTGCGCCTTGATGACATCGAGGGCTGCCGGGTACGTCCAGCGGCTTCGTTCCGAGAAGAAGGGCGGGAGCCCCGCGTCGTACTTGGCCTCCAGCCAGGCCTGGGCCTCGCGCGCGGCCGACGTCAGCAGCGCCATGCTCGCTTCATTGGGCTTGAAGGGCTTGCCTTTCTCTATGCCGAGCGACTTCAGTTGGTCAATCATTGCGCGGTCGCGCGCGAGCCAGGGCTCGCTCTGCACGATGTGGTTTAGGTTTTCGAAGAAGCTCGCATCGTAACGAATAGTCGAGTCGAACAGAACGTCCTTGGCATCGGTGAAAATCGTTGGCTGCGGGCTTGCCGCCTGTGTGAACGGATAGAGCTTTATCTTCTTGCCGTAATCGACGGCCCTGGCGACATCGGCCTCGCCGTGGCTTGGGAGATTGACGCGGATCAGCGCGTATCCCTTGTAGGTTTCCGACCGCAACGGTGTGTAGCCGTCCGGCACGGCGCCCGAATACCCCGGAGGAATGACTAGATATTTACCGCCCGCGCCTTTATCGGCGCCGAGCAGCCCAGCGTCCTCGAGCGGCATCTGCCACACGTTGACGATGTTCCCGTTGAATGAACCTGCCGAGGATGCCGGAGGCAAATCGAGGACGATCGCACCGTCCTTCGTGTCGAAGAACGCCATGAAGTAAAGCGTATCCGGGTTGGGCGTCAGCGTCTGATTGCGCCAGTCGAGGGGGCGGCCCCAATAGACGACCTGATTGACCTTTCCTGCTGTCTTGGCGAGCATCTCCTGCAACATCAGGTCGTAGTTGACGACCGGCATCCCCCAGATGACGGCCTCGACGGCGCGTCGCTGCATGGTACGATCCGCGAGCGACGGACTAGGGCCTGAGCGCTCGCTTCCCATTTCAGCGGCGCTGACAAGGCCAACTGCGAGTGCCGCAACGCTAAAGACCAAGGCAGCGAAAGCTGTCAGGCGACAGAGAGCGCGAAAAGCCCTAGGCATGACCGACCCTCTTACTTTCTAGACGGTTTCCCGAGGGCGACTGTCGATGGAAGTCACCGAGCTGGGGAATCAGGGCAAACCCGCAATGTCTGAGCGAACGACCCCAGGCTCCGCCTTCTTTGCGAATGTCACGTTGTGGCACCTAGGAGTGACGGCCACCCGTCAGTGGCGCACCTCCGACCCGCTAAGCCGGTGCCCACCTGTCTCTCAATGATCGCATGAAAGGAGGGACCTTCTTGAATATTGAGCCGTGCAACGACGCGGGCAGAAAACCCCCGACTATCGGCCGTAGTCTCCTTAGGATGCGGTGGGCGATCCGCACGGTCTGCTATTGGCAATATTGCAAATGGGCGACCCGGTCCGTGACTAGGTTCAGTCCCAACTCCGGAATCTTACTCATGCTCTATGGATCCTGACTGCGGCAAAAGCGGTATCACCGAGACTCCTAAGGCGTCGGGATTAGCTGCATTAGGTCTGCCGAATTCCTCTCCGTCTGCGCGATCGTGCCCTTGGCTGGTCTTGCGTGCACTCAGCTACGACCTCTATCAGCCAGGAAACGCCAGCGTCCATCAGCGCCGCCTTGGTCGTGATCGCCTGGATTGGATCGGGTTTGCGTTTCAACGGGAGCTCCACGGCGATGAGGCCCGAGCGTGCGGCGTGGTGCTGGACGAGATGACGAGGCAGCGACGCGATCAAATCCGAGCTGCCGAGGTGGGCGAGGGCCATCATGAAACTAGGCACCGTCAGCGCCACCCGCCGCGTCAATCCGCGCTTCGCCAGGAGCGCGTCGACAAAGCCGTAGGCCTCGCCGGTGAGCGATACGAGCAGGTGGTCGGCCCGGCAGAACGCAGCGAGGCTCGGATTGCGAGCGAATGCATGTCCTTTACGCATCGCTACCACGAAGTCCTCTTCGTAAAGCCTGCGGGCAACGAAGCGTGATGGCACCTCCCACATCGGCAGCACGGCGATGTCGATGGCACGCGTTTCGAGCATCTCTAAACCCTGCCGCCAGGCCTGACCTGGGGTGCGGGTGGGCTGCTCCGGCATCAGGTGACTGAGGCCGATGTCGATAGCCGGCGCTTCCTTGCCGAGCCGCGCCATCAGCGGCGCCAGGAGGACCGCTGACGCAGCGTCGGGGGCGCCGATCGTAAATCGACGGCGGCTCGTCGAGGGATGGAACGGTGCTGCTGTGGCAATCACGCTACCGACGCGCGCCATGATCTCCGCAACCGGTTCAGCAAGCCGCCTGGCGCGATCGGTCGGGACAACGCCTCGTGGCGTTCTCAGGAAGAGCGGGTCGTTGAGCAGCCGCCGCAACCGCCCGAGCGCATGACTCACGGCAGATGGCGTCAGGTTCAGCCGCCCCGCCGCGCGCGCGACATGACCCTCCTCGAGTACAACACTGAAGAGTACCAGCAGGTTGAGGTCGATGCGCGAGAGCTGAGCTGAATTCAGCATGACCGTGAAATGATATCGCTGGCATCAGGCGAGCGCTATCGCCATTACCAGCCGTGGCCCTGCACTACGGAGAACGCTTATGAGACTAACGCATGGAAAGACACTTCTGCTGGCGTTCGCCTGCACACTCACAGTGAGCGCTTCGGCGTTCGCGGAGACCCAGAGAGGAACCCTCGTCATGACGGCCACACCCCCCGCGCTGGCCAAAGCCATAGAGGCACCCGCCGCGGCTGCTGCCGTTGTCACCTTCTGGCGTGAAGCCGGCCCAGGCCACTGGTTTTCGAAAGATGCGGCCTTCGATCAGCGCTTCCGGGAGCGCTTCTTGGCACTGCACGACCTGGCGGCGCGCGGTGCCCTTGACCACTGGCGCGAAACGGCCGAGGGGGCCATGGCTCTCGTGATTCTCCTCGATCAGTTCCCGCGCAATGCATTTCGAGGCACGTCACGCATGTATGCGACCGACGAACGCGCCCGGCACATCGCGCACTTCGCGAACGCCGCCGACTACGACAAGGCTTTCGAGCCGGCGCTGCGGGTATTCCTCTATCTACCGTTCGGCCACTCCGAGAGCTTAGCCGATCAGGATCGCGCGGTCGCGCTCTGCGATGCGCTTGGCGAACCGATCATCTCGCATGCCCGGCACCACCACGAGATCATCCGCCGCTTCGGCAGATTCCCTCATCGCAACCCGATCCTCGGCCGACCCATGACCGACGAAGAGCAGCGGTATTTGGACAACGGTGGATTCAAGGGCTGACTGAGGGACACTCCGCTTGGACCCGAAATCGGCGGCGACGAGGGCCGGCGCTGGTACTCTTCCGTACAAAGCCGGTTGTTCGAGGAACCGAAGAAGCTTGAGCGGGTTCGCATTTCAAACAGGGGACCCAAATGATGACAAACGTGATAGCCCTCGACGACCTAGACCGTTTCAACCGGGACATTCGCGATCGGCTCACCAAGAGTGGCGCCGGTGCGCTTAACCGAAAGCCCGAGCCGACAGACTATGCCGCCGATGTCATGGGGGAAGGCTTGGAGGGTCAGTTTCAAGGACCGCGGCCCAAGGCTGCAGGGCACACGCGGGACACGCAAGGCGACGGCATTGCTGCCGATCTTACCGCAGAGCTTTTGGCATTATGGGCCCGCAGAATGACCGCATGGATGGACCTCGGCTGGCGACTTGCTAGCGCGCAAAGCCTCTCGGCCGCCGCGGCTCAGCAGTTTCGTTTGGCGAGCAGTGCCCTCGCCGACTGTCGCGAGACCAATGAGCGCATGGGGGCACGGCTGCGGGGTGCTGCCGATACTGGAAGCGGCTACGCCTCGCAACGACGCTCGACAAAAAGCTGACGTCGGTGAACCTGTGGCCGATGTGTTAGCCGCCGCTGCCCGGCCAGTGCGACGCCTGAGCTCGGTGACACAGTGGTGACACAGAATTGCAACGCACTCTCCAGAGTGGCTCCGAACTGTTTCATTTTCTTTACGTTCGCAGGGCAAGTTGGACGCTTGGGCTAGCACCCGACGTCCGAAGAAATGACCAGAAGTCTTGCCACTGCCGCTGCACTTGCCGTCGCCATTGTCTCCTTTGCGTGCCCGCGGAGGCAAAGGAGCAAACTTCATTCGCGAAGCCATTCAGGGGCAACCTAGCCGAAATCGATGGCAAGCTGGCGCAGCAGCGCTCCAACAACGAGGGCGTAAAGTCCTTGTGCGCGGATGCTCGTGGACGACCACAGTGCCGGCAAGGGTTGCCCAGCAGCTCAAAGTTTCGCCCCCGACGAAGCCGAGCTTGGGACAGCGGGCGAGCTACGCCGCTCAATCGAACTTCCGCGGCGCAACTTTCGACCGGCGGTTCGCCCAGCCACATGGTCACTGATCCAAAAAAAATAGCGCCGCATACCGCGGGCAAGGCCCAGACCGGAATGGAACCAACCGCAGGCATGGCGAAGGAAATATTGCCGACCCTAGAAAACATTTAGCGACGGCGAAAGCCTGCAAACCCGGCACAGAAACGTTAGGGCCTACCAAGTGTCGTCGCAATTAGGTCCGAAAATCCAACCGGCGCGCCCACGCAGGTTGGCTGCTCGTCGCACAAGAAGTGCGTCGGTTCTATCCATTCACGCCCTTCTTGGGCGCAATCACCTGTCGCGAGTTTTCATGGGAGGGGTACCCATTTTCCCGCCATGGTATCGATCACGACCTGCGCATTTGGCACTAGCCAGATCAGTTCATTCCCGAGCGGTTGCGGGGTGGAACGTGGCGTGCCCAGATTGTCCACACGAGCTACGGCTTTGCGTTGGGCGTGGAACTAGGGGCGGGCGTCGTCTTCTCAACCCTTTGCGATGGAACTTTGTTGGGCTCCTCGCGACCCGGCGCGATCAAGACGATGCCGAGCAGGACAACGAACGCAATCAGAGCAATGCCCGTCCATATCCCCAGTCTGTCGGTCTTACGAACTGGGATACGGCTAGGGCCTCGCTTTGGCGGAGGCGCAGGCTGAGGTGGACCTTCACGAACTGGCACGAGCATTCTCTCCCTGATGCGGATGACGATCTGTTACCGAACGCCGACCGCTGCAGGCAGTTCCTGGCGCCTATCGCGCCCCATCCTGGTAACGCTCAGGCTTTCCTTGGGCTGCGTAATCTGGACTAAGCCCTGGGCCAAGCCTGTTTAGCCAGCCGAGACGCCCTCGCGCGCGGGGCAGGAGCTCTGAAGTTGCCCGTCGGAAGCGTCCTCATACGGTCCTCATTAACCGTGTATCCTGGTGGCGCTGTGTTCGCGGGCGTTGCTGTCGCTCTCGTGGTTCAGCCGATCCTCAACCTCCGCGGTATTGGACTCGGTGCCGCGACATAAGCGACAACAATCCATCTGCCAGCACATTTCGATTGGTGCACAGCATCTGGTGTCATCGCAGCACTCGCAGGTGTCCAGGTACCACTCACAATGCCTCGCGGGCGTTCGTCGGGTGAGCACCCTCAAGGTGGGTTATGCGGCTCGCCTCGATAAAGATGGGCAAGCTGGTCAACCGCTCCCCTTCCGATCGCGCCATCATGGCAAGAATCTTCGCCTTTTCTCGCAGATAAACCGGAGCAAAGTGGCGGTCGTGCCGGCAGATGTCGTGCGTGTTGTCGATAAAGTCGGCGAGCTTGATCAACTTGGCGTCAAACGGCGCCCGACCCAGACGCCAGGCTGACATGAGCTTGCGGATCTTTCGCTTCCCCTTCTCGGCGTCGGTGAGCCAATACACGAGCTCGGCGATCTCTTCACCGAAGGCCTTGAGGATATCCTCGATCGACGCCTCCGTGTCCTCGACCGTGTCATGCAGATACGCGGCCGCAAGCACCGGCGCTGCAGTGATCCCAAACGATTGCAAGATGCGCACGACAGCGTCGAGGTGCACAACATAGGGTTGCCCGGAAAATTTGCGCATTTGCGCACCGTGGGCGCGGATTGCAAAGGCGCGCGCCCGGCCCATCGGATCGCCATCGGTTGGCCCAGTCTCTGAACTCAATCGTACCTCGTCCATAATCGCCAACGGCTCACTTGGGAAACCTCTCGAACGGCAAGCAGACCAGCGCGGGCAAATTGTGCTTATGCGCGCCATGGCAGGCAATGTTTAGCTGGAAAAAGTCGATAACCCAGCGCGGGCGCCGCACGTCCTGGCAATGGACGGTTGTCACGCGGGACACGGCCACCCCCGCTCGCGCGAAGATCACTAGGGCGTCCACGTGCAAAGCAAGACTTGGGTCTCTTCTCCACTCCCCAGGGGACATGTGGGCGGCACGCAACGAACGGTGAGATCGAAGCGGGCGCCCTTGTCTTCGAGCTTACTCAGGAACGCGATCGCCTGGGGGCGTCCCGGATCCGCTACGAGTACCGTGCCACGAGGCGCGATGCTTCTCTCAACAATGGACGCCAGCGCGTCATGCATCGCCGTTTCGTAAAGGATATCGGCGCCGATGATGACGTCATAGTGGTCGGTGCGCGTCCAGTGCGTCCAGTCAGCGAGGAAGCGCTCAACACCCGAAAGTCCATTTTCTCGCTCGTTGCGCGCGGCCAACCTTAGCGCATATTCAGCCTTATCGGTCTGGTACACATAGGCACCCAGTCTGCGTGCGACGAGACCAGGCAGACCGACGCCGGCGCCGAGTTCCAGAACACGCCGTCCCGCAACCAAATCTGGACGCTGCTCGAGCTCGTGCGCGAGCGCAACTGCCGACTCCCAGAGCAGAAGGCCATAGGGAGCATCACCGTCGGCGGATACGAACGAAAGCAACAGGTCCTGATTTTCTACGCACCAGATGGCCCACTCATGCTCCCCGATCTTCAGGCCAACGCGTGTGAGCAGATGGTCCAGGTTCTTGCTCACGCTTGGTTGAAGCGCGTCAGGCTGCACGAGCAACACTCTCGCGCAGTTTGTCCTCCAGCGTGCGACTCAGCCGTGCCTGCAGGAGGGTCAGGACGGCAGCCTCCTCGGGCTTCAGCCCTTGCAGGTCGTCGCGCAATTCGGCTTCGACCTTGGCTTTGACCTCAAGCAGCAAAGATCCCTCGACGTACGTGTTCAAAATCTCAGGGTGTATGTAACATTTGCGGCAGATCGTCGGGGTATTACCGAGGCGCGCAGCAACCCGCTGGATCGCCGCTTTGATGTTCTTTTTGGCCCCCGCCTGACTGTCAAATTTTTCGAACTCTTGCAGCGCCAGGGCGGCAAGAACCGTCCCATGCCAGGTACGGAAATCCTTCGCGGTTATTTCTTCCCCGCTGATCTCCTTGAGATAGGCATTTACATCCGAGGACGTCACGTTGCGTGTTTGACCCTGTTCATCAACATACTGAAACAGTTCCTGCCCAGGCAGCTCCTGGCAGGCGCGGATGACCTTGGCGATACGCCTGTCGTGGATTCCGAGCCGCCAAACTTTGCCACTTTTTCCCTTAAAGTTAAAGCGCAGCTCGCCACCGTTCACCTCCACGTGTCGGTTCTTAAGTGTGGTGAGACCGTAGCTCTTATTCTGCTTTGCATATTCATCACTTCCTACCCGGATGAGCGTCGCCTCCAGGAGGTGCACGACGGTGGCAAGAACCTTCTCGCGTGGCAGCCCGGTCAACCCCACGTGCCCCGCGATCTTGCGCCGAATAGTTGGAAGGCTCTGCGCGAACTTGAGGATGTGCTGGTACTTGGTGCTCTCACGCACCTCGCGGAATTTTGTATGGTAGCGATACTGTTTTCGGCCCTTCGCGTCCCGGCCGGTCGCTTGAATGTGCCCATTGGTTTTTTGACAAATCCAAACGTCGCGCCAGGCCGGAGGAACGGCCAAAGCCTTTAGGCGCTTTAGCGTCGCGGCATCTTCGATTTTTGCGCCCCCCGGACGCACATAGCGGAAACCTTTGCCGGACTTGTAGCGACGGATTCCCGGATTTTCATCGCTGACATAGGTGAGACCCGCATACTCAGCGGCATCTTGAGGATCGACCACGGCGTTCGCCGCACTGACATTGAGGATCATCAGATCTTGGCTGGCCCGGTGTCCAGCTGCTCCTGTGCGTTGCTACGGGGCAAAAACGCGCGCGCAAGTGGCTCGTTCCTGCTCTGCTTCCGAACGGCGCAGCTGCCACGGACTCGACCTCAACCTAAGCCGTCAAGCCGTACCGGTCATGTTGCGATGCACTCGTTAGGCAAAGCGAAGCACCACGATAATTGGACGGCAGGCGCGTTCATTCGAACCAACGATGTGACGTTGCGTTGAGAGCGCGGGACCCTCTTAAAAGGAGCTCTGCCATGGCCCAGTCGTCTTATCCTCCGCCGTCGCCTACAACAGCGAAGCGTACGTTCACCGAGCCGAGCGAGGGAATGCATGAGCCTCTGGCACAACGCGATCGCGGCGTAGGCGAAGGCATGCGGACGGTTAAAAGCAACTTCAAACGAGCCCTCGATCGTTCATTGCATGATGACGCAATGGCCACCCTGGCCATGGCCGCCATCGTCGGTTTTGTCCTTGGCGCAATCTGGAAAGCTTAGGTCGTCCTGTTGCGCGGCCAGAAGCAGCTCGGGCCTGTCGCAATGCTCGGCTGCTCGAACATGAAATACGCACGCGCGAATGGTCTAGTTCGGACCACTCGCGCCACACCTCTTCGATGGCAAGCAACTCGCAGGCGTTGCCTCAGTCAGGGGGAATACCTAAGCGGGTGGCGACTTCCGCCAGTGTTCCGCAACGAGTGGGGGCCTGAGCAGATAGGTCGGGGTCCATCCTCGAGTTTGCACAGTCCCGGGGCGCCTTGCGAGAATACTTCGCCGATCGCCCGCACAGTTGGCGCGTGATCAGCCAGCCCTGCAGAGTCCACCGCCACACCACAGTGTCACTAGACAATGACCGCCCACCCGTACCGATAGGGCCGACCCTCGAGGCTCGCTTTAGTTTGCGCTAAGCTCGTACATATCCTCGAACGGCACTTCCCGCACGGTATGCCGTTCTTCGTCAATGACAATGGTTCCACCGTTCGCGGGAACGGCTCGCAGAGTTTTGGAGGCCGCGATTTGCCACCCGCGCTCGAGTGCTTCCGCTGTTGCTTCGGCGATGTCGGCTAGCTCAACCCCCTCCTGGTCGAGCACCGTGACCTGGCCACGTTTGACGTGAAAGAAATAGCGCGGCATTTCGGACACCTCCCCTCGAGAGCGATGCCCGAGGGAACATCGCTCTCGCCTTGGGCGTCTCCAGATGGATTTCAGAGGCGCGTGGTGGCGTGGGGGGAAGCCACCGGGAAACGACTCTACTCGGCTGCTCCATGCAGCCCGAGCAAAGACATCGTACGTTTACGTACTCATTCCTCTAAAAACCGCGCCGTTGGTTAAACGCAGGGATCAGCCGCAGTGGTCTCTGAGCTGTTTTAGCCTGGCTGGAATGCTTCCGCGTCACGCGCCCTTCGGCTAGGGCAGCAAACAGCGACTCCGATCTTCGGATCAGCGGTCTCTGCCATGCCTTGCCTCGCGCGTCGCTCGGCCGATCGTGACCGGCGTTCCCTTACTGATGTGCTTTGCGAGCTCGAGGGCGTCCCAGTTGGTCAGGCGTATGCAGCCGTGCGATGCACGCTTGCTGACCGCGTCCGGATCGGGCGTGCCATGAATGCCATAGCCTTTGGCCGATAGCCCGATCCAAACCAGCCCGACCGGGTTGTTCGGGCCTGGCGGAAGCTCAAGCTTCTCATCAACATCCACACCGCGCAGATTTAAGGACGGGTCATAGTGATAGGTGGGGTTGTGGGCAATGCTGCTGACTTTGAAGTCACCGGTCGGCGAGGCGCGCTCTCGGCTTCCCACCGTGGCCGGGTAGACAAGAATGATGCGGTCGTCCCTATCATAAGCGCGCACGCGCTGCCGAGCGGCATCGACCTCAAGGCGTGCGATTTTGCGTGGAAGCTCCTCTCGCTCAACGTGCGCAACCACGATTTCGGTGCCCGCATTGTCAAAGGCAACACCAGGATTGAGCTCCTGGAGGAGGCTTTCGCTCATGTGAAACTTTTCGGCAAGCAATTCCTGGGCACTCGTGTAGCTCAACTTTTTGAGCTTTGCCTTGTCGCGGAAGTCCTCCGGAACGTGGTCAATAAAAGGCCCCGCAACGTCGGCATCACTAATGGTGTAGCGGACGAGGACAGGGTCCGGGTCCTGGTCGACCAGGGCCTGCCATAGCCGCTGCTCGATCTGCTCACCGGCACCCAGATCTCGCATTTCCCGAAAGGCGACAATCGCCTTGCGGGTGTTCTCCCCTCGCGTGGCGTCAATCTGGCCCGGCGAAGCGTGCGCGCGATCGAGCAGAACCTGGATTTTGAGCAACAGGGCCCGCGACCGCGCGCCAGAACCGCGCGACCACTCGGCATCGTTCACGGCTTCCATCGAAAGCTGTCGAGGGGCTGGAGATTTCTTCGTGGCGGCCAAGGGCGGGCTGCTCGCCATGAACAGCACGGCGATCAAGGTTAAGACGATGCGAAGGAGCGACGGCGACACCACAAAATCCCTGAGCTTTTAGGCTTCCAACGTTAGGAACCACGCCCCGTTCCCTCACCGTCGCGGTCCCTGCGCAGGCAAAAGGCATTGCCTGGGTCCAACGCTAAAATGGTGTCCGCTCGTCGGCTCAGGCATCCGAGCGGGAGCATCGATCTTGGAGACTTGAGATGCGGCTCGTTATCTCTGGCCTTCTAGCAACACCGACGAGCGCACTCCGGATGCTCAGCTCTTAAATCCTACCCATCGCCCGAGAGATTGAGAGCGTAAGGAACATGACGCAAGGCGAGCCCATGGCAAGACGGTGGGGTCTTTCTACATGAAAGGGACAAAATCGAGCGCGCATGTTGCCAGATCCTATTGTCGAAATTGGGGATACCGGCATGTTGCGAATTCTTGTCACCGCGACCCTTGTGCTCGTTTCAACGGCCGCCTCGGCTGATCACAAGGCCGACTGTCTGGACGGCAAAGATCACGATCTGCGCATTAAGGGTTGCTCAGCTATGATCCAGCGCAATCCCAACGACGTGCTCGCCTATCACAACCGGGGCGATGCCTACGGTCTTAAAGGGGAGGTTGACCGCGCGATCTCGGACTACACGAAAGCTATCGAACTCAATCCGAGCTATGCACCCGCCTACACGGGTAGGGGTCGTGCTTACACGCGCAAAGGGGATTACACCCGTGCTGTGGCTGACGTCACCAAGGCCAGTGAGCTCACTCCCAACGAGGGGGTCGTCAAGGCAGCGCCGCCGAAGCCAAAGGGGCCGACGAAGACCCGATTGAGCGCGCCCTCCAAGCTGCCCGCGAGTGGCGCGTCGGTGAATGCTGCGTGGCCGGCATGGGCGCAGAGCACTTTTGCCAACTAAAACACGCGCGGCTGAGGTCGCTCCGACGCGCCCATGCATCGCTAGGGGATCGTTGATGCTCTGATCTTCGGCCTTCCCAGCCGCCGCCAGGGGTGGTCTCAGAGCGCCGCCGAGACGCGACGGCGGGCCGTGCGGATCAATCGATCCAAGCGCTCGCGCACCACACGCGCTTCCTGTTGGGTGAAACCGCTCTGCACTTTGCCGGCATAGAGCAAGCGGCCATTGTCCCACCTACCGATATAGAACGACGCCATCCGGCGCGGATATGCACCGAGCTTTTCGACGAAGGCTATGATGGGGAACGTCCCGCTTTTGCTGCATTTGATCTTCAGCCAGACTTGCTGCCGGCCCGAGCGGTAGGGTGAGTCGCGCCGCTTCGAGACGATTCCCTCGAGGCCCATTTTGCACGCCTGCCGATAGATCTCATCGGCGTCTGCTTCGAGATGATCGGCGTAGAGAAAACCACGCGGCACTTTTGCCACCAGCCTCTTTAGTTTTTGTTTGCGCCGCAGCAGCGGCTGCGGCCGCAGGTCTTCGCCTTCAAGATAAAGAAGATCGAAAGCGCAGTAGGTCAGATTGCCGTCGCCTTTGCGCGCAAGCTGGCGCCGCAAAGCGTGGAAGTCGGCAATGCCATGTTCGTCCTGACTGATCGCTTCACCATCGAGCACGGCATGGTAGGGCTTCGGCGGCGCGCGCGATCGCGGCAAATTCGGCCGTCCAGTCGTGACCACGTCGCGAGTAAATAATTACCTTTCCGTTTCGCACGTGGAGCTGCGCCCGGTAGCCGTCGGCTATTTTTGTGGATCCAATTGTCGCCAGATGGCGGCCGCTCACGTTCCCGTGGGATGGCACGGCTCGATGAACCCGGGATAATTCGCAGAGCCGGAACGCTTTGCCCTGCCGATGACCCGCAAAGGTGCAACACGTGAGCGTCGGGAGGCAGCCATGCCACTCAAGCTCTCGGCCCCGGGTTCCGGTTCCGGGCACGCGCTGCGGCACGCCCGCCCTTTTTAAAAGCGCCCGAAGCTCACCCTGCACTAGCCTCGTCAATTGCCTTGCGCAAAGCTACTCAACACATGGATCGGAACCGCCGAAACATTGGCCTGTCCCCAGGCCGTGGAGATCCGGACCTGCCGGAACGGGAACGGTATGGTCTGTGTGAAGAGGTTGGTGACGACTGCAACCACCCGGCCGGCGCAATCCAACACAGGTGCGCCCGAGGCACCATGATCCAGGACCAGCCGATCCTCTCCGTCATATATTTCGAACAACGCGGTGCCGGTGAAGCGGCCCTTCTCGCCATATTCTACAAAGCGACCGGTGGCACGGCGCTGGCGATTGGCCGGGTAAGCCAGGCTGACCACCTGTTCCTCCGGCGCGAGGGGTTGCATCCGGGGTTCGAGGCTTCGTGCCGCGGAGGCGGTGGCATGCAATTCGAGCACGGCGATCTTTTCCGACCGAGCGCCTGCCACACGAGAAATGCGAAGGGGAACGGACTGCCGCTTCTCCCCATCGCCGATCTCAACCAGTTTCCAGTTGTCGTTCGAAAGCATCATGGCCTCGGCGACATGCTCAGCTGTCACGATCGACGTTGCCGAAAGAAACCATGCGGTACCACGCATCGCGATATTGCCCTGACTTACCTTTCTTTCCTCATCGTCAAAATGCCTCGTAATGCTCACCACCGAGGACGCCAGATCCGTCTCATCGATGCAACCAGCCACGGCTTGGGCCGCCGAGAACAGGAGGAGTAGGAAGGACAGGCAGCCCCTCCCGACCCACGCCACACGCCAGGGGCGGTGATTGTGCCTTTGGTGCGCTAGCGACACTGCTTGGAGCTCAGGTTTCATCGATGCTCTGGGCTTGGACGCTAAAAATGAGCGGCGTCGGGCGCGCGATGGTCTCCGAGTGCTGCAACAAGCGTGTTGGGGACTCTGCACGTCGCCAAACGCCACCTCTGTCGGTCGCGCTTTCGCTGCCCTGACTGTGGTTTGTTTCCGCCATGGGAGCCGCGAACCGGGTCGTGGTGCGCATGGCCTTCGTTGTCGCTTGCACTTAAATCCCTCGTGCATGTTGCCGTCACACAGCTATGACGACTGTCAACTGCGCGCCTCACCACGCGCAGTCCGACCTTCGCGAGCGTCGGAAACGTTGAGATGCCCTTGGGCCTAACGGTTTCAGCCCAAGGCTGCGCAAACTCAATGCAGGCTCCGCACAGCAATCGTTTCAGGTTGTGCCCCTAACAAGTTGATGACCCGGTTGTTCCAACGGAAATTTCGCACAACCGCTTTTTTCTACCGCAGGTCTTTGAGCGTGCATGCTGCGCCGGCGAATCTGACCGGTAAGTCGCCTCGTGCGTGGGCGCGTCGAAGTAGACGCGGGCCACCTCCCTTCACGTCGCGTACGCAACAGTCCAATCTCGGCACCAGAAATGTCTCAAACACCTGACGACAGGCGCCGACCGCAATTAGAACCGATGGTCATCATCCCCGCGGGTAACCGAGCTGGCGGTCGTATGCCTTTCTCATAAGCGCACAAGACCTCGCCGCATGAGCGCTCGTGTGTACGATTGCGCACACTCTCGGCCCCCGCGAACGCCACGCGATGGGGTCGCGGTTTCCCGGATGACGACAAAACGGACACGAGGTCATCCCGGAATGGCACCTTGGTTTTAGGGCTCTGAGAATTGGCGGCCGACAACGATGAGGGCACAACTGGTGTGTGCCGGTACGCGCTGATGCTACACACGCTGGAGGATGCCGCGTGGAGCAAATGGATCGCTTCGACCACTTACCAGCAGCCGCCCGAGTTCCTCGCGGTACCCAGCAGGGTGGGTCGTCGCGCGCGTCCCGGCTGCAGGCTGGATGGCAATGCAAAAGCCGTGCTACCGCCGTGCGGCAAGCGTGAGGCCGTCGCCGATGGGCAGGAGCACCATATCTACGCGCGCGTCGGCATATACGGCCGCATTGAAGGCGCGAACAGCCTCCGTCGATGGATCACGATCGGAAGGGTCAGCGACCGAGCCGCCCCACAGGGTGTTATCG
>Ga0081455_10005036_pt1 | contig 14601 bp, 12 predicted proteins | sample TabmetS3T2R1_FD_70207 | JGI IMG/M metagenome (GOLD analysis project Ga0081455, IMG submission 70207) | Tabebuia heterophylla rhizosphere microbial communities from the University of Puerto Rico - S3T2R1 | ecosystem: Host-associated > Plants > Roots > Rhizosphere ... | reverse complement strand
CGGCACCACGAACTAGCGCCGTCGTTGCAGGACGAAAGCGCATCCCGGCGCCTCATCCCGCGGGAATCGTTGCCTTCGCCGGGCCCGCCACGCCCGCCTGCACCACGAGCCCGCGGGCGCGCGCATCCATTACGCCGGCGGCGCGCAGCGCCATCAATGTCAGAGACTGCACGGCGGCGTGCATTTTCACCGGATCGTCCAGAGCTTCCGGCGCCAGCGGTCCGACCAGCCCCTCATTCAAGGCACCGAGAATCGCCGCCGCCGTCAATGCGGCATCCTGTGACGGCAGATGGCTGCCGCGCATAGCGGCTTCGATCCGTGCCTCGAGTTCGCCGACGATCATGCGGCGGCTGGCGATGCGCGACGGCGCCAGATCCTGATCGATTGGCTCGGCGAGAATTCCCCACGCCAGCTTGCGCTGGGCCGCGATTTGCGCGGCGACGGTTGCAATCGCGCCGGCCAGGGCCGACAGCGGCCCCGGCGCCGCGTTGGCGGCCCGGCGCACCGCTTCGAGCAGTGTGTCGGAAAATTCGGTGATCAGTTCTGCGACGAGTTCGGTCTTCGACGGGAAATAACGGTAGAGCGTTCCTGCCGCGATATTGGCGCGGTCCGCGATCGGCGCGATCTGCACCGCGCCGAGGCCGGACTCGACGGCGGCGGCGCGCGCCGCCGACAGAATGGCGCCGCGACGGGCTGCAAGACGTTTGACGACCGCTTGGGTGCGGCGATAGGCCATGGCCGTTCTCCCTTGGAGCCGACCGCTTGCGCTGCGATCTGTGTTGTTGACAAGGAATGAACACGAATTCATCACGATCGGCAAGGGATTTCGCAGCGTGGAGGCGTCTTGCGGCCGATGAAGACGCCAATGGTCCGGATCGGGCGAGGACAGCTAGCCGGCGCCGGTGGCGCGCAAGAACGCCGCGAGGCCGGCCCCGGCGACGATCGCAACGAAATCGCTGCGTGAAAAATACATCGCGACCGCAGCGGCGAGCACCGCGGTGACGGCCACGCTGCCGCCTTGCCACGCCGCGGGTGCGACGACGGAGACAATGACGCATCCTGGAAGCGCGTCGAGCATGCGGCGGATGCGCGGCGTGACGGTGACGTAGCCCATCAGAAAAAACCCGGACACGCGCAGCAAAATGGTGATCGCGCTCAACAGAACGATCACCAGCATGACGTCGAGATGGCCGGAACTACTCATGTCTTAAACCCGCAGCCACGGCGCCGGCGATCGAGCCGCCCGCGATCGACCAATTCGCAAAACCGAGTTGCTGGATCGAAACGGCGACAAGGCCGGCCACCATCCATGGCCCGGCCCGGCGCACGCCCTTCCAGTTCAAGACCAACAGCGAGGTGAAAAAGGCGGGAATGATGAGATCGATCCCGAAGCGATAGGGATTGGCGAGCAGGCCGGTAAATTCGTAACCGATCCATGTCGCCAGTAACCACATCACGAACATGAAGGCGCTGCCGCCGAGGTAGTAGCCGATATCCCGGCCGCCTTCGCTGTAATAGCGCATCGATTTCAACCAGGTCGGATCGACCGCGAGCGCGAGCATCGGATACGACTGCCACGCCGGCAGCGGCCCGAACCAGGGCCGAAAGGTCAGGCTCATCAGGAAGAAGCGCGCGTTGATCGTGAAGGTGACGATCATGAGCGCGGCCAATGATGCGGCCGTGAACTGCGCCGGCCAGACCTGCATGACAGCCACTTGGGAGAGGCCCGCAAACATCAATCCGCTCATCGCGATCGCTTCGCTCGTGGCCAGCGCCTTTTGCGCCGCGAGCATGCCGAACACGGCGCCGAACGCGATCTGACTCGGAAACAGCGGCAGCACCGCGATCAGGCCCTCGGTGAAACCCGCCCAAGAAAAATAGGGCGCATTCGATCGTGGCTTCGACGAACGATTGGCTTCGGTGTTTGCAGACGGCGCCATGGGCCATTCGATTTGCTGCCAAAGCCTTATCAAGTCAACGCGCAGCAAGATCATGCGGCTCTGCGCAGGGCGAGCCGTCACTCACGCACAGGCGCCGCGCTCGGGTGCCAGGCCGGCCGATAGCCGCGCGTCAAGGCCGCGATCATCGAGGGCGGCGTCAGCACGTCAACCGTGCCGGCCGCGGGACGCCGGCGCGGCGCGCCGTAACCTGTCGGCGTCCAAGGTAACAGACGCGCTCCTCGGACGGCGAAGGCCTGCCGCGCCTTCGCGTCTGCTCCGACGATCATCGTGCCGTCGGGCAGCGCATCGATGCTCAAACGGTGCACGCGTTTGCGTTTGCCGTCGAGCCGCTCCACATGCAGCCTGTAGTCCATCTCGGACACGCTGGCGCGGCGACCTGCGCCGAAAGCGGTGGCGAAGGGGAGCGCATCGTCGCGGCGGCACTCGAAGCACGGGCGGTGTCCGGCAGCCAGGGCCGTCACCTCGTCGAGGAAGAAAAGTTCGGTATAGAAACGTCCCCAGACGTCGCGCTGACGACCTTTGAAGCACAACTTGCAGCAGATCCACTGCCGTGAAGCCCATCGGCGGTGACCCAATGTCTTGTCGTCGCGATGGAATTTGCCGCCACGATTGCCCAGCAGCGTGCCGCGCGCAGGCGATGCGAACAGGTCACCAAAGGGGTCGATGCGGTTTTGCAGGGGCATGGCGGCTCCCAAACACCCAAACACAGATGTCATCGCCCAACTCGACGTCAGATCGCGTCAGCAACAGCGGCGCCCCGTAAACAAAAAGGCCGGCGCGAGGCCGGCCTTTGATGATCAATGTTGCGGCTCGATCACGCCTGTGGCTGCGGCGCGATATCAGCACCGGGCTCGGGACGCGGCCGTGGCTTGCCGGCCGGCGGCACCGCCGAGGAGCGCGGCGTCGAGGGCTCGATGATCGATTCCCGGTTTGGCTTCTTGCCGTTCAAGAGATCGGTGATCTCTTCGCCGGACAGCGTCTCGAACTCCAGCAGGCCCTTGGCCAGCACCTCGAGATCGGTGTGCTTCTCAGTGAGGATCTTGTGCGCTTCCTGATAGCCGGCCTCGACCAGGCGCCGGATCTCGCTGTCGATCTTCTGCGCGGTGGACTCCGAGATGTTCTGCTGCCGGGACACCGACATGCCGAGGAACACCTCGTCCTGGTTTTCGCCATAGGCGACCGTGCCGAGCTCGTCCGAGAGGCCCCAGCGCGTCACCATCATGCGAGCCAGGCGGGTCGCCTGCTCGATGTCGGACGCAGCGCCGGAAGTGACCTTCTCCTTGCCGAAAATCAGTTCTTCCGCGACCCGGCCACCCATCATGATGGCAAGCCGCGAGGTCATCTGCTCGAGTGACATCGACAGCTTGTCGCGCTCCGGCAGCTGCATGACCATGCCGAGCGCGCGACCGCGCGGAATGATGGTCGCCTTGTGGATCGGATCGGTCGCCTTGACGTTGAGGCCGACGATCGCATGGCCGCCTTCATGATAGGCGGTCAGCATCTTCTCCTCTTCGGTCATCACGAGCGACTTGCGCTCGGCGCCCATCATCACCTTGTCCTTGGCGTCCTCGAATTCGGCCTGGGTGACCATGCGCTTGTTGCGGCGCGCGGCCATCAGGGCGGCTTCGTTCACGAGGTTCATCAGGTCTGCGCCCGAGAAGCCCGGCGTGCCGCGCGCGATCGTCTTCAGGTTGATGTCGGGCGCGAGCGGCACCTTGCGGACGTGAACTTTGAGGATCTGTTCGCGGCCGACGACATCCGGGTTCGGCACGATGACCTGGCGATCGAAGCGGCCGGGACGCAGCAGCGCGGGATCAAGCACGTCGGGCCGGTTGGTGGCGGCGATCAGGATGATGCCTTCATTGGCCTCGAAGCCGTCCATCTCGACCAGCAACTGGTTCAGCGTCTGCTCGCGCTCGTCATTGCCGCCGCCGAGGCCGGCGCCGCGATGGCGGCCGACTGCGTCGATTTCGTCGATGAAGATGATGCAGGGCGCATTCTTCTTCGCCTGCTCGAACATGTCGCGCACGCGCGAGGCGCCGACGCCGACGAACATCTCGACGAAGTCGGAGCCCGAAATGGTGAAAAACGGCACATTGGCTTCGCCGGCCACCGCGCGCGCGATCAGCGTCTTGCCGGTGCCGGGAGGGCCGACCAAGAGCACGCCGCGCGGAATGCGGCCGCCGAGACGCTGGAATTTGCCGGGGTCGCGCAGGAATTCGACGATCTCCTGCAGGTCCTGCTTGGCTTCGTCGACGCCGGCGACATCCTCGAAGGTGACCCGGCCATGAGCCTCGGTCAGCATCTTGGCGCGTGATTTGCCGAAGCCCATCGCCTTGCCAGCGCCCCCCTGCATCTGCCTGGACAGCAGCACCCAGACGCCGATCAGGGCGATGAATGGCAGCCACGACACGAGCAGCGACACGAACCACGGCACGTTGTCGCTCTGCGGCCGTGCGGTGATGGTGACGCCCTTGCCATAGAGCTTCTGCACCAGGCCCGGATCCGGCGGCGCATAGGTCGAGAACTGGCGGCCGTCAGTGAACGTTCCGTGAATCTCCGGCCCCTGCATCACCACTTCCCGGACATGGCCCTGATCGACCTCGGTCAGCAATTGCGAGAACGAGATGTCCTGGGAGGACGTACGCTGACCCGGGTTCTGGAAGAGGGTGAACAACGCCAGCAGCAGCAAAACGATGATGACCCAGAGGGCGAAATTGCGCAGATTGGCGTTCATTGGGCGTCCTTCGTGATCGCGCGCATGCGATCGGATATTGCGATCTTGGTATCAAGCAGCGGAGCGGCGCGAGTGAGGCGCAACAACCGCGGTTAATCTATGTGCCGTGGCCGGTTATGCCAAGGGAACGACAGCAGTATTTGCTCCCTTATAGAACCAGTTTAGGGCCTTATGCCGCACACCGCTGCCGTTATTGGTGGCTTGGTTAAGCCATTTGGGCATGCCCGCAAGGGCAAATCGGGGCATTGGCCGGGCGGTCATCCAGGTTCGAAAGCCGGGCTGCCTTCGGATCGGCGGATTGGTCAGCGAATCCGCGCCTTAACTGCGTTTGCTGCGCCGCGGGGGGGCGGCTTCGACCGTGATGCAATCATTCGCGCACGCCACCAGAGCTCCCGCCAGCGTGAGCTTGACCCTTCCCCCTGCCCGGTCCGCGCGCAGCGGCGCCTGAACCGCCGCCAGCAGCGATTCCAGTTTGGCCAATTCCACCGGTCCCTCATGACCGACCGCGCTCACGGCACGACCCAACAGACGCAAGGCGATTTCGTCGGGAAGGGTTGCGAAGGCGCGCGCGTCGATCTCGATCGTATCTCCAGCGCCGACGCGACCGATCGCGCGCTCCATCACGCCGACGACAGCCTCCAGCGCGGCATTGGCGCGCGACAGGCGCTGCGCGAGCCGTCCGAGATTGCGGGAGTCCAGTCCCTCGCGCGCCATCAACGGCATCAACTGACGAAAGCGCGGCCGCGTAAAACTCAGATCGCGGTTGGTCGGATCGTCAGCGGAGCCGATTTTCGCTTTCAGCAGCGTTGCGACCAGGCGCGCCTTGGCAATGCCGAGGAACGGCCGCCCGATCACGACGTCGCCTCGCACCGCCTGGCGCTGCATGGCCCCCAATCCGGCAAGGCCGCTGCCGCGGCTCATGCGCATCAACAAGGTCTCGGCCTGATCGTCGCTGGTATGGCCGGTCAGGATATGTTTGGCACCGGCCTTCTGCGCGGCTGATGCCAGCAGCCGGTAGCGTGCCTCGCGCGCTGCGGCGGGCAGACCGGTCGAAGGCTTTGGCCCGCGCCAGCGCAAGATTGCATGCTCAAGCTTCAAGGCGCGCGCAACAGAAGCGACCGCCTTCGCTTCCGCCGCGGCTTCCTTGCGCAGGCCATGATCGACGGTGACGACCAATAATCGCGGGCCACGTTTCAGGGACGAACGCCATTTGGCCGCCAAAAACATCAGCGCGGTGGAATCCGGACCACCTGAAACCGCAAGCACCAGCGCCGGCACATCGGCCCAGTCCGCAAACAGGCGGCGGGCTTCGGTCGACGTCACCGAGGCTTCGTCGGGCGTTGTCTTGCCTCTGGCCACCTTACCGCTCGCGTGACGTGTCATGCGGGTCAACCGTTATGCTCCTCGCCTCGCCAACCACACCGTGTGGCCGCCGCAGGCGGGATCTTCCGGCACGAAGGATACCACTTCAAATCCGTGCGCGCCCAACAGCCGGCGGTACTCCTCCGGGTCGAGGCTCGCGTGATAGAGTGGCTCGCCGCCATATTGGCCCATTGCCACGCCGAAGCGAGGACCGCTCGTGAACATCAGCGCCGCACCGGCTGCCGCATGCGCTTCGAAAATCACGAACATCTGGCGTTGATCGTCAGGCGTCAGGTGAAAGAAACTGTCCCAAGCGAGAATGCCGTCGAAGACGCGCTCAAGCGACAGTGCGCGCATGTCGGCGAGTTGCCAGACCGCTTGCGGAAAGCGGCGTTCACAAACTGCGATCATGGATGATGAGGAATCGACGCCGGTCAGGCGGTGGCCGCGTTCGATGATGTAGCGCGCCAGCGGCTCGCCGCAGCCGCAGCCGATGTCGAGCACCGAAGCCTGAGCCGGCAGCAAGGCCAGGAAACGGTCGAGCCAGGGCCGTTCAAACAGGTGGCGCGAACGATCGCGGTCCCAGCGCAGCGCATGGCGATCGTACAAGCCGATGATGCGCGCCGCATCGCGGCTCATCGGATGGCGTGACGGCGTTCAGCAATGAACGCGCTTCTGCTCACGGTCGACGCCCTGTTTCACGGCGGCGGAGGCTTGCGGATATTTGCGCGTGACTTCGCCGAACGCCGCGCACGCGGCCTCTTTTTCCCGCAACGCCGCGAGCGACTGGCCGAGCCGCAGCAACGCATCCGGCGCCTTGCTCGAACTCTCGAACTTGGTCGTGATGGTGAGGAAGGATTCGGCGGCGTCGCGATAGCGCTGACGCTGATAGAGGCTTTCGCCCAGCCAGTAATTCGCTTCCGGCACCAGCCGGTCCGACGGATATTTCTGCAGGAAAGCGCGCAGCGTCTCGTCGGCCGACGCATAATCCTTGCGCTGGATGTAGCCGTAGCCCAGGTCGAATTCGTCGCGCGGCGAATTGGTCGGCGGCAAGGTTGCGACCGCCTGCCGATCCGGCGCTCGCGGCGATCCTCCTTGGGGCTGGGGGCGGCCGGCGGTGCCCGGCGCGGCATTGGCTTCATTGGATGCGTTGGTGTTCGCCAAGTCGAGCGGCTCGCCGGCGCCACGCCCGCCGGGGGCGCCGATATCGGGAGCCAAAGGCGCCGAGGGCTGACCGACAATGCTGCCGAGCGGACGCGGCGCGCCCGGCGCATTGGGATTGGCATTCGGATCAAAGGCATCGCCGCGCCGGCCGTCACGGCCCGGCTGCATTCCACCCTGGCCTGTTGGCGGATAACCCGGAGCAGCCTGCTGATAATTTGGACCCTGCTGGTAACCCGGCTGCGGTTGCGCGCCCGGCGCCGGCGGGACCGCGGCCTGGTAGGTCGGTTGTTGCTGCGGGTAGCCCGACTGCGGCATCGGCGCCGCTGCATTGCCGCGCGGCGTTCCCGGCTGCCCCTGCCCGGCGGGACCTGGCCCGGCCTGCAACTGACGGAGCTGATCCTCAAGCTGCCGGTTGCGGTACTGCAACTCCTCGTTCTGGCCGGTGAGCTGGCGCAACCTGGCCTCGAGCTGTTCGACGCGCATTTCTAGATCCTGATCGGAGTCCTGCGCCGATGCGGGCACCGCACCGGCGAGCGGCAGGGCCAACAAGGCGAGCGCGGCCAATCGGGATTTCAGAGTCATGGGACCGAAGCTGAGCGACATTGGTGAAGACCGAGGTGAAAGACCGAACGCAAGCGGGAACCGAAGCTGACCGGATAAACCGGATCGGCCGCCCTTAAAACCAGACTCGGCGGCCGAAGTGAATATCGCCTGCCATCACAATAGTCTCCGCAGTTTGCCGAAAGTGTGAAGGCCGCTCGAGCGGCCGATTTGTCGCGCGTCCGACCGGCGATGCAACGCAAAAGCCCGGCGCGCGGCCGGGCTTTGGTTCGAACATCGGTTACAACATGGCCGGATCACGAACTCGCGTTCAACACGGTCACGGCGCGGCGGTTCTGCGACCAGCAGGAGATGTCGTTACACACCGCCACCGGGCGCTCCTTGCCGTAGGAGATCGTGCGCATCCGGTTCGGATCGATGCCGCGCGAGGTCAGATAGGCGCGCACCGATTGGGCACGACGGGCGCCGAGCGCGATGTTGTATTCGCGGGTGCCCCGCTCGTCGGCATGGCCTTCGATGGTGAAGCTGTAGCGATTGTAGGTCTGCAGCCACTGCACCTGCTTGTCGAGGGTTGCGATGGCCTGCGGGGTCAGGTCGGTCTGGTCGCTTTCGAAGAACACGCGATCACCGACATTGACGACGAAATCCTGCTGGCTGCCGGGCGTGGCGGCGCTCGCCATGGCATTGTCAGCCAAAGGGTTCTTGTTTGCGCAGGCACCCATCGACAAAGCGAGGCCAAGCACTGCGACAAGCTTCAATCCCTGGAGGAAACGCATAGGGTTGTTCATTCCGGAGCCTCCACGCTCGCGACCTTTACGACCTCATCGGTCTAGCGCGCCTTGGTTAAGCGAACGTTCCGTCAACCTTGATGAGGTGTTGCACGGACAGCTCAAATGCCAGGTTTTCCAGAAAAGCGCCCGGAATAGTTAATCACGCCTAAATGTGGCGCGACAGTGAAAACGGCGCCCCATTGCCGGCCGAGTTCACACAAAAAGCCGGCCGGAGGCCCTGTCAGGGCCGCCGGCCGGCTGTCATTCGCAGCGGATTCGATCAGGCGTATCGCGGGCTCAGGCCGCCGGGACGATCGCCGGGCGCTCAAAGGGCGTTACGACCGCGCTCGGGGCGAACGCTCGCTTGGCCGGGCGTTCGAACAGCATCCGCCGTTCAAAGGCGCTCGAGCGCATGATCGGGAAACGAGTCGCAATCACGTCGCGGTCGACCTTGAAATCGCAGGCGGTCAGCGAGACTGTCATGGTGTGCCAGCCGGGAAAGGGTCGCGGCTCGGCGATCTGCTTGTTCAGGAAAACGCGACGATAAAACGGCATGTGATCGGAGCGTATCATTGCCAGCGACGTATCGGCGTTGAAATATTCGGACGCCATGAAGGGGAGCCGCACCGTCAAATACGGAAGTTCCGGAAACCGAGGAGCAATCAAGGGATCCGCGACAAACCGCGCCGTGTCCACGAAGACTTCGCCACGATCAAGCCGGCTATCGAGAACGTCACCGAACAGTTCGGCCGTATAAGACATGCGCGATGCTGCCGTCAGAACGTGAAGGCGAATGGAACCGCAGAGCTCGCCGTCAACATAGACCGCCACGATCGTAGTGTTGGGCGCATCGTCATAGCGATCGGTGACCCGCTTAGACTCCGACGGCGAGATCAGCCCGCTGTGCAGATAGGCCCGGTAGCGCATCAAATAGATGATGTCTTTGTCCTCGGGAGTTTCGACAACACGGTAATCGATGCGATCAAGCAGTCTTGCGCCTCGAAGGGTGTGCTGATGCGCCTCGGCTCCGGTTTTCATTCGACGCTCCTGACCATTCAACTATTGCGCGTACGAAATAAATTAACACCGCCTTAACTGAATTGCAAAGACTTGGCCCCGTTAGGGTTAACCGCTTCGCCTCCGGTTCTATCCGGAGGTGCGGTCGCCCAAGCGTCGACGTGTGGGACGGATGCGATCAGTGCGACGGGGGTCAGGCGATCGAGCGAACGGGCGCCGCAGTTTCCAGCGTCGGGATGAGCTTACGCGCGTGTGAGGCGCGCAGCAACTGGCGGATCTGGGTCGCCGGTACCGGTTTGGAAAACAGATAGCCTTGGGCCTCGCTGACAGTACCGTCCTTGCTGATCAATTCGAGTTGCTCATTGGTCTCGATGCCTTCGACGACCACCGACATGCCGAGATCGGTGCTCAAGCGCGCGATGCCGCGCAGCAGCGTCTGCGGCCGGTCGGTCTCGATCCCTTCGAGGAACGACCGGTCGATCTTGACCTTCTGCAGCGGGAAGGTGTGGAGATAGCTGAGGCTCGAATAGCCCGTGCCGAAATCGTCGAGCGAGATGCTGACGCCCTCGGCGCGCAATTGCGATAGCACGTCGCGCGTCCACTGCGTGTTCCGCAGCAGCGAGGACTCGGTGATCTCGATTTCGAGCCGATGCGCCGGCAGGCCGGACACTTCGAGCGCATAGCGGACGTCGCTCAGCACGTCGCGGCGGTGAAATTGCTGCGAGGAGAAGTTCACCGCAACAGTGACCGCTTCGGGCCAGGTCATACATTCCATGCAGGCGCGACGAAGGATCCAGCGGCCAAGATCGACGATCATGCCCATGTCTTCGACGACCGGAATGATTTCGGCCGGCGACACCGGCCCGCGGGTCGGGTGATGCCAGCGCAGCAATGTCTCGCAGGTCGATACCCGGCCCGATTTCAGATTGACCAGCGGCTGGAAATACAGCTCGAACTCCTCATTCGCCATCGCTTGACGCAGGTCCAGCTCCAGGCTCCGGCGCGCCTCGATGACCTGAGCGAGTTCCTCCCGGAAGAAGCAGAAGGTGCCGCGGCCATCCGCCTTGGCGCGGTACAGCGCCATGTCGGCATTGCGCAGCAGGTGATCGGAACTCAGATGCAGCGAGGTCATCGCGATGCCGATGCTGGCGCCGATTTCCACCGTATGATGGTCGATGTCATAACGCTCGCTCAGGCGGTCGACGATGCGGCGAGCCAGCGCCGCGGCATCTTCGTTGGAGCGGATGTTGTGCTGGAAGACCACGAATTCATCGCCGCCGAAGCGCGCGACATAGTCGTCGGGGCGGATGATTTCGCGCAAGCGGCTCGCCACGGCGCAGAGCAGACGATCGCCGGCGGGATGTCCCAGCGTATCGTTGACCTGCTTGAACTGGTCGAGGTCGATAAACAGCAGCGCCGACAGCCGATGGGCGGCTTCCGCGTGGGAAAGCTCCCGGTCGATCACCTGCTGGAAGCTGACGCGGTTCGGCAAGCCCGTCAGTTCATCGAAACGGGCCAGATGGCTGATGCGCGCCTCAGCACGCCGACGCTCGGTGATGTCCTCGACGAGGACGACAGAGCCGCCATCCGCCATCGGCTGGAACGTCCATTCCAGCGCGCGCTCCTGCCCATCGTTGGTTTGCAAGGTGGTAAAGTTGGCGGCCTTGGCCTTGTCGACGGGGGCGACGATGCCGTCCGCATCGGCGGACGACAATGTTCCGGCATGGACGCAGGCTGCGGCGACCTCGGTCGCCGAGGCGCCAACGGAAGCGAAGTCTGCGCCGAGCCTCATCATCTCGGTGAAGCGCTCGTTCATGACCGCGAGACGGCCATCCGCGCCGAACATGCAAAGCCCGTGCGGCATATTGTTCAAAGCGGTATCGAACTGGCCGGCAATCGCCGCTTCCCGCTGGCGTGCGACGAGCGCCCGCAGGAAAATGCCGTGCAGATTGGTGGACAGTTTCATGACGATGATGAGAAATCCGCCGGTGATGACCGACATCGCGACGTAATAGGGCGTGCCACACAGCGCCAGCGCAACGACGCTCGGACCGTACATCAGCAGTGCTTGCCTATGGAATATCGACGGACGTCCGTAGGCGCGGCAGGCAGCGCCTGAAACGATGCCCGTCAAGACGGTGACGCAGATCATGTGAGCGATGGCATCGTCGGTGGTCAGCAACGTGGTGAAGCCCCACGCCCCGATCGCGGCCGCCTGTATCGTCGCACCAACCTGATATCGCGTTTTCCACCGCTCGGATTCCTCCGCGCTGAGGGTGGCCTGGCGAGCCATGTAACGCTTGAAATCGACAATCCGGATAATTCCGGCGACCAGGAGCAGCGCGCAGCATACCCAGATCGCGATCTGATCCGTCCGGAGCGCGGTCAGAGCAGACGAAAAAACCATGAAGACGATGCCCGTATGCACCGTGCTTTGGTTTTCGAACAGCGAATCGATCAGCGCCGCCGAAATCTTCGGCGATATCAGTCGCTGGTCGACCTCTCCCGACTGGCTCGCAAGCTTCATATTTGGACGCGCGTCCTTATTCCCTGCATCCTTCTAACGGGCGCAGATGAAGTCTTTCTGAGCGAAAATCGTTAGTTGTTTATTTACGCAAGCCCCGGAACCCTGGAATTATCGTTCCCTATCAATAGTTTGAGGCATTTGCGGCAAATTGGGCGTCCGTCGTGCTGGCGAGAAAATCCTCCCGTCAGGACAGCAGCGGCGACCAGGCCGGGTCGGAGGCAAAGCCCGGCGTCGGCACCCGTTGCTCGTAGCGGCCGGACACGTCGATGGTAAACAGCGAAGGCCCGTTGCCATTGTCGCGGAAGAACATCACCACGCGGCCATTCGGCGCGAAGGTCGGCCCCTCATTGTGGAAGCCTGACGTCAGCAGCCGCTCGTCCTTGCCGTCGGGCCGCATGATGCCGATCGAGAACTGGCCACCGCCCTGCTTGGTGAAGGCGATGAAGTCGCCGCGCGGCGACCACACCGGTGTCGAATAGGTGCCGTCCTGAAACGAGATGCGTTGAGCGGGTCCGCCGCCCGCCGGCATCACATAGATCTGCGGCTTGCCGCCGCGATCGCTCTCGAAACAGATCTGCGAGCCGTCGGGCGAATAGCACGGCGCGGTGTCGATCGCCGGCGTATCGGTCAGCCGCGTGGTCGCCTTCGAGCGCAAATCCATCACGAACAGATTGGCGTTGCCGCCCTGCTGCAGGCTCATGATCACGCGCTGGCCGTCCGGCGAGAAGCGGGGCGCGAAGGTCATGCCGGGGAAGTTGCCGACGACTTCGCGTTGACCGGTTTCGATGTTGTAGAGCAGCACCCGCGGGTCGCTCTGGCCGAACGCCATATAGGTGATTTCCTGCGTCGACGGCGAGAAGCGCGGCGTCAGCACGAGATCGTCGCCACGCGTCAGGTAGCGAACATTGGCGCCATCCTGATCCATGATGGCGAGGCGCTTGACGCGGCGGTCCTTCGGCCCGCTCTCGTCGATGAAGACGACGCGGCTGTCGAAATAGCCCTTGTCGCCGACCAGGCGTTCATAGACCTGATCCGAAATGATGTGGCCGACACGCCGCCAGAATTCGGCCGCGGTGAAATATTGCTGGCCGGCCTGCTGCTGGCCGGAGAACACGTCCCACAGCCTGAACTCGGCCTTCAGCCGCCCGTCGGGCTGGCGGGTGATCCGCCCGGTCACCAGTGCCTGCGCGTTGATCTGGCGCCAGGAGTTGAAATTCGGCGGCACGTCGATCGAATTGATCTGCTCGACATAGGCGGATGGATCGATGACGTTGAACAGGCCGCTGCGGCGCAGATTGTTTGAGATGACCTGCGTCACGCCGTTCGCGACCTCGCCGTCCTGCGGCGTACCGGGCAGGAAATTCGGAATTGCGATGTCGATCGGTTTGACGTTGCCGCCTTCAACCCGCAGCCGCGTCTGACCAAGCGCCATGGTCGGCGCCAGCGCGGAAGCGGCAAGCCCGGTGCCGAGCAGAAGGGCTTGGCGGCGCGAGACGCTCATCTCTGGGCGGCCGTCGCCTGACCAATTGTTGGTGAGGAGGTGCTTGCGAAAAACTGTCATCGGCGGCGGAACATGCTGTCTGTCGTGAGGGTGAGGTCAAGTTTGTCCCAACCGCCTGAGTATTCGTTTTGCGGCAGGAAGGTGTAGGGTTGGCACTGCTCGACCGCGCGGACGGCGCTGTCCGCGATGGCGGGCCCCATCGCATTCACCGGCGCCTCCAGGAGTTGCGGTCGCGCCGAAACCCGACCATTGCGGTCGAGTTCAAAATAAACGCGAATTTCAATTTTATCGCCGTCGCGAACGCCGGCCGGAACGGACCAACACTCGCTGATCCGTTGCTGCAGCGCGCCGACCCAACTCATGGTGAGCTTCTGCGCCGTACCGGTGGGAACGCCGAGCGCGGACTTTTGATTGAGTTGATCGCCTGCCACAGCTTGCCGGCTCGGATCGCGCTTGTCGAGCAGTGCGGCGATCTGGCTTTTGTCGAAGGTGCGCTCCTTCGGCTTCGGCGGCTGCGGCACCTGTTTCGCGACTTCCTGCTTCGGCGGCTGCTTGGCCTGCTCTTTCTTCAACTGCTCGGCGATCGGATCGTCCTTCTTCTCATCCTTTTTCTGGTCGACCTGCTTCGCCTCGTCCTTCTTCGGCTCGTCCTTCGGTTTTTCGACCACGGGCTTCGGCGGATCGGGCTTCTTTTCGACCGGTTTTTCCGGCGGCTTTTCGACAGGCTTCGCCTCAGGCGCTGCCTCGGTCATCACCTCTTTCTTGTCGACCTTGCCGATCGCGTTATCAAGCGGCGTCGCATCGGCGATTTTATCCGCAAGCTGCTTCTTCTCATTTTTGTCGCCGCTCTTCATGCCCTTGGTGAGCTGCGACAGCTTCTCGTCGGAGATCACGTCGACGGGCACGAAGTCCTGCGCCGGCGGCGCTTCCACCGAGCGCGCGGAGAAGGACACAAGACCCCACCCGATCACGAGCACATGGAACAGCGCCGACAGCGACAA
>Ga0081455_10005035_pt1 | contig 14601 bp, 14 predicted proteins | sample TabmetS3T2R1_FD_70207 | JGI IMG/M metagenome (GOLD analysis project Ga0081455, IMG submission 70207) | Tabebuia heterophylla rhizosphere microbial communities from the University of Puerto Rico - S3T2R1 | ecosystem: Host-associated > Plants > Roots > Rhizosphere ... | reverse complement strand
AAGTACGCTCCTATTTCCGCTACAAAGCCATTCCGCATCAATGGGTTTTACGCAATGCGGAAAGCCAGGCGGAATATGAGAAACACGCCAAGATCCCGGTCATCCCGCTGGTGGTGACGCCGGAAGGCGTTGGCATCCAGGATTCCACCCCCATCATCGACCAGATGGAAAAGCTGTTTCCGGAGCCGTCGATCCATCCCGACGATCCCGTGGCGCGCTTCATGTCGATATTGATCGAGGAGTTCGGCGACGAGTGGGGCAACAAATGGATGTTCCACTACCGCTGGGCGCGCGACGTCGATCAGCGCGCCTCCGCCGGCCGCATCGCGCGGATGCGCGCACCACAGGCGAGCGAGGCCGAGTACCAGCACTTCGCCGATCAGGTGCGCTCGCGCATGACCGATCGCGTGTGGTTCGTCGGCTCCAACCAGGCGACCGCGCCGCAGATCGAGGGCGGCTTTCGGGAGATGCTTGCCCTGCTCGACACCCATCTCGCCACGCGGCCCTATCTGTTCGGCGGCCGCCCGGCCTATGGCGATTTCGGCCTGTGGGGGCAGTTTTACGAACTGTGGAAAGATCCAACCACGGGCGCGCTGATCGAGGGCGGGTCGCCGCATGTGCTGGAATGGATCCACCGCATGCTATGGCCGAAGGCGAAAGGCGCGTTCGAGAGCTGGGCGGCGCTGGCGCCGACGTTGATGCCGATATTGACGAAGCAAGTCGGACGGCTGTTCTGGCCGTGGACGCTGGCGAACGAAAGGGCGCTGGCCGAAGGCGCGGAGGAATTTTCTGTCCGGCTTGGCAATGACGTCTGGACACAAAAGCCGCAAAAGTATCACGCCCGCTCGCTCGCCATGTTGCGCGCCAAATATGCCGGCATGACCGACAAAAAGGATCTCGACATGATTTTGGCGGCAGCAGGTTGCCTCGCCGGGATGCGCGCCTAGATAGGACTCCGGATCAAACAGGAGCGCGCGATGGAAAGGCCGAGATACAGGACCGCTTTGATTGTGGGCGCCGGCGCAGGGCTGAGCGCCTCGCTGGCGCGGCTGTTCGCGCGCGAGGGCATCAAGGTCGCGCTTGCCGCGCGCAAGACCGAAAAACTCGGCGAGCTCTGCACCGAAACCGGCGCCAAGGCCTTTGCCTGCGATGCCACCAATGCCGACGAGGTCGAGCGGCTGTTCGGCATGGTCGAGCGCGAGATCGCGATCCCCGATATTGTCGTCTACAATGCCAGCGGACGCGCGCGCGGCGCCCTTGTCGACCTTGTGCCGGCGGAAGTCGAGCATGCCATCGCGGTGAGCGCCTTCGGCGGTTTCCTGGTGGCGCAGCAGGCGGCCAGGCACATGCTGCCGAAAAAGCACGGCGCCATCCTGTTCACCGGCGCCTCCGCGAGCGTCAAGGGCTATGCGCAGTCGGCGTCGTTTGCGATGGGCAAGTTCGCGCTGCGCGGACTGGCGCAGAGCATGGCGCGCGAGCTGTCGCCGCAGGGCATTCACATCGGGCACTTTGTCATCGACGGCGGCATCCGTAGCGCGACGCGCACCGATCCGGCCGATCGTCCGGACTCCTTGCTCGATCCCGACGCCATTGCCGAAAGTTACTGGAACGTGCTGCAACAGCCACGCAGCGCCTGGACCTGGGAGGTCGAGCTGCGGCCGTGGGTGGAGAAGTTTTGACGACGTCGTAGGGTGGGCAAAGCGCTAGCGTGCCCACCTTCAAGAGCACGCTCGATAAGGTGGGCACGGCGCTAACGCGCCTTTGCCCACCCTACGAAAAGAACAACAAGCAAAAACGGGGGAAGGCATGAGCACGGAAATCACCGTCGACACCGGCACCAACGAACTCCTCTGCGCGATCCGCGACCGCGTCGCCGTCATCACCTTGAACCGGCCGGATGCGCGCAACTCGCTCTCCGACGAGCTGACCCCGGCGCTGCGCACCATGATCCGGACGTGCGGCGAGGACCCGAACGTCGGCGCCATCATCATCACCGGCGCCGGCAAGGCGTTCTGCGCCGGCGGCAACGTCAAGGGCATGGGCGCCCATCGCGACAAGAAGCGGCAGGAAATGTCTGACGCCGACAAGATCGCCGATCTGCAGGAGCGGCAACGCCTCTTGACCGGCGCGCTGGTGTCGGTGCGCAAGCCGACCATCGCGGCCCTTCCCGGCCCCGCGGTCGGCGCCGGCCTTTCCATCGCGCTGGCGTGCGATATCCGCATCGCGGCGCAATCGGCGTTTCTCTCGACCGGATACCGCAATGTCGCGCTGCCAGGCGACTACGGCATTGCCTGGCTGCTGACGCGCCTCGTCGGCACCTCCCGCGCGCGGGAACTGATGTTCACGGCCGAGCGGGTAACCGCGGCGCGGTGCGAGGCGATTGGCCTGGTCAACCGCATCGTCCCCGACGAGAAGCTGGCCGAGGAAGCCTTTGCGCTTGCCAAATCGATGGCAGAAGGACCGGCGATTGCACTGCGCTACATGAAGGACAATCTGGACGAAGCGCTGATGTTCGATTTCGCCACCGCCAGGGATCACGAAGCCGAGCGCATGATCCGCGCCCAGAAAACCGCCGATCATCGCGAGGCGGTGCAGGCCTTCATCGACAAGCGCAAGCCGGTGTTTGCGGGGAAGTAGGCCTCTCCTCCTTTCCCCGCTCTTGCGGGGAGAGGGGTCGGGATGAGGGGCTGTTTCCGCATCATCTGTGACAAAGAGGACTCGCGGAGACTCCCCCTCACCCGCCGCGCAAGAGTGCGGCGACCTCTCCCCGCAAGCGGGGCGAGGTGAACCGTCCGCATGGCCGCAGGCTGCCCAACTAGACCGGATTCTCCGCGAACAGGCGTGCCACCATCGCCGAGTCCAGATAGGCGCGCACGCGCACCATCTTGCTGTTCTTGAAATAGCACACCCAGCAATAGTGATTGTCGAAGCGAAAGCCGTTCTTCGCCGTCGCCTTCGAGTGCAGTTCCACGATCGCCACGTCCCCGGCGATGAAGACGTCGTCGACATGGAGCTGCGCGCCATCAGGCAGCACCTTGCCGAGCCTGGCGAAGGTCGCAGCGGTGAAATCGGCCTTCGACTTGTAATGTCCGGCCAGCGGATGCGTGCCCATCACGGTCCAGTCGACGTCGTCGGCGACGTGCTCGAAGAACGCAGCACCATCGCTATGTTCGAGTCCGGCAAAGATCCGCCTGACGAAATCCTCTTCCACCGCCATGCCAAATCCCTTTCCTGAAATCGAACGCAAGGCTAGACGGAGGGAAAACCAGTTTCAATTGGCGCACACGCGATGAGCCGCGCCGAGCCGTCACAAATCCGTCGGGAGAAGAAAAAATAGGCCCGGTCCTGTTGCCGCAGGAGCCGGGCCTAGTCGCTCAAACCCGCGATTACGGCGGGGGAGCCGAGGGACGCACGAATTGGATTACGCGGCCTGGGCGAGCCTCCAGCTTGCACAGGGAATGTCCTGCGGCGCGATGTTGATCTGTTTTGCAAATCGCACCAGCTTCCAGTCGCCGGGGCTGTTGCCGAAGACGTAGCCGGACTTTTTCGCCAGCGCGAGCATCGATTCGTTGGAGCGCAGCGTATCGCCGAACAGGTTCGTGGCGCCGAAAGCCGCGGCGCGGCATTCAAGGTTCTTCATCAGCGCCTTGCCGATGCCATGGCCCTGCCAGCGGTCGTCGATCGAGAGCCCGAACTCGAAGCTCGACGTCTCGAAATCGAAGGCATAGCGCGCTTCCCCAACGATGGTCTCGTGACCGTCCACCTGCATGGTGGCGACCACGCTGAACTGGTCGGCTTCGCCAACATGAATGAAGCGATCGAGCAGGGCCGGCGGCAGCTGGCTCATGGCGCCGAAAAACCGGTTGTAACGGGAGCGCGAGGAGAGCCCGCGGAAATAATTCTGGATGGCTTCCGCATCGCGCGGCTCGACAAAGCGCACCGTGATGGCCTCGCCGCTCTTCGAGCGCAGCTCGTCCGAATATTGCCGGAGGTCATCGAAACGCAGGGCCGTCATGGCAGGCTCCCGAAAATCTCAAAGAAGGCCGGCGCCCCTGTGAGCAGGCGGCGCCGGCATTAATGGCGGCTCATCAAGCCCGCCAGAACGGCTTGTCGACTTCGTAGGCGACGTCGGCGGAGGACACGCCGATGTCGTGCAGGTCCCGTTCGGACCACTTCGAAAGCTCCTGGCGCATCGCGTAGCGCTCGCGCCAGACATGGAGGGTCTCGGCCAGTTGCGAGAAAAGGCCGTGTCCATGATGATTTATCATCGATTCGTGGGTGAAAACGGACATTTTCGGCTCCTATTTCTAATCTGTTGGCGCTAATATCGGCGTGTTTCGGCGCTCCCGCAAACGACACTTTGTACCGTTTCGGATGAAATAACGTCATGGATGGAACTGGCGGCAGATGGCAGCAAGGCTACCTTCCCTGAATGGCCTCCGGGCCTTTGAAGCCGCCGCGCGGCACATGAGCTTCACGCTGGCGGCTTCCGAGCTGAACGTGACGCAGACCGCGATCAGCCATCAGATCCGGCGGCTCGAGGAAGAACTCGGCATCCGCCTGTTCATCCGACAGAACCGCACGCTGTCGCTGACACCGGAGGCCAAGGAGTATCTCCCGGGCATCCGCGCCGCCTTCAACGATCTGCGGCTTGCGACCGACCGGTTGCTGCGCAAGGACGACGGCAATGTGCTGACCGTCTCGACGCTGGCCTCGCTCGCCGCGAAATGGCTGTTGCCGCGCATCTCCGATTTCCAGGAGAAACATCCCGGCATCGACGTGCGCATCACCACCTCGACCGCGCTGGTGGATTTCAGGCGCGATGGCGTCGATGCCGCGATCCGCTACGGCCGCGGCCAGTGGCCGGGCCTGCGCGCCGACTGGCTGATGGCCGACAAGATGTTTCCGGTGTGCAGCCCCGAATTATTGAAGGGCAAGAAGCCGCTGAAAAAGCCGGAAGACCTCGCCGACCATGTGCTGCTGCATTCCAGCGCCGGCAATGACGACGACTGGCGGCTGTGGCTGACCGCCGCGGGCCTGCCGCCCGATCTCTCCAGGCAGCCCGGCGTCACCTTCGATCTTGTCTTCATGACCGTGCAAGCCGCGATCGACGGGCTCGGCGTTGCGATGGGCCGCACGTCCTATGTGCAGGACGACATCGCCAAGGGTCGCCTCGTCGTGCCCTTTGAGATCGAGCTGCCGGTCGATGCCGGCTTCTATCTGGTCTCGCCGGAAGCGAAGGCCGACTCGCCAAAGCTTTCCGCATTCCGGAACTGGCTGGCGGAGGCGGTCAAGGCGAAGCCGGAGCCGCTGTCCGAGGCGACGCCGCCCATGCGGCGGCGGCAGTTGTGATTGCCACGCAAAGTTGGCAAACAGTTTTGATGGTGGATCTCTCCCGCAAATTCGACGTGCTCGTGATCGGCGGCGGCAATGCCGCCTTGTGCGCCGCAATCAGCGCTCGCCGCGCCGGCGCCTCGGTGCTGGTGCTGGAAGGCGCGCCAAAATTCTATCGCGGCGGCAACACCCGCCATACCCGCAACATGCGCTGTGCCCATGACGCGGCGACAGAAATCCTCACCGGCCCCTATACCGAGCAGGAATTCTGGGACGATCTGTTGCGCATCACCGGCGGGCAGACCGACGAAGAGCTCGCCAGGTTCATGATACGGGAGTCCAAGGACATCCTGAACTGGATCGTCGAGCAGGGCGTGCGGTGGCAGCCGTCGCTCGGCGGCACGCTGAGTCTGGGCCGCACCAACTCCTTCTTCCTCGGCGGCGGCCGCGCCATGCTGAACGCGCTCTATCTCACCGCGGAGAAGCTCGGTGTCGAGATTCTCTACGACGCTGAGGTGACCGATCTTCAGGTCGAGCACGGCATGTTCCTCTCTGCCAGGCTGAAGCAGCCGGTCAATGGCTCAAGCGATATCCGCGCTTCCGCGCTGGTGGCGGCGGCCGGCGGCTTTGAGGCCAACATCGAATGGCTGAAGGAGTATTGGGGCGAGGCCGCCGACAATTTCCTGATCCGCGGCACGCCCTATAACCGTGGCTCGATCCTGAAGATGCTGCTCGCCAAGGGCGTGCAGGAGGTCGGCGATCCCACGCAATGCCATGCGGTGGCAATCGATGCCCGCGCGCCGAAATTCGACGGCGGCATCATCACGCGCCATGACTCCGTGGTGTTCGGCATCGTCGTCAACAAGCACGCCCAGCGTTTTTATGACGAGGGCGAGGACATCTGGCCCAAGCGCTACGCCATCTGGGGCCGGCTGGTGGCGGCGCAGCCCGACCAGATCGCCTATATCATGTTCGATGCCAGCGTGCGCCACAGCTTTATGCCGACGCTGTTTCCGCCGATCGAGGGAGCAACGGTGGCGGAGCTGGCAACAAAACTCACGCTCGATCCGGCCGCGCTGGAAAAGACCATTGCGGACTTCAACGCCGCGGTACGATCAGGCACCTTCGACCACACCATCCTCGACGATTGCCACACCGAAGGCCTCACACCGCCGAAGACGCATTGGGCGCGCAAGATCGAGACGGCACCCTATTACGCCTACCCGGTGCGGCCCGGCATCACCTTCACCTATCTGGGCACCCGGGTGAACCGGCAGGCGCGTATGGTGATGAAGGACGGCAAGCCATCCGCCAACATGTTCGCTGCCGGCGAAATCATGGCGGGCAATGTGCTCGGCAAGGGCTATGCGGCTGGCATCGGCATGACCATCGGCAGCGTGTTCGGCCGCGTCGCCGGACGGGAAGCGGCGCGACATGCGAAGAACTGATGCGCCGCACGCTCGCTTCACCTCTCCCCGCGCGCGGGGAGAGGTCGGATTGCATCGCAGATGCAATCCTGGTGAGGGGGACTCTCCACAAGCGAACTCGTGGATGGAGCCCACTCACCCCTACCCTCTCCCCGCGGAGGCCGGGGAGAGGGAGAACAAGCACCGGACAAGGTAAGTAGGCAGAACGGCGAATCGATCGATGCACGGAACGAAAATCCTCACCGAGGCCGACCGTCTGATGACGGTCTGCAATTCCTGCCGCTACTGCGAGGGCCTGTGCGCGGTCTTTCCCGCGATGGAAATGCGCCGCGCGTTCTCCGACGGCGACCTCAATTATTTCGCCAATCTCTGTCATGCCTGCGGCGCCTGCTACACCGACTGCCAGTTCTCGCCGCCGCATGAATTCAACGTCAATGTGCCGCAGACGCTCGCGATTGCGCGCGCGGAGTCCTATGCCGCCTACGCCTGGCCGCGCGCTTTCGCCGGAACTTTTGCGCACAACGGTCTTGTCATCAGCCTGATCGCAGCAGCGAGCGTCGCCGTCTTTATCCTTGGCTTCGCCGTCTTCAACGACCGGCAGATCCTGTTCGGCACCCATAGCGGCCCCGGCGCGTTCTACAAGCTGATGCCGCACAACGCGATGGCAGCGCTGTTCAGCGCCGTGTTCCTCTATGCCATCGTCGCGCTTGTGATGGGCGTGCGCGCCTTCTGGCGCGATATCGGCGAGCCCGTTGGCATGAAAACTGACGGCGGCGCAATCTGGCAGGCGATCCGCGACGCCTGCGAGCTTCGCTATCTCGATGGCGGCGGCGCCGGCTGCTTCAACGAGGACGACCGCCCGACCGACCGCCGCAGACTGTATCACCACTTCACCTTTTACGGCTTCCTGCTCTGCTTCGCTTCCACGAGCGTCGCAACGCTCTACCACTATTTGCTGGCGCGCGAGGCGCCCTATGCGTGGTGGGATGCGCCCGTCGTGCTCGGCACGCTCGGCGGCATCGGACTTCTGATCGGACCGATCGGGCTGTTGGCCGAGCGATGGAAGCGCGATCCCGTGCTGGTCGATCAGCAGCAGATGGGGATGGATACGGCTTTCATCGTGATGCTGTTCTTGACCAGCCTCACCGGCATGGCGCTGCTGCTCCTGCGTGAGACGTCTGCGATGGGCCCGCTGCTGGCGCTGCATCTCGGCGTCGTCTTCGCGCTGTTCGTCACGCTGCCTTACGGGAAATTCGTCCATGGCATCTACCGCTTCGTCGCGCTGGTGCGCTACGCGCGCGAGCGGCGGGCGGTGGGGCACAGCGCGGTGGATGAATAGCGCCCGTCATGACGAGTGAGGATGCGGGCGCTGTCGCCGCTACCACCACATAGTCACGAGCGCCGCGTGACAACGCCGGTCGGGGTGGCAAAACCTTCCAGGGTCCTGATCCGCTTCTCGAGCCACCAGCCATATTCGGGCGACCAATCCTCGAAACACAAATTGATGCCGAGGTCGTGCGCCCAATGCAGCGCAATGTTCGGATTGAACTGCGATTGGCGGCCAATCGCGATGAGATCGGCTTGCCCGTTCTGCAGAATGGCCTCGGCCTGCCGCGCTTCGAGGATGATGCCGACGGCCATGGTCGGGATATCAGCTTCTTTCCGAACCCTCTCCGCAAAGGGCACCTGGAATCCGAGGCTGCGTTGCACCTGGGCTGCAGTGGCCGCACCAGAGATACCGCCCGAGGAACAGTCGATCACGTCAACGCCGCGCGCCTTCAGTTCGCGCGCAAAGGCGACCGTATCGTCCATATTCCAGCCCTCCTGGGTGCCGTCGACGGACGAGACACGCAGGAAAAGCGGCATCGAGGCCGGAATTTCACGACGCACCGCTTCGACGATCTCAAGCGGCAGCCGCATGCGCCCGGCCCGATCGCCGCCGTACGCGTCGTTGCGCGTGTTGGAAACGGGAGACAGGAACGAGGCGAGCAGATAACCGTGCGCGGCATGGATTTCGATCACGTCGAATCCTGCGGCAACCGCGCGCTTCGCTGCAGCGGCCCAGGTCGCGACCATCGCCCTGCATTCGGCCGTGGTCAGTTGCCGCGGCGTCAGCCAGCCTTTGGCGACCGGCTCGGCCGTCGGCCCGACCGGTTGCCATATCCTGGCGCCTGCCTTCAAATTCTCCTCGGTCAGCGGCCCCATGCCCTGCATCGCGGTCTGGGACGACGCCTTGCGGCCGCCATGAGCAAGCTGGATGCCGATCGCCGTACCCTGACGCTTCATAAAGGCAATCAGCGGCTTGAAGCTTTCGGCCTGTGCATCGTTCCAGATGCCGAGGTCGTGCTCGTTGATGAGCCCGACCTCCTCGACGGCCGTCGCCTCGACAAAGACGAGCCCAAAACCTCCGAGCGCATAGCGGCCGAGATGCACAACGTGAAATGTGCCGCAGGTATTTCCTACTTCGCAGCGGTAGTGGACCATCGGCGGCACGACAAGGCGGTTCTTCAGCGTCAGGCCGCGAATCGAAAGCGGCTCGAACAGCGTTGGCCTTGCCGCCTGCCCAGCGTTGATTGATCCGTCATTCATTGGCGCCGTTTCCCACCACTACAAATCCACGACCACATAGTCGCTCTCCACGGCGACCTTGATGGTCTCCGCGATATACGGCCCCTTCACCACGGCCGCGCCCGGCTCGACCGTCGCGGGATAAGCCCGCGCGCGAAACCGGCGGGGATCGCAGTAGGATTGCCCGGTGCGGATGTCGAATTCCCAGCCGTGCCAGGGGCAGCGGATGATTTCGCCGAGTTTTGTGTATTCGATTTCGCCGGGCGTAGTCGATTGCGCGAGCCCAATCAGCGGGCCCTCGCATAGCGAGGCGCCCTGATGCGGACAGCGGTTCAGCAGGCCGAAATATTCGCCCTTGATGTTGAACACCGCGATCGGCCGGCCGTCGATTTCGAGAAATTTTCGTGTCCCTGGCGGCAGTTCATCCACTGCCGCCACCACATGCCGCGCCATCAAGTTAATCCATAAACCTTCCGCGCATTGTCGAGGTAGAACGCCTGCTTGTCGGCGTCGCTGACGCCTGCGGGGAGCACGCGCGACGGCTCGTCATAGTCCCAGTGCGGGTAATCGGTCGCGAACAGCAGCTTGTCCCAGCCGATCCATTCGATCATTTGGAATAGATGCTCGCGCCGCTCGGGGTCTTCCATCGGCTGTGTCGTCCACCAGATGTGATCCCTGATGTAGTCCGACGGCCTGCGCTTGAGATACGGCACCTCGCTGCGCAGCCTGTCAAAGACCTTGTCGAGCCGCCAGGCCAGCGATGGCGCCCAGCCGAAGCCGGCCTCGACCATCACCATCTTCAGTCTGGGATAACGCTCGAACACGCCTTCCAGCACGAGGCTCGCCAGCGCTGTCTGCTGGCACTGCGAATGGCCGACCATCTCCTCGATGTAATAGCTCGGCCAGCCCGAGGCCGTGATCGGATTGCCGCCAAAACCGAAGGCGTGCACGCCGACCGGCAACCCCACCTCTTCGGCCGCCTCATAGATCGGCCAGTAGCGGCGCTGCCCGAGCGGCTCGACATTGCGGCTCAACAGCAGCACCTGCACGAAGTTCGGATCACCCGCGCGCTTGCGGATTTCCCTGGCCGCCGTCACCCCGTCCTCATTGGCGACGACCACGGAGCCCTTCAGGCGCTTGTCCTTGCTGGTCCATTTTTCGATCTGCCAGTCGTTGACGGCGGTGGCGAGCGCCGCGGCGAGATCGTGATTGCGCATGCCCTGCCCGGTGGCGCTGAGCGGATTGAGCACGCCGAGCACGACATTGTTGGGATCGAGATGCTGCTTTTGCATGAAGGACAGCGACGATCCCTGCGGGCCGCCTTCCGGCGGATAGGCGTCGCGGCGCGACGCGTTCGGCTGCGCCTTCGGATAGGGCGGGCCTTCCATCATGCCCTGATAGGCATGCACGCCATAGGTCTCGAGATGCTCATGCCAGCGCTTCGCCAGGAATGGATGCAGTTCATCCTTGGTCGCGCGCGCCGGATGGATGTCGCAATCGGCGATGGCGGTCTTGATCGATGTCGTTGCCGCTGCCTCGGGGCGGTCGCGGAACTGGACGTTCATCGCGTCATCTCCTTCGTCGCGGTCTGGCCAAGTCGCGGATACGTCGCCATCGGATTATCAATCATGATCTTGCGCACGAGATCCGGAGATAATCCCTTCGGCAGCACCTCATCGCCATCGAACTGCCAGTGCGGATAATCTGTAGAGAATAGGATCAATTCGTCCGACTGCATATGGTCGAACAGCCGGTTTAACGTCTCGGGTTCCGGCGGCGCGTCCACCGGCTGCAGCGAAAATCGGATGTTGCTGCGCACAATTTCCAGCGGCGCGCGGTCCACCCACGGCGTTTCCATGCGCACGCCGCGCCAGAATTTGTGCAGCCGCCACAGGAAGGACGGCAGCCACGTGAAGCCGGACTCGAGCATCACCATCTTCAGATTTGGATACTTGGCGAACACGCCCTCGACGATCAGGCTGGTCAGTTGCGTCTGGAACGCCTGCGCCTGCGCGACATAATCCTCGATGTGATAGGAGCCCCAGCCGACCGAGGTCGGCGGGTTGTGATAGGCGCTGCCGGCGTGGATGCCGATCGGCAAGCCGTGCTTTTCGGCCGCCGCATAGATCGGCCAATACGCGCGCTTGCCGAGCGGCATGTCGCCCATGACAAGCATCAGCACCTGCACGAAGCGCTTATCCCCGGCACAGCGCTCGATCTCGGCGACGGATTTTTCCACGCTCTGGGTCGGGATCACGATCGAGCCGCGCAACCGTGCATCCTTGTCGAGCCACTCCTTGGCGAGCCAATCGTTGAGCGCGCGGCAGAACGCATCCTGCATGTCCTCGGAAAACACCATCTGCACGCCGTAGAGCGGATTGCAGATACCGTAAGCGACGCCAAAACGATCCAGCGCCTGCCGCTTCATGTCTTCATAGAGGGAGCCGGGCTTCCCTTGCGCCGGGCGCCAGTCCGGCCGCGCCGAGATCGGCGAATTGGTCGGATAGGATTGCGAGATCAGATCGGTCATGCCGCGCGTCGTCACCTGATCGCGCCAGTAGTCGTTCATGTAGGGCAACAGGCTCGTCAGATGCGGCACGGCCGGATGCAGGTCGCAATCCACGCCGCCCGGGATCGGTGACGTCATGTCGTTTCCTCCGCGCGCCTTTTCGCCGGCGCCGCCTCTCGCAGCGCATTCAAGCAGGCCCGCACCCACCCCGCAACTCGGCAAGCCATGCATTCCTGTGCTAGGGATTGGCAAAACCGGCGGGGGAAAGGCTCATGATTCGCGAACGATTGGCTGTCGCCGCAACCGCGCTCTTGCTGGCAGTTCCCGCACACGCCCAGCAGCAACCACTAGCGGCAACGCCTCCGCCGCCGCCCGACTTTTCAAAAGTCGAGATCAAGACCACCGCCCTCGGCGACAATATGTATATGCTGGAAGGCCAGGGCGGAAACATCACGGTGGCCATCGCCGGCAACGGCATCATCATGGTCGACGGCCAGTACGCGCCGCTGCACGACAAGATCAAGGCGGCGATCGCGGCGCTCTCCAACCTGCCGATCAAATACCTGATCAACACGCATTATCACGGCGATCACACCGGCGGGAACGAAGCCTTTGCCAAGGATGGCGCGATCGTGGTCGCTCAGGAGAACGTCAAGAAGCGCTTGGAAGCCGGTACTACCAACGGGCTGACCGGCGCGAAGACGCCGCCTGCGCCGGCCGGCGCGCTGCCGGGCGACACCTACATGAATTTCTCAAAAATCCGCCTGCCCGGCCGCGTCGCCGATCTCAAGCGCATCCCGAATGCACATACCGACGGCGACACCTATGTGTGGTTCAAGACCGCCAACGTGCTCGCCACCGGCGACACCTTCACCAACGGGCGTTATCCCAACATCGACTTCGCCAATGGCGGCAACATCAAGGGCATGATCGCGGCGACCGATGTCTATCTTAAACTGATCAATGCGAAGACGCGGATCGTGCCCGGCCATGGCCCGGTGGCCGACAAGGCGGCGCTCACCGAATACCGCGCCATGCTGATCACCGCGCGCGACCGCATGGACAGACTGGTCAAGGAAGGCAAGAGCGAGGACGATGCGGTCGCGGCAAAACCGTTTGCGGATCTCGACAAGAAATGGGCGCCGACCGAACTTGCCAGCACCAATTTCGTTCGCGTGGTCTGGCACTCGCTCGCCGACAAGCCGGCGACATCAGAGAAGAAGTCGCTATTGAAGCGGATCCTGAAGCGGAACGGAAACTAGCATGAAAGAACTCGTTGATGTCGCCGAGCAGATCGCCGCCAAACTGATCGCGCGAAAAGAGACGATTGCAGTCGCCGAGTCTTCCACGGGCGGACTGATCTCCGCCGCGCTGCTGTCAGTGCCCGGCGCATCCGCCTATTTCCTCGGCGGCGCCGTGGTCTACACCCGCGATGCGCGGCGGCTGTTGATGGACATTCCCAACGACGCCATGAAGGGCGTCCGCTCGGCGTCGGAGCCCTACGCGCAACTGCTGGCCAGGCAGATGCGCGACCGCTTCGGGACGACATGGGGCTTGTCCGAGACCGGTGCCACCGGCCCCACCGGCAATCGTTACGGCGATGCTGCCGGCCATTGCTGCATGGCGATCGCAGGCCCGGTGGAGAAAGTGATCACGCTGGAGACCGGCAGGGGCGATCGGCAGGGGAATATGCAGGTGTTTGCCAAGACGGCGCTGGAGTTACTGCTTCAACACATCTAACTGTCGTCCCGGACAAGCGAGCGAAGCGAGCGCCGATCCGGGACCCATAACCACAGGGAGTAGTTATTGAGCACGCTGGAGCTCCAGCTTATGCAACAACGATGTCCTGTGGTTATGGGTCCCGGCCTGCGCCGGGACGACACCATTGATGTGGCAGCGGCCGTGGCAATACCGCCTGCTCACCGCCCGCGGAATGAGCGCATCAGCTGGTCGCTCAGCGGCTTCATGAAATAGGACAGCATGGTGCGCTCGCCGGTCTGCACGAAGGCTTCCACCGGCATGCCCGGCACCAGCTTGACCTCGCCGAGACGGGCGACCTCGTCCGGTGGCAGCGAGACGCGGATGGTGTAGTAGGTCTGGCCGCTGCGCTGGTCGCTGGCGACGTCAGCGGAGACGCGGCTGACCTTGCCGTTCAGCTCGGGCGTGGTGCGCTGGTTGAAGGCGGAGAAGCGCAGCAGCGTCTTCTGCCCGATCTGCAGCCGGTCGATATCCTGCGGATTGACCTTGGCTTCGACCGAGAGATCGTCAGCCTGCGGCACGATCAACATCATGGCGTCGCCCGCGGTGATGACGCCGCCGACGGTGTGCACCGTCGACTGCAGCACCATGCCGGCCTGCGGCGCGCGGATATCGATGCGGCGCAGCTGGTCCTCGGCGGTGACCTTGCGCTCGATGAACTCGCCGATCTTGTCGGTGGTCTCGCGCAGATCCTTGGAGACCTCGCTGACCATGTCCTTGTCGATCTGGATGATCTGCAGCTCGGTCTCGGTGATCTTGCCCTTGGCCTGCGAGCGCGCGGCGATGTACTGCGCACGCTCGCCGTTCAGCCGCGCCGCGTCGCGCTCCAGCGTGGTGAGGCGCGAAATCTGCACCAGGCGCTGCTCGTAGAGCTGGCGCACGCCGACCAGCTCCTTCTCAACCAGCGCAATTTCCTTGTCCTTGGCCTTTTCCTGCGCGGTGAGGCCCTCGATTTCCTCGTTGAGCTGGGTGACGCGCTCGCGCAGCTGCGCCTTCTGGCCGGCA
>Ga0081455_10005034_pt1 | contig 14603 bp, 10 predicted proteins | sample TabmetS3T2R1_FD_70207 | JGI IMG/M metagenome (GOLD analysis project Ga0081455, IMG submission 70207) | Tabebuia heterophylla rhizosphere microbial communities from the University of Puerto Rico - S3T2R1 | ecosystem: Host-associated > Plants > Roots > Rhizosphere ... | reverse complement strand
CATGCGCGACGAGAGGGGTGCTGGGACTGCGCCCCGCCGGGACGCCATGCGGGGCTCGCGGTGCTCATGCGCGACGAGAGGGGTGCTGGGACTGCGCCCCGCCGGGACGCCATGCGGGGCTCGCGGTGCTCATGCGCGACGAGAGGGGTGCTGGGACTGCGCCCCGCCGGGACGCCATGCGGGGCTCGCGGTGCTCATGCGCGACGAGAGGGGTGCTGGGACTGCGCCCCGCCGGGACGCCATGCGGGGCTCGAGGTGCTGTGCGTGACCAGTGCGGGAGGTACCGGGCCGCGGTGCTCGTGCGCGGCCGGGGGCGCGAGCCGGCTGGGCCTGCCAAGGACGCCGTCCCCGGCGTGGACAGCCCCGGCTGCACGCAGTGGACCACGCCGGGAACACAGTCGCGGGCGGCGCTGCCGGCGCGGTGGCGGCAGGCGGCGATGACAGAACCCGGCCCACCGGCCGGGAACCGGCTCGGTTGGAATTCCTGCGCCTCGCAGGTTTGGGTGCGGCGGGGTGGCGGTAGACCTAGGAGCGGAAGAATGCCCGGTACGCGACAACGGCACGCCCCGCGGGTGCGGGACGTGCCGTTGGTGTCGTACCGGCTAGATGAGACCTTCGCGCATCGCGTACGCGACCGCGTGCGACCGGTTCTTGAGCTGGAACCGGCTGGTCACATCGTGCAGGATGCTCTTCACCGTCCGCTGCGAGTAGCACAGCTTCTCGGCGATCTCGCGGGTGTCCAGGCCGGCTGCCACCAGCTTGAGCACCTCGACCTCGCGGTCGGACAGCCCGGCCAGGTTCAGCCCCTGCGGGGCGAGAACCTGCCGCTGCAACCGGGAGACCCGGGACAGCAGCCGGCCGAGCAGGTCCGGCGGCAGTACGCCTTCGCCGGCGGCCGCGATGCTGGCCAACCGGACCAGCGCCTCGGGCGTCGCCTCGGCGCGCCGGGCAACCGCGCAGACCCCCGCCTCGACCGCGGCCAGCAGGTCGCTGTCGTCGAGGTCGGTGGTGACCAGCACGGTGCGGGTCAGGCCGCGGTTGTGCAGGCCACGCAGCAGCCGGAGCGTAGCGTCGTCGACACGGTCGGCGACAACCATCACCACGGCACGCGGGTCATCGGACTCGTCGTCCAGCAGGAGAACCTCCGGCCGGGACCGCAGTGCGGCCGCGACGCCCACCTTGGAGATGGGATCCATCGCGCAGACGAGCACAGGGATACGTTCCATCGACTTGCCCCCCAGACTAGTTCTGGGCATTCCCCTGGCGCCGGCCACCCGCTCCCGCGTCTGTGCGCGAGCGGTGTGCCCTGACCGGCAGTTGGGACTGCCCCCCAAATCACCCACGTGAACTCTACGGAGCACGAAGGGGTGGTTCTTCGTGCTCCAAGCCCAATCCTTGACACGGTTCTGTGCGGCCTGCACAGTCCCGTCGCCCGAAAGGGCAGCCGTGACTGCCCTTTCGGGGCCCATTAGCGCATCAGCCGTGCACGACACGCCAACTGGAGTAGCAGCCGATCCTCCGGATCCTCGGGATCGACCTTGAGCAGCTCGAAGATCCTCTTCAGCCGGTACGAGACCGAGTTGCGGTGCAGGTGCATCACCTCCGCGGTGCGGGCCAGCGAGCCCCAGCTGTCCAGGTAGACCTGCAGGGTGCGCACCGCCTCGGTGGCGCGCGAGCCGAGCGAGTCCAGCGGCTCGAGCACCGTCTGCACGGCGTACCGGCTGGTGGCGTCGTGGTACCACTCGGCCAGGGTCCGGCGCAGGCCGCTGGGCGCGAAGGCCACCGGGGTGTTGATCCGGCAGTCCGACCTGGCCTGGGCGATCGCCGTACGCGCCTCGGCGTAGGAGGTGATCAGGCCGGTCGGGCCGGCGTGCGGCGAGCCGACGCCGCACCGGATGCGTACCTGCGGGTAGCGCTCCAGCACCCGGGACAGTGCCCCGTCGACCACCCCGCTGGACTGGGTGGTCGCCTGCTCGCCCGGGTCGGTGCGGAACATCCGGACCAGCGTGACCCCGGAGACCGACACCGCGCGGTGCCAGTCCGGGTGCACGCTCCTGGCCCGCTGGACCGCGATCGCGCCCACGTCCCGGAGCAGCCCGCTGGCCAGCAGGTCGTCGCCGCCGGCCAGCACCGACAGGTTCTCCAGCTCCAGGTGCGCGACCACGTGCCAGCCGTCGACCGGCAGGCCGGCGGCCTTCGCCCGGGTGGCCAGCTCCGGGTCCCGGGACGGGTCGCCGGCCAGCAGCTCGGTGAGCAGCTGGCCGGGGGAGCGGCTGGCCGGGGTGTCGGCGCGCTGCCGGCGGTTGATCGTCCGGGCGACCGCGGCGGCCAGCGCCTCCAGCACCAGGTCGGTGATCCGGGACAGGGTGTCGTCGGCGGGCGCCGCGCTGACCCACTCCCGGATGTCGCCGTCCACCCGTACCGGGACGCTGCACCCGCCCTGGGCGTGCTCGGTGGTCGACACCGGCATGCCGAGCGCGGCTGACACGGTCCGGATCAGCTCCTCCTCGCTGCACCGGAGCATCTCGGCCTCGCGCAGCTCTGCCAGCGCCCGGGAGCCGCGGTGCAGGGCGGCCAGCAGCTCGGAGGTGATCTCCCGCTCGGCGGTCATCGCGATCTCGCCGGCGCTGGCGCCGTCCCGGGCACGGATCAGGGTGACCCCGCCGTGCTGGGCGATCGCGGCGCCGAACGGCGTCAACGGCGCGGCCGCGTCATGAACCACGGCTCCCACCCCCTGCTCCGCGGCCCGGCGCAACGCCGAGTCGGCTCGCTCGCCTGTCAGTGCCTGCGATGCGTGCCGGGTTAACACCACGAAGGAGGCGGCCGGGGCGCGGCCGAGCTCGGCGAAGTCCTCGGCCAGCACCACCGCGCGCACGTGACCATCCCGCACCGGCTCAGCTGGCGCGAGCAGCCGACGCAGGGACGGGGTGGCGAGCAGCTGCGACAGCCGCATACCACCAATGTCGCCGCTGGCGGTACGCGCCGCAGGAGAGGCGTACAGGTTCACTCGGATAGCCCAACCGGGAAGGTGCGGGAAACGAGGTCGTCAGAACAGAGGCATGATCGCGGGCACAGATACGCGGGGATGATCGCGCCCCGGCTCGCGGACCTCAGCATGCCGCCGTAAGCGCACGGGGTCCAGCGCCAGGTTCGGCGTACGGCGGTGACTGTCGGCGCTGCCGCGTACCCTCGGCCCATGGTCGAGATCATCACGACGCCGCCGCCCGTGGGCGGGAGTGTGCGCCCGGCGGCAGGGTCCGTGCGGCAGCTGACCGATGGGTACGGACGGGTGGCGACCGACCTGCGGGTGTCGCTGACCGACCGCTGCAACCTGCGCTGTACGTACTGCATGCCGGCCGAGGGGGTGCCCTGGCTGCCGCGGGCGGAGATGCTCACCGACGATGAGCTGGTCCGGTTGATGCGCGTCGCCGTGGAGTTACTCGGAGTTACCGAGGTCCGGTTCACCGGCGGGGAGCCGACGTTGCGGCCGTCGCTCGTGTCGCTGGTCTCGCAGGTGGCGGCGCTGCGGCCCCGGCCGCGGATGAGCCTGACCACCAACGGGATCGGGTTGGACAAGACCGCCTCCGCACTGGCCGGTGCCGGGTTGGACCGGGTCAACGTGTCGCTGGACACCTTGGACGCGGACCGGTTCCGTGCGATTACGCGGCGTGATCGGCTTGGGGATGTGCTGGCCGGGCTGGCCGGTGCGGCGGAGGCCGGGCTCACCCCGGTGAAGGTCAACGCCGTGCTGCTGCGCGGGGTCAACGACGACGAGGCCGTGCCGCTGCTGGAGTGGGCGATGCGGTTGGGGTACGAGCTGCGGTTCATCGAGCAGATGCCGCTGGACGCGCAGCACGGCTGGGACCGGGACCGGATGGTGCGGGCCGAGGAGATCATGGCGGCGCTGGGCGAGCGGTTCTCGCTGACGCCCGATCCGGAGGTGCGGGGGGCGGCGCCGGCCGAGCGGTTCCTGGTGGACGGCGGGCCGGCCAGGGTCGGGGTGATCGCCTCGGTGAGCAAGCCGTTCTGCGGGGCCTGCGACCGGGTGCGGCTGACCGCCGACGGGCAGGTGCGCAACTGCCTGTTCGCCCGCGAGGAGTCCGACCTGCGCGGCGCCCTGCGGGCCGGCGCCACCGACGAGGAGCTGGCGCTGCGCTGGCAGCGCGCCGTGGCCGGCAAGCTGCCCGGCCACGGCATCAACGACCCCACCTTCCTGCAGCCCGACCGCCCCATGTCCGCGATCGGCGGCTGACCCAACCCATCCGCCACCGCGCCGCCCCCGCTACACCCCAGGCTCGCCCGGTCCGGCCTGGGAGGCCTGGGTGCGGTGCCCGGGGTCAGCTTGGGAGCCGCCGGGCTCGCCGCGGCCGCGGCCCGGGCCGAGGTCGGCCGGGGAGGCGCCGGGCTTGCTGTGGGCGTGGTCGCCGGTGTCGGGCTGGGAGGCGTCGGGGTTGCCGTGGCCGCGGTGGCCCGGGCCGAGGTCGGCCTGGGTGCCGGTGGGCTTGCTGTGGGCGTGGTCGCCTGAGTCGGTTTGGGCGTGGGGGGCCGGGGTGGGTTGGGGTGGTGGGGGGTGGTCGGCGCCGTCCAGTTGGGAGACGGCGTGGCGGAGGATGGGGGTGAGGACGGCCATGCCGTCCTTGGCGCCGCCGCGGGAGCCGGGGAGGTTGACGACCAGGGTGCGGCCGAGGACACCGGCGATGCCGCGGGACAGGATCGCGGTGGGGACGGTGGGGGCGCCGTAGGCCCGGACGGCCTCGGCGATGCCGGGGACCTCGTAGTCGAGCAGCGCCCGGGTGACCTCGGGGGTGCGGTCGGTGGGGGAGATCCCGGTGCCGCCGCTGGTCAGCACCACCCGTACGCCCTGTGCCGCGGCCTCCCGGATCGCCGCGCCCACCGGGTCGCCGTCCGGCACCACCACCGGCTCGCCCACCGCGAACCCCAGCCCGCGCAGCCCCTCGACCAGGACCGGCCCGCTGGTGTCGGCGTACACCCCGGCCGCGGCCCGGTTGGACGCGACGATCACCCGCGCCAGCGGCGCCCGCTCCTGCTCCCCGACGCTCACCACCGCCACCTTAGAGCCTGTCGCAACGTCGACCGGCGGCGCGGATCGACGCCTGGACGCCGCCCGCATCCCCCGCCGACTTCGCGACAGACCCCGGAGCCCCGCTCCCGACCGGCCGGTGATCCGGCCGAGCGCCCCCGCACACCCGGTCGGAGTACGCGACACGCGCCGGTCGTGGGCAAATCAGGGCTCACCGAGCGGCGCGGACCGGTTCTGGCTAGGGTCAGGGCGCCGCCGCCAACACCCATGGAGCGTCCCCACCTTGGCCGAGATCGATACGGTCGACACCCACGGGGTCGCTGTCGAGCCCGAACCGCTCCCGCTCACCCAGGCCGCCCGGTGGCTGGGCTGCCTGCCCGAAGCCCTCCCCGTCGCGGTCGCCGGCTTCGGCCTGCCCGCGATGGTCCTGCTGCTGCTCGGCCGGTTCGAGGCGCCGGTGGTCGCGGTGCTGGGCCTGGCCTGCGCGGCGGCGGCGGTCGCGCTGCTCGGCCCGGAGCGGCTGGTCTCCTACCGGTACGGCGCCCCGAAGTGGACGCTGGCCGCGGTGCTGCTGGCCGGCGGCTTCGTCGCGCTGAACGCGCCGATGGCCACCCAGGACCTGTACGCCGAGCGCGACCCGAGCACCTACATCGCCACCGGCCAGTGGCTGGCCCACCACCAGAGCCTGCCGGTGAACGCCGAGCCGGAGATCTTCGAGTCCGGCACCGCCACCGAGGTGTACAAGTACTCCGCCGGCTTCGGCAACGACCTGTTCCAGGACGGGTACGTGGCCGCGCAGGGCAACCACCTGCTGCCGGCGCTGCTGGCCGTGGTCGGCCGGTCCGCCGGCGAGCCGCGGCTGCTGATGCTGAACTGCCTGATCGGCGGCCTGGCGCTGCTGGCCATGTTCGGGCTGGTACGCCGGCTCGCGGGCGACGGGTTCGGGCTGGCCGCCGCCGCGGCGCTCGCGGTGTCGATGCCGATGCTGGAGTTCAGCCGGGACTCCTACACCGAGCCGCTGGCGCTGCTGCTGCTGTTCGGCGGGTTGTCGGTGCTGTGGCGGGCGGTCGAGTCGGGGCGGGTCGCCGAGTTCGGCCTGGCCGGGCTGACCGCCGGGTCCTGCGCGATGGCCCGCATCGACGGCGTACTGCCGATGCTGGCCTTCGTCGCGGTCGGCTACTGCTACCTGGGGCGCGCGCTGCCCGGCCAGCGCCGCGCCGCGCTGGCCCGGGTCGGCACGCTGTTCGCCGGGCTCACCCTCCCGGTCGTGCTGGGCTACATGGACGTGTCCCGGCTGTCCACGGCGTACTACACCAGCCGCCGGCACGAGATCGTCTCCTCCCTCAAGGACGTGGTGGTCGTCGTCGCGCTCGGCGTGCCGCTGGTCGCCGGGGTGTGGCTGATCAAGCGGGCCCGCGGGGTGGTGACCGGACCCTGGCGGCCCCGGCTGGCGGTGGCCGCCGCGGCCGCGGTGCCGCTGGTGATGACCGTGTTCGTGCTGCGCCCGCTGTGGATGGTCGGCCACGAGCGCCCGGACGCCGGGCAGCCGTGCAACCAGCTCGTGCTCAGCCTCCAGCGCGCCCTGCACCATCCGGTGGTCCCGTGCCGGACCTACGACGAGTACACCGTGCACTGGATCGCCTGGTACTTCGGCTGGCCCACCGTCGCGCTGGCCACCGCCGGGCTGGCCCTGCTGGTACGCCGCGCGATCCGGGACGCCGACCTGCGGCTGCTCGGCCTGGTCGCCATGACCAGCGCGATGTGCCTGGTCTACCTCCAGCAGTCGCGCATCACCGCCGACCAGGTGTGGGCGATGCGGCGCTACCTGCCGGTCGTCCTGCCCGGCCTGCTCGCCGCCGCGGTCTACCTGCTGGCGCGGCTGGCCGACAAACCCTGGCGGTACGCCCGGCAGGGGGCGATCGTGCTCGCCGTACTGGTCGTCGCGGTGCCCGCGGCCGTGACGCACCCGCTGGAACGCTCCCGCCAGGACGCTGGTGAGCTGGACCAGATCGAGCTGCTGTGCCAGCGGGCCGGCACCGGTGGCGCGGTGCTCGCGGTGGGCGACTCCACCGCCGGCCGCTACCTCCAGACCATCCGGTCCAGCTGCCGGGTGCCGGCCGCGGGCATGGCCGTGCCGGACCCGGTGGAGGACCGGCCGGCCCTGGCGGTCATCCAGGCCGACCTGGCCAGGGTGCGCCAGACCGCGCTCGCCCACCAGCGCACCCTGCTGGTGATCAGCCAGGACGCCACCATGCTGCCGTGGGCCGGCGCCACCCCCGCCCCGCTGTACGCGCTGGACATGGAGCGGTGGGAGGCGCGGCTCACCGACGTGCCGCAGCACCCGACCCCGGTGCGGCTGACCCTCTACCTCGCGCTGGTCCTCCCCGACGGTTCGGTCCGGGCACCCTAGGGACCGGCCGACCCTAGCGGCACGCCCGGCGGTAGTAGCTCCAGTAACCGATCCAGTCCCCGTACCGCCGGCGCGAGGCCGGCGGCGCGCCGACCTCGATCGGACCGCGCCGGCCGAGCACCCGGAACAGCAGCGCGTCGCTGGTGAACGGGCCGATGCCCGGCACGTCCAGCAGCCCGGCCCTGGCCCGCTCGAACGGCACCTCGCGCAGCCACCGCTCGCCGAGGGCGGCGACCCCGGCCAGCGCGCCGCGGTAACGCGAGACCCGGTAGGCCGAACCGAGCAGGTCCAGCAGCTCCGGCTCGGGGATGGCGAGCAGCTGGCCCAGGCTGGGGAAGGCATGGGTCACCTCGCCGCCGCGGCGGACCGCCGGCCCGTACCGCTGGGCGATCTGCCGCTTCCAGCCCAGCGCCACCGGCTGGCCGACCCGGTGGGTGAGGGTGAACCAGGTCAACCCCTCGGCCAGCGTGCCGAACCGCACCTGGTGCAGCCCGGACAGCTCGCGCACCGGCCGGGCCAGCTCCTGGTCGCCCTCGGCCAGCGCGTAGAACTCGGCCAGCGGGTCGTCGACCGACAGCCAGCGGCCGACCGCGGTGGCCAGCTCACCGGGATCGGGTGGTGGGCCGGGGTCGGCGTAGGCCGCATACCGCAGGGTCGGCCCGGACTGCGCCACCTCGACCAGCGCGGCCCGGCCGCCGAGCTGGAACGCCGCCCGCACCGTGACCGCGGCGTCGGTATCGCCGGCCGCACCGGCGGCCCAACTGCACACCGGCCCGTCCGAGCACGGCGCGAAGCCGCCCAGGAACCGGGCCGCCCGCGCCAGCGAGAACGGCGCCGCCGGGGTCAGCTCTCCCGCGGCGACCAGCGTCGCCTCGGGCGTACCTTCTGATGTCCTTGTTGTCATGGGGCCAGCCTGCGCCGGGCTGGCGACAACCCCCTGTCGGTGTTTTGGTCGCGAGTCGTCCCAGCGGTCAGCCGAACCGGGCGGGGGACAGCTCGGCCGGGTCGACGCCCTCGGCCAGCAACCCGGCCGGCACGGGCGTGCCGAGGACCAGCGCGGCGGTCAGCTCGGCGAGGGCGGGGGCGAGCTGGATGCCGTACCCGCCCTGGCCGGCGAGCCAGACCAGGCCGGGCTGGCCGGTGTCCCAGCCGGCGACCGGGACGCGGTCGGGGGAGAAGGTCCGCAGCCCGGCCCAGGTCGTGCTGACCGAGCGCAGCTCGACGGTGAGCGCGGCGTTGACCCGCTCGATCGCGATGGCCACGTCCAGCTCGTCGGCGGTCGCGTCCACCGGCTCGCTCGGGGTCTCATCGGCCGGCGAGATGAGCAGGCCGCCGCTTTCCGGCCGGGTGTAGAAGGTCTCGGCCACGTCGCCGATCAGCGGGCCGGCCGGGTCGATGCCGGCGGCGACCGCGATCGCGATGGTGCGCCGCAGCGGGATCAGGCCGAGCGGCTTGGTGCCGAGCGCGACCGCGACCGCGTCGGCCCAGGCGCCGGCCGCGTTCACCACGGTCCCGGTGCTGACCGGGCCGGCGGTGGTGTCGAGCTGCCAGGCGTCGCCGGTACGCCGCCCGGCCAGCACCCGGGCACCGGTCAGCACCCGCATCCCGCGCCGCCGGCCGGTGCGCACGTAGTGCTGGTGCAGGCCCATCACGTCGATGTTGGCCGCGTTGGTCTCCACGGCCGCGGCGGCCAGGTAGGTCAGGTCCAGGATCGGGCTGTACGCCAGCGCTTCGGTCGGCGTGAGGCGCACCAGGCCCGGCAGCTCGGCCAGCTCGGCCTCCAGCAGCGGCAGGCCGGGCTCGTCGGCGACGATCAGCTGCGCGGTCGGGGCCAGCAGCGGGGTCGCGTCGGGGTCGGCGTCCGGGACCGCGTCGTACAGGGGCCGGCTGGCCCGGGTGAGCGCGCGTACCGGGGCCGAGCCGTAGCTCTCCAGGTAGACCGCGGCGGACCGGCCGGTGGTGTGGTAGGCGAGCCGGTCCTCGGCCTCCAGCAGCAGTACGGAGCGGTGCCCGGCCAGCCGCGCGGCGATCGACACCCCGGCCATCCCGCCGCCGACGACGACCACGTCAGGGTTGTGCACCGCTGCCTCCTGCCCGGTGGGGGATCGCGTAAATCACCAGTCTCCGAACGACATTCTTGTCACCGGCGGGTGACACGCCCAACCATCTATCCAAGCCGCCCGGCGGGCTCCACAACTCCATACCTCCCAGGCTGGACAGCAGGTTCTCGGCACCCCCTGTCGCAGCCACCCCGGGCCCGGTACGACCGTGAACCTGAGACGTACCGGGCCACGCCAGGGTCGACCTCGACCCTGCGACAGCACAGGGCACCCTGGACGCCGCCGGGGTGCCCTGTGTCTGTGTCAACCGGCGCCGGTCAGAGGGGGGCGACCGCGGCGATGGCCATGTGCTCCAGCAGGCGGGCCATGGCGGGGCGGTCCAGGACGGCGCCGTGCGGGGTGGAGTTGATCAGGCCGAACAGGGCGTGCGCGGCGGCCCGGCCGGTGGCCTGGTCGCAGCCGGGGGAGACCTGGCGGATGACCTCGACCCAGACCTCGACGTAGCGGCGCTGGAGCTGGCGCACCTGCCGGCGGTCGGCCTCGGCCAGGTTGGCCAGGTCCCGCGCCTGCACGGTGATCAGCGCCGGCTGGTCCAGCGCGAACTCGACCTGGAAGCGCACCAGCGCCCGCAGCGCGCCGGCCGGGGAGGGCTCGGGACCGCGCAGGTGCGTACGGACCCGGTCCTCCGCCCCGGTGAGCAGGCGCTCGCTCACCCCGACCAGCAGCTCGCCGAGCAGGGCGTCCTTGTTGCGGAAGTGCCGGTACACCCCCGGCCCGGAGATGCCGACCGCCGCGCCGATGTCGTCGATGCCGACGCCGTGGAAGCCGCGCCGGGCGAACAGCTCGGCCGAGGCGGCCAGGATCTGCTGCCGCCGCGGCGTCACCGACCGGGTCGCCGGCCGGGCCATCGAGGGCTCCGAGGGTGGCGGCTCCGAGGGCGAGGGGGCGCTGGCCATGGCGGAATGGTAGCCGAGCGGTTAGCCATCGTTAACCCGAACGCGGGACTGCCGCCGCTGCCCTGGGATGTCCTGTTCCGGTCACCGTCAGGAATCACACCGTCACGCACATCTACCGCGCAGCGACGCATTGGTCACACAATTTTGTGACCCCTCACCCCTCGCCCCGGAGGTACCCATGCGCATGACGCGCCTCCGCCTCATCGCCCTGGCCACGCCCTTACTCGGGCTGGCCGGGGTGACGGTCACCGCCACCCCGGCGACCGCCGCCGGTCCGGTCTACGCGGCACTCGGCGACTCCTACTCATCCGGCGTCGGCACCAACAACTACACCGCCGAGAGCGGCGGTTGCCGGCGCAGCCCGCAGAGCGCAGCGGCACTGTGGGCATCCCAGCACGGCGCGGCGTTCACCTTCGCCGCCTGCTCCGGCGCCCGGACCGGTGACGTGCTGAACAACCAGTTGGGCGGCCTGACCGCGGCCACCACGCTGGTGAGCATCTCGGTGGGCGGCAACGACGCCGGCTTCACCACCGTGCTGGAGAACTGCATCCTGCAGAGCAACGCCGGCTGCAAGAGCGCGGTCGACAACGCCAAGGCGTACGCCCAGAACACCCTGCCCGGGCTGCTGGACAACGTCTACAACGCGATCCGCGCGCACGCCCCCAACGCGCGGGTCGTCGTCCTGGGCTACCCGCGCTTCTACCAGCTCGGCGGGTCCTGCATCCTGGGCCTGTCCGACACCAAGCGCGGCTACATCAACGGCGGCGCCGACACCCTCGACACCGTCACCCAGGCCGCGGCGGGCCGGCACGGCTTCGCCTTCGCCGACGTGCGGGCCAACTTCGCCCCGCACGAGATCTGCAGCTCCGGTACGTCCTGGCTGCACAGCGTGGACTTCTCGCACCTGGACGACTCGTACCATCCGACCACGGCCGGCTACCAGTCCGGCTACCTGCCGGCACTGAACGCTGTCACCGGCTGATCCGAGCCACGCTGGACGACCCTGGTTAGCAGTGGTTAACATCGCAAGGCAGGTTAACGACTGCTAACCAGGAGCCGGACACGATCATGGACGCGCCCCGCCTGCGCAGCACCGCCGACCCGACCAGCGAGAGCTTCATACGGTACGCCAGGGAGCATGCCGAGCTGGCCGGCGAGCTGCGCCACCGGCTGGCCGCCGCCGCGCGCGGCGGCCCCGAACGCGCCCGCACCCGGCACACCGAGCGCGGCAAGCTGCTCCCGCGCGAGCGGGTCGACGCGCTGCTCGACCCGGCCTCCCCGTTCCTGGAGCTGTCCCCGCTGGCCGCCACCGGCATGTACGACGACGAGGCGCCCGGCGCCGGGATCATCACCGGCGTGGGCCGGGTCAGCGGCCGCGAATGCGTGATCGTCGCCAACGACGCCACCGTCAAGGGCGGCACGTACTACCCGGTCACGGTGAAGAAGCACCTGCGCGCCCAGGAGGTCGCGCTGGCCAACAACCTGCCCTGCCTCTACCTGGTCGACTCCGGCGGCGCGTTCCTGCCCCGGCAGGACGAGGTCTTCCCCGACCGCGACCACTTCGGCCGGATCTTCTACCACCAGGCCACCCTGTCCGCCCGCGGCATCCCGCAGATCGCGGCGGTCCTCGGCTCCTGCACCGCCGGTGGCGCGTACGTGCCGGCGATGAGCGACGAGGCGGTCATCGTGCGCAACCAGGGCACGATCTTCCTGGGCGGGCCGCCGCTGGTGAAGGCGGCCACCGGCGAGGTGGTCAGCGCCGAGGACCTGGGCGGCGGCGACCTGCACGCGCGGGTGTCCGGGGTGACCGACCACCTGGCCGACGACGACGCGCACGCGCTGCGGATCGTCCGCACCATCGTGTCCACCTTCGGCCCGCGTGCGCCGCGGCCGTGGGATGTCGACAAGGCGGAAGAACCGGATGTCGACCCGGGCGAGCTGACCGGGGTGGTGCCGACCGACCCGCGGGTGCCCTACGACGTGCGCGAGGTGATCGCCCGGATCGTGGACGGGTCCCGGTTCGCCGAGTTCAAGGCCGAGTACGGACCGACGCTGGTGACCGGGTTCGCCCGCCTGCACGGCCACCCGGTGGGGATCGTGGCCAACAACGGCATCCTGTTCTCCGAGTCGGCGGTCAAGGGGGCGCACTTCATCGAGCTGTGCGACCAGCGGTCGGTGCCGCTGGTGTTCCTGCAGAACATCACCGGCTTCATGGTCGGCCGCGAGTACGAGGCGGGCGGGATCGCCAAGCACGGGGCGAAGATGGTGACCGCGGTGGCGTGCGCGCGGGTGCCGAAGTTCACCGTGATCGTCGGCGGGTCGTTCGGCGCCGGGAACTACTCGATGTGCGGGCGGGCGTACTCGCCCCGGTTCCTGTGGATGTGGCCGAACGCGCGGATCTCGGTGATGGGCGGGGAGCAGGCGGCCTCGGTGCTCGCGACCGTGCGGCGCGACCAGCTCGGCGCGGACTGGCCGGCCGCGGAGGAGGAGGCGTTCAAGGCGCCGATCCGGGAGCAGTACGAGGCGCAGGGCAATCCGTACTATTCCACCGCCCGGCTGTGGGACGACGGCGTCATCGACCCCGCCGACACCCGTACGGTCCTCGGGCTCGCGCTCTCGGCCGCCGCCAACGCGCCGCTGGAGCCGGTCCGCTACGGCGTCTTCCGGATGTGAGGGGCACCGTGTTCGGCACTGTGTTGGTGGCCAACCGCGGCGAGATCGCGGTACGGGTGCTGCGGACGCTGCGCGCGCTCGGGATCCGGTCGGTGGCGGTCTACGCGGACGCGGACGCCTCGGCGCGGCACGTACGCGAGGCGGACGTGGCGGTCCGGATCTCCACCTATCTGTCCATTGTGGACGTCCTGGCCGCCGCCGCGGAGACCGGCGCGGAGGCGGTGCACCCGGGGTACGGGTTCCTGTCGGAGAACGCGGACTTCGCGCGGGCCTGCGCGGCGGCGGGCGTGGTGTTCGTCGGGCCGCCGGTGCGGGCGATCGCGGCCATGGGGGACAAGGTGCGGGCCAAGCTCACGGTCAGCGCGGCCGGGGTGCCGGTGGTGCCGGGGCGTACCGAGCCCGGGCTCACCGACGAGCAGGTCGCCGCGGCCGCGGTCGAGGTGGGTTTCCCGGTGCTGCTGAAGCCGTCGGCGGGCGGCGGCGGCAAGGGGATGCGGCTGGTGCACGGCGAGGCCGGGCTGGCCGAGGAGATCGCGGCGGCGCGGCGGGAGGCGGTGGCCGCCTTCGGGGACGGGACGCTGCTGGTGGAGCGGTACGTGCAGCGGCCGCGGCACATCGAGATCCAGGTGCTCGGCGACGCGCACGGGACCGTGCTGCACCTGGGGGAGCGCGAGTGCAGCCTCCAGCGGCGGCACCAGAAGATCATCGAGGAGGCGCCGTCGCCGCTGCTGGACGCCCTGCCGCACGTACGCCAGCGGATGGGCGCGGCGGCGGTGGAGGCGGCCCGGTCGGTCGGCTACACCGGCGCCGGGACGGTCGAGTTCATCCTCGCCTCGGACGCGCCCGAGGACTTCTTCTTCCTGGAGATGAACACCCGGCTGCAGGTCGAGCACCCGGTCACCGAACTGGTCACCGGCATCGACCTGGTGGAGTGGCAGTTGCGGGTGGCGGCCGGCGAGCCGCTCGGCTTCACCCAGGACGGGGTGGCGATCCGCGGGCACGCCATCGAGGCGCGCGTGTACGCCGAGGATCCGGACCGCGGTTTCCTGCCCACCGGCGGGCCGGTGCTGTCGCTGGTCGAACCGGCCCTGCCCGACGTCCGGGTGGACTCCGGCCTGTTCGCAGGTCTCGACGTGGGGTCGAGGTACGACCCGATGCTGGCCAAGGTGATCGCCTGGGGCCCCGACCGCGAGGCCGCCCGCCGGCGCCTGGACGCGGCCCTGTCGGCCACCGGCATCCTCGGGCTGACCACCAACACGGCCTTCCTGCGGACGCTGCTGGCCGACCCGGACGTGGTCGCCGGCCGGCTCGACACCACCCTGGTCGAGCGGATCGCGCACGAGCCGCCCGGCGTACCGGACGAGGTGTACGCGGCGGCCGGGCTGGAGCGCCTGCTCGCCCTGGCCAACCGTGGCGCCGATCCGTGGGACGCGCCCACCGGCTGGCGGGTCGGCGAGCCGGCC
>Ga0081455_10005033_pt1 | contig 14606 bp, 10 predicted proteins | sample TabmetS3T2R1_FD_70207 | JGI IMG/M metagenome (GOLD analysis project Ga0081455, IMG submission 70207) | Tabebuia heterophylla rhizosphere microbial communities from the University of Puerto Rico - S3T2R1 | ecosystem: Host-associated > Plants > Roots > Rhizosphere ... | reverse complement strand
GACTATTACGATTTCCATCTCTCGGATGACGGCGTGTTGACCGTCGCGGTCGGTGACGCGACAGGGCACGGTTTGAAAGCCGGAACCGTCGTCACGGCGACCAAGAGTTTGTTCAATCACCTGGCGCAAGAAGCGGAAATCCCAGCCATCCTTCAGCAGTCATCGCGCGCCCTTAAGCGGATGAATCTTCGGTCTCTGTTTATGGCGATGGCAATCGCTAAGGTGAATGGTTATCAACTTACGCTCGGTTCAGCCGGCATGCCACCCCCCCTGATCTACCGCGCAGCCAGGAGAGTCGTCGAAGAGATTTCGCTCCGGGGGGCGCCCCTGGGAAGTCTCACTACCTATTCATATCGCGAGCGCAGTCTGAGCCTGGCCCCGGGCGACGTCGTGGTTTTGATGAGCGACGGTTATCCCGAACGCTTCAACAGCAAGAATGAGATGCTCGATTACGGAAGCGCAAAGAGCGTTCTGTTGGAGATCGCCATCCTGCCGCCTCAAGAAATCATTGATGTCTTCGTGAAGATCGCCGATAAATGGGGCGACGGAAGGGCGCAGGACGACGACATGACATTCGTGGTGATGAAAGTTAAATAGAAACTGTGGCGCAACTTTTCATTTGCCCCCACTGTATGGTTACCAAGCGGGTAAATGCAAATATTTCCCACTCAATGATGTAAGAATTTCCCAAACGACGAAATTTAGTCTGATGGCGATAAGGAGAGAAATACCGTAATTCTTGATTTTATTGGGGTTTTTGCGTTTTATCGCTAATCAGGCTCTCTGGCGCCCTGATTGCCTAAGCATATGTGGGGCAACGAGATACCACGTGGTTTAATCCACGACGGTGTCAGGCGGTTGTCAGGGTGAGGAAGATAACCGCCATAATATACAGGCGCTACAGACAATCCCACGACTGTAGCGCCTTTTATTTTTTGCCGCAACGCTCTGTGTCTCCGTGGCTCTGTGGCGATTCATCAGCCTCGGCTTCGCTCAGCGCGTCGAGCAATGAGAGTTGATCGACGCGACTGCTCGGCTTCTTCAGGTGTCGCGCGAACTTCGGCTTGCCGGTCACGTCCAGTTCATTCTGCTCCAGATTCGTCAGTATCTCTCTCGCGCGTTCGACCACGCTTCGCGGCAGCCCGGCGAGTCGCGCGACTTCAATGCCGTAACTTTTGCTGGCGCTGCCCGAAACGACCTTGCGCAAGAAAATGATCTCTCCCTTCGATTCCGAAACCGCCATCTGGTAGTTCTGAACGCCGGGCCGCATCTTCGCCAACTCGGTCATCTCGTGATAGTGAGTGGCGAAGATGGTCTTGGCGCTGTGGCGCGCGTTGTCATGAAGATATTCCGCGATCGCCCAGGCCAGCGACAGTCCGTCGAAAGTCGCCGTGCCCCGGCCGACCTCATCGAGCAGTACCAGACTCCGAGGCGTCGCCGTGTTGAGTATGTTCGAGGTCTCGGTCATCTCAACCATGAAAGTCGAGCGCCCGCGGGCAAGATTGTCCGATGCGCCGACCCGCGTGAAGATGCGATCGACCATGGCGATCTTCGCCGAATTCGCCGGCACGAAACTTCCCATCTGAGCGAGTATCACAATGGAAGCCGTTTGTTTTAGCCACACGCTTTTCCCGCCCATGTTCGGGCCGGTGACAATCAACAGGCGGTCTGTGCTGTTGTTGAGGTACAGGTCATTCGGCACGAAGCGTTCGCCGAGCGTCTCGATCACTGGGTGGCGGCCCGCGCGGATTTCGATCTCATCGCCTTCGTGTAGCCGAGGCCGAACGTAATTTCGCTTGGCCGCGACTTCGGCCAGCGACGCGACGGCGTCGAGCATCGCGACGGCGCGCGCCACCCCCTGGATTCGCCGGATCTCCTGGGCGATCTGGTTGCGAAGTTCGACGAAGATCTGGGCTTCGAGTTCCAGAATCCGCTCTTCCGCGCCGAGCACCTTCGTCTCGTATTCCTTGAGTTCGGGTGTCGTGTACCGCTCCGAATTGACAAGAGTCTGTTTGCGTTCGTAATCGGCCGGGACGCGATCTTTGTTGGCGTTGCTGATCTCGATGAAATATCCGAAGACGTTGTTGAATTTGACCTTGAGCGAAGAGATGCCCGTGCGCCCGCGCTCACGGGCCTCGATGGCGGTGATGTAACTCTTGCCGCTGCGCGCCAGGCTGCGCAACTCGTCAAGCTCGGCGTTGAACCCGTCGCGTATCATGCCTGGTTCGCCTGTCGACGCCGGAGGATCATCGGCGATGGCGCCGGAGATGAGCGAGCGGACGTCTTCCAACTCGTCCAGATTTTCGGCGAGCGTCTGAAGCAGCGAGGCGCGGGAATCGGCAAGATGCTGACGCAGTGAGGGGATGACTTCGATCGACTGTCGCAGCGCCGTCAGGTCGCGCGCGTTTGCCCTGCCCAGCGTGATCTTGCCGGCGAGCCTTTCCAGATCGGCCATCGGCTCCAGCTTCTGTCGTAACCTGTCGCGCTTGATGGCCGAGGTTTTCAACTCTTCGACCGAGTCCAGCCGGGTTTCGATCTCGCCGATCCTGACCGACGGCCTCAGCACCCATTGCCTCAGTAAACGCGCGCCCATTCCCGTCATTGTTTCGTCGAGCACGCCGAAGAGGGAATGCCCCGCGCTCCCGTCCTGAGAGACCAATAACTCCAAGTTGTTGACGGTCGGCGCGTCGAGGACGAGATAGTCATTCGTTTCGAAATAACTTATATCGCCGAGGTGCGAGGCGCTGACCTTTTGAGTCTCGTTGACATAATGGATCGCCGCGCCCGCCGCGCACACGGCGTGTTCGCGACCAGAAAGCCCGAACCCGTCCAGGGAAGTGACGCCGAACTGAGACCTGAGCAGTGAATCCGCATGATCAAAACCGAAGATCCAATCATCAAGCGGAGTTAATGCCGACTCAGAGGATAAGGAAAACTCTGGGTCTGATAACGGAACAGCCGCAGTCTTTGCCCCATCAGTCCTATCAGTCCTATCAGTCCCACGGTTGATAAGCAACGCAAGAGAGTTTGGAAAAATGATTTCGCGTGGGGCAAAGACTTCAAGTTGTTCTTGAAGTCTTTGCCATGCGGATTCGCCCTGAAATTGCGTAACGAGGAATTCGCCGGTCGAGACATCCAGGACTGACAATCCCATACCCGCGCCAGATCCGCAGATCGATGCCAGGTAGCAATTTTGTTTGGTCTCCAGCAACTGGTTTTCGAGGGCTGTTCCTGGAGTTATGACTCTGATGACTTCGCGCCGAATGAGCTTGGCGCCAGACTTCGGATCATCTGTTTGTTCGCAGATTGCGACTCGATAGCCCTTTTTGACGAGTTTGGCTATATAGCCTTGGGCCGCGTGATAGGGAACTCCGCACATCGGCACGGGGTTCCCCCGCTCCTTATGGCGAGCCGTCAGCGTGATCTCCATCTCCCGCGACCCGATAAGCGCGTCGTCGAAGAAAAGCTCGTAGAAATCGCCGAGCCGGAAGAAGAGAAGCGTGCCGGGATACTGCTTTTTTATCTCGTGATATTGCCGCAGCATCGGAGTCAATTGCGATGGTTTGTCAGGCGAAGGCATAGGCAAAGTCCATGGTTGGTCTGAATTGTTCGACTACGGCGCGCCAATATATAATCCGCCTCGAAATTATGTCAAACGGCGGTTCTAAAGCGGATCGGTCCGGGCCGATCATTCTGGCCATTGACACCTCCTCATCCGAAGCGCGCTTGGCTGTTTCCTACTCGGAGGACGTCATTGCGGCCCTGACCATCAAGAACGACCGTCCTCATTCCCAGACCCTTTTTTCGCAAATCTCAATCCTCTTACAACTCGCGGACGTGAAGGTCGAGGAGATAGGCGCGTTCGCCGTAGCCACCGGCCCCGGAAGCTTCACCGGATTGAGGGTCGGCTTGGCCGCCGTTAAAGGTTTGGCGGACAGCCTTGACAGGCCATGTCTTGGCGTTGATTCGCTCGACCTTCACGCGCTGGCTTCCGGCTCTGACGGGGCGCATTTGGTTATGCTTTGCGCCGGAAGGGGAGAAATCTATTGCGGATTTCGCGATGTGGCGTCGGGAGACATCGTTGACAGATCAATCGGCGATAAGGTCGGAAAGCCGTTATCTGTCTTGCGAGCCCTGACAGAATACTTGCGGCGATCCCCGCTGATCGTAGTCGGAGATGTGGCGTATATATATAAGGAAGAGACCTCCGATCTCATCAATCAACTGCGAGTGGATGGAACAACAGAGACGATCTTCTTAAAACCGGGACTGAATATCCCCTCTGTTCTGGCGCAGAGAGCGGCCCTCCTGATGAAGAAGAGTCAGACCCCGCCAGCCGCGGCTTACTACGTCAGACAATCCGACGCGGAGATCATGTGGGAGCGGCGCCAATGACCGAGCCAATGACCGAAATGGATACTCCCCTGGCGGATTTCAGCGTCGCGCCGATGACGGCTGATCTTTTGCCTTCGGTCGTCACATTGGAAGAATCCTGCGGCCTGAATTCACGCGGACTAGAGGGCTATCGAAAAACGTTATCGAACCCGAAGTCGGTTCTTCTGGTCGCCCTAACGGGCGCCAGTCCTATAAGTCCGATCAGTCAATTCAATCCCCTCATTGGCCTCTTCTCCGGAGAAGTGGTTGTCGATGAATTACAGATAGACAATCTGGCCGTGGAAGAGCAATGGAGGCGGCAGGGAATCGGGGAAGCGCTGTTAAAGTCCGCGCTGTCACAGGCTTCGGGCCTCGGCGCGCGCTCGGCGACGCTCGAGGTCCGATCCGCCAATGCGACGGCCCGCGCCTTCTATGAGAAGGAAGGATTCACGCCCGTCGGCCTCAGAAGGCGCTACTACGCGAATCCGCCGGACGACGCTTTGCTGCTCTCCCGCAAATTTTAAAAGAATCATAAATGTTCCTTGAAAGCAGGGGCGCCGTTGTATTACTATTCCAGTCAAGCTGAGCAACAATGGTCAATCAACAACAACACAGGCAACTTTGCAACACAGGCAACTTTGTTTGCTTGGGAGGACAAGCCAATGAGCATATTAGCTAGCGAAGCGTCCCTAAAGGACTATCTCTTGGCCAATGATGATAAATATCGTGAATTGGCCACTGAGCATAAACGATATGAGGCTCGTCTGAGCGAACTTTCTTCCCTCCCCTATCCGAACGAAGAAGAACTCATTGAAGAAACGATCCTGAAAAAGAAAAAATTGCTCCTCAAAGACCAAATGGAAGCAATTGCGACAAAATATAAAACAAGCGTCACTTCTCACTGATCTATCTCCACACGAGGCTACACGCAAAATTGAAAACGGGAACACCGGAGGGTGTTCCCGTTTTCGTTGAGGGGAACGGTTTATAATGGTTTTTAAATTGTCAGAGAGAGCGCGATTATGAACGAGATCGAGCGAATTGAAGAGAATCCGACTCGTCGGGGGATAAGCCGCGGAATATATATCATTCCGAGCCTGTTCACGATCGGAAACATTTTGTGCGGGTTTTACGCGGTGATAAATTCGCTAAAAGGCTTTCAAGCGAGCCACGCCGAAGCGGCGCGTCTATTCGACAATGCCGCCCGAGCCATAGGGTATGCGGTTCTACTCGACGGCCTCGACGGAAGGATCGCTCGGATGACCAAAACCACCAGCGAATTCGGTGTGGAGTTGGACAGTATCGCTGACGTCATAACCTTCGGGGTCGCCCCGGCGGTGATGGCCTACACCTGGGGGTATGGTTCGACGCACGGACTTGGGAAGCTGGCATGGGGGATTTCGTTTTTCTTTCTGATTTGCGGCGCGCTCAGATTGGCCAGATTCAACGTAATGGCCAGAGCGCCACGGTTCTCCGTGCCGGGCAATACGCCGAAACTGGACAAGCGCTTTTTTGTGGGTTTGCCTATTCCTCCCGCCGCCGGACTGCTCGCCGCGGTCATTCATTTTGTCCCTCAACCTCTGTCAAGCTATGACCCTGATCAACACAGGGTCTATAGTTGGGCGTTGCTGGCCGGCATGGCGTTGATGGCAGTGTTGATGGTGAGCAGGGTCAGATACACGAGCTTTAAAAACGTCGGCGCGAAGAGCAATAAACCTTTCATCATTCTGCCGCTCTTATCGCTGCTCGTTGCCGGGATATGGTTTTACTCACAGTGGGTGCTGCTGGTGATCGCCCTGGCATACGTCTCCCACGGCCCGTTGCTGAAAGTGTGGGGCCTGCTCGGTCGATTCCGCACACATTCATCAAGGCCCGAAGAATCTGCGCCTGAAACCAGCGTCTGATAACGGGTCGGGTTTCGGTCATGCAGTGAAATCCGCATCACTCGGAGCCAGTGAAATCCGCATCACTCGGAGCCGCGCCAAAGATGCTTCGCTTGCGCCTAAGTTTTCAGGCGCGGCCCGGTTAATCAGGCCGTTGTGCGGGCATGGAGTTCGAGCTATGGAATATCTGACGCCCTGGCATGCTCTCGGATCGAACTCGTTGCGACTCCAGACGGAGCTTGCGGCGGAGGTGGGGAGCGACCATCCACTCTACGGCCGCGACATGCGAGCAGTAGCTGTGCGCCAGGACTGCGATGACGTCCTGTTCGTGAGCGTTGATGGACCGCAAGTAGTCGCGGTCGTGCACCTCACGTGGTCTGGTCGACCGGAACGAGATCCACGATGGCCAGAGACGATGTTCTTTGCATCGATGAAGGACTGGATCGAGCGCGGGATGATGGTCGATCACGCCGACTTCTGCGCCTGAGATACAAGAGCGACGAGCCGCCCAACCGGCCGTTGCAGGCGGACGATCGCTATGCCCCCTCTGAGAATTGCCGCCATCGGACATATTCGCCCCATTGTCGGGGCGCCGCCCGCTCACGTATACTCGCCGTTTACCAGGAGACTCCGTCAAATTCAAAAGATCACACGAAGGAGCGATCTCGTGGCCAAACCTTTCGAGACCGTTTTGATACTCGATTTCGGGGCGCAGTACACTCAATTGATAGCGCGGCGGATTCGTGAGCTGGGCGTCTACTGCGAAATCCATCCATTCAGCGCGGAAATAGAGAAAATACGCGAACTCGATCCGAAGGGGATAATACTCTCCGGCGGGCCGAGCTCCGTTTATGAAGACGGGGCGCCGCATTGTAGTCCTCAGGTAATCGATCTGGGGGTTCCGGTTCTTGGCATCTGTTATGGCCTGCAGCTTATAAGCTACTTCTTGGGCGGAAAAGTCGAGCCTTCGAATCGCCGCGAATACGGCGCGGCGCGTATCAGACTGCTCGGCGGCGGCCGAGAATCGCGGCTGCTGGCCGATCTCCCGCAGGACTTTCCCGTCTGGATGAGCCACGGAGATCAGGTGACGGTCGCCCCTCCCGGGTTTCAGGTGACGGCCGAGACCGATAACGCGCTGGGCGCGGTCGAGAACGCCGAAAGGGGAATATATGGGGTGCAATTTCATCCCGAGGTCGCGCATACGCCCGACGGCAAAAAGCTACTCGGCAATTTCGTGAGAAACATTTGCGGCTGCGCCGGCGATTGGTCCGCCGCGTCATTCATCAGCGCCACGGTCGATCGAATAAGAGCCCAGATCGGCGACGGGAGGGCGGTCTGCGGATTGTCGGGAGGCGTTGATTCATCGGTCGCCGCCGCCCTGGTCGCCCGCGCCATTGGAGACAGGCTCACCTGTATCTTTGTTGACAACGGGCTTTTGCGAAAAGACGAGTTCGAGAAGACGCTTCGGACTTTCGAGGATCTTGGCGGATTGAACGTCAAAGGCGTCGCGGCCGGCGAGAGATTTCTCTCGGCCCTACAAGACGTCGCGGACCCTGAGCGAAAACGCAAAATCATAGGGCGCGAGTTCATAGAGGTCTTCCAGGAGGAGGCGGCGGAACTGGGCAAGGTCGATTTCCTGGTTCAGGGAACGCTCTATCCCGATGTGATCGAATCGCAGTCGGTCAAAGGGCCTTCGGCGGTCATCAAGAGTCACCACAACGTGGGCGGCCTGCCCGAAAAAATGAAGCTGCGATTGGTTGAACCTTTACGTGAACTATTCAAAGACGAGGTCCGCGCCGTCGGAAGGGAGTTGGGACTGCCTGACAGCCTTGTCGACCGCCAACCGTTCCCCGGCCCCGGATTGGCCGTAAGAATCCTGGGCCCGGTTGACCAAAACAAGGTCAAGCTCTTGCAGGACGCCGATGACATTGTCCGCGAAGAGATCGAACGGGCGAACCTCTATCATAAACTCTGGCAGGCGTTCGCTGTCCTTCTGCCGATTCAGACTGTTGGCGTGATGGGAGACCTGCGAACGTATGAGCAAGTGGTCGCCATACGCGCGGTCGAAAGTCAGGACGGGATGACCGCCGATTGGGCGCGTATCCCGTTCGAGGTTCTGGAAGCGATCAGCCGCAGAATTATCAGCGAAGTCCGCGGGATCAACCGCGTTGTTTATGACATAAGCTCTAAACCTCCCAGTACGATTGAATGGGAATAAGCAATTGCTTGGATATGAACGCAGCGCTTAACGGCTGAGCAAGAAATTAAACATACGATTACCAATGGATAAGCAATTTGTTCACCTGCATTTACACACCGATCACAGCCTGCTCGACGGCGCAATAAAGATCGAGCCTCTGGCCCGAAGAGCCGCAGAATTGAAAATGCCTGCGGTGGCGATTACCGATCATGGAAACCTCTATGGCGCGCTTTCTTTCTATCACAAGATGCGCGACGCGGGAGTGAAGCCGATCATCGGCATCGAGGCTTACATCGCCCGCGGCAGCCGGCACGACCGAGGCGCCGAAAAACTTGCTCCCGGCGACAGGGCGACGAATCACATCGTTTTGCTGGCGAAGAATCTGACCGGCTATCACAATCTGGTTAAGCTGTCGTCATTCGCCTACGTCGAAGGCTTCTGGCGCAAGCCGAGAATAGACAGGGAACTTCTGGCGAAATACGGCGAGGGGATCATCGGCTTGTCGGCGTGCCTCAGCGGCGTTCCGCCCCACTTTCTTCTGCGGGACCAGTTCGATGAGGCGGCGCGGGCGTCGCTGGAGTTCCAGGACATCCTGGGCAAAGGGAATTACTACCTCGAGATTCAGGAGCACGGCCTGGACGCGCAGAAGCGAATTCGCAAGCCCCTGGTCGAACTTTCCAAGAAGACCGGCATCCCGATGGTGGCGACGAATGACTCGCACTACCTGATGGACACGGACGTCAAAGCACACGACACGCTGTTGTGCATCGGCACGGGAAAGACCATCAACGACCCCAACCGCCTGACCTACGGCTCGCCGAAATACTATTTCCGGAGCGCTGAGGAGATGTGGGAGACCTTCGGCGAAGAGCCTGACCTGCTGCTGCGGACTATGGAGATCGCCGAGAAATGCGACCTGGAATTCCCCAAGTCGATTGACCAGGTCCCCATATACCCGGTTCCAGACGGGCACACTGTAGACAGTTATTTCGAGAAGGTAACCCGCGACGGCTTTGAGGAGCGCTGGCGCGAAGTCTGGCGCCTGCTTGAATCAGGCGGATCGCTGCGACATCCGGTCTCCAATTACCGCGACCGCCTGACGCACGAGATCGAAACGATCAAACGAATGGGGTACTCCGGCTACTTCCTGATCGTCTGGGACTTCATTCGCTACGCGAGGGACAAAGGGATTCCCGTCGGACCGGGAAGGGGGAGCGCCGCAGGAAGTCTGGCGGCCTATTGCCTGAAGATCACCGATGTTGATCCCATTCAGTATGATCTACTCTTCGAGCGTTTCTTGAACCCGGAACGCGTAACTATGCCAGACATTGATGTTGACTTCTGCGTGCGCGGGAGGGCGGAGGTCATCAACTACGTGAGCGACCTGTACGGCAGGCAGAACGTCGCGCAGATCATCACGTTCGGAACTATGGCTTCGAGGGCGGTGATCAAGGACGTCGGACGCGCCCTTGAAATGCCATACGCCGAGGTCGAAAAGGTCGCCAAGATGATCCCGCCGCCGGTGCGCGGGCGAAACGTTTCGATTGACGACGCGATCAAACAGAATCCGGATCTGAGAAAGGCCATCGAAACTGACGAAAAGGTCAGCGAATTGATTGAAATCGCCCGCAAATTGGAAGGCTGCGCCCGCCATACCTCAGTTCACGCCGCCGGCGTGGTCATATCGCCCCTGCCGATTCACGAGCTGGTCCCGGTCTGCAAAGGGCAGAATGACGAACTGACGACCCAGTTTGTGATGTCCGACCTCGAAAAGACCGGGATGCTCAAGATGGACTTCCTCGCCCTGACAACCCTCACCATCATCGAAGACTGTCTCAAGTCAATTGAGCGTGAGGTGGGCGACTCCCCGGATTTGGCGAACATCCCTCTGAACGACAAGCCGGCGTTAAAGTTGTTTGCGGATGGATTGTTGAACGCCGTGTTCCAATTTGAAAGTTCGGGAATGGTTGAGATCTGCCGCAAGCTGAAACCAGAGAGCCTGGAGGATCTATCCGCGCTGAACGCTCTTTATCGTCCTGGGCCTCTAGACGGCGGAATGGTGGATGATTACATAGAGCGCCGGCACGGTCGTCGCAAGGTGCAGTACATAATCCCCCAGATGAAGGAGATTCTCGAAAACACCTACGGGATCCTGGTTTACCAGGAACAAATTATGCAGCTTGCGCAGCATCTGGCAGGCTACTCCCTCGGAGAAGCCGACCTGATGCGCCGCGCGATGGGCAAGAAGAAAAAGGAGGAGATGGCCAAGCACGAAGAGAAGTTCGTCAGCGGCGCGGTCGCCCGGGGGATTCAGGAGGAGAAAGCGCGGCGAATCTTCACCCTGATGGCGCAATTCGCCGATTACGGTTTCAACCGCAGCCACTCCTTCGCCTATGCGTATCTGGCCTATCAAACGGCCTATCTGAAGGCTCACTACCCGACGCATTTTTATGCGGCGGTTCTTTCGAATGAAATCGCCAACACGGCCAAGCTGTCGAGATACATCAGCGAGATGAAGACTTTCGAAATCGAACTTCTTCCCCCGGATGTCAATTCCAGCCACGAGGGGTTTACGCCGGTGGGGAGGGCCATCAGGTTCGGCCTGGCCGCCATAAAGGGGTTGGGTTCTTCCGCCGTGCAAATGATCATCAGCGCGCGCGAAGATGGCGCCCCGTTCCGCTCAATCTACGATTTTGCGGAGCGAGTTGACCAGCGCGCCGTGAATAAGCGGGTCCTCGAATCACTCATAAAATCTGGCGCATTCGACGGCGTCGCCCTGAGCAGGGCTGCGATGATGGCCATTCTGGACAAAGCGATCGAGTATGGCGCGAGGGCGCAGCGCGACAAGCTCTCCGGGCAGACGGGTCTGTTCGCCGACGCGATGAGCGCGACTGTTGAAGAGCCTGCGCTTCCTTCCGTTCCCGCCTGGAGCAAGAAAGAGAGTTTGGCTTTCGAGAAAGAAGCGCTGGGATTCTATGCCAGCGGCCATCCTCTGGAGGATTACGCCGAGGCGATCAAGGGACTGACGCGGTTCGACAACGGTAATATCGAGGAGGCGGCGCACGGGGATCATGTCGCATTGGGAGGAATCATTGTCGATGTGGCGACAAAGACCACGAAGAAGGGGGATCGCTTCGCGCTGTTCCGGCTTGAGGATCAATACGGGGCTGTGAAAGTGGTCTGCTGGCCGGAGCAGTTCAACAAGTACAAGAACCTCCTTCAATCAGATGAGGTCGTACTCGTCAGGGGCAGGCTCGAACTATCCGATGAAGGCGGCGCGGGGGCGACAATCGTCGTTCAGGAGATTCATCAGTTGGAGAGGGCCAGGTCTAGCGCGGCCAGGGCGATCGTAATCAAGATGCCGGAGCGCTCCGTCACGGCTAAGGGGCTGGCGTCGTTGGGCGACCTCGTCTCCAAACATCAGGGGAGCGCCTCAGTTCTACTTCAGGTGGAGACTGATGATGGTATGACAGTTCGTCTCAGGCCGCAGCAATTCTTCAGGGTGAATGTCTCGCCGGAGTTGACTGCGGAGATTGAAAAAATAGGGGACAATTGGCAAGTCGAGTTGGTAGTCGGCGAATAAATATGAAACTGGTAAAGAGCGAAAAGGATAACGGGCAGGCGGCGATAGAGCGTGTGCAGTTGGCCAGGCACGATCGGCGGCCTTATGCGATGGACTTCATCAGCAGGATTTTTACCGATTTTTGCGAGATTCATGGGGATCGTAAATTCCGCGACGATCCGGCCATCGTGTGCGGCGCCGCCAAGTTTCAAGGGCGTTCGGTCGTCGTGATCGCGCACCAGAAGGGCAGGGACGTGCGTGAGAGACAGGCAAGGAATTTTGGAATGCCGAAGCCGGATGGGTACAGAAAGGCGCTGAGGGTGATGAAGATGGCGGAAAAATTCGGCCGCCCCGTATTCACATTGATAGACACTCCCGGCGCCTATCCCGGTATAGACGCCGAGGAGCGTGGACAGGCGGAGGCGATCGCGGTCAACCTTCGCGAAATGGCGCGACTGAAGGTTCCGATCATAGTCACGATAACCGGTGAGGGCGGATCAGGCGGCGCTTTAGCCATAGGCGTGGGTGACGTGACGAACATACTCGAAAACGGAATATACTCTGTGATTTCGCCTGAAGGTTGCGCGGCTATCTTGTGGAAGGACGCCGCCATGTCGCCGCAAGCTGCGAACAACTTGAAACTGACCGCGTTGGATCTTAAAACCCTGGGGATTGTGGATCGAATAGTGCCAGAACCCGAAGGCGGCGCCCATGAGGATTGGGATCGGGCAGCGACCCATCTTGCCGATGCGTTAAAAGAATCGCTCGCCGAAGTTGACTCAATGACAGATAGCGATCGTGTTGCGCGCAGGTATGAGAGGTTCAGAAAAATGGGAGTTATTGAAGCTTCGGAGTGATGTCGGAGCCGAAGAAGGATTGTCGGCGCGCCGACAATCCTTCTAAGTCTAGCGACTAGAACGGGATGTCGTTGTCGTGAGGCGGTTCCATATCGTCACCTTCAGGCTGTTGGCGCCCATGAGCGGCTTGAGATGTGAACGCTTCACCAGCCTCGTCTCCCTTTGTCCCCAGAAAATGCAGATCCGTAGCATCTACTGCTAAAGACGTTCTTTTGACCCCATCGCGATCTGTATATTCTTCCTGTCTCAGTCGGCCCTCCACATAGACTTGTTTGCCTTTGGACAGATATTGATTCGCGATTTCGGCCAGTCTTCTCCAAAGGGTGACTCTAAACCAGGTAGTGATGTCCTGGGGCTCGCCTGTGCGCGGGTCCTTACGCCTCTCTGTGGTTGCGACATTGATATTGCAAACAGCTATGCCTTGAGGCGTGTACCTGAGTTCCGGATCCTTGCCGAGGTAACCGACAATTACGATTTTGTTAAACGAAGCCATAGGGGTTCTCCTTGTTAAGGGTTAGTTGAGTGTTGTGAGACATACGTCATATTCCAGATGAAATATGTCATCTGACATATGGAAAACGATCATGCCTCAGGATAGCTGCCTATCTTTTCGCCTCCCCCAATCTGACGAGTTCTGCTTTTGCCGTCTCAGATTCCTGAGTGTTGGGGTGGAGAGATACAACGGACTTCAGAGCCTCAACCCCTTCCTGGCGTCTTTCCATTTGAAGCAGAGTCAATCCTTTTTTGAGGCGGGCGCTAGCCACCCTATCCCCGTTGGGATATTTCATGAGAAGGCCGTCGTATTCAGCCAGGGCTTCGGCGAGTTTTCCTTGCGCGGCCAGACTCTCGGCGATCCAGAAACAGGCGTCATCGGACTTCTCAGTTTGACCGAAAGTCTTCAAGTAACCCCTGAAGAGATTGACGGCCGAATCGTACTCGCCCTCCCTGTACTTCGAATATGCTTGGGAGAATGCGATCTCCGGGTCGTCCGTATTTTGCCTATTATTCCGGCTCTCCTGTTCCTGCAACTTGCGCTGAAATTCCTGCAGTGATTGTTTAATGGAATCGATGTTTTGACCCAGTTGAGAGACCTGGCGATTACCGGTCGCCATCTGCTCGGAAATTTTCGCCAGGTGAGCGTTGACTCCGGCGACCGCATTAGCCTGCGACCCTTGATTGCGCTGTAACTTATCATCGATTGATGATAAAGTTCTCGCGGAAGTATCTGTCGCGCTTCCCAGGTTGTTCAACGAGGTCTCGGATTTCACCTGCCATTTATCGAATGATTCCTGTAGATCTCTAATCTGTCTTTGAAGCACCAGGACTTCGCCCTGCAGTCTGATGATAAGTTCTTTGTCGTCCCTTGTTGGAATGCTCGCCCCGGTAATTAGAAGTATCGCCGCGGCGAAGGCTAAATATCTGTATCGCTGCCCAGATTGCTGCATAGATCGCTCCTTTTCTGTTGGATATACGCTCGTGTTGTTGTAGCCTACACGGCCTTCGTCGGGGGTTAAACGAACATTCTCGCTCGAACTTTGGCGGCTCTGGGGAGTGTAGAGTTCCCCAAACTCTAAAAGGTGGTGGAATAGTTTTCTATTCATTGCCTGACTCTTATCACACTTATGAATCTCGAAGTATAATCTTTCCGGTTAGCGACGTAAACGAGTTTCTGAAACAGCCAATGGGATATGCTGCGACTTTTGAATATCGTAAATTTTGCGGTAATTGAT
>Ga0081455_10005032_pt1 | contig 14610 bp, 15 predicted proteins | sample TabmetS3T2R1_FD_70207 | JGI IMG/M metagenome (GOLD analysis project Ga0081455, IMG submission 70207) | Tabebuia heterophylla rhizosphere microbial communities from the University of Puerto Rico - S3T2R1 | ecosystem: Host-associated > Plants > Roots > Rhizosphere ... | reverse complement strand
TCGCCGAGCGTCTGCGCGAACAGGGGGTCGAGGTCGCGCCGGACGGGTCGCTCTAGCGCTAGCCGACCGCGGCGAGCGCGGCGAGCGCCGCAAGGCAGGACGCCCGCTCGCCCGGCGCCCGTACCGCCGGGAGCGGGGTCCCCTCGTCGTACGAGAGGTCGGGGCGGAAGCATTCGTCCGCGCTTATCTCGCCGTCGCGGACCGCAAGTAGCGTGCCGATTCCCAGCTCGCGCTTGCGCAGCTTGAGCCCGAGGTAGCGCTCGGCGAGCTCGAGCGCAACCCGTTCCGCGAACTCGTTGACCTCGTGCCTCGAGCCCCACGGAAGAGGGCTCACCTGGGCGATCGAGAGACGCTGAGGCCGAGGCATCGGACTCAGCTTAGATCCGAGCCTAGGTCTGCGGTTGGCCCTCCGCCGCCAGCTCCTTGGCCCGCTCGCCCGCCTGCTTGCGCGCGTACTCGGCGATGAAGGCCTCGGTCAGCTCCCGGGCCTCGTCATCTGGCCGCTGGGTGTGGGGTGACTTCATCAGGTAGCTCGAGGGCCCGTCCAGCTGTCCGGCGACCCCGTTGTTCAGCGCGAGCTTGATGATCCGCACCGCGTCGATCACGATCCCGGCCGAGTTCGGCGAGTCCCAGACCTCGAGCTTCATCTCGATGTTCAGGGGCACGTCGCCGAACGAGCGGCCCTCGAGTCGGATGTGCGCCCACTTGCGGTCGGTGAGCCACTGGACGTAGTCGGACGGGCCGATGTAGACGTCGCCCTCGGGCAGCTCGTGGCCCATGATCGACGTGACCGCGTTGGTCTTCGACTCCTTCTTCGAGGCGAGCCGCTCGCGCTCGAGCATGTTGTAGAAGTCCATGTTCCCGCCGACGTTGAGCTGCGAGGTGCGCTCCAGTCGCACGCCGCGATCGTGGAACAGCCGGGCGAGCTGGCGGTGGACGATGGTGGCGCCGACCTGAGACTTGATGTCGTCGCCGATGATCGGAAGCCCGTTCCTGCGGAAGCGATCGTCCCAGTAGTGCTCACGGGCGATGAAGACCGGTAGGCAGTTGACGAAGCCGACGCCGGCCTTGATCGCCATCTCGACGTACCACTTGGTCGCGAGCTCCGAGCCCACCGGCAGGTAGCAGACCAGCACGTCGGCCTTCGTGTCCTGGAGGATCCCGACGATGTCGGCGGTCTCGCCCGGCGCCTTGGTGATCTTTTCCTTGAGGTACTTGCCGAGGCCGTCGTGGGTCATGCCGCGCTGTACCTCGACGCCGAGTTGAGGGACGTCGGCGAACTTGATCGTGTCGTTCTGCCCCGACCAGATCGCCTCGGAGAGGTCCTTCCCGACCTTCTCGGAGTCGATGTCGAAGGCGGCGACGAACTCGACGTCACGGACGTGATAGCCGCCGAGGTCCACGTGCATCAGGCCGGGGACCTGCTCGGACGGGTCCGCGTCGCGGTAGTACTGGACGCCCTGGATGAAGCTGTTGGCGCAGTTGCCGACGCCGACGATGGCGACCCTGACCTTGCCATCGTCGACCCGGTGGCCGTTGGTCTGGGCAGCGTCGTGCCCTCCGTCGGTCGTGCTCATGGGTACGAATCCTCCTCGCGGCGAGTGGGGAATTCTCAACTATGCCCTAATACGGCCGGGGTTACACCCTCAGGTTCCGGCGTTCTCGACGCGGCGCAACTCCTGCCGGACGTGCCAGACCCGCTGAACGACGGTGAACGCGGTGAGTACCGCCAGAGCGTAGACCGCGGGCTCGAGGAGCTCGAAGTCGCCGATCCCGGCGCCCTTCGCGAACACCAGGCCAGCCGAGAGGATCACCACCCGCACCGGACGGGTCGCGAGACCGACCTTGCACTCGACCCCGAGGGCCTCGGCCCGGGCCCGGGTGTACGAGACCATGAGCGACCCGAGCACCGTGATCACGCACGCGGCGGCGGCGACCGCGTCGCCTCGGTCGGCGAAGTACCAGGCCACCGCGGTGAGCACGATCCCCTCCTCGATCCGGTCGAGGGTGGAGTCCAGGAAGGCCCCGAACAGGGTCCCCTTGCCCGACATGCGCGAGTAGCGCCCGTCGAGCGTGTCCATGATCGAGCCGACGATGAACGCCACCCCTGCGAGGAAGAACAGGCGCTGGGTGATCAACACCGCGGCCGCCAGGTTGAGGACGAACCCGGTGATGGAGATCGCGTTGGGAGTGAGCCGGGACTCGATCAGGCGGTTGCGCGCGTACGCGCGGAACTCCTGCGCGTTGCGGATGCGAGCCGGGGGCGCCGGCGCTCCCTGGGCCATCGGTTTGGGACGCTAGTGGTTCCGGGCTTGAGACGAGGTCGCGGGGGCCGGACTAGGCCACGGCCTCGGGAGGCTCCTCACGCCAGGACCATGCCTCGGGCCGGAGGCGAGCGAGCTGGCGGGCACCGACCGCGGCCAGGCAGGCGACGGCGGCTCCCGCGGCCGCGTCGAACCAGTAGTGGTTCGCCGTGGCGACAACGACGAACAGCACCAGTAGCGGATAGGCGGTCCAGAGCGCGCGGGCTGCGGCGGTGCGCGAGAGCGACGCTCCCGGGACCGCGATCATCAGCGCGAAGGCGATGTGCATGCTGGGCACCGCGGCGAACGGATTCACCAGCAGGCTGACGGCCTTCGAGTCCTGCTCGACCCCGGTGAACAGCGCGACCGTGTCGGTGAAGCCCCACTCGGGATAGAAGCGCGGCGGGGCGGTCGGGAACGCCGCGTAGCCGATCAGCGCGAGGACCATGGCGACCATGAACATGTTCCGCACGAAGTAGAAGTGCTCGTTGCGCCACAGGTACAGCCAGATCAGGAACGAGCCCGTGATCACGTAGTGGCTGTTGAGGTACATGAAGTTGGCGAAGTCGACGAGCCACCGCTGGCTATCGAGCAACGCCTGCTGAAACCCGGGCTCGAAGAATGCGCCGAGCGAGCGCTCGAACTGGATCACGGTGTCGCCGTTCTGGAAGGCCACGGCCGCCCGGCCGTCGGCGATCCCGCGAACGAGCTGGTACGCCTGGTAGGCAGCCAGGAACAGCACAACCTGGCGGATGAGGTCGCCCCATCCGTGGGGGAGGCGGCTTCCGATGTACGCAAACGGGCGGGACACGACGCGGAATTGTAAATGGCCGGTTAGCGCCTAGGGCAATCCTCAGCGTGACGGTGGACACACAGCTTCGCGATCAACCGGGCTGATCCCTGCCGCCGCTCCGGGCTTCGCCGCCGGCATGCTCATATCCTCCGCCGGTGATCCTGTGCCTCGGCGAGGCGATCGTCGACCTGGTCTGCGAACGTGAGGTGGACGCCGTCGACGAGGCTGACGCCTTCGCCCCACGGTTCGGCGGCGCGCTCGCCAACGTGGCGGTGGCCGCGATGCGGGCGGGTGCGGAAGCTGGCCTCGCCGGCGGTGTCGGCGACGATCCCTGGGGGCGCTGGCTTCACTCGCGGCTGGAGGCGGAGGGCATCGACCTGCGTTGGTTCTCGCTGGTCGCGGGGCTCCAGACGCCGATCGCGTTCGTCACCTTCGACCGTGCACGCGAGCCGTCGTTCCAGATCTACGGGGAGGGGATCGAGGCCGTTCGCGCCGTTGCAGGCCGCATCGACCAGGGGATCGAGGCGGCGTCCGCATTCGTGTTCGGCTCGAACACCCTGGTCGGTGACCCCGAGCGGGAGCTCTCGCTCCACGCCCGGGCGCTCGCGCTGGAGCGAGGGGTGCCGGTGATGTTCGACCCGAACATCCGCGAGCACCGCTGGTCCGACCCGGAATCCGCGGTCACGCTCTGTCGCGAGGCTTGCACGGGCGCCGCCGTCGTGCGCGCCAACCGCGCGGAGGCGGCAGCGATCGCCGGCCTACCCCAGGGCGCTGATCCCTTCGAAGCGGCCGAGGCGCTCCATGCGCTCGGCGCGCGCGTCGCGGTGGTCACCCTGGGCCCCGACGGCGCCATCGCCCGCGGCGAGGCCACGGGGGAGGTCGCGGGAACACCGGTGGAGGTCGTGTCTCCGCTGGGGGCCGGCGACGCGTTCATGGGGGCGCTCGCGGCCGGGCTGGATCAGCGCGGCTGGGATCTCGCGCGAACGGTCGAGGCGCTGCCCGAGGCCACGGCGGCCGGGGCTCGTGCCTGCGGGACCTGGGGGGCGGTCGCTTGAGGGCGCCGACGGAATGGCGGCGACCGCCAAGGCGTCGGGTGCGCGCGATCCGGGACCGCCTCCGAGCGCTCTACGGGCGCCCGGTCAACGAGCCTCATGGACACCCGATCGCCGAGCTCATCCGGACGGTGCTCTCCCAGAACACAAGCGACACCAACCGCGACGTCGCCTACGGGCGGCTCCGGGAGCGGTTCCCGACCTGGGAGCTGGTTCGCGACGCGCCCCTCGACGAGGTGGAGGCGGCGATTCACCCCGGCGGTCTCTCCCAGACCAAGGCGCCGCGGATTCAGGAGATCCTGCAGCGGATCACCGGCGACGACGGGGAGCCCGACCTGGATTGGCTGGCGGAGGCGGACCGCGAGCGGGCGCTCGAGTACCTGATGGATCTCCCAGGGGTCGGGCGCAAGACCGCGGCGTGCGTGCTGATCTTCGCGCTTGGCCGCCCGGAGATCCCGGTCGACACTCACGTCTACCGGGTCGGCCAAAGGCTCGGGATGATCCCGCCCCGCGCGTCGTTCGAGCGCGCCCACCACGAGATGCTGCGGATCACGGACCCCGAGGACGCGTACGAGCTCCACATCAACCTGATCACCCATGGGCGCCGTGTGTGCCGCCCCCGGCCCCGATGCGACGAGTGCGGCCTGCGGCGGATGTGTCCCTACTGGCGGCGGCTGCGCGCCGCGGCCGGGCCCGCGGGGGCCGCCGCTCAGCGACCGAACGGCCCTGGAGGCGGCGGATCGCCTCCGTAGTTTCCCGCAGTGGATGCGCGGAACGGGCGGGATGTCCCGCCGTGCGGCCGGACCCAGACTGTCGCCCGCCACCGCTCGCTCGCCACCTCGCCTCCGATCGAGCGCCAACGCACGTGAGGAAGGAGACCTCTTGATCAGCTCGCTATTCCCGGCCAATCGCGCGTTCCGCCGCGCCGGCATGATGCTCGGCGCGCTCGCGGCGATCGCGGCGGTTGCGGTTCCGGCCGCCACCGCCGACGCGGCACCGAAGAGGGCCAAGAAGGGGCAGGTCACGGTGATGACCCGCAACCTCTTCCTGGGCGCCGACCTCACGCCCGGGCTCGTCGCAGCCAACTTCCAGGAGCTGGCGAACGGCGCCGGCGTGATCCTGAACCAGGTCGACGACAACCGCTTCCCGCTCCGGGCGAGGGGGCTGGCGGCGGAGATCCTCCGGAAGAAGCCCGATCTGGTCGGGCTGCAGGAGGTGTCCTGGTGGCGCACGGACAAGTGCGGGGTCCCGATCCCGATCAACGCGTCCAAGACGCGCTACGACTACCTGAAGCTGCTGCTGGACCGCCTCAACAAGGGCGAGAAGCGCTACCGGGTCGTCGTCGTCCAGCCCGAGTTCGACTTCGAGGTCCCGGTGAACGCCGACGGCGATGAGACGACCGGCACCCCTGTGACCGAGCTCCAGATCGAGGGATGCGAGCTGAACGGCCGGCTGACGATGCGGGACGTGATCCTGGCGAAGCGCGGCACGGTGACCACGAGCAATGCCAGGCGAGGCAGCTTCGACAGGCTGCTGCAGGTGACTCCCGGGAGCTTCCCGGTCAGCGTCACCCGAGGCTGGACCAGCGCCGACGTGAAGATCCAGGGAGTGCCGAAGTTCCGCTTCGTCAACACCCACCTGGAGGCGTTCGACGACGAGACCGAGGTCCCCAGCATCCGCTCCGATCAGGCCCGTGAGCTGGTCGCTCCCGGCGGCCCGGCCACCGGCCGGCTCCCGGTCGTACTCGTAGGCGATCTGAACTCGGACGTGAGGACCGAGGTGCAGCCCGGTGATGCGCAGGCCTTCCAGGCGCTGCTCGACGCGGGCTTCGTCCCGCGCAGCACCTGGGAACCGCTCTCGTGCTGCCTGAGCGCGGACGTGCTGTCCGAGAGCGGCGGCGGTACCGTCAGCCAGTTCGACCACAAGGTCGACCACGTGATGACCGACGAGCCTGGCAGGGTGAAGCTCGTCAGCTCGTCGGTCACCGGTCGCCAGCCGGTGAACGGCTTCTGGAGCTCCGACCACGCCGGTGTGGTCAGCACGCTGAAGATCAAGTAGCCGCTGACCCGGAGCAGAGGGGGCAGCCCCGATTGCGACGGGTGAGGCTGGTGCCGTTTCAGTAGTTACGCTTACGCCAGAAGGGATGCCGGCCCCCCCCGCGAGGCTACGGGCGCGGGGGGTGCCGACGCGTTCATCGAGAGCTCCGCGCGGAGCTCTCCCGGCCGGTCCGTGCAGACGGCGTCCGGCTCCATCGGGATCAGGCGCTCGAGCAGCACGGCGTCGTTGACCGTGCCGGTGTTGACGCTGAGGCCCGCCAGCCGCATGACCCGGACCAGATGCGGCGTCAGCAGGAAGTGCTCGATCGAGACCCCGGACACCTGCCGCCGGCGCGCCCATGACGCCAGCGCATCCGGGGCGTAGTCGGACCAGATCACCAGGCGCGAGCGGAAACCGTGCGCCGCCGCGGTCTCGACGGCGCATGAGTGGAAGCTGATCAGCTCGATTCGGCGTCGCTGGATCCAGCTGCGATACCGCTCGCAGATCACGCGGGCGGTCAGCCCGGCCAGCCGACGATCCGCGTGGGCCTTCACCTCGACCTGGACCGGAAGGTCGCGCGGAGTCGTGGCCAGGAGCTCGTCGAGTGTCAGCGGCCGCTCGCCTGTGGGGTAACCGGCCCGGTCGCGCAGCCGGGCGGTGCGGATCGCCGCCGAGGTGCGCTCGTGCGCCCAACCGTTCAGGGTGGTCCCGAGCGAGAGCAGGGGATCGTGCAGGAGGACGAGCTCGCGGTCGGCCGTGAGGCAGACGTCCGCCTCGAGCCCATCTGCGCCCGCGGCCAGGGCCCCGGCGAGCGCCGTCCGCGAGGAGTCCGGACCGTACGCCCGCCCGAGCCTGTGCGCGATCAGGGGCGGAATCCCCATCGAGTCCATTGGAGCCGCCGGCGGCCTCCGCCGGATTACGCGGCCGTTACCACCGTGTGATGCTTGTGTGAAGGGGGCGCGCGCCCCGCAGGCCTCAGGCGCCGAGGATGCGCGCGATGATGCGCGGATGACCGTCGACGATGGGGGTGGCGAGCACGCGGCAATCGCCGAAGCCCGCGTGGTGGGAGAGGCGGGCGAGGGCCTCGCCGGTGAAGCCCCAGTAGACGAAATCGTCGCGGGCGTAGACCTCTCCCGGCTCAGGGACGTGGAGCACGGCCTCTGACTCGAGGTCGCGGCCGGTTACCCCATAGGTGTCGACCAGGATCTCGCCGCGCTCCGACAGCCGGCGGCGCAGCACGCGCAGTAGCCCAAGCGGGTTCTCCACCCGGTGGAGGATGCCGAAGCACAGCACCAGGTCGAACCGCTCACCGAGCTCGTCGAGGTCGAACGCATCGAGGCGCCGGTAGACCGCCTGCGAGCCGAGCAGCTCAGCGATGGCCTGGAAGCCCTCGCCGCCCTCGAGCTCGACCCCCCAGCGGCTTCGCACCCACCCCCGGTACTGCTCGTTGTCGACCGCCACCACCCGGTCCGCTCCCCTTGCCTCGGCCAGAAACGCGTAGAAGCCGTCGAACGCACCGACGTCGAGCACGCTGCGGCCCCGCAAATCGGTCGGAAGCACGGGAACTCGGTATCGGTGGTCGCGGGCAACACCGGGGGTGTAGAGCGAGCCGCCGTCGAGCGAGAACGTGTGAAACCACAGCGGCACGCGCTCGAGCGCCGCGCGAGCCGCGGCGTCGGAGGCTCCGATCGGAAGCAGATCGGCAACCTCTCGCTCCGCCGGGGTCAGCGGCGGCAGGCTCGTGCTGGTGGTCGACGCGGGGGATATTGCCATCTGGTTGTGCTGGTGGGCCGCGCTCGCGGTCCACCGATTCCCTTAGCCCCGAGTCCGCCGCGGCGGCGGCGCACTCTTGCTACAGGTATATCGCACCGCGGCGCCACACCAGTGGCCGACTCGAGGGGAGCCGCGGCGGTGCGGGGATCGGGGATGACTCGTAGTATCTCGGCGCCCGCGCCGCCCCGGGGCGATCCGGCACGGCGGCGCCGACGGCCGACCATGAGCAAGACGCTGCTGACCATCTTCGGACTTTTCGTCGTCGTGGTCGCGATCGTGGCGTATCTCGCGTTCGCGAACGAGGGCTCCGAGAGCGCGGCGACGGTGCCGGTCGAGCCGGCCGACGACGAGGCACAAGAGATCTTCGCGACCAATTGCGGGACCTGTCACACGCTCGCGGCCGGGGGCACCGACGGCGTCGTCGGCCCTAACCTCGACGACCTCTTGGGCCGGAGCTTCGCGCCTCCCACCGGCGACGTCGAGGAGACCAATCGAACCACCTTCGAGGCGACCTATCTCCAGGTCCTGAATGCGGTCGTCTGCGGAATCGAGGGCCGCATGCCGAAGGGCATCCTGCAGGGCGAGGAGGCGAAGGAGGTCGCCGGCTTCGTCGGCGCCTACGCGGGCCAGCTCAGCCCCGACCAGGGGCCGTTGGTCCCCGCGGGCGAACGCCGGATGCCCGATCCCGAGCCCTGCCCGGGGGCCGGCGCGGCGGGATCCGAAGCCGCGGGCTGATCGGGCCGCGGGCCCCCGGCGTGGCGGCGCCCCGGTGCCTACCTTGAGCTTTGGTAAGGATCTGCTACGCTCAGACTCAGATTTTTTCGATTAAGAACAGTTAACCCACGCAGGATCGCTCCTGACGTGGGTCGTGAGCGCGAAAAGGAGACAGCAAAGTGGCGAAGACCATCGGAATCGACCTCGGGACGACCAACTCGGCGATGGCGGTGCTCGAGGGTGGCGAACCGACGATCATCGAGAACGCCGAGGGCGGACGCACGACCCCGTCGGTCGTCGCCTTCACCGACTCCGGCGAGCGACTCGTCGGCACCGTCGCCAAGCGCCAGTCGGTGATGAACCCCGAGAACACGATCTTCTCGATCAAGCGGTTCATGGGCCGCAAGGAGGCCGAGGTCAAGGAGGAGGAGACGATCGTCCCGTACAGGGTCGAGGCGGGGCCCAACGGAGACGTGCGGGTGAAGGTGCGCGACAAGCTCTACTCCCCGCCCGAGATCTCGGCGATGATCCTGCAGAAGCTGAAGTCGGATGCCGAGGCGAAGCTCGGCGACACGGTCGATTCGGCCGTGATCACCGTTCCGGCCTACTTCAACGACGATCAGCGCCAGGCGACCAAGGACGCCGGCAAGATCGCGGGGCTCGAGGTCAAGCGAATCATCAACGAGCCGACCGCGGCGGCGCTCGCCTACGGGCTGGACAAGGAGGAGTCCGAGCAGACGATCCTCGTCTTCGACCTGGGCGGCGGCACCTTCGACGTCTCGGTCCTCGAGATCGGTGACGGGGTGTTCGAGGTCAAGGCGACCTCCGGCGACAACCACCTCGGCGGCGACAACTGGGACAAGGCGATCGTCGAGTGGATGGTCGCCGAGTACAAGCGCGACCAGGGCATCGACCTGTCCGCCGACAAGAACTCGCTCCAGCGCCTTTACGAGGCGGCCGAGAAGGCGAAGATCGAGCTCTCCGCCACGCAGGAGACGAGCATCAACCTGCCGTTCATCACGGCCGATGCGTCCGGGCCGAAGCATCTCGAGATGAAGCTCACCAGAGCGAAGCTCGGCGAGCTCACCTCCGATCTGCTCGACCGTGTGGTCTCGCCCGTCAAGCAGGCGCTGTCCGACGCCGGCGCTCCCAGCATCGACCACGTGGTCCTGGTCGGAGGCATGACCAGGATGCCGGCGGTGCAGGAGAAGGTGAAGGAGCTCGTCGGCAAGGACCCGCACCAGGGCGTCAACCCGGATGAGGTCGTGGCGATCGGCGCCGCGATCCAGGCGGGCGTGCTCGCCGGCGACGTGAAGGACGTGCTGCTGCTCGACGTGACACCGCTGACCCTCGGCATCGAGACCAAGGGCGGCGTGATGACGAAGCTGATCGAGCGCAACACGACGATTCCGACCCGCAAGTCGGAGATCTTCTCCACCGCCGACGACAACCAGCCGTCCGTGGAGATCCACGTGCTCCAGGGTGAGCGCGAGATGGCTGCCTACAACAAGTCGCTGGGCAAGTTCCAGCTCACGGGCATCCCTCCCGCGCCGCGCGGCATCCCGCAGATCGAGGTCGCCTTCGACATCGACGCAAACGGCATCCTCAACGTCCAGGCCAAGGACCTGGGCACGGGCAAGGAGCAGAAGATCGAGATCAAGGGCGGCTCCGGGCTCGCGGAGAACGAGGTCGAGCAGATGATCAAGGACGCCGAGGCGCATGCCGACGAGGACCGGCGCCAGCGCGAGCTGGCCGAGGCCCGCAACGTCGCCGAAAACGCCGCCTACCAGGCAGAGAAGCAGGTGGCCGAGATGGGCGATCAGCTCGACTCTCAAGCCAAGGAGGAGATCGATCAGGCGATCGCCGAGGTCAAGGGCGTGCTCAACTCCGAGAGCACCGAGGAGATCAAGGCGAAGACCGACGCGCTCCAGGCGGCCTTCCACAAGGTGTCCGAGCAGATCTACCAGGCGGCCGCCGCACAGCAGGCCGCAGGCTCCGGTGACGGCGCCGGCACCTCGACGGACGGCGCGGGCGAGCCCGAGGAGGAAGTCGTGGACGCCGAGGTTGTCGATGACGAGCGCTCGTAGCTCCGGACCCTCGAGGCCCGCGGGCGCGCCCGAGGGCTGGGACCGAAAGCCACCCGCCGGGACCCCCGACGAGGAGCCCACGAGCGAGGCGGTCGCCGAGGCCACGGCGACCGACGAACGCAAGGCGGAGCTCGAGGAGCAGCGCGTCGAGGCCGATCTCGACGCGTTGCTCGGTGACGTCAAGCGTGAGCGCGACGAGTACCTGGAGCTCGCCCGGCGGGCGCGGGCCGACTTCGAGAACTACCGCAAGCGCGCGGCCCGCGACGTCGCCGATGCGGAGCGTCGCGGCAAGACGGCCCTGGCGCGCGAGCTCCTGCCCGCGCTCGACAGCCTCGAGCGCGCGCTGGAGGCAACCGGGGACGAGGCCGGCGCGCAGGACGCGGTCGCGGAGGGACTCTCGCTGGTGGCGCGGGAGCTGACAGAGGGTCTCGCGCGTGTCGGCGTCGAGGCGTACGACCCCACCGGGGAACGCTTCGATCCGAGCTGGCACGAGGCGCTCTCCACCCGCGGCGCCGATGGAGTCGGGAGCGGAATCGTCCTCGAGACGGTGCAGAAGGGCTACCGCCTCGACGACCTGGTGCTGCGTGCAGCCCGGGTCGTGGTCAGCGGCTAGGAGAGGGCGATGGCGGACCTCTACGAGACCCTCGGGGTCACGAAGAAGGCCTCGGCCGACGAGATCAAGAAGGCCTACCGCAAGCTCGCTCGCGAGTACCACCCGGATCGCAACCCGGATGACGAGCAGGCCGAGGAGCGCTTCAAGCAGATCCAGGAGGCCTACGACACGCTCTCGGACCCCGAGAAGCGGAAGCGCTACGACGCGGGCGGCATGTTCGCGGGCTTCGGCGGTGAGGCCGGGCGCGGCTTCGGCGGGGGCGGCTTCACCTCCGACCTCGGCGACATCTTCTCCACGTTCTTCGGCCGCCGCGGAGGTGGGCCGCAGGCTCAGCCGATCCACGGCCGGGACATCGAGACCGAGGTGACGATCACCTTCGACCAGGCGATCGAGGGCTCGCAAGTCCCGGTGACGGTGCCGAAGGGGTCGGCGTGCCCCACCTGCGGCGGCTCCGGCGCCGCCCCCGGGACCACCCCCACCGTGTGTCCTCGCTGCGGCGGCCGCGGGATCGACTCGGAGAGCCAGGGGTTCTTCTCGATCAGCCAGCCGTGCCCACGCTGCGGCGGCCGCGGCGAGGTGATCGAGCATCCGTGCGAGACCTGTGGCGGCTCCGGGCTGACCCTTCAGCAGAAGCGCTACCGGGTCAAGGTGCCCGCGGGCGTCCGCGACGGCAGCCGCATCCGCGTCGCCGGCAAGGGCGAGGACGGGCCGCTCGGCGGTCCGCCGGGCGACCTCTACGTGGTGGTGCGTGTGATCCCCTCGCCGGTATTCGCCCAGCGATCTGACGGCAATCTCGAGGTGACGGTGCCGATCACGATCGCGGAGGCGATCCAAGGCGCCACGATCGAGGTCCCGACCCTGAACGGCAGCAAGCGCATCCGGATCCCGGCCGGCACGCAGCACGGGGCGGTCCAGCGGCTGCGCGGCGAGGGCCCGCCGCGGCCCGACGGGCGGGGACGGGGCGACATCCGCTACCGGCTCGAGATCGACGTGCCAAGGGACCTCACGCGGGAGCAGAAGCAGGCGCTCGACGGGTTCGAGAAGGCGATGAACGACCACGATCCCCGGGCGCGCCTGTTGCGCGAGGCGTCCGCCCGGTCCGCGAAGGTGGACGCCTGATGGCCCGCCGTCAGGATCGCAAGCCGGCCACCGGCTCGAGCCGCCGCGGCGAGGTCAAGGGTCGCGGTCGCACGCGAGTCACCGCCGAGTTCGACCAGAAGCGGGGCGTTTTCATGATCTCGGTCGCCGCCGAGCTCGCCGACATGCATCCGCAGACGTTGCGCATGTACGAGGCCCGCGGGTTGATCGCGCCGCAGCGCTCGCCCAAGAACCCCCGCCTCTACTCCTACGAGGACGTCGAGCGGCTTCGCCGGATCCAGCGGATGACCGTCGAGGAGGGCCTCAACCTGGCCGGGGTCGAGTCCGTGATGGCACTCGAGCTGGAGCTGGAGCGTGCGCGGTCCGAGCTCGGGCGGATGCGTGAGCGAGCCGCGGAGCTCGAGCGTGCGATGGAGGAGGAGATCGAGCGGGTGAAGCGCTCGTTCAGGGCCGAGATCGTGCCCTACGGCAAGTACGACGCGTCGGACATCGGCCCACGCGGCGGCGCCGACCCGGTCAAGATTCCGGTCGAGCGGCCCGCCCGCCGGGCGGCTGGGGCCCGCGGGGATTCTCAGCAGGATCGCTGAGCAGGCGCTCGGCGATCCCCCGAACGGTCTCGATCCCGTACTCCATCGTCGGCTGACCGTCGGTCAGCACCGCGATCGCAAGCTCGCGGCGTCCATTCTCCAATCGTGCGATCTGGTGCACGAGCTGACCCAGCTCGGTCCCGCGCCATCCCCCCTTGAACCGGATGCGCCAGCCCTCGGGCGTCGCCTCCGGAATGCCCCAGCGCTGCTCGGGGACGATCGCTGTGAGCAGCCCGGCGGCAAAGTCCGCGTGCGGTCCAGTGAGGACCCGCTTGAGCCGGTCCATGAACCTCGCCATGTCGCGAGCGCTGAGCTGCGCGTTCGCCCAGTACCCGGACACGGTGAAGTCGCGCATCCCCGCCCGCCGCGCCACCTCGAACAGGCCCTCGTCGCCGACCCGGTAATAAATCGTGTCGGCCGCGACGTTGTCGCTGTAGGTGATCATCGCGTGCAGGGTGTCGCGCGTCACCTGGTCGAGGGGCAGCCCCTCCGCGGCGAGCCGGTCGAGCTCGGCGACGAGCAGCATCGCCTTCACCACGCTCGCGGAGACGTAGGTCCGCGCCTCGTCGAGGCCGTAGGTGCCGCCCCGCGTGTCGACAACCGCAAACGAGACCAGGCCGTCGCGGTCCACCGCGAATGCGCGGGCCGCCTCGACCGCGGCTGGCCGCGGGAGCGGCCGCGGCTCCTGGGGGCGGGGCGCAACGGTCGGCCCCGGCTGGCCCGCGGCCGAGCTGGCGGTCCCCTTGCTCGCGAGCAGGTCGAGCTGCCGGTCGCCCGCGTTCTCGATCAGCCACGGTCCCGCGAGGATCGCAGCGGCCGCCACCGTCGCCACCCCCGCGAGCAACCCGAGCCCGAAGAGCATCCATCCGCCTCGCTCCCCCCGAGACGCGCGGTTGCGCGCGCGGTGACGCCGGCGGAGGCGCCTCCGCACGCGTGAACGGCGCCACTCGTGCCGACGGGCCCGCGATTGCCGCGTGCTCTCGTCGAAGCGTCGCACCACCTCGTCCTCCTCGAGATCGTGGATCGGTGCTTGATCGGCGGCCCGCGCCTGTCGCTGGCCGGGCTCAGCCATATCGTGCACCGAGCGACCGACGCCTTCCTGGCCGTCCCCCGCGAGCGTCGGTGGCAGATGGAGCGGGCAACGGCGGGCGAACCCTAACGGCTCCGCACGCCTCGGCGCTGCCTGGCGACGCTCGGTTCGATCGCCGCTGCACAAGTTAAGCCGTTGCGACTTAGATTTCTTGACCTGAAGGGCTCAAGGGAGTAAACTTCCGACGGATGCAGGCGGACAGATTCACGATCAAGTCACAGGAGGCCGTCGCCGCAGCGCAGCGGCTCGCTGCCGCTTACCGCAATCCCGAGGTGGCCCCGGCCCACCTCCTCCTCGCCCTGCTCGAACAGGAGGACGGCCTGGTCGTGCCGGTGCTGCAGAAGCTGGGCGTCGACGTCGCTGACCTGCGCGAGCGGGTGCGCGGCGCGATCGGCGAGCTGGCGGCGCTCGGCGGCGGCGCGGAGCCCGAGGTCAGGCCCTCCTCGGCATTCGTCAAGGTCCT
>Ga0081455_10005031_pt1 | contig 14611 bp, 15 predicted proteins | sample TabmetS3T2R1_FD_70207 | JGI IMG/M metagenome (GOLD analysis project Ga0081455, IMG submission 70207) | Tabebuia heterophylla rhizosphere microbial communities from the University of Puerto Rico - S3T2R1 | ecosystem: Host-associated > Plants > Roots > Rhizosphere ... | reverse complement strand
GGCCGGCGGGCGCGCTTTTCTACACCTCGGCGCGGCGTTGCCGGGAGGCGACGATCTCCGCCTCCGCCTCGGCCCGGCCCACCCAGGTCGCGCCCTCCACCGACTTGCCCGGCTCCAGGTCCTTGTAGACCTCGAAGAAATGCTGGATCTCCAGCCGGTCGAACTCCGGTACGTCCCCGATGTCCTGCAGGTGCGCCTGCCGCGGATCGCCCGCCGGCACGCACAGCACCTTGTCGTCGCCGCCCTTCTCGTCGGTCATCCGGAACATCCCGATGGCCCGGGACAGGATCAGGCAGCCGGGGAACGTGGGCTCCTGCACCAGCACGAGCGCGTCCAGCGGGTCGCCGTCCAGCCCGAGGGTGTCCTCGATGAACCCGTAGTCGGCCGGGTACTGCGTCGCGGTGAACAGCGTCCGGTCCAGCCGCAACCGCCCCGACCGGTGATCCAGCTCGTACTTGTTGCGCTGGCCCTTCGGGATCTCGATGAACACGTCGAACTCCACGGTGTCTAGTCTGGACCTCGGATCTTCGGGCTGAGGCGAGGGGGCCCACGAGTGCCGGAAGTGGTACGCCCGCGGCGCTGGCCGGCGCGGTCCTGGCGGGCGCTGCTGGCCGTGCCGGCGCTGGTCCTGGCCACCGCGGGTCCGGCCGGCAGCGCACCGGTCGAGCCGCAGGTCAGCGCGCCGTCGCCGGTGCTGCCCGCCGCGGTCGCGGCCGGTACGCCGCTGCGCCCGGCCTCGGTCGCGGCGGCGATCGCTGGGCCGCTGCGCGACAAGCGCCTCGGTGCGCACCCCTCGGCGCTCGTCCTGGACCTCGCCACCGGCGCCACGCTGTACGCCACCGACCCGGCCCGGCTGGCCACCCCGGCGTCCACCACCAAGCTGACCACCGCCGCCGCGCTGCTGGCCAGCTACCCGGCCGACCACCGGCTGCGGACGCGGGTGGTGGCGGGCGCCAGGCCGGGCGAGATCGTGCTGGTCGGCGGCGGCGACCCGACCCTGTCCGCGGCGCCGCGCGGCAAGCCGTCGGTCTACCCCGGCGCCGCCCGGATCGCCGACCTGGCCGCGGCGGTGGTGAAGTCGGGCGTACACCCCACCCGGATCCTGGTCGACACCAGCCTGTTCGCCGGACCGCAGTTGCACCCGACCTGGGACCCCACCGACGTGAACGGCGGCTACATCACCCCGGTCAGCGCCCTCATGCTGGATGCCGGCCGGCGCGGCGACGCGGTGGCCCGATCCACCACCCCCGACCTGGATGCCGGCCGGGCGCTGGCCGCCGCGCTGAGGTTGCCGCCGGCCGCGGTAACCCGGGGGACCGCCCCGACCGGCACCAGCGAGCTGGCCGCGGTCGACTCGCCGCCGATCGGCCGGCTGCTGGAGATCACCCTGCTGGACAGCGACAACGTCCTCGCCGAGGTGCTGGCCAGGCAGGTGGCCGTACGCGCCGGCAAACCGGCCACCTTCGCCGGCACCGTGGACGCGGTCCGCGCCGTCCTCGGCCGGCTCGGCCTGGACCCGGCCGGGGACCGGTTGATGGACGGCAGCGGCCTGTCCCCGAAGGACAAGCTGTCCGCCGCGCTGCTGGCCGGGCTGGTCCGGGTCGCCGCCTCCGACCAGCACCCGGAGCTGCACCCGCTGTTCGCCGGGCTGCCGGTGGGCGGGTATGACGGGACGCTGGACAAGCGGTACCGGGCGGGACCCACGGTGGCCGGCGCCGGGACCGTACGCGCGAAGACCGGGACGCTGACCGGGGTCAGCACGCTGGCCGGCGTCGTCCAGACCGCGGGCGGGCGGCTGGTGGCCTTCGCCTTCCTGGCCGACGCGGTGCCGAGCCCGCGCGATGCCGAGGGTGCGCTCGATGTCGCGGTGACCGCTCTATCCCGGGTGCGGTAGTCCCGGTAACCCGGTCGGGCCACCCGAAGGCGGGCGGCGGTACGGCACGCGGCGTACGGTTGCTGGCATGAGCGATGGCGGGGCAGCGCAGGACGTACCGGGCTCGATGGTCGACTGGGACCTGGCCGTCAACACCGCCCGCAGGCTGGCCAGGCCCGGGCCCGAGGTGACCCTCACCGAGGCGGAGGCCGCGGTGCGCGAGCTGCGCGAGCTGGCCGAGGTCGCCACCGGGCACGTGCGGCAGATCACCCGGATGGACGCGCCGGCGGAGACCCCGCCGACCAGGGTGGTGGACCGGCACGACTGGGTCGCCGCCAACGTCAAGGGCCTGGAGAACCTGCTGACTCCGCTGGTCACCGAGCTCGCCGCCAAGCGCCCGCCGGGCCGGATCGCCTCCACGATCGGCCCGCGGATGACCGGGTTGCAGGCCGGCGCGGTGCTGGCGTTCCTGTCCAGCAAGGTGCTCGGCCAGTTCGAGATCTTCGCGGCCGAGGGCGGCACGCTGCTGCTGGTGGCGCCGAACATCGTGGAGGCCGAGCGGTCACTCGGCGTCGACCCGACCGACTTCCGGCTGTGGGTGTGCCTGCACGAGGTGACCCACCGGGTGCAGTTCACCGCGGTGCCGTGGCTGTCGGGATACCTGCACGGCCAGGTCGCCAAGCTGGTCGAGCACACCGACCTGGACCCGGACGCGCTGCGCGAGCGGCTGTGGACCGCGCTGAAAGAGGTGCTGGGCGCGGTCAAGGGCCAGCACGAGCAGGGCCAGGGCCTGCTGGCGCTGGTGCAGACCCCGGCGCAGCGGGAGATCCTGGACCGGATCACCGCGTTCATGAGCCTGGTCGAGGGCCACGCCGAGTACGTCATGGACGCGGCCGACGCCTCGGTGATCCCGTCCCTGCCGGTGATCCGCGAGCGCTTCCAGCAGCGCCGCCGCGGCAGCGGGCCGTTGGACCGGCTGATCCGCAAGCTGCTCGGCATGGACCTGAAGATGCGGCAGTACTCGGACGGGTCCCGGTTCGTCCGCGGCGTGGTGGACGCGGTCGGCATGGACGGCTTCAACGTGGTGTGGACCGACGCCGACACGCTGCCGAAGAAGGCGGAGCTGGCCGCGCCGCAGGACTGGGTCTACCGCATCCACGGCATCCGGCCGGCCGAGTCGGCGTGAGTGGTCCCGACCCGGCCGTAGCGGAGGTACGGGTCGCGGTCCGGCGGGCGCTGAACGGGCGCGCCGGTCCGGTGCTGGTCGCCTGCAGCGGCGGCGCCGATTCGGTGGCGCTGGCCGCCGCGGTCGCCTTCGAGGCGGCGCACCTGGGCATGGCCGCGGGCGCGGTGACCGTCGACCACGGCCTGCAGGACGGGTCGGAGCAGCGGGCCGTGGAGGTCGCCGAGCTGCTCGGCAAGCTGCGGCTCGACCCCGTGCTGGTCAGCCGGGTCGAGGTCGGCACGGCCGGCGGTCCGGAGGCGGCGGCCCGGCAGGCCCGGTACGCCGCCCTGGAGCAGGCGGCCGCGGACACCGGCGCCGCCTGGGTGCTGCTCGGCCACACCCTCGACGACCAGGCCGAGACGGTCCTGCTCGGCCTCGGCCGCGGCTCGGGACCGCGCTCCATCGCCGGCATGCGGGCCGTCGCCACGCCGTACCTGCGGCCGCTGCTGGCCGTACGCCGCTCGACCACCGCCGCCGCCTGCGCCGCCGAGGGCCTGCCGGTGTGGCAGGACCCGCACAACGCCGACCCGCGCTTCCGCCGCGCCCGGCTGCGGCACGAGGTGCTGCCGCTGCTGGAGGAGGTGCTGGGCGGCGGCGTGGCGCCGGCGCTGGCCCGCACCGCCGACCTGCTCCGTACCGACCTCGACGCCCTGGACGCGGTCACCGACCGGCTGGCCGGCAGGCTCCCCACGCCCGGCGAGCCGCTGCCCATCGGCACGCTCACCGACCTGCCCACCGCGCTGCGCCGCGCCCTGCTGCGCCGCTGGCTGTCCGGCGTACCGGTTGCCCTGACCTCGACCCACCTGCTCGCGGTGGACGCGCTGGTCACCGCGTGGCACGGCCAGGGCCCGGCCGTCCTCCCCGGCGGCCACCGCGTCACCCGCTCGGGCGAGGCGCTCCGGCTGTCGCCGGGTCGTTGATCACCCGGGTTGGGGGAAGGCAGCGGGACGGGACATGGCAGACTGCGTCCTGCCTTTGGTCCGGAATTCTCAGGAGGAGCGGCCGTGTACGACGGCGACATCGAAGCCGTCCTGGTCCCAGAGCAGGCGATCAAGGACAAGATCGCCGAGTTGGCCGCGGAGATCGACGCCGACTACGCCGACCGCGAAATCCTGCTGGTCGGAGTGCTCAAGGGCGCTGTCATGTTCATGTCAGATCTGGCCAGGGCGCTGACCCGGCCGGTCGAGCTGGAGTTCATGGCGGTCTCCTCGTACGGATCGGCGACCTCTTCGTCCGGGATCGTGCGCATCCTGAAGGACCTGGACCGGGACGTGTCCGGCAAGCACCTGCTGGTGGTCGAGGACATCATCGACTCCGGCCTCACCCTGTCCTGGCTGCTCAGGAACCTGTCGGGCCGGCAGCCGGCCAGCCTCGAGGTGGTCGCCCTGCTCCGCAAGCCGGACGCGGTGAAGGTCGAGGTGCCGGTGAAGTACATCGGTTTCGACATCCCCAACGAGTTCGTCGTCGGGTATGGCCTCGACTACGCCGAGCGGTACCGGGACCTGCCGCACGTGGCCCTGCTCAAGCCGGCCGTGTACACCCGCTGACCCGGCCGCCACCCGCCCTGACCTGCGAAGATCGGAGCCGGAACACCGGCAACGGGCCACTCGTTGGGAGAGCGGGGTCCCCCCAAGCAGGCCCTGCGTGAGTCGTCCGCCCGGTGTACCGTTCGGTTACCGGGATGATCGCCCAACGGCGCGTCCGCGCCCGCACCAGCTAGAGCAGGAGGACGAGGCCACCCCAGCCGGTCGCCTTGCAGCCACATATGGATCGCAGAAACTTCTTTCGTAGATGGTGGGTCTGGGTAGCTCTGCTGGTCCTGGGCCTGCTGATCGTGCCACCGCTGATCCGCGGCAACGGCGGCTTCACCGAGGTGGACACCTCCAAGGCGCTCACGCAGATCAACAACGGCAACTTCAGCAAGATCACCATCAACGACAAAGAGCAGACCGTCGACATCACGCTGAAGCAGCCGGTCGGCAACGACAAGAAGATCACCGCGTCGTACCCGGCCCAGGCCGCGGACGAGATCTTCGACACGGTCAAGAGCAAGGCGGGCGGTGACGGGCAGACGTTCACCACGAACGTCACCCAGGAGAACACCTTCGTCCAACTGCTCCTGTCCCTGCTGCCCATCGCGATCGTGGTGTTCCTGCTGTTCCTGGTGATGAACCAGATCCAGGGCGGCGGCAGCCGGGTGATGAACTTCGGCAAGGCCAAGGCCAAGCTGGTGAGCAAGGACACCCCGAAGACGACCTTCGCCGACGTGGCGGGCGTGGACGAGGCGATCGAGGAGCTGCACGAGATCAAGGAGTTCCTGGAGAACCCGGCCAAGTTCCAGGCGATTGGCGCCAAGATCCCCAAGGGTGTCCTGCTGTACGGTCCGCCCGGCACCGGCAAGACGCTGCTGGCGCGCGCCGTGGCCGGCGAGGCCGGGGTGCCGTTCTACTCGATCTCCGGCTCGGACTTCGTGGAGATGTTCGTGGGCGTCGGCGCCTCCCGGGTCCGTGACCTGTTCGAGCAGGCCAAGGCGAACGCGCCGGCCATCATCTTCGTGGACGAGATCGACGCGGTCGGCCGGCACCGCGGCGCCGGCCTCGGCGGTGGCCACGACGAGCGCGAGCAGACGCTGAACCAGTTGCTGGTCGAGATGGACGGCTTCGACGTGAAGGGCGGCGTCATCCTCATCGCCGCCACCAACCGGCCGGACATCCTCGACCCGGCGCTGCTGCGGCCCGGCCGTTTCGACCGCCAGATCGCGGTGGACCGGCCCGACCTGCAGGGCCGCGTCGCGATCCTCAAGGTGCACGCCAAGGGCAAGCCGTTCGCCCCGGACGTCGACCTGAACACGGTGGCCCGGCGTACGCCCGGCTTCACCGGCGCTGACCTGGCGAACGTGGTGAACGAGGCCGCGCTGCTGACCGCGCGCTCCAACGGCCGGTTCATCACCGACGCCGCGCTGGAGGAGGCGATCGACCGCGTCATCGCCGGCCCCGAGCGGCGTACCCGGGTGATGAGCGAGAAGGAGAAGAAGATCACCGCGTACCACGAGGGTGGGCACGCGCTGGTCGCCTGGGCACTGCCCAACCTCGACCCGGTGCACAAGGTCACGATCCTGTCCCGCGGCCGCTCGCTCGGGCACACCCTCGTGCTGCCCACCGAGGACCGCTACACCCGCACCCGCTCGGAGATGATCGACCAACTCGTGTACGCCCTGGGTGGCCGGGCCGCCGAGGAGTTGGTGTTCCACGAGCCGACCACGGGTGCCAGCGACGACATCGACAAGGCCACCAAGCTGGCCCGCGCGATGGTCACCGAGTACGGCATGAGCGCGAAGCTGGGCGCGGTGAAGTACGGCACCAACGAGTCCGAGCCGTTCCTGGGCCGCGACTACGGGCACCAGCGGGACTACTCCGAGGACATCGCCGGGGACATCGACACCGAGACGCGCGCGCTGATCGAGAGCGCGCACGACGAGGCGTGGGAGATCCTGGTCGAGTACCGGGACGTGCTGGACGACATGGTCCTCGAGCTGATCGAGAAGGAGACCCTGTCCAAGGCGGACATGACCCGGATCGCGGCGCGGGTGCAGAAGCGTGCGCCGCACAACACCTTCAGCTTCGGCAAGCGCACGCCGTCGGACAAGCCGCCGGTGCAGACCCCGGCCGAGGTGGCCGCGGCGAACGGGCAGGCCACCAACGGTGCCGGCCTGCCGGCGGGGCAGCCTGCCGGCAGCGGGCAGCAGGGTGCGTCGATGGCGCAGTCGGTGGCCGTGCCGGCACCGCCGCCGCCGGGGCAGGGTGGCCAGCCGTACCCGGCCGGCCAGCCGCAGTGGGGGCAGCCGCCGTACCCGGCGCACCAGCAGCAGTACGCCTCCCCGCCGGCCGGCTTCACGCCGCAGCAGTACCCGCCGCCACGCGGTGCCGCGCGCCCGGGACCGGCGCCGTACCCGCGGCCGGACCAAGCGCAGGGCCAGGCCGCCCCGCAGCCGTACCCGCAGCAGCAGCAGCCCGCGCCGCCGAGCGCCGCACAGCAGTTGCCGCCGGTGGGCGCCGAGGACAACTGGCCGTACGGCGAGAACAGCGGCGGTACGGCACCGGCGGGGCCACGGGAGTGAGTGCGGGCGCGGGCGCGGAGGTCGGGCCGGGCAGCGCCGGAGAACGGTCCGCCACGGACCGGCCAGCGGACCTGGCAGCGGTCCAACTGCCCGTGGCCGGGCCGGCGGGCGAGCGGCCGGCGGCCGGACCGCAGGTGGCGGGCGATCCGGTGGCGGGTGGGTCGGCGGGGCGGGTGTTCGACGCCGCCCGGGTCGAGGCGGCGGTGCGGGAGTTGCTGCTCGCGGTCGGCGAGGACCCGGACCGGGAGGGCCTGGCGCGTACGCCCGCCCGCGTGGCCCGCGCCTGGGCCGAGCAGTTCGCCGGGCTGTACGTCGACCCCGACGAGGTGCTGACCACCGTCTTCGACGAGGGCCACGAGGAGATGGTGCTGGTCAAGGACATCGAGATGGCCTCGATGTGCGAGCACCACCTGATCCCGTTCCACGGCGTCGCGCACGTCGGCTACATCCCGAACGAGAAGGGCCAGATCACCGGCCTGTCCAAGCTGGCCCGCCTGGTCGAGATGTACGCGCGGCGCCCGCAGGTGCAGGAGCGGATGACCAGCCAGATCGCCGACGCGCTGGTCCGCAAGCTGGAGCCGCGCGGGGTGATCGTGGTGATCGAGGCCGAGCACCTGTGCATGTCGCTGCGCGGCGTACGCAAGCCGGGCTCGCGTACCGTGACCTCGGCCGTACGCGGGTTGTTCCAGAGCCAGACCTCCACCCGCTCCGAGGCGCTGAGCCTCATCCTGAGCAGGTGACCGTGCTCCCGCGGCCGGCGCGCAGGCCCGCGGTGGTCGGGGTGCTGAACGTGACCCCCGACTCGTTCTCCGACGGCGGTCGCTACACGGGGCTGGACGCGGCGCTGGAGCACGGCCGGCGGATGTGGGCCGAGGGCGCCGACATGATCGACGTGGGCGGCGAGTCGACCCGGCCGGGTGCGGACCGGGTGGGCGCCGCGGAGGAGATCCGCCGGGTGCTGCCCGCGATCACCGCGCTCGCCGCGGAGGGCATCGTGGTCAGCGTCGACACCATGCGCGCCGCGGTCGCCGAGGCGGCCATCGGCGCGGGCGCCGCCGTGGTCAACGACGTGAGCGGTGGCCTGGCCGATCCGGACATGCTGCGGGTGGTCGCCGGCAGCGGCGTACCGGTGATCCTCATGCACTGGCGCGGGCACAGCCGGGACATGCTGGCGCTGGCGAAGTACGACGACGTGGTGGCCGACGTGCGGCGCGAGCTGGCGCAGCGGGTGGACGACGCGCTGGCCGCCGGGGTGGCCGCCGAGCAGATCGCGATCGACCCCGGGCTGGGGTTCGCCAAGACCGGCGCGCACAACTGGCTGCTGCTGCGGCACCTGGGCGACTTTGTCGCGACCGGCCTGCCGGTGCTGGTGGCCACCTCGCGCAAGTCGTTCCTCGGCTCGCTGCTGACCGGGCCGGACGGTACGCCCCGGCCGGTCGGCGAGCGCGAGGACGCCACGGTCGCGACCACGGTGCTGGCGGCGCTGGCCGGCGTCTGGGGCGTACGCGTGCACGAGGTACGGCCCAACCTCGACGCGCTGAAAGTGGTGGCCGCCTGCGGGGCAGCCGATGGGTGACCGGATCGCGCTCAGCGGCCTGCGGGTACGCGGGTTCCACGGCGTGTTCGAGCACGAGCGCCGCGACGGGCAGGACTTCGTGGTAGACGCGGTCCTGGAGGTGGACCTGCGCAGCGCCGCCGGCTCCGACGACGTACGCGACACCGTCCACTACGGCGAGTTGGCCGATGCGATGGCGAAGATCGTGGCCGGCGACCCGGTCAACCTGATCGAGACCCTGGCCGACCGCCTCGCCACGGCCTGCCTCGCCGACCCCCGGGTCACCGCCTGCGAGATCACCGTCCACAAGCCCCAAGCGCCCATCGCCCACCAGTTCACCGACGTCGCGGTCACCATCCGGCGGTCACGATGAGCACGGCGGTGTTGTCGATCGGGTCGAACCTGGGCGACCGGCTGGGGCATCTCCGCGGCTGCGTCGAGGCCTTCGAGCCGTGGCTGATCACGGTCTCCGACGTGTACGAGACCGCGCCCTGGGGGCCGGTCCCGCAGGACGACTTCCTCAACGCGATCGTCCTGGTCTCCGACCCGGCGGCGACGGCCCGCGACTGGTTGGACCGCGCGCACGCCGCCGAGCGGGCCGCCGGCCGTACCCGCGAGGTGCACTGGGGCCCGCGCACCCTCGACGTCGACGTGATCGCCGTCGACCTGGTCCGCTCCACCGACCCGTCGCTGACGCTCCCGCACCCGCACGCCCACGAGCGCGCCTTCGTCCTCGTGCCGTGGGCGCAGGCCGACCGCCACGCCGTGCTCGACGGCCACGGTCCGGTGCGCGGCCTGCTCGAAACCCTCGACACCACGGGCGTACGACACCGCCCCGACCTGGAGCTCGGATGACCACGAACCAGCCCACCCAGCCGACCAACCCGCGCGACCTCGCCGCCCTCACGGTGGCCTTCGCGGTGATCTCCTGGCTGCTGGTGCATCGCTGGTACGGCAGCCTGCCGAGCCTGCGCTGGTACGTACCGATCTCGCTGGCGATCCTGGGCGTGGCCGAGTTCATCTCCGGCTTCCAGCTCCGCGCCCGCATCCGCCGCCGGCCGGGCGTGCTCCCGATCGACCCGCTTGTGGCGGCCCGCCAACTCGCCCTCGCCAAGGCCAGCGCCCTGGTCGGCGCCGGCATGCTCGGCGCCTGGACCGGCCTGCTGATCTACCTGCTGCCGCGCCGTTCCACCCTGGCCGCGGCCAGCTCCGACACGGTCACCGCCACCCTCGGCATGATCAGCGGCGCGATCCTGGTCGGCGCCGCCCTGTGGCTGGAGTACTGCTGCCGCACCCCCAAGCCCCCGGACAGCGCCGACACCGACGCCGACGAACGCCGCACTGCCTAGACAGCCCCGGCGGTCTCCGGCTCGGCGGACTCGACCGAGCGGCGCAGGGCCGCGTGCAACGACTCCGGAGTGAGTACGCCCACGAAGCGGTCGCCGTCGAGCACCGCGACCCAGCCCGCGTCCTGCTGCAACATCACCGCGAACGCCTGCTTCAGCGTCGCCTCCAGCGGCACCCACGCGGTCATCCGCCGGCCCCGCTCGGACACCGCGCCGTCGCCCTCGGCGGCGCGGTCGGCCGACAGCCAGCCGCGCAGGGACCCGTTCGGCTCCAGCACCACGGCCCACCGCGCGCCGGCCCGCTCCAGCACCTCGCGCGCGGCGGCCAGCCGGTCGTCGGGCCGGACCACCGGCGGGTGCTCCAGGTCGGCGTCGGTGATCGCCGTCACCGCCAGCCGCTTCAGCCCGCGGTCGGAGCCCACGAAGTCGGCCACGAAGTCGTTGGCCGGCGCGCCCAGCAGCGTCGCCGGGTCGGCGTACTGCTCCAGGTGACCGCCCTCGGACAGCACCGCGACCCGGTCGCCGAGCCGGATCGCCTCCTCGATGTCGTGCGTCACGAACACCACGGTCTTGCGCACCTCGGCCTGCAACCGCAGGAACTCGGCCTGGAGCCGGTCCCGCGCGATCGGGTCGATGGCGGAGAACGGCTCGTCCATGAGCAGCACGACCGGGTCGGCGGCCAGCGCCCGCGCCACGCCCACCCGCTGCCGCTGGCCGCCGGAGAGCTGGTGCGGGTAGCGCTTGGAATACACCTTCGGGTCCAGCCCGACCAGCTCCAGCAGCTCGCCGACGCGGGCCGTGGTGCGCCGCCGGTCCCAGCCGACCAGCTTCGGCACGGTGGCGATGTTCTCGGCGATGCTCTGGTGCGGGAACAGGCCGACGTGCTGGATCACGTACCCGATCCGCCGCCGCAGCCGGACCGGGTCGACCGCGGTCACGTCCTCGCCGGCCAGGTACAGCCGGCCGCCGCTGGGCTCGATCAGTCGGTTGATCATCTTGAGGACGGTCGTCTTGCCGCAGCCGGACGGGCCGACCAGCATGCACATCTCGCCGGTCGGTACGTCCAGGGACAGCTCGCGGACCGCGACGGTGCCGTTCGGGTACTCCTTGCGCACCTGCTCCAGCCGGATGGCCAGCTCACCGTCGGGCACCGAACCATCGGTCGGCAACCGCGCCTCATCTTCGGTAGCGTCCACCCGTGATCCTCCTCGCCCCGCTCGCCGACGACGAAGCGCCGAACCCGTGGTTCAGTTGGTCATTCGTCCGCGACAACAATGACGCCATCTTGGCGGCATTGCGGCAACACGTCACGTTGACGGTCGAGTCGGTGCTGCTCGGCATCGCCGTCGCGTTCCCGCTGGCGCTGTTGGCTCGCCGGTACGGGAAGCTGGCCACGCCCATCGTCGGGCTGTCCGGGGTGCTGTACACGATCCCGTCGCTGGCCATGTTCGCGTTCCTGGAGCCGTTCGTCGGCCTCAACCAGACCACCGTGCTGATCGGCCTGGCCCTGTACGCGCTGGTGATCCTGGTCCGCAACTTCCTCGTCGGCCTGCAGGGCGTACCGGAGGACGTCCGGGAGGCGGCCCGCGGCATGGGGTACGGCTCGGGCCGGATGCTGTGGCGGGTGGAGTTGCCGATCGCGCTGCCGGCCATGATGGCGGGCGTACGGATCGCGACCGTGTCCACCGTGGCGCTGATCACCGTCGGCGTGATCGTCGGCAACGGCGGGCTCGGGCAGCTGATCTTCGAGGGCTTCAACAACAACTTCTACCGCGCCGAGATCGTCACCGGCTCGGTGCTGTGCGTGGCGCTGGCGCTGGTCGCCGACGGCCTGCTCGCCGGGGTGACCAGGGTCCTCGCCCCCTGGAGCAGGAGCCGGACCTCATGAGCGCCTTCGGCGACGCGGTCACCTGGATCAACGACCCGGTCAACTGGCGCGGTCGCTTCGGCGTGCCGCACCTGCTGCTGGAACACCTGGCGATCAGCGGCGTCGCGGTCGGCGCCGCCTGCGTGGTCGCCTGGCCGGTGGCGATCTGGCTGGGTCACCTCGGCCGCGCCGGCCTGCTCACCAGCTCGCTGTCCACGGTCTCCCGCGCGGTGCCCACGCTCGCGCTGCTGACCATCTTCGCGGCCACCCCGATCGGCTTCGGCGACCGGGCCACCATGGTCGCGCTCGCCGTCTTCGCGATCCCCCCGCTGCTCACCAACGCCTACGTCGGCATGCGCGAGGTGGACCGGGACGTGGTGGAGGCCGCCCGCGGCATGGGCCTGTCGTCCTGGCAGGTCGTACGCAAGGTGGAGGTGCCGCTGGCGCTGCCGCTGATCGCCGCCGGGTTCCGCACCGCCGCGGTCCAGGTGGTCGCCACCGCCTCGCTGGCCGCCCTGGTGGCCGGCGGCGGGCTCGGCGTGATCGTCAACGACGGCTTCGGCCGGCAGCGCCCGGGCCAGATCCTCGCCGGGGCCGTCCTCATCGCGTTGCTGGCCGTCATCACCGAGGTCGCGCTCGCCGGCGTACAGCGCGCCGTCACCCCCGGACGTCAACAAACGCGAACGATACGGAGAACCGTGTTGCGGCGCCGGGTCCCCTAGGGTTGGCTGCTCCCCATGCGATCTTTGGCGCTCGGTACCGGCGTGCTCGTACTGTCGGCCGCGGCCCTGCTGGCCTGCGGCAAGGAAGGCTCCTCGGGTAGCTCCGGCCCCAGTGGCGGCAACCAGTCCTCGGGGGCGCAGGGCGCCGGGTGTACGCCCGCCAAGGGCAACGACCTGGTGGTGCTGGAGGATGACAAGCACCTGCAGACCGTCGACAACATCATCCCGGCGATCTACAAGCCCGCCTCGACGCCCGCGCTGATCTCCGCGCTGGACAAGGTGAGCGGCGCGCTGGACACCAGCAAGCTGATCGCGCTCAACAAGCAGGTCGACGTCGAGCGCAAGACCGCGAAGAACGTCGCCTCCGACTTCGTCAGCCAGAACAGCCTCACCGCGGGCGTGTCCGGCGGCTCGGGCGACATCCAGGTCGGCGCGGCCAACTTCGGTGAGAGCAAGATCCTCGCCAACGTCTACGCCGACGTGCTGAAGGCGGCCGGCTTCAACGCGACGGTCAAGGAGGTCGGCAACCGCGAGCTGTACCTGAAGTCGCTGTCCAAGGGCGAGATCGACGTCATGCCGGAGTACGTCGGGACGCTGACCGAGTTCCTGAACAAGGCGCAGAACGGTGCCAACGCGGCGGCCAAGGCCAGCGGCGACCTGGACGCGACCGTCACGGCGCTGAAGGAGCTGGGTACGGCCGCGACGCTCGACTTCGGCGCGCCGTCGCAGGCCGCCGACCAGAACGCGTTCGCGGTCACCAAGGCGTACGCGGAGGCGAACGGGCTCAAGACGCTGTCCGACCTCGCGGCCAAGTGCAACGGCGGCGACCTGGTGCTGGGCGGGCCGACCGAGTGCCAGGACCGGCCGTTCTGCAAGCCGGGGCTGGAGAAGACCTACGGCCTGAAGTTCACCGGGTTCAACACCTACGACTCCGGCGGGCCGCTGACCAAGACCGCGCTGAAGACCGGGAAGGCCCAGGTCGGGCTGGTGTTCTCCTCTGACGGGTCGCTCGCCAGCGGCTGACCTGCCGGGCCTGCACGTTCGGGTAAGTGGCGGCACGTACGCTGTCAGTTATGGCACGGCGTCGCGACGAGCCGGCACCTGGCGGCAGTGGCCGGGTGCGGTTCGTCGCGCTCGCGGTCGGGACGCTGCTGGCGATCGCGGCGACCGGCACGCTGGTGCTCTCGGACAATCCGCGGGTGCTGCGGCTGGCTGTTGTGGTGGCGCTGTGGGCGTTCGTGATCGGCGCGATGGCGGGGGTGCGGCGGCGGCCGGCCGAGCTGCCGCCGGAGGTGGTCGAGGCGGTCGGGCCGGGCGCGGCGTTGGAGCTGCGGCGGACCTACGAGCTGGAGCGGGAGCGGGACTCGGCGGCCAGGCGGGAGTACGAGGCGCAGCTGGCCGCTGAGCTGCGCCGGTCGCTGGACGAGGGGCTGCGGCGGCACGTCCAGTCGCTGCACGACGAGGTGCAGTCGCTGCGGTCGGAGATGATGGACCTGCTGGAGGGCGGGCTCCAGGTGGAGCGGGTGCAGTTCGAGTCCACCCGGCTCACCGGCCGCGAAGGCCGGTCCCGTGGGCCCCAGCCCACCGGGAACATTCCCACCATCGACGCTGAATTCGGGCGCCCTGGCAACCGTCCCCAGCAGGCGCTCCCCGGCGCGCGGCCGGACGAGCCACGCCGCCCCGCGCCGCCCCCCACCATCGCGCACCCCCCACCGCCCGTACGCGCGCAGACCCCGCCCCTGCCGAACGTGGCGCCCGACCCGCTCTTCGACCCGCTCCCGCCGGCCGCCCTCCGCCCCGGTACGCCCTTCGAACAGACCCGCTTCGGCTCCGACACCGGCGAGTTCGCCCCCCCCCCCCCCCCCCCCCCCCCACCCCCCCCCCCCCCCCCCCCCCCCCCCCCCCC
>Ga0081455_10005030_pt1 | contig 14611 bp, 9 predicted proteins | sample TabmetS3T2R1_FD_70207 | JGI IMG/M metagenome (GOLD analysis project Ga0081455, IMG submission 70207) | Tabebuia heterophylla rhizosphere microbial communities from the University of Puerto Rico - S3T2R1 | ecosystem: Host-associated > Plants > Roots > Rhizosphere ... | reverse complement strand
CGCGTCCAATACTGGTCGCCAGGCCCTTCGTGCCTGCCGCATTGCTGATGGTCGCAATCTCTTCATCGTCCGACTGCCAGGTCACCTGCGTGGTGAGATTCTGGGTGCGATTATCCGTGAAGAGCCCTGTGGCCGTGAACTGCTGTCTGAGGCCTGAAGCGAGCGAGGGGTTGGTCGGTGTTACCGCAATCGAGACCAGGACGGCTTGCGTGACGGTGAGCTGGGTCGTCCCGCTGATACCCCGGAGGGTCGGGGTAGAGGGAGCCGTCGCGGTAATGAGGGTGGTCCCGCGTCCAATACTGGTCGCCAGGCCCTTCGTGCCTGCCGCATTGCTGATGGTCGCCAGGGTGGGATTAGACGACTGCCAGGTCACCTGGGTGGTTAAATCCTGCGTGCTGTTATCCGTGAAAAGTCCCGTGGCCGTGAACTGCTGGGTCGTGCCGGCGGCAAGCTGCAGATTAGTCGGCGATACCTCGATCACCGCCAGCTGGAAGGGACGCATATTAATAGTAACAGGTGTCCCAGTGGGAAGGACATCGGCTGTAGTGGTTCCAATAAAATTAGGGATCGAGGCCCCTGAGGGAAATGCCTCAACTTCGAAGACTCTGCTGTTCCCTACTGGAACATCTACGGTGATACGCCCCGTGGCGCGATCGATATCTCGCACAATGGGAGTCATATCTGGCCCCGTGATCGTCAGCATGAGCCTTCCGATGCTGGACGGGATGGCCTGAGCATATGCAACGCTTACAGAGCCGCAACGCGTCACGCTGTCAAGAAGGCGAGCGAGGAAGTGTGGCTCACTCCGGTGCACCGATTCTGTTGTCTCGGGACGACTGTGCTCCAGGAGGGTAGCCGTCTGCCTGGGGAAGACGATGTTGACGGTGGTGGCCGACATAGGCTGGGAGGTCTCACTTCCCGATTCGCAGCCCCAGAGGGCTAACATTATGATTCCAATGCCGAACAGGCCTACTCTGGAGAGGTATTGGTGTCTGGCATGGCGTTGCATAGGTCCCCCTCAGTCTGAAGCTGCCACCTCGGGTTCGCTGCGCTAGAATCTAAGCAGCGTGCCCACAAAGACGAGATCAGAATCAACGCGTTGTCACCAAGCATTTTCTTGTACCAACCGCTGAGTTTCAGCGAGAGCACCCCTCGTCAATGCTCTAGTGTTACTGACGGGTCCCTTCACCTCGAAAGTGAGATCTCCTATCTGTTGCAGTACAGGCGCTAAAACCGAAAGAGGGTGCCAAGAAACACCGCATTCGAATCGAAGTCCGCCAGACCGAGGATTTTTTTGTAACCACCATTGATTTTCCAGGTCTTCGAGAGACTCAAGCCCATTTCTATGCCGAGATCCAGGTACCCTTTCGAGGCCCCTTCAATGTCTCTATAGGTGGTCACATCCTGCGTCCAGGTCCCGAAGGCATTCACCACGGCGTTGGTCCCCAGGCGGAACCCCAAATTACCACCCACTTTGAACAGATGCTGGTGATCGTTGACCTCATTGCTATCATCGGCGTTATACTGGTACGATATGGCGCACCCTAGCAGTACGTGCTCATGGTCCGCCTGCAAGGAGGCACTCACACCACCACCGAATACATTGACATCAGGAATATTGTGGTTAATCGCCGTATGGAGATAGTTGCTATTGGCCACAAACATGGCTGAGAGCTCCGGAGTGACGGCGTGCCTGTACTGGCCGTAGAGGATCGCACCAGTCCTGTGTGCATCCAACGCATGCAATGCGAGATAGTCATAGGGGACGAGCACCCCAAAGGAAAAATTGTTGATATCCCAGGTCGCATGCAGGGTTGTGGAGTAGATATTGCCACTCAGATCGATGGGACGGTTGTCAAAATCTACGTGTTCGTAGCGGAAAATACCCCCAAACACTTGTGGTCTACCCAGGTTAAAAGCCCTAATCTCCTGTGCAGCTGCCTTCTCTGTAGCAGTTGTAGCAGGCGGGAGGACCACTTCGTCGAAGACCAGCCTGGCGGCGGTGCCAGCGGCTGAAATAGTTGATACAGCCAGATCTCCCCCTCCCGTACCAAAGGCACTGGGGATTGGTACGCCAAATTGCACCACAACCGTCACAGGGGCAGTCTGCTGTGCAGATACCGCACAGACCATCAGACACAGACTGGATACAAAGGCGAAAGTGCCTCGGCGGAGTTGTCGCAGCACACAGTCATACATGTCGTTTCTCCTTTGATCGAGCCCTGTAGCCTCGCGCTCTCATCTGACCACATGACGCATGTGCCCTCAGAGCAGTAGTGGTGTGAAAGACATCCACACGCTGGGGAGACTAGCGTAGCACCTATCTATTCCTATAACCCAGCGCGCTGGAACCGCTGCAATGCCTTGAGTACAGCATACCGTGTAGCTTTCAGGGTCGCCTTGCCAATGGCACTCTGGTCGAACGCCAAGCGGGGGTCACCAAAGAGCGGGGTATTGACAGTGTGGATGTACTTCCCCTCGGGTGACAAGGGATCAGAAGTGCCTGGGATGTATTCACCAGTGGCTGTGTTGCCAATGCGTACTTGTACCCCCACACTGGTCACACAGGTAAGGTTTTTGCCTAGGAAGCCGATCTTTTCGACGGGCGAGCATGGGGCAAAATCGAAAATTTCCGCATACACCAGGAAATCCGGGGCCTGTAGAGCCGTCTCCGGCGCCGTCGGATTCTTCACCAAGATGCCATCCTGAGTCAACTCCCATAACTCCACCAGCCGTTTCAGTACCTGTTCCTTCTCCTCCAAAAAGGTGAAGCGATTCGTATCGTATAACGTTTCGACCAGGATGTTGCTGAGGCCAAAACCGACCCGCTTTTCCGCCAATTCTGGATAGCGTCTGATATCTTCCGCAGGAATTTTTATTTCTATTACCTGGACGCGGCGTTTTGGCCCATTATAAGGTGGAAAACTGATACTCACCTCGTCAGGCCCTCCAGTCTGCACCTCTCCGTGCGGACCCACGCCAGCCGCGCACCCGAGCAGCCAGCCCGCCAGGGCTGCCAGGCCCATGAGGCCCCACCACCTCGCTCTGCCTCTCAGGGCATGCTCGCTCAGTGTTATAGGCATGGGAACAGCCTTCTGTTCATAGGAGAAATGTCAGACTAGCGACCAGCTCGCCTACTGCCAGGGCCACCGCCTGCTTCGTGGCCCTGCCCACGGCATTCTGTTCAAAATCGAGGCGATCACCGCTGAACTCGTAGACCACGCCAACCCCCTCCTGACGTGCCTCACCCTGCCCCTGTCGGCAGAGCGTCGCCCGGGTGGAGGCATCATAGAGACACGCGGTTACCTGCAGACGCAGTTTTTGCTCAGCGCGACTCAGCGGCCCCACCATCCAGCGTTGCCCAGAGAACCCACTATACGCCACATGACTGTATGCCAGGAGAGCCACCCCCAGTTGCTGAGCGGCGCGCTGCAGCTCCTGTTCCGTGTATGGCGCCCGCGCCTCGATCCAGTACGTCTTCACGAGATCGGCGAGCAGTTCGCGCTGATGCACGTCCTTTTCTTCAACGAGGCGGAATCTACCCGTATCGAACAAAGACTCGGCGAGGAGACTATTGAGACCAAAGCCAACACGACGATCCTTCATACTGTCAGCCTCACCACTCCGGGAGGGCGTATCATCCCTCTGTACACCGATTACCGCTAACAACTCACCCGATCGTATGGTGAGCCCTGCCGCCGGTGACCGGACACCGCTCTGCGTCTGTGGACCAGAGCAGGCACCCAGCGCCATGCCGAGCAGTGCCAGCAGGGCGATCCACTTCCCACCGCACTGTGGGTAGCGCAAGCCCTTCTGCAGGAGTTCCATATTAGAAGACAAACTCCCCCTGGCCCATTCCGAGCCGTCCAAATGCCGGATTTTGCGTGTTACGCGACTCTTCAACGACACGGCGGTGGAGAAACTGGTAAAGCTGAGTGGCCGTAATATGCTTACCCTGGTTGAGATCCACCGCATCCTGGAGGCCGTCGATCAGCACCTTGGTAAAGAGGCCGTGGCCTGCCACTTCAGCTACCTGCTCCCCTTCGCTCCCGGCCGTGAGCACCTGGCGCGCTGGAGCTGTGGTCGAGGCCATGGCATCATAGGCGTCGAGAACACCGCCACGCAGACGCAGCAGGCCGGAAAAGCATGAGTCTAGCGCAAAGAGCATGTGCTTGGCGCGCAGGCGATCCGAGAGCTCCTGGAGCTGGTGCATCGAGATGGCTGTGGAGTAGTAATTATTCAGCTCCCCTTCAACCGGGATGATGTAGCCCGTCTTGCTGTTATTTGGCAGATCCTGTGTCTGACCATGCCCGGCAAAGAAGATAAATACGCGGTCTTCGTCCTGCGTCTTGGTATAGAGATCGTCGCCCAGGACGCGCCGGATGTTTTGCTGGGTGGCCTCCCCGTCGAGGAGCATGATGATCTCGTCAAAGCCAATTTTGCGCAGCACGTCCCCCATTGACTTGGCGTCGTTCACAGCGTGCTTGAGCTTTGGCCACTTCTGGTACTCATTGATGCCGATCACCACAGCCCAGCTCTTGCCATATCCAGGCTGATACGTCGGGGTCAGGGGCGAGGCACTGGAACTCGGGACCTCAGGCTGCGTCGCAGCGCGCTTAGTCGAACTTCCCTGTGGCCCTGGAACAGGTTGGGGGCTGGTGTTGAGGGAGTTGCTCTCTCTGATCCCCGAGCTTCCTGTCCTGCTGCCAGTGTCTCCGACACGACGCAGATAGATGATCTCTCCATCGCGCGCCACCATCTCGAAGCGCCCTAGATTAAGCCCCGCTAGCTGTGTCGGGACGTTGCCTTTAAACGTCACGTCCTGCTGCCGCTCGACGCTGACTTCGAGTTCCAGGGTATTCTTGCTAAATCCTCGTTCGCTCACCTGCCTGACGCCTGGCACGCGCTGACGCATGGCCTCCTGCAAAATGGATGACTGCTGAGAGTTGACATTAAGGATAAAGAGCTGATAGTCGACCGTGTCACGGTTGAAATATCGCTCGATCCCCTGCTGAAGCTGATCAGCCATCGCCTCAGCCGCCGCACGCAGGGCGACATCCCCCGTATTATCGAACGGCTTGCGCACCGTGGCATTTTCTGCCGCTAGTACCTTCCCAGAGCTGACCAGGACCGCCTTGGCGCTGACATCAGCCTGGCTGATTGTGACTTTCTTGCCACCCAATGCTTCATAGGTCTTGTCGAGGACGCGCGTCTTCGACACACCGCTAATCACGATATCAGCACCCAGACGTCCGCCGAGGCGCTTTGCCGCTTCGACGTCGTAGAGCTGCAGTAAATCGGTATTACGGCGCAGGGTCTGTGCCACTATGCCAGCGTCCAGGACACTGTAGCCATAGCCTTGAAACTTATTGGTGAGGGCAGTTTCGACCGCCTGATTGGGCTCTTGCCCCGCAACCTGGAACATGAACATCAGCCTGACCTGAGCACGGGTCGGGGGCTGCGCCTGCACCACTGGTGTACTCCGGAGGAAACCCAAGATAGCGGCACAACCACATATTACTAAGAACCAACCACACACTACCAAGGACCATCTGTACCGTATCTGGAGCTGTCGCATAGCCTCCCTCCATTGTCCCAGGCACGGCAAACATGTCTGATCGGCCTGGAGACGAACAACTTGCCAATGTTACACCTAGCACCGTGAAGCCAGAAACTGTTCCTTCTACTAAGAAAAATGTTTAAATGTTGTAGCGCATTCTACCAGAATTGCTGCTCGTTTGGTATTGTCTAGCAAGAAAATTTGTCCTCGCCTAGCCAGGCAGCATACGTCCTTGGAGTTGCTAGGTATGAGAGCGACGGAGTTTTTAGGTATGCCATAAGACCGTGGTATAGTTTTGCATCGAAGAGTAATAACTTTTGCATGAAACTTGAGAATATGATAGTAATATCCCAGGTAGCGTCTAAAACAGGCTCTAAAACTGGGTATCAGTAGGTGACTCAGTATAGAGCGCGAATGCCACATCAGCGGACTTGCTTTATATGGCTGAGCTAAATGATACAGCAAAAACCTTGACGTTTGAGCAACTGGTGGATCTCCGTGCCAAAACCGAAGTAATTTCGCAGTTCCTGTACAAGCAGCTTAAGGTCCATTTGGAGACACTGCGTCTACTCCTCGCTCCCAGACGACTACTCGGCAAATATGTTGGGGTCAAGGAAGAGGTGGTCGGGGCAGATAAGGCCTTTGCCCAGTTACAAGAACTCTACCGGGGAGTATGTGGGAAGCCATTTGCCCTGTCTGCAGAGTTGGACGAAGGTCCATTAAAGTTGCTGGAAAACCGGCTCGAACTATACCCCTGGGAGTACATACATCAGGCCAAAAGCGAACGCGAAACCAAAGCGGTCACTATTACCTCACCAGTACGCTGGGTCCTCACCTACAGTGCTGGCTATACGCTCTCGCAAGTGCTGCAAACTGTGATCGGCAAAGAGCAGCGCCAGACAGACACCCTGCGCCAGTTTGTAGTGAACGCGCTGGTGATGCATCTGGTCCTCGCCAAGTATCCGGGAATCGCTCAATTACTTACAGACTTGCGCTACCAGGTGGGCGTCGACAAATCACCCAGTCTAGGTGATCTCCCTCTTGTAACCCTGAGTGCGTGCCTTCCCTCGTTTCGCCCAGCGGATCAGCTCATCCTGACGGCGACACAGTTTTCAGGTGTACCAGCGTTCATCGAACTCATCGATGTGGATATGTTGGACACTCTGTATGACCCCCTCAAACAACACCTCGAGAAGATATGCCGTTAGCGTACTGCCAATGCCTATGTGAGAGACTGCTGTCCTGTGGCATCCTTGAGTTATTGCCGGCCGGCAGGCGACGTCTTCGCCTCGCCATCCTGCCCCTCTTAGTCCTCATGGCACTGGGAGCCTGTGGGACAGCCCCTCCCCCGTCCCTAATGTCAGCAGTTACGCAAGGCACTACCGAGGCAGTGCAGCAGGCGTTGAAAAAAGGCGCTGATGTCAATGCACCTGATACCAAGGGGTTAACTCCTCTCATGGCTGCAGCAGACAAGGGCCTCACTCCTATCGTGCAGCAGTTGTTGGAGAAGGGAGCAGATGCCAATGAGAAAGAGCCCAAGCAGGGGAAAACTGCTCTCATGCTCGCCGCGGCCAATGGCCACACCAAGGCTGTACAAGCTTTGCTCGCCAAAGGTGCAGATGCCAATGAGAAGGACACCAAGGGGTTGACGGCCCTTATGGTGGCGGCAGAGCGAGGTCATGTCGCAGTTGTGCAAGCCTTACTAGAGAAGGATGCTGATACCAATGAGAAAGACCTCACTGGTAAGACCGCTTTGATGCTGGCGGCGGAAAAAGGTCATCCGGCCGTGGTCCAGGCGCTACTCAATAAAAGGGCAGATGCCAATGAGAAAGAGCCCAAGCAGGGGAAAACTGCTCTCATGCTCGCCGCGGCTAATGGCAATACTTCGGTCGTGCAAGCGCTGCTTAATAGCGGGGCTAACGTGAACGAGAAGGATGCTAACGGTTGGACAGCACTTATGGCGGCAGCGAACCGTGGGGATACTTCCCTGGTCCGAATCTTGTTAGATAATCGGGCAGATGTGCACGTCAAAGAGCCCAAGCAGGGCCGCACCGCACTCTTTTTGGCGGCAGACAGCGGCCGTACCTCTATTGTCCAAGCACTGCTGGACAAAGGCGCCCGCATCAATGAGAAAGACACCACTGGTGCCACAGTCGTGATGGTCGCGGCCGAGAAGGGACAGACGGAGACAGTCAGAGTCCTGCTCGATGGCGGTGCTGATGTCCATATGCGAGACGAGCGTGGTACGCCACTCGTGGTGCTGGCAGCCGAGCGGGGCCAGGCCGATACGGTGCGTGCCCTGCTCGATAAAGGTGCTGATGTTCATGCCAAAGATAAGAGTGGCACGACCGTCTTGATGCGGGCAGTCGAAAAAGGTCACACCGACACAGTCAAAGTATTGCTAGACCGTGGTGCAGACCTCCAGGAGAAAGACCTAACAGGTTTCACCGTTTTGATGATGGCGGCGGTGAACGGTCATGCTACCACTGTCCAGACCCTGCTCGACCGCGGCGCTGAGGTCAATGCGCAACACAACAGTGGCTGGACTGCCCTCATGATGGCAACTAATAAAGGCCATACAGCCGTCGTGCGCACCTTGCTCACGCGAGGCGCCAACCCCCGCCTCAAGGACCAGAATGGTGCCACAGCTCTAACGATTGCCACGCAGGCTGGCTATCCTGAAGTTACCCAGCTCCTCAGACAGGCCGGTGCCAGAGAATAAGGAATGGCCCATTACCGAGGTGACGAGGCTTGACGGAAATTATCGGGTAATCGTGAGTGGCACGATGGACGAAGGCAGTGATAGTAGTTTGTCCAGGCTGGATGACGCTTCGGCGCGGAAGCGCACATTGATGTTGCTGATACGGAGCTTACTTAACGTCGCTTGGACTTGCGGCCGGTCCTCTGGCAGGGCAGAATTCACAAAATCATTGACCCCAAAGCTGCGGTTTTTTCCAGCGCTAAATTCCTTGATAAAGTTGAGAAAGCCCGACTGCCCCTGGTAGCGTATGGTAAGCGGAACCGAGCTCTCGGACACGGGAATCCTGATTAAGGCAGCCCGCTCGACACAGTCACGGTCACAAGAGACAGAGATGATGATACGTGGTTCCCCACAACTTTTGGGTGACCAGGTAATTGTGGCCGAGGATTCGCAACCGTCTTTCGACGGGTAGCAGACCTTTTTTCTATCTTCGCAATTGGACAGGAATTCAGTTCTAAGCTCAAAGGTGACTACCGGGTCAGGGATGATAGCTGGCCCCGCTGCCACCTGCACCTGATATTTTCCCTCTTCGAGAATTGGTTTGAGCTGTTTCTCATCATACAGCGCTTTCAAGAGCGCCGGCGAGAGGGGCAACTTTTCACCCAACACCTGACCAAAGTCTGACTCATTATTCACCAGGAACGGCTTCACGGACTGGTCTGCGAAGGCGCGTACCTTCCCCTGGGGACCAAACAGGGCCTGCAGCTGGTCTAGGCCTGAAAGCCCCTTGGTAGGCGTAATCACATTGTCTGCCCAGCTCTTCTGCAAAAATTCTCCGACACCCTCTAGCATGACTTTCCACATAAAAAGTACAGGCCGCTCGAGCAAGGGCCACACCACCTTCATGTCTTCCTCGCCCATGCCCTCTTTTTCTCTGAATTGATTGAGAATCCCCCAGGCTTTCAGCACCGGATGCGGTGCTTTCTCTGTCGGCTTTCCCTCCTGAAAAGCCGCCTGCATCAACTGCAAGTTCTTCGCCGTTGGCATGGTCTCGGCCAACGACTCCCGCATCTGCTTCAGAGTATCTAGATAGGCTTTACGACTCTCAGACCTGAGGTAGTCATGTAATACACGCACCCAGCTCGGCAGGGTTGGCTCGACCACAGGGCTAGTAACAGCGTCTTTGACGTCCCCCATGACTCTGCCCTTACTGCCCTGCTCCCACAACTGGCTTATGGTCTGTTTGGCCTTCTGCAGCCAGGATACTGGCTGCTCCGACTTGCCCTCAGCCACGTCAGCGAAGGCACCCTCCAAGATCATCGCCGCTGGCAGCAAGGGTTTGAGCTGTTCAAAGGCGACATTGAGAATACGGTTATAGGGCGAGTTCTCGTCTGAGAATTTAACTGCCAGCCGACGACGAGGCTCACGCGAGAGCGCTTCACCGCGGGGGAAGTCCACCAGAAAACCTCGCCATTGCTTGAGGTACTGTGCGCGATATTCCTCCTGGAATTCTCTCAAGGTTGGCGCCATGTCCGGCACAGCCTCTTCAGCACGTTGCAAAAAGGGGAAGATGCTCTGTTTCCAGGCCCCTGTAGTATAGGCCCCATCTACCTGTGGGGCTTTCCGGGCATCTACGATAGGGATACCCCCCCAATACTCTTGCAGCGTCACAGGTGCGTAGTTCTGGTTTGCCCAGGGGACAATCTGCCGGAGTGCGAACTGCTTTGCCGCGAACCAGTGGCGTAGACGTTCAGCGTGGGCTTCCAGCTCCTGACGCAAGACGGCTTCTGTCCCTTCAGAGGCCCAACGTAAGTACGCCTCATACGTGTACTGTAACTGCGCCACTTGCGGTCCCGAGGCCGCCTGTTGCGGTTTGGGGTCAAGCATGAGTTGGTAGTAAGGCCCCAGTTCCTTCTCGAGCGTCTCAGGGCAGCCAAACCTCGAAAGACATTGATTGAGGAGCTCAATACGTTTGATGAGCAAAAAGACCAGAGGGATAGTATCAGAGCCAACAAGGCGTTGACTGAGGCTCGTGTCGAGCCCTGCCAACACGCCAGTGGCAAATTGCTCTACATAGCGCTGGCGCAACTGCTCCTCAAGCTGTCCACTGCGGTTGAATACGAGCTTGCTCCACACGGCGCGTTGGCGGTTTTGTTCGATTAGTGCCTGTACTATCTGGCGACAGGTGTCTGATAATTCTAGAAGAGGTCCTGTGGTCTGCCCTGCACTGGCCATAGTGCAGGACTCTTGCTGGACTTGGACGGCAGAATAGACTCGGCGGTCACTCACAAACGCCTGGAGCAATAGAAAAATAAGCAATAGACAGAGCGCGACACAACTACTAAAGCCAAAGAAATGCCAGAGCCATCGCCCCCGAATAGCCCCACGCGTGGGCTTGACCAGAGCCCGATCGCGGGGCAGGACCACGGCAAAGAAATCGTGCAGGAAGTACGTTTTGGTACCACTTGATACGGAGCTAGCGTGGGAATCAAAGCGAAACTTGCGACGTGCAAACGAGTAACGCGGGCCTTGCTGTTGCGCACTACTGAAGAAGATGCCGCGCAGGAAGGGGAGGTGATAAAGTGGATTTTCCGTCAGGAGCGTCTCTACGAAAATATTCAGAGGCTGCAGTAGGGCCTGAAATTCCTCTGGAAAACAGAATATCCGCTGCCGTAATATCGCCGGGGGTAATTTCTCCTCGTTAAAAATTGACAGGCGAAGCTGCTTCAGGCGCTCGACCAGCCTCTCAGCTATAGGCTCGAAGTGCAGGATCGAGGCAGGCGGTTGCTGCCGTTGATCCCCTTGTGGTTGCGGCTCATGGATGTACCCGAAGACCTGGTGCAGCGTCTGCTCTGGCAAGCACTCGAAGAACTCTGTGAATCCTTCGAGTGTATCACAGCGGGTAATCAAGAGATACACAGGGAAATCAATCCCCAGTTCCCTGATCGCCTCGTCAATCCGCTTGCGCAACTCTGCAGCCTCAAGACGCACTTCTTCCGGACGCTTGGAGGCGAGTGTATCGGCTGGCAGGGCAATGATGAGGCCATTGATCGGCTGCAACGCACGGTGCGCACGCAATAACCGCAAGAAACGATACCACCCGGAGTGCTCAACTTCATTCTTGGGGAAGGCATAATAGCCAGCCGTATCGAGGATGATTGCCGTGTTGAAGAACCACCAGTCACAATTTTGCGTTGGGGCTGCAGAGGCGGAAGGGGGATGTGCAAAAGGGGCAAAGGAGGTTGCCACGCCTCGCAAGAGAGTGGTTTTTCCAGACTGGCTGGCACCGATGCACAGATACCACGGGACGGCGTATAGTGGCAACCCTCTTTGCTTCCTAAGGTCTGGAGATTTCGCTAGCGTCTGCACCGCCTCTTGCATCTTTTCCTGGAGTTGCCGGTAGCTTTCTGCCTCCGCATCTGGGGGGGTATCGTCAGGGTGCAGACGCGCGAGAAAACGCCGCTCGCGATAACGGGGGAGGAACGCACGCAGTGCTCTAACGCCTACTACAATGCTAGTGATAAGTGCACCGACCAACAGCAGGACGAGGAGCCACCAGAGCCATGCCACTCCAGTGCGTCCTAATCTATTCCACCATCCCAGCGCGTTCCCCAGTGCGAGGAGCACAACCAGGATGATGATGCTAAGGAGGAGCCGCAGGGTCAATTTTTGCATATACTTCCGTTCGCTCACTAGAAAAAGCTGGGTCGCCCCTCAACTTTCATCTTGGACACACAGGCTCTCCTGCATCACGAAGGCCAAGGCGATTAGCGGCTTGGGCTGGGCTAGGGGTTGGTGCGAATGAAGTGGAACGTTGCTGTAACGTCCAGCTTCACGTTCTCTTTTGACAGTGCCTGGCTTAGCTCCTTGAGGTACGACTCGGCTGATTCATTGTTCCGCAACCCCGAGAACAGTGACGTTTTACTCGCAATGACCGTTATGAGCTCTAGGCCAGGCGGTTGAGCACTAATTAAAAGTGGCTGGGGACCACCGGGTTGGCCAACAACAAGCGACCCTTTGGACTCCAGACGGTTCGTCGTCTCCTTCAGGTTTGGTAAGAGGTGACCAACCATACCATCCGCACCGTAGTAATCGACGTAGACATAACTGTCGAACTGTGTCGGTGTTTTTCCCTTAATGACTAGGCTCTCCTTGTCATAATAATCAGGGAGATTCCCCGCCTTATTGAGACTGGTCACTAAGTCAATCCCTCGATCTTCAGCCTGCTTTTTTATGGGTTCTAGGAGATCGAGCACAGCACAGAAGGGACGTGGAATAATATCAAACTTTTCCTTAACCTGGGTCACTCCCTTGACACTCTCTACAATTTTGCGAATCTCAGCGCCTTGACTCGCACTAGCCACCCGTCCCCCCAGTTCGACGACACCCCCCTGTACACCCACGGAGACCCTGGCACACGGCTGCTGGGCCAAGCGCTGCTGGATAGCCTGTGCATCTATCTGCAGTGTTGCAGGTGGACCACTACATGTTTTGAGCCCGAAAAAGACCAGAGGCACTGTGACCAATAAGACGAGACCAGCCTGGAGGAGTAGACGGGTCAGCGGATATCTGACGGGCCTGCCTATAGGCGGGTGCACCTCATATGGTTGAGCAGTAATCTTCTCGATGTCCTGCACACTTTCTACTGGAAGGGTGAGGTGCCGCGCCTGCTCATGCCGCATCTGTGTGAGTTTGAGTTCATCTTCCAGGCCGAGGAAATACTGTCCGCTAAAGTCCAAAGCCAGGCAGAGATAGTAGACCTCCCGTACGGCTTGCTGTGCCGCCCCAAGCTGCTCTAAGCGTTCAAAAAACTCTTCGCCGGCATTTCTGGTCTGGTAGTATTCGAGCTGCAGTGGATCGGTATTCCATTCGTGGTGGTACTTCCAGGTCGTGTGCTTCAGGATCGTTTCGTCTGCCCAGGCTACCACAGCAAAGCCGGCATCCTGGAAATCCTTATCGAGCATCCCCTGTCGCTTTGCCGTCACTTTTTCCTGTTGGAACAACGCCGCAATATCCTGGCGCACCTGCTCATACGAGGGCTGAAACTCGCCTTGCAAGTGGGTCTGTTCAAATAGCAACACGTATGTGAACAGGTCAGCAAACAGCGTGTGTCCCATCGTCATGCTACCTTCTTCTCCCGTGTCTCCCGAGCGCTACCGCTCGGGCCCGTCTTAGGGCTGGAGCAAAGCCACTTCAATCCGGCGGTTCTGCCGCCTCCCGCTCTCTGTTTCATTCAGGGCTCGGGGCCGACTCTTGCCATAGCCTTTAGCGATCAAGCGCTCGGCCGGCACAGAAAAATGCTGCTCCAGGTAGTGCTTGACACTCCTCGCCCGCCGTTCCGAGAGGACCTGGTTGAGCTGTTCAGACCCAAGGCTATCCGTGTGCCCCGCGATCTCGACCGGGGACGACAGTTGCATGAGCGCTTCTCCAAGTTTATTTAGCTCGGCGTAATATTGAGGGGCGATCCGATCCGAATTGGTGGCAAAGTAGATGTTCAGGGCGATAGCCGTCTTTGGCATAGGCACTGCTGGCAGAGCCGCCGCTGGCAGAGCTGTCGTGGGGATACCTCGTTTCTGGAATGCTATGAGGAAGTCTTTCACATCACATGAACGCTCACGGCAATCAATAAATTTATCCTCTTGGGCTGCCAGCGTCCAGGGAAACACCAAAGCCAATAGTATCCCCCCGATTGCCAGAGCTCCCGTGATTTGACCACGCTGCCTCATCTTTCCTCCCTTCAGGCTCCCTTGCCCTCGTGGTCCATCTCCTCTCAATGTCACACACGAAGCTCTGCAGCGCGGATTCGCGGATCACCAGGGACTTAACGCCCCACGCAAACGAGGCCAGCCAGTGCAGATAGCGGCGCACGCGCGCTTCATGATAACAGTCCTGCTGCTGAAAATGCTGCGGCTGCAGGACCATGCCCTGTCCCCAGAAAATGGGGCGAAGTGGCTCCATGGCACCTCCTCGACAGCGCACAGTTTGCTGACCAGCAACAGGATATGGAGAACTGCTCTCCACAACACTGCTACAGTGTAGCTGCCCATCATAGCACAGGTTATTGTAGGTGCAAGCGCGAAGATTCTTAATATGCTTGGTGTAAAATCGCCTGAAATTACCAGTCCGCTATGCCTGTGAAGGCCAATTGTATCTGGTCCAATGGTGCACTTAACCAGATACAAAAGTTAGGCAGTGCGAGTTTGACAGCCAAACGGGCTTGAAACCCGTTGAGATCATGGGGACGTGCCCGGTCAAGGCGGAAGGTATGTAAGTCACCTGCCCCTCACAACCCTTGCCGGCGACAGAGGGACCCGTAGCTGGCCCACCCAACATTCGGCAGACCGGGCTGA
>Ga0081455_10005029_pt1 | contig 14612 bp, 14 predicted proteins | sample TabmetS3T2R1_FD_70207 | JGI IMG/M metagenome (GOLD analysis project Ga0081455, IMG submission 70207) | Tabebuia heterophylla rhizosphere microbial communities from the University of Puerto Rico - S3T2R1 | ecosystem: Host-associated > Plants > Roots > Rhizosphere ... | reverse complement strand
GCGGGTCGACACCGATCTGGTCGCTCGGTTTGGTTCCGGCCCCCAGGCAGGCGACGGGGTCGTCGACGAGGTTGAAGCCGAGCGATTCGATCCCGGGCTGGCAGGCCGAACCGCCGCCGATCGGCTCGGCGACGATCGTGCTGCGCATCGCGGCAAAGGTGACGAGGAGGTTGGCGCCGACGGGGGCGGTGTTCGCGGCAAAGGTCGAGTTGAGGATCCGCAGCGACGAGCTGCCTCCGCCGAGCCCGCCGCCCATCCCCGGAAAGCTGTTGCCGACGCTGTTGCCGACCACCGTGCTGCGCGCGATCGTCGTCTCGCTGTTCGGCCCTACCTCGATGCCCCCACCTTCGGTCGGGTTGAAGATGACGCCGCCGCTGGCGGTTGCTCTGTTCGCCCGCACGGTGCTCGCCAGCAGCGTCAGTTTTCCTTCGCTGAAGACGCCACCGCCGCGCGCCTCGGGGCTCGTGCCGCTGCTGGTGCTGGCGGCTTCGTTTGCTTCGATCGTCGAGTCTTCAATCAGCAGCGTGCCGACGTTGAAGATCCCGCCGCCATCGACAGGCAGACCAATCGCAGACTTGACGGCATTTTCGGCCACGGTGCTGTCCCGCACGGCGAGGGTGCCGGCGTTCCAGATCCCGCCGCCGAGCGGGGTGCTGCCGACCGAGCTGGCTTCGTTGCCGCGGACCGTCACTTCTGCGAGCTGCAGTGAGGAACCGGGTCCGTTGTAGATGCCCCCGCCTTCTTTGAATTTGCCGTCGGCGACGGTGAGGCCGGAGATCGTGACGCCCGTCGAAGCGATCGCGAACACCCGGGTCGCGTCGCCGCCGGAGACAACCAGGTTCTCCGCCCCCGGCCCGACGATCGCCATCTCGCCGAGAATCGCCGGTAGCCCCGTTTTCAGCATGATCGTCGGGTGGGGAGGGAGGGCGAATTCGATCCGGTCGGGGGCGGCGAAGCTGCCGCCGGTGCAGCCGCCGGAGACGGCATTGGTGTTGGCGGCGGTGATCGCGTTGGCGAGGCCGCACTGCGTCGTCGATTCCGGTTCGGTCGTGTTGACGGCGATCGTCGCCGCGCCAGCGGCGGCGGGAATCACCAGCCCGGCGAGGGCGACGAGACAGGCGAAGGCCGTGCGGATCCCCCGTTCCACCGGCCCAGTGTCGCAACGGCGACCGGGCCGGGAGACGGCGCTGGACGAAGGTTGCAGGCCTCGCCGGCGGCGATCGGGTCGGCCCCGCGAACCCGGAAGCCGCGCCAGCGGGCATTCAAGCCCTGGCCGGCGAGCGACTGGCTGCGGCTCCTCGGTGCCACCTCCGTCGAGGCCCAGCAGCTCGTGCAGGGCGAAGGCGCGGGTCGAGGTGCCGCAGACGGCGAACACCCGCCGGCTGGGGAAGTCGAAGGCGTGGAAGGCCGCCATCGCCCGCCGGTAGTCGCCCGGGTCGCCGCCAAGGTTCTCGACGGCGAGGTCGGCCGTCGTCGGCGAGCGAGAAGCGCGGGATCTCGATCCGCAGCTCGCCGCCGCCGACGCGGAGCTCGGCGTTCGGGTCGAGCGGCAGGCGCTCGCACAGCGGCTCCCGATTTGGACAAACCTCTGAGGCGCCGCGCTGCGCTGCGAAAATCGCGGCCGTCTCATGTCCTCTTCGCCCGCACGTCTCGGCCGGCTGCGACTGCTCACCACGCTCGTGGTGGCCTCGCTCGCTCTCGTCGCTCTGGTGGCAGCCACGACGAACGGCGCGGCGCCCACGCCGAGCCCGGAACGGACCTGGATCCGCGAAACGCTGGCCCGGATGACCCTGAAGGAGAAGGTCGGCCAGCTCTTCGTGATCAACGGCTTCGGCACCGGGGTGCACGACAAGGACCCGGAAATGGTGAAGCTCAACCAGCGCTTCTACGGGGTCGACGACATCGCCGAGCTGATTCGCAAGTTCAACCCCGGCGGCGTCATCTACTTCGACTGGTCGAACGAGCTCGAAGACCCGGCGAAGATCACCGGGCTTTCGAACGGGATCCAGCGGCTGGCCCGCAACTCGCACTCGCAGGTGCCGATGCTGATCAGCACCGACCAGGAGGAGGGGGAGGTGCTGCGAATCAGCTCGCCGGCGACGGTCTTCCCCGGCAGCATGGCGCTGGGGGCGACGCGCGGCGTCGGCCTCGCCCGGCGCGCCGCCCAGATCACCGGCGAAGAGCTGCGGGCGATGGGGATCAACGTCGACAACGCCCCGGTCGTCGACACCAACCTCAACCCGCTGAACCAGTCCGACGGGATTCGCTCCTACGGCGACCGCCCGTCCTTCGTCGCCCCGTTCGGCGCCGCCCAGGTGCAGGGCTACCAGAGCGCGATGGCGACGACCGGCGTCGCCGCTGTCGCCAAGCACTTCCCCGGCCTCGGCGACACCGAGGTCGACCCCGACGACGGCGTCGTCACCTCGCCGCAGACGCTCGCCCAGGTTCGCAAGGAGAACTACCCGACGCTGGCCGCGGCGATCGACGCTGGCGTCGAGCAGGTGATGGTCACCCACATCCTCTTCCCGAAGATCACCGGCTCCAAGTACCCGACGACGCTGCTGCCTTACTGGGTCAAGGGGCAGCTGCGCAAGCAGCTCGGCTTCGATGGGGTGATCATCACCGACGCCCTCGATGCCGGTGCGCTGAGCGACTTCTCGCCGGCCGAGGTGGCACTCAAAGCGCAGCACGCCGGCAACGACCTGCTGCTCGAGACCGCCTACCCGAAGGAAGTCGAAGGGACCGACAAGCCGCCGGCCAACCTGCTCGCGGCGCGGCGGGCGCTGCTGCGGGCGGTCAAGCGCGATCCCGACCGGATGCAGGCGCTGAAGGCCTCGGTGGTGCGGGTGCTGAAGCTGAAGTGGCGGCTCGGCCTCGTCGCCGACCCGTTCACCAGCCAGTCGGCGACCAAGGAGGTGGTCGGCATCCCGGCCCACCTGGCGGTGGCGAGGCGGGCGGCGCAGCGCTCGATCACCCTGCTGCGCAACGACGCCGGCCTGCTGCCGCTTGCCGCGAACAGCGGCAGGAAGGTCCTCGTCACCGGCTTCGGCCAGACGACGACGGCGACCCTCGGCGCCGAAATCGCCGCCCGCGGCCTCGGTACCCAGGTGATCGACACCGGCTTCGCGCCCAGCGCCGAAGCGATCGCCAAAGCCGTCGCCGCCGCCAAGGCCAGCGAACTCGTCGTCGTCTCGACCTTCAACCTCTGGACGCCAGGCTCGCCGGGGCAGATCGAACTGGTCGACGCCCTCTTGGCGACCGGCAAGCCGGTGGTCGTCGCCGCGGTCGGCACCCCTTACGACGTCGCCTATCTGCCGAACGCGCCGACCTTCATCACCAGCCTCGACTACCAGCCGGTCTCGCTCGACGCGATGGTCGCAGCGATGTTCGGCGAGATCGACCCGCAGGGCAAGCTGCCGGTGACGGTCACCGCGCCCGGCTCGAACAGCGTGCTCTACCCGTTCGGGTACGGACTATCGAACTAACCCGAGTATCTTGATAGTCTTACTCAACAATGAATCGGGTGGACGTTCACCAGCACCTTCTCGGCGAGCCACTGGTCGCCGAGCTGGCCCGCCGGCGTAGGCCGCCGGCGCTGCGCCGCCGGGGTGGCGGTTGGACCTTCCAGGTGGCGGGGGAGCCCGACAGCTTCCTCGCCGCCGCGGCGATCGACGCCGACCTGCGGACCGAGGAGCTGCGCCGCGAGGAGATCGACCGGGCGCTGGTCGCGCTCTCGACCGCGCTCGGCGTCGAGGCGCTGCCCGGCGACGAGGCGGCGCCGCTGCTGGCGGCGCACCAGCTCGGCCTCGAGGCGCTGCCCGACCGCTTCGGCGGCTGGGGCGCGGTCCAGCTCGAGGCGCCCGACCCGACCGAGGTCGATGCCGCTCTCGCCCGCGGTTGCGTCGGCCTCTCGCTGCCGGCCGCCGCCCTCGCCGACCCGGCCGGGCTCGAGGGCATCGGCCCGCTGCTGGCCCGGCTCGAGCGCCACGACGCGCCGCTCTTCGTCCACCCGGGACCAATCGCCGGCCCCGGTCGCGCGCCGCACCCGGCGGCTGGCGCCGCGCTGCCGCCCTGGTGGCCGGCGCTGACCGACTACGTCGCCCAGATGCAGGCGGCCTGGTTCGCCTTCCTCGATGCCGGACGCCGCGCTCACCCACAGCTACGGGTGCTCTTCGCGATGCTGGCCGGCGGCGCGCCGCTGCAGCTCGAGCGCTACGCCGCCCGTGCCGACGCCGCGATCCCGGCGCCCGACCCGCTGGTCTTCTACGACACCTCTTCCTACGGGCCGCGGATGCTCCGGGCGATGGTCGGCGCGGTCGGCTCCGCGCAGCTCGTCTACGGCTCCGACCGACCCGTCGTCGGGGCACCCGCGCCGCGCCGCGACGACGCCCTCGGGCGGGCGCTGCTCCGCACCAACCCGCACCGCCTGCTGACTCGCGAACCTCGAGGAGATCACGATGAAAGTTGAGACGAAGCACCCGCACGAGCGGATCGAGGACGTCGCCCGTCCCCACGGCCGCGACCTCAGCAACAAGGAGCTGCTGACCGTCGCGACCGCGATCGCGACGCGGCCCGAGCAGTGGTCCGATCGCGTCGACCACGACCCGCGGCAGCGCACCTACGAGCAGCTGCTGCGCGACGAGCACCTCGACGTCTGGCTGATCTGCTGGTCGCACGACCACGACACCGGCTTCCACGACCACGACCTCTCGGCCGGCGCGGTCGCCGTCGCCGCCGGCGCGGTCCGCGAGGAGCGCCTGGTCCTCGGCCGTCCGGTCGACTCGCCGCTCGCCCGCACCGTCGTCGCCGGCTCGTCGTTCGAGTTCGGCGCCAGCGACATCCACCGAGTGCTGCACGCGGCCGGTGAGCCGGCGGTGACGATCCACGCCTACTCGCCGCCGCTGGTGCGGATGGGCAGCTACACGGTGGAGGCCGACGGGCAGCTGCGCCGCTTCGCCGTCTCTTACGAGACCGAGCTGCGCCAGCTCGACGCGACGCCGAGCTAGGGGACTAACTAGCCGCGCGCCGCGGTGACGTAGTCGCCGAGTTCGTCGAGCACGTATCCCCAGCCGCCTTCGTGGCTGCGGACTGCCTCCTCGTCCTCGAGGCCGCTGTGGGTGAAGACGACCCGGGTGAGGTCGCCGAGCGCTTCGAAGTCGACCTCGACCAGGCCCTGCCGATCGCTGCCGTCCCAGGTCCAGGTGAAGGCGAGCCGGGTCGGGCGCTCGACCTCGGTGTAGTTGCCGGTGGCACCGTGGTGGTCGCCGTCGGTGTCGCGCATGACGATGCGGATCTCGCCGCCGACCCGCAGGTCGACGACGGCCTCCGGCGTCTCCCAGCCGTCCTGCGGCCGCCACCAGCGGCGCAGCACCTCCTCGCTGGTCCAGGCGTCGAAGACCGCCTCGGCCGGCGCCTCGTAGGTGCGCTCGATCCGCAGTTGGAGGCCCTCGCTCACCGCTCGGGCTCCTGCAGCTCCGGTTCGGGGTGGCGGCGCAGCCGCAGCGAGATCCAGGCTCGGACCAGCGCCAGCCCGGCCGCCGGCCCGGCGACGAACGGCAGCACCACCTCCTCGACCGGGATGCCGGCGATGTGGGCGAGCGGGGTCACGCGGCGTAGGCGTCGTGGTAGTTCCACCATCCGTACGGCGGCGTCTGCGGGTAGCCCTCGGGCGAGTCCTCCCACTCCTCCTGGCGGCCGAGCGCGGTCATGTCGAGGTAGCTCCAGGTGGTGCCGATCTGCTCGTCGCCGCGGCTGTCGATGAAGTAGGTGCGGAAGATCCGATCGCCCTCGCGGATGAAGGCGTTGTGCCCGTGCCATTCGTCGACCCCGAAGTCCTTGTCGAACTCGTCGGTGATCGTGTACCAGGGGATGTGCTCCCAGCCGTGGCGCTCCTTCAGACCCGCGAGCTCGGCCTGCGGGGCGCGCGAGGCCCAGGCAAGGGTCGTGTCGCGCGCGTTCAGGTGGGCGGGATGCGCCACCTGGTCGGCGCCGAAGGAGCAGCCGACGCAGGCTCGCTGCGGATACGACTCGCCGGCCGTCGTAGTCGTCACCTCCGGCCCGTAGAAGGCGCGGTAGACGATCAGTTGGCGCCGGCCCTCGAACAGGTCGGCGAGGCTCAGATCGGCGCCGCCCGGGCCCTCGAAGCGGTACTCCTTCTCGACCGCCATCCACGGCATCCGCCGGCGTTCGGCAGCGAGCGCGTCACGGGCGCGAGTGATCTCCTTCTCCTTGACCAGCATCTCCTCCCGGGCAGCATCCCACTCCTCGGCCGAGACGATTGGTGGCGTGTTCATCTTTCCTCCTTCAGGTAGTCATCGACTGCGTCGAACAGGCGCGTCCAGATCGCGCGCTGGCGCTCCATCCAGTCGGCGGCCTCGCCGAGCGCCTCGGTGTCGAGCGACAACAGGTGTCTCCTACCCTCGATCACGCGGGTCACCACGCCGGTTTCCTCGAGCACCTTGAGGTGCTTGGAGATCGCCGGCTTGGAGACGCCGAAGCCGGCCGTCGCCTCGCCCACCGTCGCCGGGCCGGCGGCCAGGTGTTCGACGATGCCGCGGCGGATCGGGTGGGCGAGGGCCTTGAACGGATCGTTAACCATTCAGTTAACAGTAGCAACTCCCGTCTCGGCAACGGGCTGCCCTCCCGCCGAGGGCCAGCGCAGCATCCCCGGCAGTCGCCGCTCCCAGGCGATCGAGGGCGCCGGGCTGCGGGTGACGAGCTCCTTGTAGAGCGCGGCTCGGCGGCCGGTCAGGATCTTGTCCTTCGGGCGGTCGGCGCGGTCGACGAACTGGATCAGGCCGTCGCGGCGGCCGAGCGAGAGCGGCATGTGGATGTAGCCGAAGTCGAATGGCCGCGGCTCCTCGCCCTTGACGGCCGCGAGGGCGGTGTCGGCAGCGTGGGCGCCGGAGGGCATCCCCGCCTGGCAGGTCATCCGGAAGCGGGCGCCGTTGGCGAAGTCGGGGATCGCCGCCGCGTCGCCGGCGGCGATCACGTTGTCGTGGCCGACCGAGCGCAGACTGCGGTCGACGACCAGGAGGCCGCGCTCGTCGACCGGCAGGCCGCTGTCGCGGGCCAGCGGCTTCGGAGCGAAGCCGCCGCACCAGGCGACGACGTCGGCCGCCAGGCGGGCGCCGGAGGCGAACGCCAGCGATCGCCGCTCGACCGCGCTCACCTTCTCGCCGTCGAGTAGCTCGACCCCGAGCCGGCCGAGCCGCTCGCGCAGCTCGGCCTCGCCGCGCGCCGAGAGCCCGCCGCCGATACGGCCGCTCGAGACGAGGACGACGCGGAGGTCCGGGCGGGCGCCGGCCAGCTCGCTCGCCAGCTCGATGCCGGTGAAGCCGGCGCCGCAGACCGCGACGGTCGAGCCGGCGGCGCGCCCGCCGAGCGCCTGGCGCAGCCGCATCGCCGCGGCGGGACCAGACAGCGAGTGGGCGTGCTCGGCGACCCCGGGCACGGCGGTGACGTCGACGCCGCTGCCGACCGCGAGCAGGACCTGGTCGAAGCGCAGCTCCGAGAGCTTGCCGGCAGACTCGACCGCGACGGCACCGCGCTCGGCGTCGATCGCGACGGCGCGGCCGCGGATGTTCTCGACCCGTCGCCCGGTCAGCTTGGCGAGGTCGAAGCTGCGCACCCGCTGGCCGCTGGCGAGCTGGTGCAGCCGCAGCCGCTGGACCAGCTCGGGGCGCGGCTCGAGCAGGGTGACGGCGGCACGGTTGCGCGCCCTCCCGGCGAGCCGCACCGCGGCGAGCGTTCCCGCGTAGCCGCCACCGACGACGACGATTCTCTGCTTGCTCATGCTGCCTCCTGACGTCGGGTTCGTCAGCTCTGACGAGCATCGCCGTCGCGGCGTGACAGCAGCGCCGGGATGTCGGCCAGCGGGCGGCCGAGGTGGCCGAGCTTCTCCGGGTTGACGACCGAGCGGACCGCCTGAACCTCGCCGTCGAGGACGTCGAAAGCGATCACGTTGAGCAGCTCGCCGTCCGGGGTGAGGAAGCGGGCGCCCGGCTGGCCGTTGACCCAGACAGGTTCGTGACGGACGCCGGCCTGGGCACCGATCCGCATCCAGCTGATCAGCACCTGGCCGACTCGGTCGGCTCCGTAGACGGGGTGGCCGAGCGCCGGTGCCTTGCCGCCGCCGTCGCCGTAGAGGACGACGTCCTGCGAGAGCAGCGCCAGCAACCCGTCGGCGTCGCCCTCGTCGGCGGCGGCGAAGAAACGCCGCACGATCTCCTCGCGCTTTTCGCGTGAGGTCTCGAAGCGCGGCCGGCCCTGGTCGACCTGGCGGCGCGCCCGCAGCGCGATCTGGCGGCAGTTCTCCGGCGTCCGCTCGACGATCTCGCCGATCGCCGCGTAGTCGTAGTCGAAGGCCTCGCGCAGCAGGAAGACGGCGCGTTCCAACGGCGAGAGGCTCTCGAGCAGAACCAGGAAGGCGAGCGAGATCGAGTCGGCCTGCTCGGCCTCGGCGGCGACGTCGGTCTCATCGATCAGTAGCGGCTCCGGCAGCCAGGCGCCGACGTAGCTCTCGCGCTCGGCCCGCGCCGACTTCAGCCGGTCGATGCTGAGCCGGGTCGCGATCGTCGTCAGCAGCGCCGCCGGCTCGCGCACTCGATCGGGCTCGACGCCCTGGTAGCGGACGAAGGCGTCCTGGACGACTTCCTCGGCTTCGCTGACGCTGCCGAGCATCCGGTAGGCGATCCCGAAAAGGCGCCCCGATTCGGCTCGGAACACCGCCTCCAGCCGCTCTTGTTCCTCGCTCATCGCACACCTCCGGGGTGGCTGACTCGATTCTGCCTCTTCTCGCTCTGACGAGCGAGCCCGCCCCGGCGTGACATCGATGCCCTTGACTAACGGGCCGGGCACAGCGAGGATTCGCGAACTCGCTCGTGTCTCGACCGTCCCTCCGCTCGCCCCGCAGGTCGCCCAGGCTGGTGCTCGCCGGCCTCGCCGCGGCGCTCCTCGCGCTCGCCTTCGCCGCCGCGGCGACGGGCGCCGATCAGAAGCCCGGCGGCAAAGTCGGCGAAGAACCGGCTTTCGAACTGATGGGCAGCGATTGCGAAGCGACCGGCAGCAACTTCGCGAACACCGTCATCCAGCACGACATCTTCAACTCCGGCTTCTGGATCCGGGCGCCATTCAACGGGGTGGTCAGCGAATGGACGGTGCAGCTCGCCTATGAACCGCCGCAGCCGATCCCGCTGGTGCTCGGGGTCGCCAACCAGATCGGCGAAACGAACAACATCGAAATCAAGTCGCAGAGCGCACCGGGGCGGGTCGATAAGGGGTCCAACGTCTTCCAGTCGCGGCTGCAGATCTTCAAAGGCGAGTTGATCGCGCTGAGCAGCGTCGGCGAAGGGACGATCCCGTACTGCGAAACCAACCACCCCGCCTACAACAACATCTGGAATGCCGGCAAGTCGTCGAAGGTTGGCGAAACCCTCAACTTCTATCTCAGTACCGGCTATGCGCCGGTCAAGGCGAAAGTCGAGGAAGACCGTGATCGCGACGGCTTCGGCGACGTGACCCAAGACCGCTGTCCGCGCAACGCCAAGCGCCACAAGCGGCCCTGCCGGCCGCCGGTCGGGGATCAGCGGCCAGGACGCTAGCCTTGGCCCGGTGCCCGAGACGCGCGTAATCCGCACCGACTCCTTCCCCGACCTCAGCGACGAGCTGATGTTCCCCCGCCTCTCCGAGGCGAAGCTGCACTGGCTGCACAAGAAGGAGGGCGGCCGCAGGCAGCGCTTCGAGACCGGCGAGGTGCTCTACGAGCACGCCGTCCGCGACGCGCCGTTCTACGTGCTCGAAAGCGGGCGGGTCGAGTTCGTCGAGCGCAAGCCCGGCAAGGACGTCCACATCGCCGAGGCCGACGCCGGCACCTTCATCGGCGACATCGCGATCTTCACCGGCGAGCCGACGATCAGCGCCTGCGTCGCGGTCGAGCCGACCGAGACGATCGTCTTCGACCGCCCCGCCCTGCGCGAGATGGTCGCCAGCTGGCCGGAGTTCGGCGAACACCTCTTCAACACCCTGCTGGCGCGGCGCGCCTGGCACGAAGCCGAGGGCCACGGGGTGATGCGGCTGATCGCGCCGCGTGGCTCGCGGCGGGCGTTCGAAGTGCGCGACCTGCTCGAGCGCAACCTGCTGCCGGTCCGCTGGTTCGACGTCGACGACGACGCCGAGAGCGCCGACCTGCTCGAGTGGCTGCAGATCCCGCGCGAGGAAACGCCGGTCCTGGTCCACGCCCGCAACGTCCTCCGCAACCCCTCGCCGGCGCAGGTCGCCCGCAGCCTCGGGCTGCGGGCGGAGGTCGAGGGCCAGCGCTTCGACCTCGTCGTCCTCGGCGCCGGGCCGGCCGGGCTGGCATCGGCGGTCTACGGCGGCTCGGAGGGGCTGCGGACGCTGGTGGTCGAGTCCTGGGCGCCCGGAGGCCAGGCCGGGACCAGCACCCGGATCGAGAACTACCTCGGCTTCCCGACCGGGATCGCCGGCCGCGAGCTGACGACCAAAGCGACGCTGCAGGCGCGGCGCTTCGACGCCGTGCTCTCGAGCTTCCACCGCGCGGTCGAGCTGGCCGACGGGCCCGAGGGCCTGGTCCGGGTCGACCTCGACGACGGCCAGCACGTCCTCGCCCGCTCGCTGGTGATGGCGACCGGGGCGCGCTGGCGCGAGCTGCGGGCGGAGGGCGTCGACCGCTTCCGCGGCGCCGGCGTCTACCACGCGGCGATGGCGACCGACGCCGAGCGCGCCCGCGACAAAGACGTGATCGTCGTCGGCGGCGGCAACTCGGCCGGGCAGGCGGCGGTCAGCCTCTCCAATCGGGCGCGCAGCGTCCGCGTCGTGGTCCGCGGCGAGGCGCTGAAATCGACGATGTCGCATTACCTGATCGACCGCATCGAGCGCTCGCCGCGGATCGAGGTGATGACCGAAACCGAGGTCGCGGCGGTCCACGGCTCGGCGACGGTCGAGTCGGTGACGCTGCGCAGCCGCGACGGCGGGCGCGAGGAGGTCGACTGCGACGCGGTCTACGTGATGATCGGCGCCGAGCCCTGCACCGAGGCCTCGGACGGGATGCTGGCGGTCGACGACGCCGGCTACCTGCTCTGCGGCGACGGCGCGGCCAACTGCCCCGGCCACCTCTGCTGGCCGCTGCAGGACCGTGATCCCCACCTGCTGGAGACGATCCGGCCCGGCGTGTTCGCCGCCGGCGACGTACGGGCCGGCGCCGCCAAGCGGGTGGCGGGGGCGGTCGGCGACGGCGCGCTTGTCGTCCGCTTCGCCTACGACGTCCTCGCCGACACCGTGCAGAGCGCCCCGGCCTGAGCTACTCTGCCGGCGTGTCTCACCGGTCTCGTGCCAGTGTCGCCCTTGTGGTTGCCGCGATGCTGGCGCTCGTCGGGGTGCTCGGCACCGGGGGCCTCGCCGCGGCGAAGAAGCCAGCGATCGACCGCTACACGCCACTCGTCATGCACGTCTTCGCGCCGCCGCAGTGGTTCCGCGACACCGACGGCACCTACCAGCTGGTTTACGAGCTGGAGCTGACCAACGGCATCCCGGCGCCGGTCTTGGCGACCAAGCTCGTGGTCCGCGACGCTGACGGCGGCAAACCCCTCGCCAGCCTCTCCGGCAAGCAGCTGACCGCCGCGATGAGCCCGCTCGGCAACGGCGGTGAAGCGACTGCGGAAGTCGCCCCGGCCGGCGTCTCGGTGGTCTGGATGGAGGTGCCGTTCGAGTCGCGCAAGCAGATCCCGGCGGCGATCGAGCACACGCTGACCGTCAAGACCCCGCCCGGGCTGCCGGTGCCGAGATCGATCACCTCGACTGGCGGCCTCTCGCGGGTCGTGCAAAAAGCGCCGGTGGTGGTCGCGCCGCCGGTTCAGGGGCCGGGCTGGGTCACCGCCGGCAGCTGCTGCGACGGCCCGCACCGCCGCGCCCTGCAGCCGGTCAACGGCCACCTGGCACTCGGCCAGCGCTTCGCGATCGACTTCAACCGCGGCAACTCCGAAGGCCGCTGGGTGATCGGCAATCCGGACGTCAACGAGAACTGGATCTTCTTCGGCGATCCGGTGCTGGCGGTCGCCAACGGGGTCGTCGTCGCCGCGGTCGACAAATTCCCCGACCAGGTCCCCAACCACCCGAAGCCGGTGAACCTGCAGGAAGCCGACGGCAACCACGTGATCATCCGCTTCGGCAAGGGCCTCTACGCCGGCTACGCGCACCTGGTCCCGGGCAGCATCTCGGTCAAGGTCGGCGACCGCGTCCGCGCCGGCGAGCAGATCGGCCGGCTCGGCAACTCCGGCTCCTCCTCGGGCCCGCACCTCCACTTCCAGGTGATGAGCAAGCCGAGCCTGGTCGACGCCGAAGGGCTGCCGTTCTCGTTCGCCAGCTTCAACCTCGAAGGCAGGATCCCGCCGATCGGGCCGAACTTCGAAAAAGAAATCAACTCCGGCGCGCCGATCCCGGTGATCCCGACCGGCGCCGGGCCGCGGCACGACGAGTTGCCGGTCGGCCGCGACGTGGTGAACTTCCCCTGATGCGCCGCCTCCTTGCCCTCGCCCTGCTGGTCCTCGCCGTGGTCCTGCTAGGCGCCGCCGCCGCGCACGCGAAGCCGCTCTCCGCCGCCGACCGCGCCTACGTCGACGAAGTGATCGCCAAGCAGATGCAGGAAGGGCGGCTGCCCGGGTTCTCGATCTCGATCAGCGGGCCGCAGGGCGACTACACCAACGTCTACGGCGTCTCGAACACGGAAACCGACGCGTCGCTGCGGCTGAGCGACCACGTCCGCATCGCCAGCATCACCAAGACCTTCGTCGCGACCGCGGCGCTGCGGCAGATCGAACGGGGCAACCTCGCCTTCTCCGACAAGCTTTCACAGTTCATCAAGGGCGTGCCGAACGGCAGCCGGATCACGATCAGGCAGATGATCGCGATGCGCTCCGGCCTCTACGACTACACGCTGGATCCGCAGTGGAGCCGCGAACTGGAAGAAGACCCGCGGATGAAGTTCGACTGGCGGGGCGTGGTCGAGATCCTCAGGCGCCACCAACCCGAATTCGAACCCGGCGCCAAAACCGTCTACGCCGACTCGAACTACTACCTGCTCGGGGCGATCCTCGAAAAAGTGAGCGGGATGAGCATCGCCAAGTTGGTGAGCAAGGAAGTGATCGAACCGCTGGGGCTGAAGCACACCGTCTACCCGACGGCGGCGCCGCTGCCCTCGCCGTTCGCCCACGGCTACTACGCCGGGCCCGAAGGCAAGGGGCCGATCACCGACGTCACCCTCGTCAACCCCGACATCGCCGGTGCCGCCGGGGCGATGGCCTCGACCCTCGGCGACCTTCGCAAGTACGCCAAGCAGCTCGGCCAGGGCGCTCTGCTGAGCCCGGAGATGGAGCAGCAGCGGCTGCAGTTCGGGCTGCTCTCCAAGTCGCCACAGGTCAGCTTGGGCTACGGCCTCGGGATCATGCGCGTCGGCCGCTGGCTCGGCCACAACGGCGCCGTCTTCGGCTTCAGCACGGTGGCGATGTACGACCCGCGGAGCGGGACCACCGTCGCCGCCACGGCCAACCTCTCGTCGAACTTCTCGACGCCGACGCTCGAGGCCTTCCTGCAGATAGCCGAGCGGCCCTACCCGGGTTCGCTGAAAGGCTGAGGGGAGCAGCGAAGGCGGGCCGGCCGGCGACCCCGGCGGCCGGCCGGGGTCGCGGCACGGCCCGATTCAACGTGCGGAGTGCGCCGAACGCCGTCCCCGAGGCTGCATCTGGCCGGGCTGCCACCTTTCCAGGCGCTCGATCGGCCGCAGTTGCTCGGCGCGCAACGGCTGTGAAACGCCGTCGCGCATCTTGCACCTCGGGCACTCTGTTTCCCCCGAAAGCGCGCCGGCACTGAAACGAATTCCGCATCGCTCGCAGTAGAACATCGCTCCTCCTCATCACCTCGAGTTCTCTGCAGGCTCTGCGATCCTCCTTCCCTGGCTTTGTGATGTCAAGCACAAAGTAGGTAGGGGTTCGGTGTGGCCGGAAGCGCCGCTGTCGGACGTGCTCAGTCGAGCTCGGCGACTAGGTCGGCGACCGAGTCGACGATCCGCGAGGGGCGGTAGGGGAAGCGCTCTGCCTCGGCGGCGGCGGTCACCCCGGTGAGGACGAGGATCGTTTCGAGGCCGGCCTCGAGGCCGGCGACGATGTCGGTGTCCATTCGGTCGCCGATCATCGCCGTCGTCTCCGAGTGCGCTTCGAGGGTGTTGAGCGCGGTCCGCATCATCAGCGGGTTCGGCTTGCCGACGAAATAGGGCTCGACGCCGGTCGCCCGGGTGATCAGCGCCGCGACCGAGCCGGTGGCGGGCAGCGGGCCGGTGGGGGAGGGGCCGGTCGAGTCGGGATTGGTGGCGATGAAGCGGGCGCCGTCGGCGACCAGGCGGATCGCCTGGGTGATCCGCTCGAAGCTGTAGGTGCGCGTCTCGCCGAGGACGACGTAGTCGGGGTCGCGTTCGGTCAGCGTGTAGCCCGCCTGGTAGAGCGCGGTGGTGAGGCCCGACTCGCCGACGACGAAGGCGGTGCCACCGGGGCGCTGGCCTTCGAGGAAGCGGGCGGTCGCCAGCGCCGAGGTCCAGATCGCCTCCT
>Ga0081455_10005028_pt1 | contig 14622 bp, 14 predicted proteins | sample TabmetS3T2R1_FD_70207 | JGI IMG/M metagenome (GOLD analysis project Ga0081455, IMG submission 70207) | Tabebuia heterophylla rhizosphere microbial communities from the University of Puerto Rico - S3T2R1 | ecosystem: Host-associated > Plants > Roots > Rhizosphere ... | reverse complement strand
TGGATCACGCTCGCCTCTTCGGTCGCGGTCGTGGTGGCGACGCCTGCCGTCTTGGCGAAGAATTTGCGGATCGAGATCGCGTTGGTGGTGTCGTCGGAGCCCTGGTCGATCACCTTCAGGACGTCATCGGGCCCGAGGATCGCGGCGGTGACCTGCACGCCGCCGGTGCCCCAGCCATAGGGCATCGGCATTTCGCGGCTGGCGAACGGCACCTGATAGCCGGGGATCGCGATCGCCTTCAGGATCGCGCGGCGGATCATCCGCTTGGTCTGTTCGTCGAGATAGGCGAAATTGTAAGCCGGCGCGTTCATTCCGCGGCCTCCTGCATTTGCGGCGCCTCGTTCGCGTCGGCAAACTCCTGGCGCAATTTGCGCAAGAGGCCCAGTTCGGACTGGAAGTCGACGTAATGCGGTAGCTTGAGATGCTCGACGAAGCCGGTCGCCTGCACATTGTCGGAGTGCGACATCACGAATTCCTCGTCCTGGCCCGGCGCGATCACTTCCTCGCCGAGTTCGCGGGCGCGCAGGCTGCGATCGACCAGCGCCATCGACATGGTCTTGCGCTCGCTCTGCCCGAAGGCCAGCCCATAGCCGCGCGTAAAACACGGCGCTTCGGTCGCCGATCCCTTGAACTGGTTGACCATCTGGCACTCGGTCAGTGCAATGGAGCCGAGCGGAATGGCAAAGCCGGCGTCCTCAGCTATGAACTCGACCTCCACTTCGCCGTAGCGAATCTCGCCGGCAAACGGATGGTTGCGGCCATAGCCGCGCTGCGAGGAATAGCCGAGCGCCAGCAGAAAACCCTCGTCAGCGCGCGCCAGATTTTGCAGGCGCAGATCGCGATCAGCCGGGAAATTCAGTGGTTCGCGCGTCAAGTCTCCGACGGGAGCGTCAGCATCTGCCGCCGGCGAAGGCTCGATCAGCCCGTCACGCCCGAGAATGTCGGTCACGCGCGGCGTCGCCATGGCTGACGCTTCACCGGTGGCGGGCTCATCGGGCGAGAATCCGTCTGCAAGACGCGGGTCCAGCAGACGATGGGTATAGTCGAAGGTGGGCCCGAGAATCTGCCCGCCAGGGATATCCTTGAACGTCGAGGAAATCCGGCGGCGCACCTGCATGGAGCCGGTATCGACCGGCTCCGTCGCACCGAACCGCGGCAGCGTGGCGCGGAACGCGCGCACCAGGAAGATCGCCTCGATCAGGTCGCCCCGCGCCTGCTTGATGGCCAGCGCCGCCAGCTCGCGGTCGAACAGCGATCCTTCGGTCATGACGCGGTCGACGCCGAGCGAAAGCTGCTCGGCGATCTGGGCCAGTGACAACTCGGGAACATCACGGTCGCCGCGCCGCTCATGCGCCAGCAGGCGGTGGGCGTTCTCGATGGCGCGCTCGCCTCCCTTGACGGCAACATACATCGTCAGCCTCCCCTCACCAGCCGCGTCGTGCGCGGTATCGCAACAATGGCATCGTCATGGACCAACACGACGTCGATGCCGCGCGGAAACAGCGCGGCATTGACGGCAAGCCGCTCGAACAGATCCTGCGGCTGGATTGAAGCGCGCAGCGTCACGGTCCCGTCGATACCCGGCCCCCGCAACTCGATCTCGGGGCCATCGGTCAGGCATTCGACCTGCAGGATCAACGTCGTCGAACGGTCCGGATACTCGTTGCTGCCGAACGCGAAGCGATCGAGCGCCGGCAGGCTTTGCGGATCGCCGACCAGCGCGAAACCGGCGATCGACGAATCCGCAACGATCGGCGCGCTGGTGTGGAACTTGAGCCATTTGGCGACATTAGCCGTTGCCGACATCCGGCTGTCGAGCCACACCGGCGTATCGTGGTCGAACAGCGTCAGCGCTATGGCGGCCGCGCCGCGCATCATCGCGTCAGGCGTGCCGGCCACGGATGCGATGCGCTGAATGCTGCCGGGGCGCGCCATGGCGTCCATCACGGTCCGGAAGGTCGATTGCGCCGACAATACCTTGTCGGCAAATCCTGCGGGCAATTCGGCAACGGTCGTCATCTCAGCCCTCACCCCGCACCAGCGTGTAGAAATCGACCCGCGTCGCCGCGGCCTCCGCGGCCTTGCGGCTGCGCTTTTCGATCATCGCCTCGCGCAGCGGCGCAATCACCTCGGCTTCAACCGCGGCGACGAACTCATCCGACTGCACCATCGCATCGCACAGCGCGATCAACTTCGCCTTGTGGCGGTCGCGACCGAGCGTGTAGCCGAAGCCGACTTCTCCGGTCGAAAGCCGCACCGCCGCGCGCGAAACCGTGGCCTCTCCGAGATTAAAGGGCGCGCCGTCTCCGCCGATCCGGCCGCGCACCATGACGAGTCCATTTTCCGCCTCGCGCAGGTCTTCGTGCGCCGGCACCGCGATCGCCTCGAGGTGACCCGCAATGTCGACGGCCTCGCAGTGCGCCAGCACCGCCATCGCAGCCTTGCGTCGCGCCTGCCCACCGCCTTCGTCTACCAGACTTTCATCGCCTGCCATCACATCGACCTTGCCTGAATCAAGTTGTCTATGATACTAGACAACTTGATAATGAAGCGCCATGACAGTTTCGTGACTATGAGGTGATTTTTCTCCGATGCCCGGTTTCGTTCCATGAGCATCCAGGATACGCCCTCCGGCGTCGCGCTGTGGCGGCAGGTCGCCGACGGCATCGAGCGCGGCATCGCCGACGGCCGCTTTGCCGCGGGCGAAAAGCTGCCGGGCGAGATCGAGATCGCCGAAACCTATCGCGTCAACCGCCACACTGTGCGCCGGGCGCTGGCCACGCTGGCCGAACGCGGCCTTGTGCGCGCCGAGCGCGGCAGCGGCACCTATGTCGAGACGGGACGCATCGCCTATCCCCTGCGTTCCCGGACGCGGTTTTCCGAAATCGTCGGCGCCGGCGGTCGCGAACCGCGCGGCCAGTTCATCGACGCGTCGGAGCAAGAAGCCACCCGCGAGCTGGCGCGAGAACTCGGGCTAAAGACCGGTGCGCCCCTGGTCCGGATCGAATCGGTGCGGCTCGCCGACCGCGTACCGATCTGCGTCAGCACCACCTGGCTTTCGGCCGAGCGCTTCCCCGACGCCGGGAAAGTGTTCGCCAATGTCCGCTCGATGACCAAGCTGGTTGCGCATTACGGCATCCGGGATTTTCGCCGCGCGTCCACCCGGATCACCGCGGGTATCGTCGACGCAACCGACGCCGCGCGGCTGGATCTCGCGCTCGGCCGCCCCGTGCTCGTGGTTGACAGCACCGACGTCGACACCATGGGCCAGCCACTGACGACCAAGCGCGCGCGCTTCGCCGCCGAGCGCGTCGAGTTTCTGGTGGAGAACGGTTAAGTGCCGTAGGGTGGGCAAAGCGAAGCGTGCCCACCCTTCCTGGCTCCGTGTAGACCCATGGTGGGCACGGCGCAAAACGCGCCTTTGCCCACCCTACAAGATCATCACGCGATCGCGCGCTGTCCGATGATGGCAAACCGCAGCTTGCCCGAGATCCAGTCGATCGCGGCGACCGCGACCAAAATCATCAGGATCAGGAACGACACCTTCTGCCACTCCAGCACGCGGATCTGTTCGGCGAGCTGCAGGCCGATGCCACCGGCGCCGACGATGCCGATGATGGTGGCCGAGCGCGTGTTCGATTCGATGAAATAGAGCACCTGCCCGGCAATGACCGGCAGCACCTGCGGCATCAGGCCAAAGCGTATTTCGTGCAGCGCCGTGCCGCCGGAAGCCCTGATGCCCTCGACCTGCTTCTTGTCGGCGGCCTCGATCGCCTCGGAAAACAGTTTCCCGAACGCGCCGAAGTCGGACAGCGCAATCGCGAGGACGCCGGCGAATGGCCCGAGGCCGACGACGTTGATCCACACCAGCGCCCAGATCAGCGTGTCGACGCCGCGAATCGAATCGAACGCGCGGCGCACCGGAAAGCGCAGCAGCTGCGAAGGAATGATGTTGCGAGCCGCCAGCAGGCTGACCGGCAGCGCCAGGACGGCAGCCGTGGTGGTGCCGAGCACGGCAATGGACAGCGTTTCGCCGAGCGCGGAGAGATAGGCCGGCAATGACGAGCCCGGATCGGGCGGGATCATCATCAAAGTGATCCAGCCGAGCTGGCTCAGGCCCGACCACAGCTTTGCCGGCGAAAAATCGAGATTGACGAGGCCGAACACGAATACGGCAAACGCACCGGCAATCATCGCCGGCATCGCCAGACGCGTCGCGGCCGGTCGATCGAACACATCGGGATACTTCGCCCGCAACTGCTCCCGATCCGGCTTCGGCAACTGGCTCATGCGCTGATATCCTTGCCGAACAACCGGCCGCGCAGCCAGCCTGTGGCGATATCGATGATGAAGACCGTGACGATGATCGTCACCAGAATGGCGCTGACATCGGAGTAATAGAACTTCCGGATCGCGACCACGAGTTCCTGCCCGATGCCGCCGGCGCCCACAAAACCCATCACCGATGCTTCGCGGACATTGATCTCGAAGCGCAGCAGGGCATAGCTCGCGTAACCCGCCGTGACCTGCGGCAGGACGGCGAAGCGCATGCAGGACATCCAGCCCGCGCCGGTCGAGCGCACGCCCTCGACAGGCTTCATGTCGGCGTTCTCGACGATCTCCGAGAACAGTTTGCCGAGCGCCCCCGTCGAATGGATCGCAATCGCCAGCACGCCCGCCATCGGGCCGAGGCCAAACGCGATGACGAAGATCAGCGCGAACACGATGCCCGGAACGGTGCGGGCGAATTCCAGCAGACGCCGCGTCGCAAAGCGCAGCCACGGCGCCGGCGAGGTATTTTGGGCGGCGAAGAAATTCAATGCAAAGGCCAGCACCGCCCCGATCATGGTGCCGACATAGCTGATCAGGATGGTCTCGCCGAGCATCCAGAGCCATTTGCGCCAGCCCCAGAACCATTCGGCGGGATTGCTCCACACCCTCGTCCCATCCTCCAGCGTAAGAATGCGGTCGAAATAGCTGACGAAGTTGCCGAAGAAGGTGAACAGCGTGCGCAGGTTAACTTCCGCGCCGATGGCAGCGACGATCAGCACTGCGAAAAATGCAACGGCCGCCAGCGTCATCCGCAGCCGCTTGCGCGCTACCGCCTGACGATAGGCGTCGTTGTGCGCCGCCAGTTGCGGAGCCGGAAGAATGGAGACGGCCGTTGTCATCTGGGATGCCGATGGAAAGTTGAACCGAAAAAGGCCGGGTCACACAGACCCGGCCCAGTTCGGATTCGCCAAGCGGTCAGGACGCCTTCTTCTTGCGAAGATTATCCACGAACTTGATCAACTCGATCGTGCCGTCCCAGTCCTTGGTCGTGGCAGGGTTAAAACCCTTCTTCTGGCCGTCGGACAGGCGATCGAACGCAGCCTTGTCCTTGGTCGGCGCTTCGGTGAACGCCTTGGCAATCGCCGCCTTCAGATCGGCCGGAAGGTCCGAATTGTAGGCGTAGGGTCCGTTGATGATCGGGGCCGACTTGTGGATGATCCGGAAGTCGTCCTTCTTCATCGGCGAGCCGTCGGCGTTCTTCAGCATGCCCTTGTGCAGCATCTGAGCGAGCGTAGAGTCGTCGTCATTGGTCCACTGGTTGGCCGCGACCTCCACCGTACCCTGCGACAGCGCCAGCATGGCGTTCTCGTGGCTGCCGGTGAAAACGACCTTGCCGAAATATCCATCGGCATCGGAAATGCCGAGCTTGTCGAGTTCGAAGCGCGGCACGTTGTTGCCCGAGGTTGAATTCGGATCGACCAGGCCGAGGTTCTTGCCCTTCAGTTGGTCGATGCTCTTGTAGGCGCTGGACGCCTTGACGAAGAACACCGAGTAATAGCCGGTCGAGCCGTCGGCATTGATGTCGTTGGCGAAGGCGTCGGTCTTGACGCCGGTCAGCCGCGCCCGGGCAAACGATGCCGAGCCGTAGCTCGCGATATGGATGTTGCCGGCGCGCTGGCCTTCGATCACGGCCGCGTAATCATTGGCAATCCGCAGCGTGACCTTGGTGCCGAGCTCCTTGGAGAGATAGGCGACGAACGGCGTCCAGCGCTCGGTGACGCCGGAAGCGTTTTCGGCCGGCACCACGGCAAACGTCAGTTCCGGATATTTGCTCTTCCAGTCCTGCGCCGAGGCCGAAGCCGTGAATGCCAGCGCGGCCGCGCCGGCCAGAACGATACGACGAGTGATCATGATGTGCCCTCTTGTTGTGGTTATGCCTTCGCCGATTGCAGGTTTTGCAGCGGCTACCCTGTACAGAAACAGCACTCAGGCCGCGGCGGCGGCCGGAACGGTCGCGCCGTCGGGCGTCTGCGCGGGCGCGGTGCCCATGACGTCGTTGGCTTCGAGATCGTAGAGTTCGCGCGCGATCCGATCGGTCAGCATCTCCGGCGCGCCGTCGAACACCACGCGCCCGGCCGCCATGCCGATCAGCCGGTCACAGTAATTTCGCGCCAGATCGAGCGAATGCAGGTTGCAGATGACGGTGATGCCGAAATGCTTGTTGATGCGCAGCAGCGCGTCCATCACGATCCGGGTGTTGCGGGGATCGAGCGAAGCGATCGGCTCGTCGGCCAGAATGATGTCGGGCTCCTGCACCAGTGCGCGGGCGATCGCAACGCGCTGCTGCTGGCCGCCGGAAAGCTGGTCCGCACGCTGGGCGGCGATGGTGGCCATGTCGAACTGCTCCAGCGCCGACATCGCCAGCGCCCTGTCCTCTTCAGGCCAAAGCTGCGTCAGTGAGCGCCAGGACGGAATTTCGGCCAGCCGCCCCATCAAGACGTTGGTGAGGACATCGAGCCGGCCGACCAGATTGAACTGCTGAAAGATCATCGCCGAGCGCGCACGCCACTGCCGCAACTCCTTGCCGCGCAGCGCGGTGACGTCGACGCCTTCGAACAGGATGCGGCCCTCGGAAGGTTCGGCGAGGCGGTTGATCATCCGCAGCAGCGTGGATTTGCCGGCGCCGGATCTGCCGATCACGCCGACGAAGCTGCCGGGTTGAATCGAGAATGACGCATTGTCCACCGCGGCCTTGGTGCCGAACCGGCACGTCAAACCTTCCACAACCAGCATGCAATGCTCCAGAGTTCCTGTCGTGGAGCATCGCTAGCGGCTCGATCTTACAGTTGTGTGACACGACTGCTGCGGTGCGGCGTTCGTCCACAGTCACCCCTCGCGTCACGCATCCGTCATGATACCGTCATCAAGCGCATCGAAGAGGAGCGGACCGCTCCTGCCCCGATTGCTGATGGATTCTACCGATGGCCGGCAAGATGCTTTCCACCGAACCGATGATCGACCCCACTGCGTCGGTGCGCGACTGCCAGCTTGGCGCCTATACCGAGGTCGGCGCCCGGACCATCCTGCTCGAAGTCACGATGGCTGACTATTCCTATGTCGTGAACGACTCCCAGATCACCTACACCACGATCGGGAAATTCTGTTCGATCGCGGCCATGACGCGGATCAATCCGGGCAACCATCCGATGCACCGGGCCTCACAGGCGCATTTCACCTATCGCGCCAGCAGCTACTTTCCGGGCGAGAGCGACGATGCCGAGTTCTTTGCATGGCGGCGCGAACATCACGTCCATATCGGCCATGATGTCTGGATCGGCCATGGCGCGGTGATTCTGCCCGGCCGCTCGATCGGCGCCGGCGCGGTGGTCGCGGCCGGCGCCATCGTCACCAAGGACGTTTCTGCCTACAGCATCGTTGCAGGCAACCCGGCGCGACCGATCAGACGCCGGTTTCCGGAGTCCATTGCCGAGCGGCTCACGGCGCTCGCGTGGTGGGACTGGGACCACGAAACGCTTCGCCGCGCCCTGCCCGATTTCCGCAAGCTTGACGTCGAAGGCTTTCTCGAAAAATACCAATCCGCCGGAGCGTCCGGCTATCAGCAATTCAACCAGAGTGCCGCATCGTGACCGAACTGTTCATCGAAGGTGGCCGGGCCCTGCTCGGCAACGAAATCGTCGAAACCTCGCTGCGGATCACCGGCCGCGAGATCGCCGACGTGGATAACAGCCACGGCGCAACGGGCATCGATGCCAGCCGGCTGCTGGTGCTGCCGGGCATCGTCGATCTGCATGGCGATGCCTTCGAACGGCAGATGATGCCGCGTCCCGGAGTCGATTTTCCGATTGATGTCGCACTGATCGACAGTGACCGGCAGGCAGTCAGCAACGGCATCACGACGGTCTATCACGCCACGACCTGGTCGTGGGAGCCCGGCCTGCGCGGCGCAGACAATGCGCGGAAGCTGCTGGAGACGATCGAGCAGATGCGGCCGCAGCTCGCCGCCGATACCCGCTTCCACCTGCGCCACGAGACCTACAATCTCGACGCGGAAAGCGAAATCATCGACTGGCTGGGGCAAGGCCGCGTCGACCTGTTCGCGTTCAACGATCATATGGACTCGACCGTCGCCAGCCTCGCCAAGCCACAGAAACGCAGCCGAATGGTCGAGCGCACCGGTCTCACCAATGAGGCGTTCGATCGCCTGGTGGAGAGCGTGGTCTGCCGCGGCCACGACGTACCGGCGTCGATCAGCCGGCTGGCGCAGGCGGCGCGCGCGGCCGATGTGCGGATGCTCTCGCATGACGATGAGAGCCCCGCGATGCGGCAGGCCTTTCGTGCGCGGGGTGTCGCCATTGCCGAATTTCCGGTCAACGAGGAAACCGCCCGCGATGCTGCCGAAGCCGGCGACTTCATCGTGTTCGGCGCGCCCAATGTCGTGCGCGGCGGCAGCCACACCGGCTGGACCAGGGCATCCGACATGATCGCCAAGGGCCTGTGTTCGGTGCTGGCGTCCGACTATTACTATCCCGCGCCGCTGCTGGCGGCTTTCCGGCTTGCGGCTGACGGCGTGGTGCCGCTGGCCGCGGCGTGGCAATTGATCTCGTCGGCGCCGGCGCGCGCCGCCGGCCTCGCCGATCGCGGCACGCTTGCCGCGGGACAGCGCGCCGACATCATTCTCGTCGATGACACGGTGCCGTTGCGGCCGCGGGTCGTCGCCGTCATTGCCGCGGGACGTCTGGTGCATCTGACGGAGGCGAACCGCCTCGTCCGCTCGTCCACAGCAACACGCAAGGCAGTTGCAGCCGCGTAAGGCGGCTCTATTCTGGCGCAATGGCAAACTTTCCCCGTTACGCAATCTATTACACCTCGGCACCCGACAGCGCGCTCGACCGGTTCGGCGCCTCCCTGCTCGGCTACGACACCCACAGCGGCGAAGACCTTCCCTTTCCGGATGGTCTCCCACCGGACTGGCGCGACCTGACGCAGGATCCGCGCAAATACGGCTTTCACGCCACGCTGAAGGCGCCGATCACGTTGGCCGACGGCAAGGGCGAGACGCGGCTTGCCGCGGCATGCGAATTGTTTGCCGATCTTGCCCGGCCGGTGCCGGTGATCCGGCCGGTCGTCGATTCCATCAGCGGTTTCATCGCGGTCATTCCCGCCGAGCCGTCGGCAGATCTCGACCTGCTTGCCGCCGAGGCGACCAAGGCGTTCGATCCGTTCCGCGCTCCCCTCAATGGGGAAGATCGCGCGCGGCGAAATCCGGCAGCGTTGACGCCACGGCAACGCGATTATCTCGACCGCTGGGGCTACCCTTACGTCTTCGAAGAATTTCGCTTTCACATGACGCTGACGGGGCGGTTGCCCGCGGAACGGCGCGAGCCGGTCGTGGCAATGCTGCGCGAGAGGTTTGCGGCAACCGGCATGGAGACGCTCGCAATCGACGCCATCGCGCTATGCCGTCAGGACGATGCGAATTCCAGGTTTCGCGTCATTGGCCGCTGGCAATTGCAGGAATGACATGCCAGCGGGCCAGACACAAAATCGCGAAAACAACCCCATGCAAAGTAGAAATTGGGGCACGATTGGTCCATCGTCACGGCCCACCTGATCTCATCCCACCCTAACGCCGCTGGTTGTAGACGTCGAGGCAGACGGCACCGAGCAGCACCAGTCCCTTGATCACCTGCTGGTAGTCGATGCCGATGCCGAGGATGGACATACCGTTGTTCATGACGCCCATGATCATGGCCCCGATCACGGCGCCGCCGACCTTGCCGACGCCGCCATAGGCCGATGCGCCGCCGATGAAGCAGGCCGCGATGACGTCGAGCTCGAAGCCGGCGCCGGCCTTCGGCGTCGCGGTATTGAGCCGCGCGGCGAACACGAGGCCGGCGAGTGCCGCCAGCACCCCCATGTTGACGAAGGTCAGGAACGTCAGCCGCTCGGTCTTGATGCCGGAGAGGCTGGCCGCCCTGGCGTTGCCGCCGATGGCGTAGATGTGACGGCCAATCACGGTGCGGGTGGTGACGAAGCCATAGAGCGCGATCAGCGCCGTCATGATGACCAGCACGTTGGGCAGGCCGCGATGCGAGGCGATCAGGCCGGCGAAGAACACGATCACCGCGAACAGCACCGCACTCTTGGCGACGAAGAACCCGAAGGGCTCGACCTCGATGCCGTGCGAGGCCTGCCGCGCCCGGCTCTTGGCGCTGGTATAGACCAGCGCCACCGCCAGTACGGCGCCGATCAGGAGTGATGTCGGATAGAGCGTGCCAGCACCGGGAAACAGTTCGGGAATGAAGCCCGAGGACAGCTTCTGGAAGGTCGGCGGAAACGGCCCGACCGATTGACCCGCCAGGATCGCGAGCGCAAGGCCCTTGAATACCAGCATGCCGGCCAGCGTTACGATGAAGGACGGGATCTTGAAATAGGCAACCCAATAGCCCTGCGCGGCGCCGATCATCGCGCCCACCAGCAGGCAGGCGATGAAGGCCAGCGGATAGGCAATGTGGTAGCGCACCATCAGCACGGCAGCGACGGCGCCGACGAAACCCGCCACCGAGCCGACCGAGAGGTCAATGTGGCCGGTGACGATGATCAGGAGCATGCCGAGCGCCATGATCACGATGTAGCTGTTCTGCAGCACCAGATTGGTCAGATTGAGCGGCTGCAGCAGCGTGCCGTCGGTCATGACCTGGAAGAACAGCATGATCGCAAACAGCGACAGCAGCATGCCGTAGTTGCGCAGATTGTTCTTGATGAAGCCGGCGTGCCCGGGCAGCGCAACCGCCTTGTCGGTCATGGCTGCAATTCTCCCTGAAGTACCTTCTTGTCCATTTCCTTGTTACGCATGATGGCGCGCATGATCCTTTCCTGGGTGGCCTCGGCGGCGGCGAATTCGCCGACGAAGGCGCCGTCATTCATCACCAGGATGCGGTCGCAGACGCCGAGCAGTTCCGGCATTTCCGACGAGATCATCACCACCCCCTTGCCCGCCTCGGCAAGCTCATTGATGATACAGTAGATTTCGTATTTTGCCCCGACATCGATGCCGCGCGTCGGCTCGTCGAGGAATAATACTTTCGGATCGGTCATCAGCCATTTCGACAGCACCACCTTCTGCTGGTTGCCGCCGGAAAGCTGGCCGGTCTGCTGATAGACGTCGGAACACCTGATCCGCATCCGGCTGCGGTAGTCGTTGGCAACGCGCAATTCGGACATGTCGTCGATCACGCCCTGGCGCGCCACACGGCCAAGGCTCGCCAGCGTGATGTTCTTGCGGACATCCGCGTCCAGGATCAGGCCGAGCTCCTTGCGATCTTCGGTGACGTAAGCAAGGCCGGCATCGATCGCCGCCGCCACGCTGGATAGATGCACTTCCCTTCCGTCGAGCCAGACACGGCCGCTGATCCGCTCGCCCCAGGCGCGGCCGAACAGGCTCATGGCGAATTCGGTGCGGCCGGCGCCCATCAGCCCGGCGATCCCGACCACCTCGCCGCGCCGGACCTCGAAATCCACGCTCTTGATCACCCGGCGATCCCGGTGCAGCGGATGACACACGGTCCAGTCCTTCACGGTGAAGACCGGTGCACCGATCGTGGCGGTGCGCTGCGGAAAGCGATGGGCCAGGTCGCGATTGACCATGCTGCGGATGATCCGGTCCTCTTCCACCGTCTCAGCCCGGCAATCGATGCTGTCGACCGTGCGGCCGTCGCGCAGCACCGTGATCCGGTCGGCGACGCGCGCGACCTCGGATAATTTGTGCGAGATCAGGATCGAGGCGATGCCGTGGGCGCGGAACGCCAGCAGGCGATCCAGTAGCGCCGCGCTGTCGTTCTCGTTCAGGCTGGCGGTCGGCTCGTCGAGAATGAGCAATCGCACCCGCTTGGACAGGGCCTTGGCGATTTCGACCAATTGCTGCTTGCCGACACCGAGGTCCGTCACCAGCGTATCCGGCATCTCGGTGAGGCCGACCTGGGCGAGCAATTCCTGGGTCCGGCGGTAGACCGTGTCGCGGTCGATCACGCCGAGACTCGACGGCGGATGCGACAGAAAAATGTTCTCCGCGATCGACATCAGCGGAATCAGCGCCAGTTCCTGGTGGATGATGATGATGCCGAGCGCCTCGGAATCATTGATGTCGCGAAAGCGGCGCTCCTCGCCGTCGAATATGATGCTGCCCTCATAGTCGCCGTGGGGATAGACGCCGCTGAGCACCTTCATCAGGGTCGACTTGCCGGCACCGTTCTCGCCGACCAGCGCGTGGATCTGCCCCGGCTCCACCGTAAAGTTGACGTCGCGCAGCGCCTGCACGCCGGCAAAGCTCTTGCTTACGCCGCGCATTTCGAGAATTGCGGTCATCGCGTCATCACGTCCTTTATCTATCTACCCGCAACAAGCTGTTGCAGGCGGTGGCGGCGCCGGCCATCGCCGGCGCCGCCGTTCCGCTTAGTCGATCTGCGACTTCTTGTAATAGCCGCTCTCGACCAGAACCTTCTCCCAGTTGCTCTTGTCGACGACGACAGGCTTCAGGAGATAGGAAGGTACCACCTTGACGCCGTTGTTGTAGGTCTTGGTGTCGTTGACGGTCACTTCCTTGCCGCTGAGCGCGGCGTCGACCATGTCGGCGGTCACCTTGGCGAGATCGCGGGTATCCTTGAAGATGGTCGAGTATTGCTCGCCGCGCAGCATCGACTTGATCGACGGCACCTCGGCATCCTGGCCGCTGACGACAGGCATCGCCATGTTGCCGCTGCCATAGCCGACGCCCTTCAGCGACGACAGAATGCCGATCGAGAGGCCGTCATAGGGCGAGAGCACCGCATCGACCCGCTTGCGGCCGTAGAACGCGCTCAGGAGGTTGTCCATGCGAGCCTGGGCGGTGGCGCCGTCCCAGCGAAGGGTCGAGACCTTGTCCATGCCCTTCTGGCCGCTGCCGATCACCAGCTTGCCGCTGTCGATATAGGGCTGCAGCACCGACATCGAGCCGTTGTAGAAGAAGTAGGCGTTGTTGTCGTCCGGCGAGCCGCCGAACAATTCGATATTGAAAGGCCCCTTGCCTTCCTTCAGCCCCAGCCCCTGCTCGATCGACTGCGCCTGCAGCACGCCGACCTGGAAATTGTCGAAGGTCGCGTAATAGTCGACGTTTGGCGTGTTGCGGATCAGGCGGTCATAGGCGATCACGGTGATGCCGGCCGCCTTCGCCTGCTTGAGCACGTCGGACAGCGTCGTGCCGTCGATCGCCGCGATCACCAGGACCTTCACGCCCTTGGTCACCATGTTCTCGACCTGCGAGAGCTGGTTCGGAATATCGTCTTCGGCGTATTGGAGGTCGGCGCCGTAGCCCCGCTCCTTCAGCACCTTGACGATGTTGTTGCCGTCGTCGATCCAGCGCGCCGAAGATTTCGTCGGCATCGCGATCCCGATGGTCGGCTTGGTTTGCGCCAGCGCATTCTCCCCCGGCGCGACGGCGGCGAAGGCCGCCACCACCCCCGCGAGCAGTATGGTCTTCAACTTGAGCATGTTTCATCCCCTTCTTCTCTTTAAGTCGGCACATATGGACGACTGATTGCGCCGTGCAAATACTACACAAGAATAGGCGGCGAGAACGAGAGATTGTCGCTGATCGTCATCTCCTTGCCGTCATTCCGCGCTGGACGCGCTTGGTCTCATGAGCGGCCGGCGGGCATAAAACCAGAGGTTGACACGGCCCAGCAATGTCAATTTTCTCACATCTCGTTGAAATGAAGAATGTTTTTCTTCACCAAAGGCCAAACAAAGACGCGTTTGCTGCAATTGCTACCGTTCGTGAGATGGCGGTCGATCAGGAGTCTTTCTTGAGATACCCCGCGACGAGATCGCGATAGAGACTGGCATACTGGCTCGCCCGGTTGCGCCAGGAGACATCCGTCGCCATCCCGTTTCGCTGCATCCGTCGCCACGGCGAGGTCTCGTCCGATGACGCGTCGAACGAGGCGCTTGCGCGACGCAACGCGATGGCGAGATTCTCGGCCGTTACCGGCGCAAACTTGAACCCCGTAGCGCGATCAGCGGCTTCCTCCCAACCATGGGCAACCCTCCGTTAGTTAGACCCTCTCCCCACCAGCGATGAGTGGGCGCTTAGCGGTATCTGAACAGAAACGGAAGGCCCCTGCCAAGTCTGACGAGCGGGCCTGGACGATCCGGCCGTTGAGATTCCTCCACGCCCCGCACCCGGAAGTCAGGGGTGCCTCACCGATTGCGTACGCGCGCGCGAGCCGATCTGATCGCGGCGTGAAACGCGCGACCGCCCTAGAGCCCGATCGCCCGATCGAGCGGCCGCGCGCG
>Ga0081455_10005027_pt1 | contig 14624 bp, 14 predicted proteins | sample TabmetS3T2R1_FD_70207 | JGI IMG/M metagenome (GOLD analysis project Ga0081455, IMG submission 70207) | Tabebuia heterophylla rhizosphere microbial communities from the University of Puerto Rico - S3T2R1 | ecosystem: Host-associated > Plants > Roots > Rhizosphere ... | reverse complement strand
TCCGGCAACCGCCGCCATCCGCAACGAACCCGATCCGCGCTGGCGCAACTTCCTCACCACCTCGTTCGGCTACCTGGCCTACTCGGGGTTCGTGCAGAAGACCCTGGACGAGGCTTACGCCTTCCGTGGCGTCGACATCAGCAAGGTTCAGCCGGTGGTGATCCGGTAGCCGATCTTGGCTGCCCCTTCCAGCGCTGCGCCCAATACAAAAGCTCATCGAGCGCCGGACAGAGCTCCTCGCCGCCCGGCGTGAGGCGATACTCGACCTTGGGCGGCACCACCGGATACACGGTGCGGGCCACGATACCGTCGCGCTCGAGATCGCGCAGCTGCTGGATCAGCATCTTCTGGGTGATGCCGGGGATCGCCCGCGCCGATCGACGCGACACGCGGCGTGATGCCGGGGTAGACGCTCTTTTGCGCTCGCTTGCTCCGAGCCGCCTTTGCCATGCGGGGCACCTTACTTTCTGGATAGTACCATACTTTTGAGTAGGTTCTTGCTGCTTGGCAAGCCTGAGACCATGTTTCGAGCCATGAGCTTCGATCTTGGACTCAGAGACCGCCGGGCCCTCGTCACCGCCGGCACGAAAGGTATCGGCGCCGCCGTCGTGGCGGCGCTCGTCGACGCGGGCGCGACGGTGATGGCGACAGCACGCGCGGCGCCCGAGCGGCTGGCGCTGGACGTTCGATACATCGCCGCGGACGACCGCGGATGGTTGCGCGTGTGCGACGCAAGAGGTCAACCAAGAGCTCGGTGGCGTCGACATCCTGGTCAATGTGCTGGGCGGCTCAAGCTCGCCGGCGGGCGGCTTCGCGGCGCTCGAGGACGATCACTGGCAGCGCGATCTCGACCTGAACCTGATGCCGGCAGTGCGGCTCGATCGTTCACTTCTGCCAGCGATGATTGCGCAGGGTTCCGGGGTCATCGTCCATGTCACGTCGATCCAGCATGAATTGCCTCCGAGCGGCTGGCGCAGCAGGCCGGCACAGACTACGACGGCGGCACGGTGCCGACGGCCTGACGCCGCGCTCCGAAGAACGATCACTGAGCGGCGGACGGTCGAGGAGCACTTTCGTCACCATGAGACGCTGCGTCAGTTCGGCTGGCACAGTGTCTCATCGCCGCGATCGCTTCGGCCTTGTGCGGCCGCTGCAGATCCACCACCGCCTCGCCGTCGAATGATCGATCGGGCGGCCGGTCGGCCAGCAGATCAAACCGCAGGGTCATCGTCCGACCGGTCTGCATCGCCGAGAGCAGCCGATCGGAGAGCTTCGCGAACGGCCCATCCTGATCGTCGGCCAACACGGCGTAGCTCTCGGAGAAAAGCAGCGCCACGGGAAAGGTCTCGCCGTCGATCGAGAGCTCAGCCTTGGGATCGTCCTTGGTTCTCGCTGCCTGCGCATTCACCGGCGCCAGCAAGCCCTCCTCCGTCAAGTAGAGCTGCAGCTGCAGGAGGCGTCCCTGATCGCCCGCTTCACAGACGACGACGACCGTGTCGATGTTCATGTCCGTGCTTGCCGGCTCGATCGTCGCGTAGCTGGGCTCGGCCGTTCCCGGCTCGAGCGTCCACCCGGCGCGGTCACCGCTTGCGGCGTCGGCCGAAGCGCCGGCGAACACCACGCCGGCCAACAGCAACGAGGGCAGCAACGAGGGCAGAAGGCGACTCGTGCTCACGATGAACTCCACTGTGTCGATTGTATCAACGCACCTGGAAGCCAGCAGATGCAGGGCGACAGACATGTCGCATCCCGTCACGATTGGTCCCAGCTTGGTCACTGGAAACGCCTGTCACGGCGCTATGCTTGGACCCTATTCCCGCCCACGAGGCCGGTGGGGTCATGATCGCCGACGCAAGCCAGAAGAAAAAACCGCCTACTCTCAGGAATGGACCGCCAGCGGACGAAAGCTTCAAGCAGTCGATGGCGGAGTTCTCGCGGCGGCTGGGCGAGCGGGCGGCGCAGCAGACCGCGGACGATCCGACAGCGACAGCGGCGGCACGCCGTGCGGCGCTGGAGGCATACGACAAAGCGCGCAGCCGGCGGCTGATGATCGGCCTCGGCGCCGGCACAGCCATAGCCATCGTCGTAGGGATTGCGTCGCTGTTGTCGGGCGGTGAGTCGGTGCCGCCACCGTCGGCGGCCGTTCAGACGGCGGCTGCGGCAATGGTCCCCGCGGGATCCGAGCCGGCACCGGCGGCCCTCGTGCCCAACCCACCGCTTGCGCCCTCCTCGCTGGCCGCTCCCCTGCCCGCTTCTCCCCCTGGTCCTTCGCCCAGTCCTTCGCCAAGCCCTCCTCCAAGCCCCGCCCCCGCTCCTCCTGTCGTTGAACCGACGGCGCCGCCTGTCCCGCCGACGCAGAGCCAGGCCACCCCCGCCGAGTCCCAGGCGCCGCTGCCGCGCGAGGACGTGCGTGAGGTCCAGGCGAGGCTGCGGGCCTTCGGTTTCGATCCGGGACCAGCTGACGGAGTCGCAGGCGCCATGACTGAAGATGCCGCCATGGCCTATCAGCGGCACAGGGGTCAGCGGCAGACCGGAGAGGTCGACCGCGAGCTGCTGGAGCAGCTGCGCCAGGACCCCGCGCCGCAGGTGGCACCGCGTCCGGTGGCGCAGCGCCCCCAAAGGCCCGCGGCCGGCCCGCCTCCGCCGCGACGCTCCGCCGACCCGTTCAAGCCGCTGCAGGACGCCGGTGATCAATTCAGCCGCTGGCTGAACTCGATGCTTCGCTGACGGCTCAGGCCACCAGCGGCGCGGCGATCGCCTGCAACACCAAAGCGGCGTCCTGTGGGCTCAGCTTCACCTCCAAGCCGCGCTGGCCGGCGTTGATGAAGACGAACGGATGCCTGAGTGATTGTCGCTCGATCGCCATCCTGATCTTGCGCATCTGGCCGAAGGGGCTGATGCCGCCCACCTTGTAGCCGGAGAGGCGCTCGGCATCGGCAGGCTTCATCATCTCGGCCGACTTGCCCCTGAAGGCTGCGGCGAGCTTCTTCATCGCGACCTCGCGATCCGACGGCACGATGACACAAACCGGTTTGCCGTCGACCAGCGCCATCAAGGTCTTGAGCACGCGCTCCAGCGGCTCGCCCAGCGCCTCCGCGGCCTGCAGACCGATGCGGTCGGCATTGGCATCGTAATCGTAGCTGTGCACGGAAAAGGCGACGCCGGCCTTCTCCAGCATCTGCGTCGCGCGGGTCATCCTGGCCATGACGGCGCCCCTTTTGGGGCTTTGCTTACACCGTGCTGCCGCGGCCCTTCCAGAACCGGTACAGCGCCGACTCGTCGCCAGCGAAGAGGTTGCGGTCGCAATGGGTGACGCCGGCGACCGTGCGCGAAGGAGCGCCATAGGCGCCATCGGCTTCGGTCTGGTCGGCCGCGTACTGCCAAAGGCGCCAGCCTTTGCTTGACCAGGCGTACGGCATCCGCGGATCCTCGCGATGGTCGGCCAGCCACAGATCGCAACGGGCCAGGATCGAGCTCGGCGTTATGGGCTGGCCCAGGCTCAGGCGGCGGCGGCCGTAGGGGACACCGTCGGCATAGGACGGGTGGGTGTAGACGAGCGGCAGCCGGCCGATGGCTTGCTGGACGGTCAGCACGAAAGCCTCGGCTTGTGCGAGCGTCATGGTGTTGCGCGGATTGCCGTCGTTCGGCTCCAGGTCGAGGGCCACCACGGTGTTCGGCCCGGGCCGGGCGACGGCCAGGAAGGCGGCGGCTTGGTCGGCGCCGGAGTACTGGCGGGTGCCGAAATGATAGGCGCCCCAGAGCAGGCCTGCCGCCTCGGCCTGGGAACGGCGGGAGCTGTAGGACGGGTCCACCCAGTCCCCACCCTCGGTGGCCTTGTGGACGACAGCCAGGATGTTGCTGCGACGAACCGAGGCAAAGTCGCTGACGGTGACGTTGTGGCTGATGTCGATCACGGCGTCCAAGCCGCTGGGCGAGGAGGCGGCCGCGGTCTGGCCGTATCCGCCCGCACCCTGCCGGCTGGCGCAGCCCGCCATCGCCGACCCTGCCAAACCGGTCAGGCCGGCCAGCACAACTCTTCGGGGAATCATGGATTTATCTTTTGTTCTCTCGCGGATGCCATGGCAGAGGGGATCGGCCATGCTGTGCCACATTTTGCCCGTTCTGCGGCATTTCGGCAACTGTTGTGTCGTTATTGAGGCGCTGCAGGCGCACGATTTTGGCACTGCCGGAGGTTGCACCGCGTTCAGAGCCGGCTTCGTAACACGGCTTACATCAAATCACGCGGAATGACGCCATCCCAGTCGCGAGAGCAGACCTCGTCAGCACCGTCCCAGGCCTGCAAGGAGGCCCTGAGGCGGAAGGTGTCGCGCGTGCAGGACAGCCGCATCGATGTCTCGATCCGAACCTTCCAGCGGTCGCGCTCGATCGTATCGGTCCGCCGCATCTCTGCCGTGGCGGTGAGCGGATCGTCGTCGGCAAGGTCGAAGCCGAACTTCCAATCGGTGCCCAGCTCGAGGCCAATGCGATCGAGGCGCACGACGCCGGGACGGACCTGCGTCCTTGGCTCGCCCGCATCCGTCTGCGGCGCCGGCAGCGGAGGCAAGGACTCATCGCCGACCTGAAACGGGCGTGCCGGCAGGTCCAGCGCGCCGCCGAAGATTGTCAGCGTCGCCTTCTCGGGCGCCGGCCAGACCATCGGCCAGTACGTCGTGGAGAGCGCGAGCCTGATCCTGTGGCCGGCCGGAAAGGTCGCGCCGGCGTCGTTGAGCTGGAGATGCACGCGATAGCGCTGCCCCGGCACCAGCGGCGAGGGAGAGGCGTGGCCGTCACGATGCGTGAGGTTGAGGATGCCGAAGCTCACGCGCAGCGATTCGCCCGACGGATGCACGTCGCATAGCCGCGCGATGAGGTTGGCGACCGGCTTGTCCGAGGTGAGGTCGAGCGTGACGACGGGGGCGCCCAGGATCTCAAGCGTCTCCTGAAGCGGCGGCGTCTCGAAGACAAGCGAGAGCTGGTCGTCCTCGCGCTGGTCACCGGCCTGATCATGGCCGCGACCGAACGGGCACCATTCGCCGCCGCGCTTGCCGAGCTTTTGCGGCGAGCATATGGACTGCGGAGCGAGCGACGCGCTTTCCGTCGCCAGGCCATCGTCGGCCAGGAACAAACGGTACGGCTTCCTTCCCGGCGGAGCCCAGGTGGACTCGCCGACCCAGCGTCCCGGCAATTGCTCATGCCAGTCCGCGGGCTTCACGCTCTCCGCCATCCAGGCACGCAGCATCGGTTCGTCCATGACGCCCGTCTTCTCGCCCTTCAGCCAGTGGTCCCACCAGCGCAGCATGTCCTGCAGGAAACCGATCTGCGGGCCGGGCAGCGCGAAATGCGGATAGGCATGCGCCCACGGCCCGATGAGTCCTTTGCGCGGCACGCGGAGATGCTGGAGCAGGCGGGGAATGGCATTGGTGTAGCCGTCGGTCCAGCCGCCGACGGCGTAGACCGGGCATTGGATCGCGGCGTAGTCTTCGCAGATCGAGCCGTGTTGCCAATAGGCGTCGCGCCGCTGATGACGAAGCCAGAGCTCAAGGAACAGCGGCACGTTCTGCAGGCGGTCGAGCCACATCGACCGCCAGCGATCGCCGACCAGCGCAGGATCGGGCGGATGACACATGGCGCCGAAAAAGAACGCCGCCCAACCGAAGCCCGCGTTGAGCTTGGCGCCGCCCATATAGTGCACGTCGTCGCGGTAGCGATCGTCGGTCGAGCAGAGGCTGACGATGGCCTTGAGCGCCGGCGGACGGCGCGCCGCTACCTGCAGCGCATTGAAGCCGCCCCACGAGATCCCCATCATGCCGACCGCGCCATTGCACCAGGGCTGGGCGGCCAGCCAGGCGATCACTTCCAGTGCGTCGTCCTGCTCCTGCGGCGCGTACTCGTCGACCAGCAGCCCGTCCGACTCGCCGCTGCCGCGGATGTCGACACGCACGCAGGCATAACCATGAGCGGCGAGATAAGGATGGGTGAGCGCATCGCGCTCGCGCGTGCCGTCGCGCTTGCGGTAGGGCAGATACTCCAGGATAGCGGGAACGGGACGGCGCTCGGCATCATCCGGCAGCCAGAGCCGAGCAGCGAGCGCAGTACCGTCCTTCAACGGGATCAGCGTGTGCTCGATCTCGGCTACTCGCATGTTGACTCCTCCGTCCGTTGCGGTGCGATGTTCGGCTTATGATTGGACGGAAGCAAACCTTGCGCACACATTCTCTTGCAGCCTTCATGACGGCCGCCCTGTTCTTCGCCGGGCCTGCCGCGGCACAGGTCGTCGTCGATGGCGATTCGCTCGAGGTCGGCAGCACCACCTACCGCCTGCACGGCATTGATGCCCCGGAGACCGGCCAAATCTGTCCCGACGGCTGGCCGGCCGGCTATGAGGCGGAAGAGTATCTCGGCGAGCTGGTCGAGGGAAAACAAGTCACCTGCACGCCGATCACGGGTGGGCGCGATGGAGAGACGGTGGCGATCTGCCGCGCCGATGGCGTCGATCTCGGCGCAGCGATGGTCACGGGCGGCTTCGCCTTCGCTTTTGTCCCCTATTCGGCGCGCTACATTTCGCAGGAAGCCGCTGCGGTCGGAGCGCATCGCGGCGTGCATGCACACAAATGTCTCGCGCCGTGGAAATGGCGGGCGCGCCTGAAAGCGGGGCGCTAGTTATCCACTCCCGTTTCGATGCATGTCCTACGCGATCACATTGCTGACACGTTTTCGACCAAGTCTCCGTCACCACAAAAAATTCGCCCTGCGTCCTCTTCCCCCTCAGGAACGCAAGTATGTTGATGTTGAAAACGATCGGGACGACCCTGAGCGGGTTCGCCGTCGCAGCCGCTTTCGGCTGGGTCCTCTTCCATCCTCCTCCTGGAGGATCGTCATCCGATCGTTCGCCGGCCCCACCTGCTCGGCAAGCGACCGCTTGGGATGCGTTTCCCGAGTCAGGGACGCCGATGCCCGAGGCATCCGTCGAGCAAGCGCACGATGAGGACGCGGCATCTTCGCCCTCTGTCTACGAAACGTCGGTGCGTCTGGAGAAGGGCGACACATTGGGCAGCGTGCTGCAGGACGTCGGCTTCGAACCGCAGGACATCGGTGAGGCAATCGAAGCGCTGGCCTCGCATGTGAACCTGAAGCGCCTCCCCGTCGGCCAGGCCATCGAGCTGAAGATCCGTGGGCCTGAAGATGCGGACGCCAAGCCGATCCTGTTGGCGCTCACGATCCGCCCCGAGGCGCGGCGCGAGATCAGCCTCGAGCGCGACGATGACGGAGACTTCAGCGCTGCCGAGAAAGTGTTCGAGATCGTCTCCAAGCTGCGCCGCGCCGCGGGCACTGTGGACGGCTCCGTAATCGCCAGCGCCGAGGCGGCGGGCGTGCCGCAGGCGGCGCTGGCCGAGATGCTGAAGGCTTTCTCGTGGGACGTGAATTTCCAGCACGATATCAAGGAGGGAGATCGTTTCGGCGTGCTCGTCGAGCAATCGTGGACGGAGGACGGCAAGCCGGTCGATTCGGGTCGGGTGCTGTGGGCGGAGCTGACGACCGACGGCGGCGAGCAGACCTACAGCATCTATCGTTTCCAGCCGAAGGACGGCGACGATTTCTTCTACAATCGCGACGGCGAAAGCGTGATCAAGGCGCTGCTGCGCACGCCGTTGAATCTCAGCCGCATTTCGTCGCGCTTCGGCCTGCGCCGCCATCCGCTGCTCGGCTTCACGCGCCTGCATGCGGGCGTCGACTTTGCGGCACCGATGGGAACGCCGATCCTCGCCGCCGGCGACGGCCGCGTGGTCGAGGCCGGTCCCTACGGCGGCTATGGCCGCTGGATCAAGATCCGCCACGGCAACGGCATCGACACCGGCTATGCGCACTTGTCGCGCATCGCCGCCGGCGTCCGGCGCAGTGCGCGCGTGCATCAAGGCCAGGTAATCGGCTTCGTCGGCACCAGCGGGCTCTCGACCGGCCCACATCTGCATTTCGAGCTGCACCGCAACGGCCAGCCCGTCAACCCGCTCAGCGTGGCGCAAACCGCCCAGCGTGCCCGGCTGAGCGGCACCGATCTGGCCCGCTTCGAGGACCGCGTCGCCGAAATCGACCGCGCGCGGGAGGGCGCGGAAGAGATGGAGTGAATGGCCAGGGTATCTTCGCATTGGCCGGGGATTTGCTTGTTGAGTTAAGGTAGCGGCCAACAGCAGAGCGGAGCGTCAGCGAAGATCCGTGACGGCAAGCGTGGACAGAGAGGGGCAAGGCGCCGACAGGGAAGCCGCGTTGCATCCCAGGCGTCCGCCGCCGGTCGTCGGCTGGGAACGCCTCCTGCTTCCCTTCGACCGCAAGGGCCCCGCCCACGTCCAGCTCATGCGCGCTCTGATCGAGGCGCTCGAGCGCGGTGATCTGCCCGCCGGCGTTCGTCTGCCCTCAGGGCGTGATCTGGCGCGCATGCTCGGCATCGGCCGCAACACGGCGCTGGCCGCCTTGTCGGCTCTCGTGGACCAGGGATACCTGGTGTCGAAGGAGCGGTCTGGCGTCTTTGTCGCCGATCGGCCGCCCGCGCCGGCGAAGAGGCCGCAGCTGCAGGACAAGAGCAGCGCGCCCGATTGGCGCCGCCGGTTCACCTTCGACGACGTCGAGGAGCGCGAGGACGGCGACCGCCAAGCCGGATGTGCCCATTCGTTCCTCTATGGACAGTTCGACGCCAGCCTCTTCCCCGTCGCAGCCTGGCGGGAGTGCGAGCGGGCAGCGTTGAGCAAGCTCGAGATCGCCCGCTGGGGACGCGACATGATCGACGAGGATGACGTCGACCTCGTCGAGGAACTGCGCAAGCACGTCCTGCCTTACTACGGCATCTGGGCAAGACAGGACGAAATCCTCATCACCCTGGGCGGACAGCAAGGGCGCTACCTCGTCGCTCAGCTGCTGAGCGGTCGCGGCACGATCGCCGGCATGGAAAATCCCGGCATGCCCGATATGGCGAAGGTGCTACGCATGACCGGCGCCGAGATCCGCCACCTTGCCGTCGACGAGCAGGGCCTCGTGACGTCGCAGGCGCTCTACACTTGCGACACGGTCTATGTCACGACTGATCATCAGAACCCCACGACGGCAACCATGCCGATCGCGCGCCGCTATGAGCTGCTGGCGCAGGCGGCCGCCCACGATTTCGTCCTCGTCGAGGATACATTCGAGACCGAGTTCGTCTCGCAGATGGCGACGCTGCCGTCGCTCAAAGGGATGGAGGGCGGCAATCGCGTCGTGCATGTCGGCAGCCTGTCCAAGCTGATGGCGCCGGGCCTGCGGCTTGGCTATGTCGTGGCGCCACCTCTGGTGATCAGTCGCCTGCGAGCCTTGCGGCGGCTGATCCACCGCCATCCGCCCGGCAACAATCAACGCGCTCTCGCGATTTTCATCCGGCACGGCCACTACCGAACATACCAGCGGCGCGCCGCGCTGGAATTGGACCGACGGTCCAAGGCGCTCGGTTCTGCGCTCAATCGATGGCTGCCGGACTTTCGCTGGCGCCACCGCGGCGGCACATCCACCTTCTGGATCGAGCTGCCCAACGGCCTCAACAATCGCGAGCTTGCTGCAAACGCGGCCCGGCATGGCGTGCTCATCACCTCGGGCGACCGCTACTTTCACGATGGATCGCAGCCAACGAAATTCATACGTCTCTCGGTGTCGACCATTGACGAAGCCCAGATCGATGCTGCCGTTCGGCTCCTCGCGACTGCGCGCGGCGAAGCCCAATCGGCCGGCTAACGGCCCGCCTGCCGCTCTGGCTCCGGCGTTTCACCGCAACTGGCCCTTCACCGCGGCAATGCCGTGCCTTTAGTGTCATCTTGGCTTGAGCAGGCCGTTCGAGGGGAGAGCACAAATGCAGCGTCTCATGGATCGCCGCGGTTTCCTGGCCTCGGGGACCGGACTTGCGCTGTCGGGAGGTACCTTCGCCCATATCGGCGGCGTCAATGCTCAAAGCAAGACTGAGCTTCGCATCCAGTACGACTGGCTGATGGGCAATGGCCAGATCGGCGACATCGTCGCGCTGAAGAAGGGATATTTCGACGAGCAGGGCCTCGCGGTGACGTTCTCGCCCGGCGGGCCGAATGCGCAGACCGCGCCGCCGGTGCTGTCCGGCCAGGCCCAACTGGGTGAATTCTCGACGACGTCGCAGGCGCTGGTCGCCTATGGCGCCGGGCGCCCCGTGAAGCTCTTCGCCTGCGGCTATCAATATTCGCCCTATGCCTACATCTCGCTGCCGCGTTCGCCGATCCGCACGCCGCAGGACATGATCGGCAAGACCATCGCCGTCAATCCCAACGGCCGGTTCACCCTCGACCTCATCCTGGCGCTGAACAAGATCGACCCTTCCAAGGTGCGCGTCGTCACGCAGGGCGTCGACATGACGCCGTTGGTGGCCGGCCAGGTCGACGCCGTGACCGGCTTCCTGACCAACACCAAGGCGTTGTCCGTGCTGGGGCCCGACCGCATCGTGCTCACCGCAGAAAAGGCGGGCTTCACCTCCTATGCCAATGCCTATTTCGTCTCGGGCGAAACCTACGACAGTCAGAAACCCACTCTAACCAAATTCGTGCGCGCCGTCGCCAAGGGCTGGGGCTGGGCGTTCGAGAACCGGCGCGCCGCTGTCGAGATCATGTGCCAGGCCTATCCCAATCTCGACAAGGACATCGAATTCGAGACGGTCGACATCGTGATGGGCCTGTCCTTCAACGAGGCGACGAAAGCCAAGGGCTGGGGCTGGTTCGACGACTCGCGGATCGAACGCCAGATCCAGATCTTCGAAAGCGCCGCTGGCACTTTCAAGACACGGGTTCCGGATCTTGCCGGCTTTGCCACGCACGAGATCCTCGATCAGACCGTCGGCGATCGCCCGCGCCTGGGGTGAAACGTGCAGCAGCAAGCTGTCATCGATATCGCCGACCTCGGCGTCAGCTTCGAACGCGACGGCCATCGCATCGTGGCCTTCAGCGGCGTCTCGTTGAAGGCGGACGCCGGGCGCTTCGTCGTCCTGATCGGTCCGTCCGGATGCGGCAAGTCGACCTTGCTGCGGGCCATAGCCGACCTGCTGGGCTGCACCGAAGGCAAGGTGCGCGTGTTCGGCGACGAGCCTGCCCAGGCCCGCAAGGCGCGGCGTATCTCCTTCGTCTTCCAGGATCCGACGCTTCTTCCCTGGCGCACCGTCACCGAGAATGTCCGGCTGCCCATCGAGGTCGGCAACTGGCGACAATTGGGGCGAGCCAATCGCAGGGCCGAGGAGCTGATCGGGCTCGTTGGCCTCTCCGGACGGGAGGCTGCCCTGCCCCACGAGCTGTCGGGCGGCCAGCGGCAACGCGTGTCGATCGCCCGCGCCCTGATCACCCAGCCGGACGTCCTGCTGATGGACGAACCGTTCGGCGCCCTCGACGAGATCACACGCGATCGCCTCAACGACGAGCTGCTGCGCATCTGGCGCGAGACACGCACCACCATCGTCTTCGTGACGCACAGCCTGTCCGAAGCGGCATTCCTCGGCCAATCGATCGTGGTGATGGGAACCAACCCCGGACGCATCGTCGAGCAGATCGATCTCGACAGGCGCAAGCCCGACAACCGAATCGAGCGCACGGCGGCCGATTTCTTCGCCATCACCTCCGAGCTGCGCGCCGTCCTCGAACGCGACCATGGCAGCGTATTGCGCCGATGAAAGTCTCGCTGCACTGGCTCTGGCCGTTGGGTGGTGTCGCCTCGCTCCTGTTCCTGTGGTGGGCGGTCATCGTCTCTTTCGAGGTTCGCCCCTTCATCGCGCCCAATCCGATCTCCGTGGTGAAGGCACTGTGGCTCAACCGAACGCTTCTGCTGAGCAACCTGGTGCCCACCGCCATCGAAGCGCTGAGCGGCTTCTTCCTCGGAAACACGATCGCGGTGGTTCTTGCCACCGTCTTCATCCACAGCGCGACCCTGCGACGGATGTATTTCCCGGTGGCGGTGATCTTCAATACCATTCCGATCATCGCCCTATCGCCGGTCCTGATCCTGGTTTTCGGCATTTCGATCGTTTCCAAGATCATCATCGCCGCGATCATCTGCCTCTTTCCGACGCTGGTTAACATGATCCGCGGCTTCGAATCAGTCTCCGTGTCCGAGCTCGAGCTGATGCGCGTGCTGTCAGCGAGCCGGCGCGAGGTCTTCCTGAAGCTGCGACTGCCGCGCTCCATGCCGTTCCTGTTCGCAGCCCTGCGAATCGCCTGCACGACGAGCGTCATCGGGGCCATCGTCAGCGAATGGATCGGCACCGACATAGGTATCGGCGTTCTCATCATCCAGGCAACCTTCGACTACCGGACCGAGCTCCTCTACGCCGCCATCATCACCTCGTCGGCGCTGGCGCTCGCGATGTTCGGAACGGTTGCCCTCCTCGAACACCTGTTGATCAGATGGCGCACGAGCTGACCCATGAGCAATGACCAGAACCCAACCATCAGTGACATGGCGACCGCCCTCACCGGCGATCAGAGGCGACTCAAGATGCTGGCGGCGCTCGATCCGCCGCGTTACGCCCTGTTGCCGGGCGATCCCGACCGCATCGACGTCATGGCGCAACAATGGAATGATGCGCGCGTCGTCGACCTGCCGCGCGGCTATCGCGCCGCCGTCGGCACATTCCACGACGCACGCCTCTGCGCCGTGTCGACCGGCATCGGAGCGCCCTCGCTCGAACTCATCTTCACGGACCTGGCGCGGCTTGGCGTCGATACCTTCATCCGCGTCGGCACGACGGGCTCGCTGCATGCTGAGATCGTCACCAACTCGCTGATCGTCAACGATGCCGCGGTTCGTCTCGACGGCACGAGCCATCTCTACGTCCGGCCCGAATATCCTGCCGCCGCTTCGCATGAGGTGACCTTCGCCCTGGCCGAAGCGGCGGCCGCCTCCGGCGTGGCCTATCGCGTCGGGACCGGCGCGACGGCCGGCTCCTTCCTGGCAGGTCAGGGGCGTCCGGCGTTCGATGGCTACATTTCGCCGGAAGGAGAAAGGATCTTCGAGGAGATGAAACGCGCCGGAGTTCTCAATTTCGAGATGGAAACGGCCGCTCTGCTCACGCTCGCCCGGCTGTTCAGCAAGCGGGCGGGAGCGATCTGCTCGGTGATCGCCAACCGGGTAACCGGCGAATGGGGCGATCATGGCGGCATCGCTTTGGCCTGCCGCACCGCCGCCGAAGCCGTCGCACGGCTGGCGCTCCGCGATGCGGCTGCCGCGAGGACATAGAGCCATGACAGAGGTCGACGTCCAGGTCCCAACCATCATCCGCATGAGTGTCCTCCTGGAGGAGGATCGCGTGCGCATTCTCGATCGCCGCGTGTTTCCACTGAAGACGACATTCGTCGACTGTCCAACCTACGAGGAGGTCGCCGTCGCCATCGAGGACATGGTCACGCAGAGCAATGGGCCATTCTTCGCCGCCAGCGCCGGCATGGTGCTCGCGGCACGAAAGGCTGAACGGATGGCATCCTTGGAAGCGCGCCTGTCGTACATGGCCAAGGCGCGGGACCGCCTTCTGAGAACGCGCCCGACGAACAACAACATCCGCGATGTCATGACGAAGATGATGGAGGCGACAACCGAGCTGATCGCCGAGGACGACTTTGCCGCCCGCCTGGAAGAACGCACGCGCGACATCTGGAGCTGGCGCATGGGCCGTGGCCGGCGCGTCGGCGAGCATGCAGCCTCCTTCATCCAGGATGGCGACACGGTTCTTACCCATTGCTGGGCCGAATCAAGCTTCATCGAGACCCTCGCTGCGGCCTTGCGCCACGGTCGGCGGGCCAAGGTGATCTGCACGGAAACTAGGCCCTACCTGCAAGGCTCGCGCCTGACGGCCCACAGCGTCGCCGAGATGGGGCTTGATGTCACCGTGATCACCGACAACATGGCAGCCCATGCGATGAGCCGCGGCAAGGTCTCCTGCCTCATGACCGCGGCCGATCGCGTGACCCTGTCAGGTCACGTCATCAACAAGGTCGGAACGCTTCAGCTTGCGATCGCCGCCCGGCATTTCGCTTTGCCTTATATCGCCCTGGTGCACGCGCCGGATCGCCAGGCCGCTACGCCGGCCGACGTGCGCCTGGAGGAGCGCGACGGCAAGGAGGCTCTCATGTGCCTGGGAACGCCGACGGCATCGCCCCTGGCACGGGGCTGGTATCCGGCATTCGATGTGACGCCGCCCGACTTCGTCAGCGCGGTCGCCACGTCGGACGGCGTTTTTGCCGCCGCTCATCTGCGGACGGCCTTCTCATGAGCGACCATCTCATGAACGGCCATTGTGGCGACAGCCTCTGCATTCACGGCGGCTCGCTGTGGACCGGCGAGGATGGATGCCAGCCGATGGCCGGCGGGCTGGTCGTCGAGGACGGGCGCATCGCTCGCCTGCTGACACCGGGCGACTACGCGGATGCGCTTGCAACGGCCGACGAGGCCTTCGATGCCTCGGGTTGTCTCATCACGCCGCCGCTGTTCAATGCCCATGTCCATTCGACCTCGACGCTCCTTCGCGGCACCGAGAATTCCTTTCCCCTCGAGCTGTGGTCGTACTACGCCGTCAACTACGGACGCGGCTTCACCGAACGCTGCCTGCAGGC
>Ga0081455_10005025_pt1 | contig 14629 bp, 8 predicted proteins | sample TabmetS3T2R1_FD_70207 | JGI IMG/M metagenome (GOLD analysis project Ga0081455, IMG submission 70207) | Tabebuia heterophylla rhizosphere microbial communities from the University of Puerto Rico - S3T2R1 | ecosystem: Host-associated > Plants > Roots > Rhizosphere ... | reverse complement strand
AATAGCTGGTCAGCTACTACCAGTGCGAATGCACCTTCTGCGCGTTCTGGTCACACGTCAGTTTGGACTGGTAGTGAAATGATCGTCTGGGGTGGTGGTGATGAGTTCCAAGCTTTCAATACAGGTGGCAGATATAGTCCCGACACGAACAGTTGGACGGCTACCGCCACCAACAATGTGCCGACAGGACGAGCCCTTCACACGGCAATCTGGACTGGCAGTGAAATGATTGCCTGGGGCGGATATGACGGCGGTAACGACCTGAACACCGGCGGCAGATACATGCCGAGCACCGACACATGGGGAGTCACTAGCACCGACAACGCCCCTGACGGCCGTGAAATGCATACGGCGGTTTGGACTGGTAGCGAAATGATCATATGGGGCGGGCAAGATTTTTTTTCGGGCTTTCTCAACAGCGGCGGTAGATATAATCCGAGCACTGACAGTTGGACAGCTACCAGCACCGCTAACCCTCCTATTCCCCGAATCGCTTACACGGCAGTATGGGCCGGCAGTCAAATGATTATCTGGGGCGGCTTTGACGGCAACAGCGATTTGAACACCGGCGGCAGATACGATCCTGACACAGATAGTTGGACGGCAACTAGCACCGTTAACGCGCCGAGCGCCCGATTGAGTCATACCGCCGTCTCGATTGGCAGCGAAATGATCGTCTGGGGTGGAGATAACGGCGGGCCTCTTTTGAACACCGGCGGGAGATATAATCCAGGCACCGACACCTGGGTAGCGACGAACATCCTCAATGCTCCTGACGGCCGAGATTCTCACACAGCAGTGTGGACTGGCAGCGAAATGATCATCTGGGGCGGATACAACTACACGGACTTCTATTTGAACACCGGCGGTAGATATGATCCCAGCACTGACAGTTGGGTCGCGACCAGCATCACCGACGCGCCCGCTGTCCGTACCTCTCACACTGTAGTGTGGACAGACAGCGAAATGATCGTCTGGGGCGGAAACAACTTTAGCGGCCAGTTGGACACCGGCGGGAAATACGATCCCATCGCCGACAGTTGGACAGCTACCAGCACCGCCAATCGACCTGCTGCCCGAACTTCACATACAGCAGTGTGGACTGCCAGCGAAATGATCGTTTGGGGCGGTGCGAACGGGCCGAACTACTTAAGCGATGGTGGAAGATATTGCGCGCAAGGCGGTCCTCCGCCAACCCCTAGCCCTACCCCAACACCTACCGCTACTCCCAGAGTCACACCCAGGCCGCGCCCAACTCCGCGCGCTCGGCCAACGCCGCCCTAACCTTTATCCCAAGCGATCGGTGATTGGTGAGAAATGATCAGTAATCCGCAAATTCTATGAAGAGAAAACTATCTGCTCAACCAGGTTTCTTAAATCTGCGCGTTTCAATCGCATTCCTTCTTTGCGCAGCCGCTGTCTTTTCTGCCTTGAGTCTGCCGCTCGCACAGGGTCAGCGAGGCCAACAAGCGATTAGTCAAAGATCTACTCATTTCGGTGCGCTATTAAGACTGGACGGCGCGACATGGAGCTTCACGGGTAGCCTTAACACCGCGCGGTTTCTGCATACGGCCACCTTGCTGCCCAGCGGAGTCGTGCTAGTCGCAGGTGGCCTGGATAATACCTTTAATGCTACTCCAACCGCGGAACTGTACGATCCAGTAAGTGGAATCTGGACGGCCACCGGCAACCTCAACACCGCTCGTTATGAGCATACAGCCACACTGCTACCCAACGGCAAAGTGCTCGTCGCCGGAGGCAGCGATAGCACCGGTAATGCTTCGCCGACCGCCGAACTATATGACCCGGTAACCGGCACCTGGACGGACACCGGCAGCATGAACACCGAACGCACCGAGCACACAGCAACTTTGCTGCCCAATGGCATGGTCCTGGTCGCAGCGGGAACGGACATCACCTTCACTGCTTCACCGACCGCGGAACTCTACGACCCAGCCAGCGGCACCTGGACGGACACCGGCGACCTTAACACCGCGCGCAATCTGCATACGGCTACTTTGCTACCTAATGGAATGGTGCTGGTCGCAGGAGGAGCTGATACCAGTCAAAGTGCGTCTGACACCGCGGAGCTGTACGACCCGGCAAGTGGAACCTGGACGGTCACAGGCAATCTTAATACCGCGCGTTATGGACATACGGCGAGCTTGTTCTCCAATGGGTTGGTGCTCGTTGCAGGTGGATATGAGGTTGGCGGCACCGCCTCTGTGACCACGGAGCTGTACGACTCCGCGACCGGGGCCTGGACCCTCACGGGCAGCCTCAATACGGGCCGCGGCGGACATACAAGTACGCTGTTGTCCAATGGGATGACGCTTATTGCCGGCGGATTCGATACTACTGGTTTCACTTTGGCCAGCGCAGAACTTTACGACCCGACCAGCGGGAGCTGGACGTTCACGGGTAGCTTCAACGATGCGCGGGCCCGACAGACGGCGACCCTGCTATCCAACGGGATGGTGCTGGCTGCCGGAGGATCGGATTTTCCAACCATTAACGCGAGCGCAGAACTTTACAATTCTGGTGCACCCTCACCGTCCCCCACTCCTACTGCAACACCTACACCCAGCTCTACACCGACGCCTAGTCCTACTCCGATAATACGAACCACACCCAGGCCGCGCCCAACACCGCATCCGCGGCCTACGCCACGGTGAGAGAGACGTAAAAGGTGATCAGTGATGGGTGAAGGAGCCGAAATGACGAAATCCGAATATCGAATGTCGAAGGAATGACGAATATGCAAATAACGAATAATCTGGGATGTCGTTTAACCGCCAGTCTTGGCTCCCTTTGGAGTGCTCGGTCGATGATTGTGCCATTGTTTCTCTGCGTTGTCGCGCTGCCTATCCAGGCTGACACCATCACAGTTACTAACACCAATGACAGCGGTCCCGGCTCGTTGCACCAGGCGCTGGCAGATGCAAGCGACGGCGATACAATTGACTTCGCCGTAACTGGCACGATTGGCTTAACCAGCGGCGAATTGCTGGTGGACAAGAGCATTACCATCTCAGGTCCCGGTGCCGATACACTTGCTATAAATGGCAACGCTTCGAGCCGCGTATTCCACATCAGTTCCGGTAAGACCGTCAGCATTTCCGGTCTCACCATCACCAACGGCATCGCCAGTGGAGACAACGGCGGCGGCATCCTCAACGACCACGCGACGCTGACGGTCAACAACAGCACGATCAGCGATAACTCGGTTCTTGTCGGTGCCGGCGGCGGCATTTACAACAACGGGGCCTCTGCCAGCGCGACGCTGACGATCAATAACAGCACGATCAGCGATAACTCGTCCCTTGTCGGTGCCGGTATCCATAATGTGGCGTCCGACAGTTCCGCAACAGTCGTGATCAGCAATAGTTCGCTCAGCGGTAACGCAGCTGGCCTCGGCAGTGGCGGCGGCGTCTCTAATCAGGGCGCCAATGCAAGCATGCAAATCAACAACAGCACGCTTAGCGGTAACTCAGCGTTCGCCGGAGGAACCATTCGCAATACCGGCAATGCCATCATGGAGCTGAGCGACAACATCCTGAAAGCGGGAAAAGCAGGAGGAAATATTTTGAACGAGTCAGGCAGCACCGTCACATCTCACGGTTATAACTTGAGCAGCGATGATGGCGCCGGGTTGCTCACCGGCCCCGGAGACCAGATTAACACCGATCCGCTGCTCGGTCCTTTGCAGGACAACGGCGGTCCCACCCTCACACATGAGCTGTTGCCTGGCAGCCCAGCCGTTGATGCAGGCGACCCCAGCTTCACGCCTCCGCCTTTCTATGACCAACGCGGCGCGAATTTCTTTCGGGTAAGAAACGACCGCGTCGATATTGGCTCCTTTGAAGTGCAGGCAGGTTCCCTTAGACCTCCACCTAGATCAAGGCCGCGTCCAACACCGTATCCTCGCCCGACGCCCCCTTGAAGAATCGTGAACGGTGAGAGTGATTAGTGATTTGTTAATTCAACACTATCGTGAAATCGAATGAAAATAAGAACTGGATCTAATATCACGTTGACTGCGATCGTCGCAGCGCTGCAATGTAGTTTGGCAGTTATCGTCGCTGCCGCCACCATGGCCGCTGGCAACGCGACTGATAACCACAAGACTTTAGACCAACAACCGCCTGCACTCAGGCCTGCCGGCACTCCGCAATATCAGATTTTTGACATCGGCGTTGTTCAGGTCGGCGATAAAGCTTCGCAAGGACTCAACGTATCGCCTGGAGGAATTGCCGTCGGCCGCTCGCTGAACAACGACGGCAGCCAGGCATTCACCTGGACGCTTAACGGCGGCCTTGTCGGTTTACCGAACCTCGCCAGTCGAAATCATTGCGTTTCCAACAGCGCGAACGATAGCGGCATCGTCGTGGGTACTGCGGCCACCACTCCCTTTGGGTCGGACCGCCTACCGGTGATTTGGCAGAACGGCGCTGTTTCGCAGCTTCCTCTGCCAGGAGGCCAAACGCTCGGCGACGCGAACTCGGTAAACGCTTCCAGTGTTGCTGTGGGTTCAGTCAACGCCGGCAGCAATCAGCGAGGAGTAATCTATGACGGCGCCACCGCCACGATCATCACACAAACCACAGCGAACGGAAGTTTCTTTCTTACTGCTTTTGGCATCAATGACTCGGGTCGGATCGTGGGACAGGGTATCGATCCGCAAAACGCGGCACGCAACGTAGGTATTGTTTATGACATCGGTCAGAATACAGCATTTGAAGTAGGCGCATTGCCAAACGCCAACGGAGCGCTTGCTTTCGGCGTAAGCAACACCGGCAACGTGGTCGGTTCGAGCATGCAAAATCAAGGTTCTGGCCTTCCGTTCATCTGGTCGGAGGCCAACGGCATGGTTGCGATTCCGCTCGCACGCGACACCAGTCTAGGGCAGGCCCAAGGTGTCAACTCGTCGGGTTGGGTAGTAGGCACTGATGGCGGTGCCTTCGCGGTTCCGTTCTTATATGACGGAACGAACACTTACCGGCTGCAAGATCTTATTCCCGCTAACTCAGGCTGGGACCTGTCGATGAACACGTTCTCATCTGCGCAGGGTATCAGCGAAGATAACATCATTGTCGGCACAGGTGTTCACAATGGCGATATTCGTGCCTACGCGATGGTCCTTGTTTCGCCTACTCCTACACCCACGCCTTCATCTACTCCGATAGTTACTCCAACCGCTACGCCAAGAGCTACTCCTACACCAAGACCCCGTCCGACACCGCACCCGCGACCCACGGCCTGACCGAAGGATCAGTAAGCGCCTGTAGCCGGGATCGGTGATCCCGGCCCGGGTGAACGCGCACCATCACAGATTGGCGCGGTCGAGGAAACACGGCGACGCAGCGCCGTGGCTACAACAATTCCAGTCTTCCCATCGTTTCGCCGCGGCGAAACGATCCACCTTTGGCAAACCTCAGGTGGAACGCGTTGTCCTCAACGGGTTGGCAAAACCACCGCGACTTGAGCCGCCTAATATATATTTCTCTCCACTTTCGGCGATCTAGTCCCATCGGTCCAAGGCCTCCACGGCGAGTCTTCGACCGGACTCGCACTTTCAGCCGATCCATCTTTAGCCGGCCCGGGCCACAACCTTAGCGCCGTAGCAAGTTTCTTGTCATTGACACGCCTCAGCGCGAGGATCAGCCGGACACAACCAAATCCTCCCCGTCCTCGTGGTCGCATTTACGAGAACGAGAACGACGACGAGGACGACGAAAAGCATAGCAGCATGAAAGAATCCGATCACCAGGATCAGCGTGCGCCGCTGAGTTATTACGACGCGTGGCGGATCGTGTGGCTGGTATTTTTGTTATTCATCGCCTGGTTCATCGTGCGATCGCTCGAGCCGGTCATTTTGCTTTTCGCCCTGGTATTTCTGCTGGCGATGGTGCTGAACCCGATCGTGGCGTGGTTGCAAAAACATCACGTACCACGCTTTGCCGGCGTCATCCTGTTACTTCTTGGCCTGGTGGCAGTGACTTCGACGATCATCATCTTTGCGATTCCGCCGTTAGCCAGGCAAACACAGGAGCTGGTGCGAAATGCGCCTGCGGTATGGCAAGGCATCGCTACCCGCATTGATGCGCTGACGCAAAACTATCCGGCCGTCCGGGAAGCGTTGCCACGCGTGGATGAAATAGCTGGAAAGGTCGGCGCAGCAGCCGGAACAGTCGGAAACATTTTGCTACGATCTACGCTTGGTCTGGTCGGCGGCGTGGCCAGCTTCGTGTTCGCAGTGCTGTTGCTTGTTTTTATCCTGGCCAATCCGCGTCCGCTCGTAGCCGCGTATCTCGCACTGGCGCCCGATCGCTACAGGGCGCAAGCCCATCGCACCCTCGCTCGATTGATGCGACAAATGATCGCGTGGGCGCGCGGCGTAGCGATCAATGGCGTGATCACCGGGTTATCCATCGGCGTGTTGCTGTGGCTAATTGGCGTGCAACCGGCACTCATGTTCGGCGTGTTCGCGTTCCTCGGTGAATTTCTTCCAAACATTGGCGCATTTCTTGTCGCTATCCCCATCCTGCTTGTTGCGCTGAGCCTGGGCGCGACAAAATTCTGGCTGGCGCTCGTCGTGATTATCGTGGTTTACCAGGTCGAGTTAAACGTTCTTGTACCTGGCGTGCTGGGCAAAGAGATGCGCTTGCACCCGGTCAATATTTTATTCTTTACCCTGGCGACTGCCACCATGTTTGGGTTGCTCGGAGTTTTCCTCGCGGTCCCCGCTGCCGCTCTGGTGCAGATCGTCATCGACGAATTTTACCTGCAACCGCGCAAGCTCGATTACGCCGGATTTGATCGCGAAGCAGCAAGGCTGGTGGAAGGGGGAAGACCGTAATTCGTGAACCGTGAATTGTTAAAAGAGCTTCCTGGCCCGCGAATGACGCGAATGAACGCGAATGGATTTAGGATCGACATTTCTTTTTCGCGTCAATTCGCGTCATTCGCGGGCTAGCGTGATTTGTAGGACGCAGTCCTACACGCGTCGAAATTTTCAAAAAAATTTTCTTGGCGTGCGCCACGACCGCATGAGAGAACTTACAACTTCGCTCGCAGCCAGGCCAAACGGCTTGCCCCCCGTCGCAGGCCTGACGATCGCGGGCTCAAAGATCGGAGAACAAAACTATGTTAAAAAAAACCCTGGTTGCACTCGCTCTCTCGTCACTCGTAGTCGCTGTTGTAGCCGCCTCGCTGAGTCGAGGCGCTCAGGGACCGTCGTCTACGGCAGCACGGCAACATCCGTCTCAGGCGGACGTGGCAACAGCACCCGCGACCGGTACGCTTCAAAAAATGATTGTGGAAAATGGAAGCGTCACCATGAACCTCGATCTCAACCGGCTGAACGATTCAACGACTCTCCATTTCGCCGTAAGCGCCAATTCTTTCTTGCCTGTTCTGGTTTTTAACGAACAGCTGCGTGGTCTCCTGCCGGGTTCGATGGCCTTGATCCCGCAGTCTTCTGTAGCCAGCCGTTCGGCTGGCGCTGACCCCGGTCTTCCTGCGACGCTGAGCGCTTCCCTTAACCGCCTCGCAGTCGAAAAACTTCCTTCAGGTCAGGGTGCCGATCTTGCCGTACGCGACAGCAATACCGGATTCACGTTTTTCAATATTCAGGGATCTCAGTACGATTACGACCCCTCGGCGCAGTCGCTTGCCGTTACCAATGGGAAACTGGTCCTTTCAAAAGAGTTTGCCCAGGCGCTGGGTCGTCCGTCCGATGCCGGGTCGGTCGTTGGAGGCGTGTCGATCGGCGCAGTTATGCAGGCAGCTGAAATCACACAGATCGTTAATGGCCAGCTTCAATCAGTAATCATGCCGCCGATGCAACACGCGGTGGGTCCCGCTACGCCAACCCTGGTGCCTGGTCCCGATGTTATTGTTGGAGACATCGAGGACGTCGATCAACAGGGCAACAACGCAACACAGGTCGGTCTGGCAATCGGGACAGACTCCTGCAACAACGGCGACACGCCGGTTAACTGGCTTGCGTTGCCTCAAACCGATCACCCCCTCGTTCCACAAAATCTTTATCGCATGAGCGGGGGCACCGATAACACGGAGCGTTTCGAACAAATCGGCCAGTCTTGGATGAAACATACCTTCCTGGCATTACAAGACACGGTTTGCGGCACTTGTAATCAAAGCCCCCCTTGTAATCCAGGCCCACAGCTGTGCCCCGGCTGCTCCGATCCGTACGTCTCGGGATTGAATGGCGATCAGGGTAGCATCGGATCGCGCGCATGGGTCAATCCATTCACCGGCTCCTTCCCCTCGAACGCCAACGATCACAGCGGCCATACCCATGATGGTGTGGCGCACCGGATTCTTACTAACATGTCCGATCTAGTCCCGGCGCAAAACCCGGGCGCGACCTATTTTGGCGAGGCCGCTTACATCACCCCGCATGAATTCACCTGGTGCCAGTCGCACCCGGGAGAGTGCAACATGTTTAACAATTTCTCCTATAAGAAGTTTACGGTCAGCGGCGGTCCTACGGTTTTCAACTTTAATCAGGCCGGCAACACGGTGCGAATGCAGCCTGCCATCCAGGCGTGGGCGGATACGGGTGCCACATTAAGCCAGGTTGAGCCTGATCCAGGTAACGATGGAATTTGGTTTATGGGCTACAAAGTAACGAACCCGTCCGCAGGTGTCTGGCATTATGAGTATGCGCTTTTTAACATGAACCTTGACCGCGCAATTCAGTCCTTCAGCGTGCCTCTGGGCGCCGGAGTCAATGTGAGTAACATTGGCTTTCATGCGCCGCCGCAGCAACCGGGCCAGCCGCACGATGGTACGGTTGGAGATGCTGGATACAGCAGCACACCGTGGGATGTTGATCAACAAACGAGCGCTATCACCTGGAGCACGGAAACTTTTGCAACCAATCAAAATGCAAACGCGATTCGCTGGGCGACCATGTACACCTTCCGGTTCGATGCCGATCAGCCGCCACAGACCGCTGATGCCACAGTAGGGTACTTTAAAACTGGCGACCCGATGACAGTGGAGATTCAGGCGCCAGGGGGCGGTGGTGTAACTCCAACACCGACGCCGCCGGTCAGTCCAACGCCTGTTGTAACACCTACTCCAACGCCGTCGGCCACGCCAAGTCCTAGTGCTACTCCGATAGCTACCGCTACGCCAACTGCGACGGTGCGGCCCAGTCCCACGCCCCGGCCAATGCCACCACCGAGAGAACGCCCCACACCGCATCCCAGACCCTGACTCCCGAGTGACGGGTGATCAGTGAAAAGTGATCGGTTATAGACCGAGCGTTAAGCCCGGTTGCGAGGCGCACGTTTTTGGGCAGCGCACGAGTCTTGCGCGGAATTTCGCGCAAAGCGCTTTAGGAGTGCGATGCGTCCCCGCATCGCTTGAAAATATTCTGTAGCGGCAGCCGTGCCGGCTGCAATTGATTCAGTTTCGCAGGCGACACGCCTGCCGCTACAGATATATGCGAAGCCAACCCTTCAACGCTTCAACGCTTCAACCCTTTAACTCTTCACCCCAACCTCGTCGAATTAGCTTGACTCATCTTCCGCGCTCGTGAGAAAACCCAAAATTGTTCCCGGTGCCTGCCTTCCGAGATCACCGATAACCGGAGGAACCAGAAACAATGCAAAAGAAAAAGTTTATCGCTCTCGCGCTTTTGTCACTTTCACTCGTCGTTGTAGCCGCCTCGCTGTGTCGAGGCGCTCTAGGGTCCTCGCCCGGGGAGGCAGGGCCACAGCCACCTCAGGCGGACATGGCTACAGGTCCGAGCGCCGGCACGTTTCAAAAGATGATCGTGGAAAACGGAAGCGTCACCATGGATCTCGATCTGAACGGATTGAATGGAAGCATCTCGTTGGTTGCCCGGCCCGTCGCACTTCAATTTGTTATAGGCGCCAATTCTTTCTTTCCGATTTTGGTGTTTAACGATCAGTTCCGCGGTTCCGACCTGGGATCGATGGCCTTGATCCCGCAGTCTTCTGTAGCCAGCCGTTCGACTGGCGCTGACCCCGACATGATCGCTTATCTCCCTGCGCCATTAGGCACCTCTCTCAAACAGCTTGTTGTCGAAAAACTTTCTTCAGAGCAAGGGTATGACCTCGCGGTGCGCGATGCCAAAACGCGCTTCACCTTCTTTACCGTTGTAGGAAGCAATTACAATTACGATGCCGAAGCCCAATCGCTAGGCATCAGCAATGGCCGGCTTCTGATCTCAAAAGAATTTGCCAACGCGCTGGGCCGCCCATCGGATGCCGGCACCGTTGTTGGAAAAATCTCAGTTGGTGCCGCAATGCAACCAATCGAGATCACCAATCTTGACGAGAACGGCGATGTGAAATCCGCGTCGCTGCCAGCACTAAAGCAACCAGGTGTCGGGACGGTTCCCGGTCCCGACGTCATCGTCGGCGAGCTGATTGGGCTGGTGCAATCCGATAGTGGCGCAGTTAACGGACAAGTCGGCCTGGCGTTGGGCACTGACGCCTGTAACAAAGGGACCGAGAACGTGGATTGGATTGCCGAGCCGGATAATCGTCACCCGTTTATTCCGCAGAATTTTTACCGGATGAGTGGCGGCGCCGACAACACTCAGCGGTTCGAACAACTCGGCCAGTCCTGGGGTAAACACGCCTTTGCGGCGGCGTCGTCGAACACCTGCGGATTTGGATGCAACGGTGTCGGTGGGGACCACCTCGGCTCTGGCTGTTCCGATGCATACGGCGCCGGCTTGAATGGGAACCAGTTCGGTATCGGTTCGCGCGCCTGGGTCAATCCATTTACCGGAAACTTCCCGTCAGGTTTTGGAGCGGACGACCACACCAACCATAATCATGACGTAACCTCTCACCGGATCCTGGTGGAAACCAGCGACCTGATCCCGGCGCAGAATCCGGGCGCCACCTACTTTGCCGAAGCGCAATACGTTGTGGAACACGAATATACCTGGTGCCAGGCTCACCCGGGCGAGTGCAACATGTATAACAACGTTTCTTACCAACAGCAAAGCGTGAGTGGAGGCCCGACGAACTTCAATTTTAGTCCGCTTGGCGCGACCGTGCGCGAGCAACCGGCCATCATGGCCTGGACCGGGGCAACGGTGAACGAAGGCGAACCGGATCCAGGAAATGACGGCATTTTCTGGGTTGGTTACAAGGTGACAGGGCCAGATGCCGGAATGTGGCATTATGAATACGCGATCTATAACCAGAACCTCGACCGCGCGATTCAATCCTTCGAAGTTGTTTTTCCTCAATTTCAGCCGGTTCTGAATAACGTCGGATTCCACGCACCGCCGCAGCATCCTGGTTTTGCCCAGGATGGCACTCAAAATAACGCCGGATATAGCAATACTCCCTGGCTCTTCACTAAGAGTTTCACCTCGGCTACCTGGAACTGTGAGACGTTTGTAGAAAACCAAAATGCGAATGCGATTCGCTTCGGCACATTGTACAACTTCCGATTTGATTCCACCGCAGAGCCCAGTGAGGCCACTGCCAACATAGGGTTCTTTAAAACGGGATCTCCAATTTCGGTTAAAGTCCAGGCTCCCTCTCAGTCGGACACCACACCGACGGCGACCCCTACCGCAACGGCTACGGCAACGGCGACGATCACACCTCCTACGAGTCCAACACCTACAGTTACACCCACGGTCACCCCTACGCCGTCAATAACACCTCCGCCTTCGCCGACACCGACAGCGACGATACGGCCTACTCCCACACCCAGGCCGATGCCACCACCGAGGGAACGCCCAACGCCGCATCCGAGGCCCTGAGAGGAAGCTGATAGCTGATTGTCGATAGTTGAGTGCCGCCGCTCGGACGATCGGGCGGCGGAGCACGCGAGACGAATGCGCTAGCCAGAACCGGGCCGTCAGCGTTAAGAACGATTGAAACGCCTTAACGCGGTTCCTTCGAATTGTCTTGACTGGTTTCCTCTGACTATGAGAAAAACCAAAATTCCCGGTGCCCGCCCTTTCAAATCATGCGTTTGTTAGGACAAGCCTCCATGTTTAAGAAAACACTCATCGCCCTCACGCTCTCGTTAGCTTTGCTGCTAGCAATTACTGTAGCCACGTCCCTGTGGGACGTTTCAGCGCAGTCCTCGTCCAAGATGACGCAAAGCGCCGTGACTACAGACGCATCCGCGACTGGCACACTTCAAAAGATGATCGTGGAAAACGGAAGCGTCATCATGGATCTCGATCTGAACCGGCTCAACCCTTTAACGATTCAGCGCTCCAACAATTCAACGACTCTCCATTTCCTGATAGGCGCCAATTCTTTCTTTCCCATTTTGGTGTTTAACGATCTGTTGCGCTCCGCGGAGCAGGGATCGATGAGTTTGATTCCAGCGGCCGAGGTCAACGCCTCCGGGTACAGCAATCTGCCTGTCGCGTTAACTAGATCTCTCAAGCAGCTCGTCATCGAGAAGCTTTCTTCAGATAAGCGCTATGATCTCGCTGTGCGCGATAGTAAAACCGGATTCACCTTTTTAAATGTTGAAGGAGGTGAATACAATTACGATGGCGAGGCGCGATCGCTCATTATCACGAATGGGCGCCTTCTCGTATCGAAAGAGTTTGCCAACGCGCTTGGCCGCCCATTAGACGCTGGCGCAATCGTTGGGAAAATGTCTGTGGGCGCAGCGATGCAGCCGATCGAGATCACGCAAGTGGTGAACGGCAAGCCTAAGTCGGTGGTCGCGCCCCCCTTGAGCCAAAGTGCCGGTCCGGGAGCGCCTACACTGAAGCCCGGACCTGACATCATCGTTGGGGATCTGCCTAATATGGTCCAAATCGACAGCGCGGGAACACAGGTCGGCCTGGGGGTGGCGACGACTTCCTGTAACAATGGCGATCAGCCGGTCAACTTTTACGCATTACCAAACACAGATCATCCTTTCTTTCCGCAAAATCTTTATCGGATGAGCGGTGGTGCAGATAACCTCCAGCGGTTCGAACAAATTGGCCAGTCCTGGATTAAACACGCGTTCGGCGCAAGCGAAGACGACTTATGCGACTTTGGCTGCAACACAAATAATTGCACTACGTTCTCACAGCTATGTCCGGGCTGTGCCGATCCGTATCTCGCCGAGGAGAATGGATGGTGGAACCTGCTTGGTTCACGCGCATGGGTCAATCCGTTTACCGGATTTTTCGTATCTAATCCAGATCCAACCAACCACACCGATCACGCACATGACGGCGTATCGCACCGGATTCGAGTTAATATCGATGATCTGAACACAACGCTCAATCCCGGCGCAACCTATTTCGCGGAAGCGCAATACCTGACGCCACAGGAGTACGCCTGGTGTCAGGCCCATTCCGGGCAGTGCAACATGTATAACAACGCTTCCCACCGTGAGTTCCTTGTTAGCGGTACAACGAACTTCACTTTTTCGCCTATTGGCGTGACCGGGAGAATGCAACCCGCCATCATGGCTTGGACAGGGGCGACCGTAAGCCAGCAGGAGCCTGACCCGGGCAACGATGGCATCTGGTTTATGGGCTACAAAGTGACCAATCCCAGTCCGGGAGTCTATCACTATGAGTACGCCTTGTACAACCAAAATCTCGACCGCAGTATTCAATCCTTTAGCGTGCCTTTGAGCGCTGGAGCCAATCTCAGTAACATCGGATTTCACGCGCCACCTCAGGAACCTGGCTGGGCAAACGACGGCACGTTTAACAACCAGGGTTACAGCAGCATGCCCTGGGCTGTCACTCAGACGAGTGATTCCATAACCTGGAACTGCGAAACGTTTGCCCAAAACGAAAACGCGAATGCAATTCGCTTTGCCACATTGTACAACTTCCGGTTCGATTCCGCGGCACCGCCTATGCCCGCTACCGCAAACATCGGGTTTTTCAAGACGGGCTCGCCGGTTTCAACTGAAGTCCTGGCTCCCGTCTCACCGGACAGCACGCCGACACCAACACCAACGGCGACCATACCGGCAAGTCCTACTCCTAACCCAACACCTACTGCTACTGCAACAGCGACGGCGCGACCTACTCCGACGCCAAGGCCAAATCCGATACCGAGAGTGCGTCCAACGCCACATCCGCGTCGGTGACCGGGTACTTGTAGTCGCCTCGCTCTGTCGAGGCGCTCTGGGATCTTGCGCTAACTGCACTGCGACACAGCGCCGTGGCTATAAACTCTTCCGGTCTTGGCATCATCCACTGGTCCCGTTCGAAAATGTCTTGACTCGTTTGCCATGACCATGACAAAAACGAACCTTCCCGCTGGCCCTCCCAGATCAACCGATAGTCGATAGGACAAGCCACCATGTTAAAGAAAACACTCATCGCGTTCACTCTCACGCTCTCCTTGCTCGTTGGGAACTATGCAATCCAGTCCGCCATCGGACAGATTCGCGGTCGCGAGCGCTCAACGCCGAACTCTCAACTCCGAAAGCTTTCGCGAGCGGGCAACTCAACTCTCAATACTCAACTTCAACAGACCGGCACCCTTCAAAAGATGATCGTGGAAAACGGAAGCGTTACCATGGATCTGGACCTTAACCGGCTGAACGATCCAACTCCGAAAGCCTTTGCTAGCGGGCAGATTGAACGCTTCCCTGGCCACCGTAGCCTTGGCGAAGG
>Ga0081455_10005024_pt1 | contig 14632 bp, 21 predicted proteins | sample TabmetS3T2R1_FD_70207 | JGI IMG/M metagenome (GOLD analysis project Ga0081455, IMG submission 70207) | Tabebuia heterophylla rhizosphere microbial communities from the University of Puerto Rico - S3T2R1 | ecosystem: Host-associated > Plants > Roots > Rhizosphere ... | reverse complement strand
ATCTGCAGGCCGGACGCAAACCGAAGTGGGTGGTGAACCCGGAGGTTTACAAGTCACCGGCGTTACGTGTGAAATTGTAGGACAGGCTTCCAGCCTGTCCCGATCGCCAAACGACTTGAGAACGCAAGCAACCCTTACCCTGCAGTCGAAAGCTTTTGCTTTTCTGGACAGGCTGGAAGCCCGTCCTCCTCATCTATGAAACCCAATCCTGTCCGCGCCAAACTCAAACGAGGTGAATCGAGCGTCGGCACGTGGCTGACGCTGCCCAGTCCCCTGGTTGCCCAGCTCATGGCCAAGACCGGCCTCGAATGGCTGACCGTTGAACTCGAGCATACGCCGACGAGCTTCGAAACCGCGGCGCAGATGTTCGCCATCATCGCTGCGTCCGGCTGCGTGCCGCTGGCGCGCGTGCCAATTAACAGTGTCGAGAATATCAAGCGTGTGCTCGACACCGGGGCCTGGGGCGTCGTGGTGCCGATGGTCAACAGCCAGGCCGAAGCGGAGGCGGTCGTGCGCGCGGCGCGCAAGGAGGTGCAGCGGCTCGAGCGCGCCGGCGCCGTCGAAGTTGAGCGTGAAGAAGTGCAGCTTGGCGCCGGTCTGGGTGCCCTGGTTGCGGACGAGCGCCGGGGCGAGGTTGTTCGTGGAGCCGTCCGGGAGAGCGGCGGCGATCGGGAACAGGAGAGCGGAGGAAGTCGGCATCAGGTCCAGAGGCCGGAGTTGCGCCGGCCGATCTTGAGTAGCTGATCGCGTATCGGCGCGGCCAGACGCCGGCCGATCTCGTCGGGGTCGCCGATCGCGCCGTCGACGTTCAGCTCGACGATGATCGTGGTGCCCATGCCGCCCATGCGGTCGAGCGGGATGACCGCCTCCGGGCCGGCCTCGCCGATCAGCGCGCGGGTGGGGCGGGTGACGATCCCGCCGTGCTGCAGCTGCTTCATGTTGTGGACGAGGAAGCCGCCGGCGAAGTAGTTGTGCTCGGCGTGGGCGACCTCGAGGTTGTAGACGGTCTCGATGCAGGGCTGTTCGGTCAGCCCCTCGACCGTCGCCGAGCCGAGGATCGTATGCAATCGGTCGCCGACCAGGAGCAGGCCGGCGGAGATCCACGCCTCGCCGGTGTAGAAGCGGTGCTCCGGGGTGGTGCGGACGGTGCCGCGGTCGGTGTCGATCGTCAGCAGCCGCTTGGCGTCGGTGTGCTTGAAGACGTGGGTGACGGTCGAGGGGACGGTGGCGCGGCGCTGTACGTCCCAGACGACGATGTCGTCGCCGACCTTGACCTTGTCGATCGGCTTGTCGCCGCCGACCAGGCGGACGCGAGTGGAGCCGGGGAAGCAGGAGCCGCCGCCGGCGGCGCCGGAGGGCGGCCTGCCGGGGCCGGAGGCGTCGCCGCCCTGCGCGATCGCACGGGCGGCGGCGTAGGTGCGCTTCGCCTCCTGAATGACCCAGGCGAAGTAGGTGGCGACCTCGTTGGCGAAGGAGAGGCCGAACGCCTTGCCGAGCAGGTCGCCGGACTTGCCGTAGTCGATCCCGTACTTGTTGAGCAGGTTGACGAGCTCGCGGTTCTTCTGCGCGGTGGTCATCTTCGTGTTCTCGAACTTGTCGAGCAGCGCGTTCAGCTCCGCCTCGAAGGCGATCCGCTGCGCGTCGCGCTTGGCCTGCTCCTCGAGCTTGGCCCGTTCGGCGGCGGCGGTCGCGGCCTGCCGGTCGGCCTCCGCCTGCGCCTCCAGGGCGGCCCGTTGGGCGGCCGCCTGCGCCTCGAGCGCGGCCCGCTGCTGGGCGGCCTGCTCCTCGTACGCCTTCTGCCGCTCCGCCGCCTCCTGGTCGCGGGCCTCGCGCTCCTTCTCGGCCTGCTTCTGCAGCGAGGCGAGCCGCTGGTCCTCGACGACCTGGTCGAGCTGCTCCTGGGCGTCGGCGAGCGCCTGCGCCGCCTGCCGGATCGCCTCCGGGGAGGCGCCGCGGGCGCGGAGCAGGTTGAGCCGTGCCTGCGCCTCGGAAACGCCGGTCTGGGCGCCGGTCAGCGCGCGCGCCGCTTCGCGCTTCTCGCGCGCCTCGGTCAGCTGGCGGATCAGCCGCTCGGCCGGGGTCAGCTGCGCCCGCCAGCGCTCGACCGAGGCCAGGTGCTGCTCGAGCTGACGGTCGATCTCCGCGCCCTGCGAGGCGAGGGTGGCGTCGATCGCGTCCAGGTTGGACTGCAGCGTCTGGTCGATCTGCTTCAGCTGCGCGTCCAGGTTGCGGTCGATCTGGCCGAGGATCCGCTCGGTCTGCGCGTCGAAGGTGCGGAGCGCCCGGTCGATGATCGAGCCGCGCAGCTCGGCGACCTTGTTCGCGGCCTGGCTGAAGCCGTCGGTGAGCAGGCCGGTCAGCTGCTCGACCTGCGCCTTGGCGCGGGCGAGCCCGGCCGGGGTGAGCACGCCCTTGTCGATCTCGGCGCGGAGCTGCTTGAGCTTGGCGACGATCTGCGCCGGCGTGAAGGTCTTGACGATCTCGCCCCACTGGTTGCGGACCTGCATGACCGTGTCGCGCGGCAGACGGCCGGCGGCCTTGATCGCGTTCTGGATCGTGCCGCCGAGCGCCTTCGCGTCGCGTCCGAGCTGGGCGAGCCCCGGGGCGCGCTTGTTGAAGTCGTCGAGGGCCTTGGTCGCGGCCTTGATCCGCCGCTCGTTGCCGGAGATGAACGCCTGCTCGAGGTTGGTCTTGAGCTTGGAGAGCTCGGCGGAGACCTTGGCGAGTTGCGGCAGCGTGTCCGGGATCTTGGCGAGCAGGTCCTGCGCCTTGATCACGCCGGGCGCGCGGGTCATCGCCTGGACGGCCTGCAGCGGCTGCAGCGGCAGCGTCGGCATCTTCGTGCGGGCGGTGGTGGCGCTGACCGTTCTGGCGGCGTCGCCGACCGTCTTCGGCAGGTCCTTGTAGTAGGCGAGCGCCTTGCGGACCTCGCCGGTCGGGTCGGCGGGCCGCTCGAACAGGCGGACGATCGAGTCGATGGCGGCGAAGCCGGACTTGCCGCGGGCGCCGGCCTCGGCCATCTTGCGGATCGCGTAGGTGATGCCCTTGACCGAGTCGGCGAACTGCTGCGCCTGTGCGTCGCTGAGTCCGGCCGGGAGGGCGCCGCCGCGGTGGAGCTGGAAGGGGCCGAAGCTGGTGCCGCGGTCGCCGGGTCTGCCGCCGCGGCGCAGGCCGCCCTCGGTCATCGCGACCGCGAGCACGGCCCGCGGGTCGATCCGGAACTGCTGGGCGATGCTGCGGATGATCTGGCTCAGGTCGCCGCCGGTGCCTGCGCCCCAGCCGGGGCCGGCGACGCGGCCGCCGACGCCGACGATGCCGTCGCCGACGCGGCCGTAGCCGACGTGCACGTGCGAGTAGTGGTCCTTGGCGACCTGGCCGGAGAGCTTGACCCAGCCGGTCGACGGGTACCAGCCGCCGATCGGGGTGTAGAGCAGCTCGGAGACGCCGGGGGTGCCGGCCATCGAGCGGGCGTAGGCGGCCATCTGTCCGGCGGTGCCGGCGACGTCGATTGCCTGGCCGACCGAGTGCAGCGACCTGCGGCCGGTCGAGGTGATCGCGCCCGGGCGGAAGCCGGACATGAGCGAGAGGCCCATCTGCTGGGCGCGGGCGAGGGCGCCGCCGACGATCGGCTTCAGCCCGGTCGGCATGGTGGGGACGCCGGGCGGCGGGATCCCGCCGGTGCCCGACCAGGGCGTGCCGGGGATCCAGCCGGTCGCCGACTTGGCGCCGCTCTTGAGACCGCCGCCGATCTTGCCGAAGATGCCGCCGATCTTGCCGACGTTGTCGACCAGCCACTCGAGCTTGCCGACGATCCAGTCGAGCGGCTTCTTGGCGAGCTCGAACGCCTCGCCGAGGAGCTCCCAGCCCTTGCGGAAGATCGCCAGCGGGTCGGTGATCGCGGAGAGGATCGGCCCGAGCTTCTTGAGCAGGTCCCAGACGAACTTGATCGCGGCGCCGACCTTGTTCTTGATGAAGTTGAAGGCGTTGACGATGTTGTCGCGGAAGCGGTAGATCAGGATCAGCGCCGGCGCGAACGGGCCGGAGAGGAGCAGCACGAGCGCCTTCGTCCAGTTGTTCTTGACCCAGTCGATCGCCCGCTTGAAGGCGTTGATCGTCGAGGTGACGAAGCCGACGACCGCCTTGATCGCGGCGTTGTAGCCGAGCACCTTGATCGTGAAGCGGGCGACGTTCGCCAGTCGGCCGAAGGAGACCTTGAGTAGGCGGGTGAAGGCGCCGTCGAGGAAGTCGAAGATCGCCTTCGCGCCTGCCTTGACCGGCGCCGAGGTGATCGCGCGGCCCATCAGCTCGACCGCCTCGCGCATGCCCTTGGGGAGCAGGCGGAGCAGCGGCCTGGTCAGCGCCAGGCCGAGCTTGCCGGCGATGCTCGCGACCTTGCCGATCGGGAAGGCGGCGAGGGCGACGGAGAGCATCAGGTCCCAGTTCCGCAGCCAGAAGGCCGGGTCCATCAGCGCGGAGATCGCGGAGAGGATCATGGCGGCGAAGGCGGGGCCGAGCTTGCGGCCGGCCCTGTCCCACTGGATCTGGTCGATCGCGTCCATCATGACCTTGGCGAGCTGGATCGCCAGCTGCGTCGTCCGCTGCAGGGTGGTGACGATCCCGTTCACGATCGCGTCGCCGACCGGGCCCCAGTCGACGGTGGCGAGGGCGGCGCCGATCTTGTCGACCAGGCCCTTGGTCTCGATGTACTGGTCGCCGCGGCCGACGTCGACCTGCTGGCGGCCGCCGAAGAGCGCCGTGTCGAGCTGCTTGCGCAGGTCGGAGAGGCCGGTCATGACGAACTTGAACTTGCCCTTGAAGCCCTTGACCTTGGAGAGCGCGTCGACGAAGTCGTTGACGCGGGCGACGGCGCCGGCGAAGCGCTTGGTCAGCTTCGTCAGCGTCGGCAGGATCATGCCGCCGACGCTGATCTGCAGCGTCTCGAAGGCGGAGCGGAGCGCCTTCAGCTGGCCCTGGAAGCCCTTGGTGCGCGCCTCGGCGAGCTTCTGCGCGGCGTTGGTGTTGACGATCCGCTTGCGGTACTTCTCGAACGCGTCCGCGCCCTGCAGGAAGACGATCCGCGCCGCCTTCTGCGCGTCCTGGCCGAAGATCATCTGGGTGGCGAGCAGCTTCTGCTCGTCGGTCAGGCCGGAGGTCGCCTTCTGGAAGATGTCCGCCGCCTTCGAGATCCCGACGAAGCGGCCCTGGGCGTCGAAGAGCCGGTTGTTGCCCTCCTTGGTGATGATCCCAAGGTCGCGCATCGCGTCCTTGGCCTTGGTCGTGTACGGCGCCATCCGCTGCAGCGCGGTGCGCATGCCGACGCCGGCCATCGCGCCCTCGATGCCCTTGTCGGCCATCTGCGCGATCGCGGTGGTCAGGTCCTGAACCGGGATGCGCAGGCCGGCCGCCTGCGCCGATGCCTGCTGGAAGCCGAGCGCGATGTCGCTGATCTCCGCCGTGGACGCGTTCGCGGCGGCGGCGAGCAGGTTGGCGATCTTGACCGCCTGGCCGCCGTCGAGGTTGAACGCCTTCAGCGCGCGGGCGGTGATCGTCGCCGCCTGGGCGTTGTCGATCTGCGCGGCGGTCGCCAGCTGCAGCACGCCCTTGGCGGCCTTCATCGTCTGCTGGACGGAGAGGCCGCCCTTGGCGAGCGAGGTCATCGCCTCGGCCGCGTCCTTGGCCGAGGTGGCGGGGAGGGTGATGTCGGCGCCGAGCCGCTTGGTCAGCGCGGACATCTGCTTCATCTGCTTGTTGGTGGCGTTGGTAGTCGCCTGCAGGACGTTGAGCTCGGTCTCCCACTCGCCGGTCGCCTTGACCGCGGAGACCATGAAGGCGGTGGCGCCGGCGGCGGCGATGCCGACGCCCTTGAAGGCGGTGCCGGCGAGCTTGCCGACGCCGCCCAGGTGCTTCTCGAGCTGACGCAGCTGCCGGTCGTTGACGATGACGTTGAGGCGAAGGTCCTCAGCCATGCGGCCTGCCTATCGTCGGCGGCGCTGTGCGGCCTGGCGCTGCTGCCGCTCCTCGATCTCGCGGCGCTTGGTCTTGTAGACGGCGTCGACGCTGCGGATCTCGTCGGCGAGCTCGGCGGGCAGCGACCAGAGGTCGACCGGCATCTGCCCGAAGCGGATGAAGTCCTGGTAGATCGAGACCGGGAGCAGCGGCAGCGGGTTCAGTCGTCCGTCGGCGAGCTCTCGGGCTTGTCGCTCGAGGGTTCGCCAGCGGTCGGCTCGTCGCTGCCAGAACGTTGTCCGTCGTTCGAGCTCGCTAAAGGGTCGGTCGTGCGCTCGGCCTCGAGGACGGGCTCGTCCGGGATCGAGCCCCAGCTGACGTGCTCGAAGAGGGCGTCGAAGATGTCCGGGTGCAGCGCCTCGATCGTCGCCCGTGTCTTCGCCAGCGGCAGGTTCCAGTCGACCAGCGCCCGGTCGAGGGTGAGGATCTGCGCCGCGCCGAGGCGCATCTCGGCGGTCGCCTGCTCGTCGGTGTCGCCGGCGATCGCCATCCGGGTCAGGTCCTGGAGCACGGCCCGGTCGCCGGCGGTCAGCGGCCGGTAGGTGGCCGTCCACTCGGTGCCGTCGCGGGCGTCGCGGATCGTGCGGTCGTAGCGCTCGGTCGTGGAGACGAACGGATCCATGTTGTGTCCTCCTCGCGGTAAGTGTCCACCGCCTATCGGCCGATAGGCGGGCTGTGAGGACGCTGGCGCTGGTCAGCCCGCCGATGCGGGGCAAGGACGTGCAGAACGCGCAGCGGAAGCTGATCAAGGCCAAGTTCCTGCGCGGCGGTCAGGCCGACGGCGTGTACGGGCCGGAGACGGCGCGAGCGAGCTCGCAGGCGCACTGGGAGCTCGGCTTCCCCGCCCAGCTCGCGCACTCGACCCGCTACGGGGACACGCTCGACCGGGTGCTGAGCCGCTGGCTGGCCGACAAGGAGCTGCCGAAGGCGTACGCCGTCCGCCGCAAGCAGCGGCTGTCGGCGCCGGTCGCCTCGGTCGGCAAGAAGTCGCTCGAGTGGCTGCGCGGCCACGTCGGCGACACCGAGTCTCCGCCCGGGTCGAACCGGGTCTCGTGGGCGTCGGTCTGGTACGGCCTGATCGGGCCGTGGTGCGCGATGGCGGCGACACGCGCGCGGGTGGAGGCGGGATCGAAGGTGTTCGTGCGCGGCCGCTACTACGCGTACGTGCCGTACATCGTCGCCGACGCCAAGTACAGCCGCCGTGGGCTGCGCCGCACGTTCAGCCCGGGGCCGGGCGACCTCGTCTGCATGGACTGGGACGGCGGAGGTGTGTTCGACCATGTGGAAACGGTGGACAAGCCGCCGACCTCGATGGGCCACGGGGCGCCGTACACGACGATCGGCGGCAACACCAGCTTCGACGACTCCGGCTCGCAGTCGAACGGCGGCGCCTGCGCCCACCGCTCGCGGACGATCATCGGCGGCGGCCGAACCGTCTTCGTCCACGAAGTCGGCCAGTGACCGTCAGCGCCAAGAAGAAGCGGGCGCTCAAGAACGCCCACGTCGCCGGGCCCTGGGAGACAGAGCCCGAAGGAACCGCCGAATGGCGCGTCCAGCGGTGTCTGTTCTGTGACGAGCTGCTGATTCGGGAGCTCGGGCCGCCGGTTGCGGCGGGGTTCAGCCTGGGCGAGCAGGTCACGGTCGGAGCCCGGCCGTGTCCCCGCTGAAGAAGAGCTCCGTCCAGCTCTGGGTCGCCCTGTTCATGATCGCGTTGTGGGGCGTCGGCCTGCTCGTCGCCGTCTGGGACGGCGACGTGATGGTGAAGGTGATGACGCCGCTGATGACCGTGATGCTCGGCTGGCTGTTCACCGACCACGCGACCCGGGCGAAGGACGAGTGACCGCTGCCCGGATCGTCTGGCTGGACTCGGCCGACGCGGTCGACCTGCTGTTCCTTGCCGTCGGCGGCTTCCTGATCGGCAGCCTCGCGTACACGGGCTGGTTCACGACTCGGTACGAGCCGGAGGCGAAGCCGGGCTACCTGGTGATCGGCGCCGGCGCCGGCCTCGTCGTCTTCCAGAACACGTGGCTGCAGTTCAGCGTCGAGGCCTCGAGTTGGTACCTGGGCGCGGAGATGCTCGGCTTCACGCTGGTCGCCGCCGGGCTGACGCTGATCGTCTGGGAGCGCCGCCGCCGGCGGAAGTAGCTCCATGGGTGCTCAACTGCGACCCCCCCTCTGCATTTGAGCAGCCATGGGCACGGTGACCGCGTCGTCCTCCAGGAGGTCTGAGATCGGCCCTCAGCGGTCGACGCGAAAGTCCCCGCAACGAGCGGGAAGTTGTCCCGCGCGGAGACTGACAGACGCTGCCAGGTCTGATAGAAGGGCTGCCCCGAGATGACCGCGTTTTCGACGACCGACCTGTTCTACGAGCTCGACGAGCGGAGACGCGGCTCCGTGGAGGTCGACTTCGGAGTCTGGTGGAAGTGGCAACGCGAGTCGTTCAGGGTCAGCTGGCTGGCCAGCACCGGTGAGGTGGTCGCCGTTCGGCTCGGGCACGGCCCGCGGTTGCGGGCCCTGAACGGCCGGCCACCGATCCGGATCGCGACGCACGCCGAGGCGCTCGAGGTGCTCAGCGATCCCTCGATCGAGGTCACCGTGCTCGGCCGCTGCGCCGACCGCGAGTCGGTCGAACGGCAGCTGAAGGGGTGGGAGTTCGTGATGGAGATTCCGGAGTCGCTGGCGTGGGTGTCGGCGCGCCTCCGGTATGGGTAGCTGGGGATGGGCGCTGGTCTCAGTCGCTGCCTGGTTCGTGGCAAGCTTGGTGGTGGGTGTCGTGCTCGGCTGGTGGTTCGAGCGCAACCAGTGAAGACTCCGGCCCGCATCGCAACGGCGCGCCGACCGCTCTCCCCCGTCGCGCCGGTTGCGCGGGCCGGAGAATGTCGTCGGCGGCGTCGTGGGCTTGACCGGCCGAACGAGACCCGCGTGCTTGCCGCGGGATCGTGCGGCGCCGCCGGTGGCTAGCGCGTTCGAGAGGGCGCTGTCGCGGCTGTCGATGCCGCAGCGCGTTCAGTTCCGCGAGCTCCTCCAGGCGGTGGAGGACGTCGGCGAGGCGATCGAACGGTCGCTGCCCGCCGACAGCGAGGTGTCCCGGCTGTGGGGCGACGCGATGGTTCCGATCCTGACCGAGTTGGAGGTTGAAAGTGGCTGAGCAAGAGAAGACGACCGCGGTCGCGGTGCGCGACGCGGAGCTGGACCGCTTCGCCAGGCTGGGGCAGTGGCTGGCCGCTGCGGAGAACACGCCCCAGCAAGGCCCCGCCTGTGCGCTCCGGCTGTTCATGGCGAACGAGCTCGGCCTGCCGCTGCGCGCGGCCGCGGAGCTGTCGATCATCAAGGGGCGGCTGGTCTGCTCCGCCCAGCTGCTGCGCGCGTTCGCCCGCGAGGCCGGATACGACGTCGTCCGGGTCGAGGAAGACGACCAGCACTGCATCGCCGCCGTCGTCGTCCGCGAGACCGGCGAGGAGCTCGGCCGCTCGGAGTTCACGATGGAGGACGCGGAGCAGGCGGAGCTGATCCGCGACGGCTCCGGCTGGACGAAGTACCCGAAGCGGATGCTGTGGGCGCGGGCGAGCTCCTGGGCGCTCCGCGACTACGTGCCCGAGGTGACGCTCGGCCTGGTCGAGACCGGCGAGGCGGAGGAGATCCGCGGCGTCGTCGTCGCCGAAGAGGACGTGCCTGCGCCGGAGGAGCCGCCGAGTCCCGCCTCTCCCGAGCCGACGGCTCCTCCAGCGGAGGCAGACACGCAAGCGGCCGCCGAGGCGACCCCGGAAGAGCTCGGCGAACTCGAGCACGAAGGCGAACAGCCGGAGCCGGAGGCATGCCGGACCTGCGGCGCCACTGAGCCCGCCCAGTGCCAGTGGCCCGACATCGCAGACACGAAGGACCGGGCGGAGGGGTGCATCAAGTGACGATGAGCCTCGAAGAAGCCGCCGAGCGGCTGATCACCGCCGTGCGGGACGCCTTCGCCGACCGCGACGACGCCGACCCGCTCCCGCTTCGCCAGTTCATGGTCGAGCTCGCAGAGGTGTGCGGTGTGCCCGACGGATCGTGGGACGAGGAGCGGGTGCCGGAGTGGTCGACGGTCGGCGAGCTTCGGGAGATGACCCGTGCGGCACTCGCCGACCTCGCGCACGGGGAGACGATCCCGTGACGCCGCCGTTCACCGTGTACGTCGAGGTCGGCGGCAAGCTCGAAGAGGGCCTGCTGATCGGCCCGTTCAAGGGCGGGCGGCTGAAGGGCGTCCACGTCCGCGAGGAGCAGTCGTACATCGTCGAGGTCGCCGGGCAGCGGAAGGTGTACGCGCTGGCGGCGATCAAGTTCCCGAGGTCGTTCGCGTGAGGGACACGGTGATCGTCCGCAACCCGGACTGGAGCGACGAGCAGATCGCGAAGGCTCGCCGAGGGGACCTGACGCCGAGCTGCCACGACGGTAGCGACCACCTGGGCTACGTCTGCGCCGGCGGCCACGAGAACCACCTGCACCGCACACAAGTCGAGCCGCTGCCCCGCGGCGTCGAGATCGCGGCGCGCTGCCAGACCTGCGGGCGGGTGATGGTCATCGTCCGCGAGGAGGTCCTGGCGGCGATGGACGAGGCGTGGGGACGAGCGTGAACGCGCGGAGGCAGCCGATGCCGCGGACGGCGAAGGGTCGGCGCGCGGGTGCGCTGGTCGAGGTCGACGTTCCGACGCCGACCGCGCACCTGCCGGGCCAGCACCGCGCGTACCGGACCGCCTCCGGCTGCACGGTGATCCGCTCCCGCGAGCCCGCACGCGCGGCGCCGGCGGGGATCTGGCTTCCGCCCGACGAGCTGCTGCTCTGGCACCTGTCGATCGCGCACCGGCACCGCTACCCGGGCTGGGACGAGATCGCCGACGTCCGTTACGAGCTGATCCCGCAGGAGGTGACGATGGCGCTGCTGCTGCCGCCCCCGGGCGAGTACGTGAACGCGCACGACTGCTGTTTCCACCTGTGGCAGATCGACGACCGGAGGACGGCGTGAGCTCCGCCCGCCGGCGCAGGCTCCTTGCCGCGTGCCGTTGGACGTCACGCGACGTCGACCGGCGCCAGCACGTCCGGGCGATCGAGGCGGTGCTACGCGGACGGAAGCGTGGCTAGATGTCGCACGCCGCTCAGCAGTGGGCGTACGCCCAGCCGTTGCCGTCACCCGAGAAGCCAGTGCTGACCACGCTGGCGTGGCACGCGAACGGGCAGGACGGACGCTGCCACCCGAGCGATGCGACGCTGGCGAGGGAGACCGGCTTCCGCCGGGAGACGGTGGTGAGGGCCCGGCTGAGGTTGAGAGCCCTGGGCTTGATCGACTGGAAGCGCGGCGGGCGCGAGCGGCCGAACAGGTACGTGTTGCACCTGGATAGAAGTGCGGCTGAGTCACATCATGAGCGAGATGTTGTGACCGATGATGTGACTGAGAGTCGGGATGTTGTGACTGACAGTCACTCAAGAAGTGACCGAGAGTCACACGAACTGGAAGAGAACAGGAAAGAACTAAGAGCAGAACGTACCGCTGTAGAAGCACAGAACGCTTCTACAGCGGCTCGCTGGCCGTCAGCCAGCGAGCTCTTGAGGGAGGTCGACTTCTAATGCAAGCAGTCGGTCAGCGCCTGACGGCGCGGTACGTCGACGAGTGCGTGGAGCAGGGACGGAACGAGATGGTTCCGATGAAGGGTCACATCGCCCGTCGTGCGAAGGAGCTCGTCGACGATGGCGTTCCGGTGGAGGAGGTCGAGCTGGCGATCCACGAGTTCGTTCGCCGGCGTGGGCGCACAGCGTTGCAGCTCGCCGAGATCGTCGTCGAGCTTCGCCGTGAAGGATCGCCGGATCCGCTTGAGCGACCCTCAGCGGTAAGAGCGGCTAGGGAGTGGGTGGACACAAACGGCTGGCCGACCGGCGCGTTCTTCCGCCGCGGTACGCACAGCGGGACCTACGTGTACTACGCGCTCGGCACGGAGCGGGTGCCGTCCGGCTACGAGTGGCCGTACGGCAAGCCGTCGTGGGAGGAGATCGTCCACGCAGTCGCTGCTGCAGAGGAAGGAGGTTCGTATGCACGTTGAGCTGCCAGCCGACCGGATTGTGAACTGGCCGAAGTCCGCTGGCGGAAAGTGTGAGCGCTGCGGGAATGACGGCCAGATCGAGGTCGCGGACGGTCCGGGGCGGACGATCGCGGTGCCGTGTCCGGACTGCGCGATCGGGTTCCGGACCGAGTTCCGTGTCGGCGTGAAGATGAACAGCAAGGACCAGGTGGAGGACGCCTGGTGGGCCGGGTACGGCCCGGGCCCGTGGGGGCTGCTGGGCTACTGGTACGACAAGCCGGGCGACAAGGAGGAGCTGCCAGCCGTCCAGGAGCAGCTCGAAGGCAAGGAGTTCAGGAAGGAGCAAGCAACATGACTGAGCACAGCGGTTGGGCCCCGAAGGTGCGGGAGGCGGCGGTGCTGCAGTTCAGCACCGAGTGGGGCAACGCGCTCGAGCAGGGAGAGGAGCTGAAGCGGACGTTCGACCGGCTGACGAACGCGATGCGCGGCCTCGCCGAGTCCGGCACGCACACGACGGTCGTGTTCGAGGACGAGCTGATCCAGCGTTGGTGGGTGTCGTACCGCGCCGGCAAGGGTGACTTCGTCCCGCAGGTGGCGGCCGGGGAGCCGCCGGCGATGGAGCACGAAGACTCGATCGTCGCCCGGCACCCGGTCGCATGATGGCCGACACCGAGTACCTCGTCCTCGAGCAGCACAAGACGTCGACGCCGGAGGCACCGATCGCGTTGTGGGCCGAGGTGGAGACGACGTTCGCGCGGTCTGCGCGGGCGGCGATCCGCGCGGTGGCGAAGGGCGAGGGCGTGTACGTGGCGGTGCCGACCCGCTCGTTCAAGATGGAGCCGGTCGACCTCGAGACGCAGACGAAGCTGAAGTTCAAGTGAGTGAAGAGTCCGTGCAGCGGCGGGACGTGGGGCACGGAACCGGCCGGGGCAGCGCCGCCGTCTGGGGCGTCGGGCGGGTGTTGACGGACACCCTGCCGTGCTGCGTCGGTGACAACGCGGGCCCGCCGCATACCGTCCGGGAGTGGATCGACTCGCCTGGTTCATCGTCGGCTTCGGCCTGGGCGCGATCGCCGCGCTGGGCATGGTCGTGGTAGCCGTGCTGCTGGGGACGCAGTGAAGGGCGTCCCGGTCAAGTTGACCAGCGAGCACGAGCTGATGGGCGCGGCCGCGGGCTGGCAGCGGCAGGCGAACGCGGTCAAGAAGGGGTTTCCGCCGCGCCACCGCGGCGGGAGCCTGTGGGGCGGCCACGTCGAGTCGGCCTGCGCCGAGATCGCCGCCGGCCTGGTGATGGGCCTGCCCTGGAACGGCCCGCAGGTGTGGGACACGCCGCCGGACGACCCGCCGCCGGACCTGGGCGAGCGAACGGAGGTTCGCTGGGTGGCGCCCGGCGGGTCGGTGCTGCGCTTCGACGCGGAGAAGGACAAGGACGACCGCTACTACGTGCTGGTGGTCGGGTACGCGCCGCGCTACGAGGTGATCGGCTTCGTGCTCGGCGCCAGCTGCCGGCAGGAGCGGTGGGCGAACGTGTACCCGGAGCGGAAGGTGTACGAGGTGCCGGCGGACGTGCTGACGCCGGTCGGTCGGCGGGAGCGCTTCGACGACCCGATCAGCGACGCCGACCGGAAGTTGATCGTCGAGCTGATCCGTGACTTCGACAAGCCGAGAAGGGAGAAGAGGATGCCTCTGCCGCTGGGATACGAGTTGGTGATGTACCGAGACCAGGCCGGGGAGTGGCGCTGGAAGGTGGTGGCGGCGAACAGCCGCAACGTCGCGAACAGCGGCGAGGGCTACGCGAACAAGTCGGACTGCGAAGACATCGCGTTCTTGCTGTTCGCCGTCCACCCGCGGGAGGAGTGAGTGGGCTGGGCGACCGTTCTGTTGGTCGTGGCCGGAACGACGGCGGTGGTCCTGTTGGCCTGGAAGTACGTGAAGCTGCTCGGCCGGATCGCGCCGCCGGACAAGCCGCGGGCGTACAACGAGGGGTACGCACGCTGGCAGGACGAGGTCGCCCGTCAGCGGGAGCTGCGGCTCGACCGGGCCCGCAAGCAGCGCCGAGAGCTGCGGGCGGTGCGGCGGACCGACCATCAGTGCGATCCACGTTGTCCGGCTAACTGGGAGTGGGAGGTGTTCGATGGCGACGCAGACTGAGCTGATCGCGTCCGCGCTGCGGCACGCGAAGCAGACGCAGATCACGTGGGACGAGTTCCTGCGCCGGGTAGCGACGCAGAAGGGCTACCCGTACACGAAGATGCACTGGTACCAGGCCGGCCGCGATCTCGACCGGGCGAAGGCCGCAACTCCGACGCCGCCGGCGCCGCCGGTGCAGGTAGTTCCGAAGCCCGGCAACCTGGCCGCCGCACGCGCGCGGGTGTTCCTGGCGCAGGAGCCGATGGCGGTGATGCAGGGGCCGACGTTCCTGGTGCCGGTGCTGACCGCCGACCGGGGCTACCGCGAGTGGGTGTCTCCGCAGGTGGTCGCGCAGCTCCGCGCCCGCTTCGGCCGGGTCGAGGGCTGGTGCGACTGCCACACGACGTTCTACGACGAGTGCCTGGAGTTCGTCCGCGAGTACGGCCTGGACGG
>Ga0081455_10005023_pt1 | contig 14634 bp, 15 predicted proteins | sample TabmetS3T2R1_FD_70207 | JGI IMG/M metagenome (GOLD analysis project Ga0081455, IMG submission 70207) | Tabebuia heterophylla rhizosphere microbial communities from the University of Puerto Rico - S3T2R1 | ecosystem: Host-associated > Plants > Roots > Rhizosphere ... | reverse complement strand
AGCCGCTGTTCGTGTTTGGCGCCCATCCTTCGAGACGCCTGCTGCGCAGGCTCCTCAGGACGAGGTTGGAGTGGGTTGTGAATACTGGCGCGCCCAACCTCCGACCTCATCCTGAGGAGCCTGCGCAGCAGGCGTCTCGAAGGATGGGCCCCCCGACAGGAAATCTCCCGCAGACATCGGCCTTGCGGCTGGATAGTCTCCCGCTCCGCAACGCGACCGGGGGATTCTGTTGGCGCAGATTTGGGAGAGCGCGGTCAAACGGCCCTACGGGCTGCTGGCCGTCCTGTGCCTGGCGCTGTTTCTCCAGGGCCTTTTCACGGTGCCGGCCCTCGATCGCGACGAGGCACGCTTCGCCCAGGCGTCGAAGCAGATGATAGAGACGGGCGACCTCGTCGATGTACGCTTTCAGGGCGAGCCGCGCCACAAAAAGCCGGTCGGCATCTACTGGCTGCAGGCGGCGTCCGCAAGCCTGCTCGGCGCCCCGCCCTACGACCACATCTGGCCCTATCGGCTGCCCTCGCTCGTCGGCGCCGTTCTTGCGGTTTGGCTCACCTTCTGGGCCGGGCGTCCGCTGGTCGGCGACCGCGCCGCTCTTATTGGAGCCGCGCTCCTCGCCGCGACCCTCATGCTGGGAATCGAGGCGAAGCTTGCCAAGACCGATGCGGTGCTGCTTGCAACCATCGTCGCGGCCCAGGGCGCGCTCGCCCGCATCGCGCTCCGCACGCCCCCGGCACCGCTCTCGCTTGTTCTCGTCTTCTGGGGGGCGCTGGGCCTCGGCACGCTGGTCAAGGGCCCGATCGCGTTTCTCGTGATTGCGCTCACCGCGGTCACGCTCGCGCTCTGGAATCGCGATCGTTCGCTCCTGACCCGGCTGCGTCCGCTCCTGGGCTTCGCCATCGTCGCCGTCGTCGTACTGCCTTGGGCTGTGAGCGCCTATCTCGCGACCCATGGACAATTCTTCCACGATGCCATCGCGGGAGACCTGGTGCCCAAGCTGAAAGGCGGTCAGGAAAGCCATGGCGCGCCGCCCGGCACCTATCTCCTGCTCGCCTTCGTCACCTTCTGGCCGGGCACTCTGGTACTCGCACCGGCCCTGGTTCATGCATGGGGGCGCCGGAGCGATGCGGGACTGCGCTTTCTGCTCGCTTGGGTGGGGCCGGCCTGGCTCGTCTTCGAACTCGTGCCGACCAAGCTTCCTCATTACGTGCTGCCGCTCTACCCGGCGCTGGCCCTTCTGTGTGGCGCCGTAGTGGCCGCGGCCGAGTCGGGCCAAAGCACGCCGCTCAACGGGCTCTTGGGCCGACTCGCGCTCATTGCGTGGGCTGTGGTGGCCACGGCGCTCGCCGTGTTTCTGGCGGTGCTCGACCCTCTGCTGACGAAGAACATCTCCGTTGTCGCAATCGTGCTGGCGCTCGCCGTTCTGGTCAGCCTTGTCCCGGTGGTCCAAGGCGCGTTGCGCGGTCGGACGACGCGCGCCGTCGTTGCCGCAATCATCGTGAGCGCGCTTGTGCAATGTGCCGCGTTCTCCGTCGTCGCGCCGAGACTTACGTCGCTTTGGGTCTCGACGCGCGTGGCCGCCCTTCTGCCCTTCAACCCGCAGGGTCATCACGTGGCGCTTGCAGCCTCCGGGTTCGCCGAGCCGAGCCTTGTCTTCGCGGCCGGCACCCGCACGGTTCTCGGTCGCCCCGAAGAGGCCGTCACCCTTCTCGCGAGCGACCCGACGGCCTATGCGGCGATTGCCGAGCCCCAAAAGCCCGCGTTTGAAGCCGCCGCACGCGCTCGCGGCATGGCACCCCGCGCCGTTGCCACGATCGCGGGCTTCAATTATTCCGTCGGCAAGCCCGTGACGCTCACCCTCTATCGCAACGGGACCAAGGACTCCCCGCCATGATCGCCCGCCCCGTGAGGCCCCGCGACCCCGAGCTGACACGCGCCCTGATCGTCGTGGGGCTCGTCACGCTCGCGCGCATCTTGGCGCTCGCTCTCGCACGGATAGATTTGAGCGAGGACGAGACGCAATACTGGGCGTGGGCGCAAACGCTGGATTTCGGCTATTTCTCGAAGCCGCCGCTGATTGCCTGGGTCATCTGGCTGACCACGCACATTGCAGGCGATACGCCCTTCGGCGTCCGGCTCGCCGCGCCGCTGCTGCATGGCGGCACGTCGCTCGTCATCTTTGCCATCGCGCGGGCGCTCTATGATGCGCGCACGGGCTTCTGGGCAGCACTCACCTTCGTCACCATTCCTGCCGTCACGTTGTCGTCCGGCCTTATCTCGACGGATGCGCCTCTCGTGTTCTGCTGGGCCGTCGCCCTCTATGCGCTAGTGCGCCTGCTGAAAGCTCCCACGCTGCCGATGACGCTTCTGCTCGGCGTGGCACTCGGCGTGGGGCTGCTTGCGAAATACGCGATGGTCTATTTCGTCCTGTGCGCCGGTTTCGCCGCGCTCGTGATCCCGCGCATGAGGCCGCTCTTGCGCTCGCGTTCCGTCGCGATCGCGGGGGGCATCGCGCTTCTGATCGTGTCGCCCAATCTGCTCTGGAATGCGCAGCACGCCTTCTCGACCTTCGGGCACACGGTGGCGAACGCCAATCTCGGCGGCAAGCTGTTCAACCCGAAAAAGCTGGGCGAGTTCATCGGCGGTCAGTTCGGCGTTTTCGGGCCCATCCTGTTCGGGACGTTGCTCGTCGGAGTCGAACGCCAGACGCGGGCCGGTGCGATCGACGGCCGCGATCATGCCAAGCGGCTTCTCCTCTCGTTCTCGCTGCCGGTGCTGGGCGCGGCGTGCATCATCGCGATCGTCTCGCGCGCGAATGCGAATTGGGCCGCGCCCGCCTATGTGGCCGCGACACCGCTCGTCGTCTATTGGCTGCGCGCGCCGGGACGCGGTTGGCTTCTCACCGCCTCGCTTGCCCTTCACGCCACGGTCGCGCTCGTCATTCCGCTCGGCATGACGGTCCCACAGCTCGCCGACGGCCTTGGCTTTTCGAACGGACTGAAGCGCGTACGTGGCTGGTCGGAGCTCGGCTCCCGGATTGCGGCGCTCTCCAAGAGCGAGCCCTATACATCCATCCTTACCGAAGAGCGCGAGATGATGGGCGAGCTTCTGTTCTATGCGCGCCCGCGCACCATGCCCGTCGTGATGTGGGACTGGGACTGGCGGCCGCGCAATCACTATGAGCTCACAATGCGGATCGGGCCCGAAACGGGCCGACGCGTGCTGCTTGTGAGCCGGGTCGACCAGCCGAACTACATCCTGTCGCGCTTCGCCTACAGCGAGCCCTTGGGCTCGATCACGATTCCCCTTGATGCCAAGCGCAAGCGCACGGTCTATCTCTTTGCGCTCGAAGGCCTCAAGCCGCAGGAGGAGGAACCGTAAGCCCGGGCTGTTCCTTCGCGCCTCCTGCGGTATGCTCTTCTCAATCAAGCAACACAGGAGGAGGCCTCATGACCAGCATCCCGCGTTTCGACGACAGGAACATCAATTGGCGGCCCATGGGCGACATGACGGGGTTCGTCCTTTCGATCCTCTCTGTCGACCCGGAAAACAACACCGTCGATTTCATCGTGAAGTTCGACCCCAACACCATCGTGCTCTATCACGAGCATCTGGCGCTCACCCATACCTTCGTGGCGGAAGGCGATCACGTCATCTACGAGAAGGACGGATCGATGCGGGAGTCGCGACCGGTCGGACGCTACTCCGTGACGCGTGTGACAGGGGACGTGCACAGCGAGGGCGGCGGCCCGGACGGTTGCACCTTGCTCTACAGCGTGCGCGGGACAACGGACGCGCTGTTCGAGATTCTCGACGACAAGTTCAATCCCGCGGGCGTCCTGCGTGTGGCCGATTTTCAAGGTCTGCTGGACGCACAGAATGCCGCCGCGCACTGACGCGTTACGTATCGCTACCACCGTCGAGCGTCGTGAGCGCGCCGTAGAGGTCCGGCCGACGATCGCGGAACACGCCCCATGACCGGCGGCGCTCCAGAAGCTCGTCGAGGTCGAAGCGCGCCGTGAGCACCGCTTCGCCTTCGGCGCCGGCCTCCGCAAGGATTTCCCCTGTCGCTCCTGCGATGAACGACGTGCCGTAAAACGTAATCTCCGCCGCATCGCCCCGCTCGGTGCCGTAGCGGTTCGAAGCCACCACCGGCACCATATTTGCCGCCGCATGGCCCTGCATCACGCGCTGCCAGTGGCGGCGGGAATCGACCGGGGGCGCGGGCGGCGGCTCCGAACCGATCGCTGTCGGATAGAGCAGAACCTCCGCGCCCTTGAGCGCGAGCGCACGCGCGGCCTCGGGAAACCACTGGTCCCAGCACACCGCGGCGCCCAGCATCGCATCTCCCGCAGCAAAGACACGGAAGCCCGTATCGCCCGGGCTGAAATAGAATTTCTCCTGATAACCGGGCCCGTCCGGAATATGCGCCTTGCGATAGACGCCATTCGTGCGCCCATCCGCGCCAATCAGGACAAGGCTGTTGAAGAACGCCGTGTTCGCCCGCTCGAACACGCTGAGCGGCAGCACGACGCCGAGCTCATGTGCGAGGGCTGCGAACCGCGCCACCACGGGATGTGTCGCAAGCGGCGCGGCAAGCGAAAAATACTCCGCCTTCTGGTCTTTCGGAAAATAAGGCGTCTCGAACAACTCGGGCAGCAGGATGAGCTTGGCCCCCTCCCCCGCAGCACGCCGCACCAGACGCTCGGCGGTCGCTAGGTTGGCGCTCCGGTCCCAGGTGCAGGCCATCTGCGTTGCCGCGACGGTGATTTCTCTCACGGGGAATCTCCTGCGCCGGACGCCCCCGCCGGCTCTTCATAGGTGATGCAATGCAACCCGCCGCCGCCCGCGAGAATGGGCAGCGCCTCAATCTGCGTAACGATTCGCTCGGGATAGCATGCGGCGATGATGCGCGCGGCTTCCAAATCGGCCGGGTCGTCGAAGGCCGGCACCACGAGGCCACCATTCGCAACCGCGAAATTGAGATAGCTGAGCGTGAGACGGCGACCGTCCTCGGCGAAGCGCGGTGCAGGCATCGGCACGGGCACAATCTCGAGCCGCTCGCCGCGCGCCGTCTGCGCGCGCCCGAGCCGGCGCGCGTTCTCTTCCATACGCGCATGGTTCTCGGCGTCGGCCGCAGGCGGCATCGCGAGCAGCACCCGCGTCTCGCTCGCAAAACACGCGATGTTATCAACGTGCCCGTCAGTCTCGTCGCCCATCAGCCCTTCGTCGAGCCAGATGACCTTGCGCACGCCGAGATAGAGCGCGAGATGCTCTTCGATATCGGATTTCGTCATCTCCGGATTGCGGTTCGGATTGAGCAGACACTCCTCCGTTGCCATGAGCGTGCCATCGCCATTGCCGGCGATGGCTCCACCCTCCAGAACCATATCGGGTGTAAACGCCTTCAGGGCGGCACGTTCCAGGCTGAAGCGCCCGAAGGCCGCGTCGCCGGCATACCCGCGATATTTGTTGCCCCAGGCATTGAAGCGCCAGACGACCCCCGCCTTCGCGCTCCGGCCATCGGTGACATAATGCGGTGCAATGTCCCGCATCCAGGAATCGTCGATGCCGAAGGTCACAATCTCGATTCGCGGCCCGCAAGCGAGCCGCGCTGCCGGCACATCCTCGGCCCGCGCCACCATGATGACGGGCTCGAAGCGCCCGAGCGCGCGCGCGGTCTGCGCATAAGCCGCCTGCGCCGCGACAAGCCCATCGCCCCACAACTCGGTGCGGCAGGGCCACGCCATCCATGTGCGCGCGTGAGGCGCCCAAGGTGCCGGAAGCGCAAAGCCGAGCGCGGCGGGGGTCAGCTCTTCGATGTTCATGGCGCTCTCATGCTACACTGAATTAATCAGCGAAAGGGGCCGTGATGACCGGCAAAGTGGAACAGCGTCTGGCCGAGCTCGGTATTGTCCTGCCTGCGCCCGCGAAGCCCGCGGCCAATTACGTTCCATTTACCTGCGCCGGCACGCTCGTCTTCGTCTCAGGGCAGCTGCCGATGGACGCGGGCCGCCTCATTTACATAGGGAAGCTCGGCCGGGACTTCGACATCGACGAGGGTCAAGAAGCCGCGCGGCTCTGCGCGCTGAACGTGCTGGCCCAGGTAAAGGCGGCGGTCGGCGACCTCGATCGCGTGAAAACCTGCATTCGCCTCGGCGGTTTCGTCAATGCCGTGCCTGAGTTCACCGACCATCCGGCCGTCATCAACGGCGCGTCCGACCTCATCGCGCAAGTCCTTGGCGACGCGGGCCGGCATGCGCGCGCCGCGGTGGGTGCGGCCTCGCTGCCCCTGGGTGCCGCGGTCGAAATCGACGCCATCTTCGAGATTGCATGACGCCGGACCGAAGCTGGCTCAAAACCCTTCCCATCGCCCATCGCGGGCTGCATGACACCGCTTCAGGCATTCCCGAAAACAGCTTGCCGGCCTTTGCTGCCGCAATTTCTGCGGGCTATGCGATCGAGCTCGATGTCCGCCTCTCGCGCGACGGCGCGCCAATCGTGTTTCACGATGAGACGCTCGCGCGCATGACCGGAACGAGCAGTGCCGTCCACGACGGCACGGCTGAAGAGCTCAACAAAATCAATCTCGTGGGGAGCAGCGAGACAATTCCCACTCTGGCGCAGGTGTTGGCCCATGTGAAGGCACGCGTGCCGCTTCTGGTCGAGGTCAAAGCGCCAACCCGGCATGTCGGAACGCTTGAAATGGCCGTGGCACTTCTGCTTCGCGACTATCGCGGGCCTTACGCCGTGCAATCATTCAATCCGCTGTGCATAGGCTGGTTTCGCGACCACGCGCCTGAGATTTGCCGCGGCCTTTTATCAACGAATTTCGGAGATAAACCGGTGATGAACACAGCAAAGTTTGCGCCAGGATTTGTGCCGACGGGAGCAGAGCGTTTCGCGCTTCGGCACCTGCTCACCATTCCCTTCGTTCGCCCAGACTTCATCGGATATGACGTTGACGCCTTGCCTGCACTTGCGCCATGGATTACGAAACACCTAGGATTGCCTCTGCTCGCCTGGACTGTGAGGAGCGAGCGGCAGCGGGAGATCGGTGCGGCCCATGCCGACAACGTCATCTTCGAAGGCTACCGACCGGCGTTGCGACGAGACGACTGACGTCGTCGTGCGCATCGCATCGTCGATGAAAGAGGTGCCCGCCCCGGCGTGGGATCGCTGCGCCAATCCGTCGATCGCGGGGTTCGATCCCTTTGTGAGCCACGCGTTTTTGTCGGCGCTCGAGGAAAGCGGATCGGCGTCGCCCGACACCGGCTGGGCGCCGCATCATCTGCTCGTCGAAGACGGCGTCGGCGGGCTCTCGGCCGTCATGCCGCTCTATCTCAAAGGTCATTCCTACGGGGAATACATCTTCGATCACGCGTGGGCAGACGCCTTCGAACGCGCGGGCGGTCGCTACTATCCGAAGCTGCTTGCCGCGGTGCCGTTCACGCCCGCGACGGGACGGCGCCTCCTCACGCGTGCAGATGCCGATCAGTCCCAAGCGGAAGAGATTCTGACCGCGGGCATGGTGGCGCTGGCGCGCCGTCACGGTATCTCCTCCATTCATGTGAACTTCGCCGACAAGGCTCAGTGGCTCCGGCTCGGCGCGCGGGACTTCCTGCTGCGCCAGGATCAGCAATTCCACTGGACCAACGAGAACTACGAAAGCTTCGAGCATTTCCTCGCCGCGCTGTCCTCGCGGAAGAGAAAGCAGATACGCCATGAGCGGGAGGCGGCGCGCGCGGACGGCATCACCATCCGCTGGATCACGGGTCGCGACCTCAAAGAGACCCATTGGGACGTTTTCTTCAAGTTCTACATGGACACGGGCGGCCGCAAATGGGGCAAGCCCTATCTCACGCGCAAATTCTTCAGCCTGATCGGCGAGCGCATGGCGGACCGCCTCCTGATCGTCCTGTGCGAGCGAGCGGGACGGCCGATCGCCGGCGCGCTCAACGTCATCGGCGGCAACACGCTGTTCGGTCGCTATTGGGGCTGCCTCGAGGATCACCGCTTTCTGCATTTCGAGGCCTGCTACTACCAGGCGATCGACTTCGCGCTGGCACATGGCCTCGCGCGTGTCGAAGCCGGCGCGCAAGGCACGCACAAGCTCGCGCGCGGCTATTTGCCCGTGCCCACCTACAGCGCGCACTGGATCGCCGAGCCGCATTTCCGCACGGCAATCGCGCGCTATCTCGATGCGGAGCGCCGCGCGGTCGAAGCCGGCATCGAAGAGCTCGCGAGCTTCGCGCCGTTTCGCCGCGACCGGGCCATGCCCGCCATCCCCGCGGAGGATCACGATTGAATTACGACGACAACAACATCTTCGCGAAGATCCTGCGCGGCGAAATTCCCTGTGCCAAGATCGTCGAGGATGCAGACACCCTTTCCTTCATGGATGCGTTTCCGCAATCCAAGGGTCATTGTCTCGTGATTCCACGCGCGAAAGCCCGCAACCTGCTCGATTGCCCCCCTGAGGTTGCCGCGACGCTCATCAAGGCGACCCAGCGCCTCGCCAAGGCCGTCGACAAGGCGCTCAAGCCCGATGGTCTGCGCGTCATGCAGTTCAACGGCGCGCCTTCGGGCCAATCGGTGTTTCACATTCATTTTCACATCATGCCGATCTACGAGGGCGTGCCGCTGCGCGGACATGCAGCCCAGCAGAACATGGCGGACATGACCGAGCTCAAAGCCCTCGCCGATCAGATTCGCGCGGCCCTGTGACGCCTAACCTTTCGTCGACGACGCTGCGCATTGGGCTCCTAGGCGGCTCTTTCAATCCGGCCCATGAGGGGCATCTGCACATTTCGCGCATGGCGCGGCGCGCGCTCGGGCTCGATGAGGTCTGGTGGCTCGTCTCGCCGCAAAATCCCCTGAAATCTTCGGATGGAATGGCGCCGTTCGCGGAGCGTCTTGCTCGTGCACAGGCGCTGGCAAAGGACCGCGGCCTCGTCGTCACCGATCTCGAGACGCGGCTTGGCACGCGCTACACCGTCGACACCGTCCATGCCCTTGCGCAACGCGCGCCGCGCGCCCGATTCGTGTGGCTCATGGGGGCGGACAATGCGCTGCAATTTCGGAAGTGGAAGCGTTGGACCGCGATCGCCGAGACGCTGCCGATCGCGGTCTATCCGCGTCCCGGCTTTACGCTCAAGGCCCGACTCGGACCCTTCGCGCAGCGCTACGCGGCCGTCACGCTCGACGCCTCCGACGGGCGGCTCCTGCCCGACCTTGCGCCCCCCGCGATCGTTTTTCTCGCGGGCGCGACAGACCCCGCTTCGGCAACTGCGCTGCGAAACCTCGTCAAACCAAGCCGTTAACCCCACTTGGTGGGAGAAGACAGCCCTGCGATTGTCATACAAGGTGCGTGGATTCGAGGCTGGGCGTCTGTTAGAGTCTTAACTGTGCTGGGGAGCAACCGGCGTAACCCGGGCCTCTTAACGGACCCGCGCGTTAACGCTTCACTCCCCTTCCATCCCGGTGGAGCAAACAGGCTCCGCGGGAAGACACGGAGGACGATGTCTGTTGAGGCAACATGCCACCCCTGCGCGCGGCCCCCAGGGCCCATCGGTTCTGTCACTCATCCTCACCTCTCTCGACCAAGACAAAGCGGACGACATCGTGACCATCGACCTTGCAGGCAAGACGTCGCTTGCCGATGCGATGGTCGTCGCCAGCGGCCGCTCTCAGCGTCACGTGGGCGCGATTGCCGACCATCTCGAGCACGCGCTCAAGGATGCTCTGAAGGACAAAGGCCTGCCTGCGCCGCGCGTCGAAGGATTGCCTCATTGCGACTGGGTGCTCATCGACGCGGGCGATGTCATCGTGCATGTGTTCCGGCCGGAAGTCCGCACCTTCTACAATCTCGAGAAGCTGTGGAGCACGGAGCGCAGCGATGAAGTCCGCGCGGCGGGTGCACATTAATCACGACGTCCGACATCTGTGCGCCTGCAGCTCATCAGTCTAGGCCGCTGGCGCCAAAGCGGACCGGAGCGGCCTCTCTACGAACACTATGCGACGCGCTTCACGTCGCTTGGAAAAGCGCTGCGGCTCGGGCCGTTGGAACTCGTCGAAATCGCCGGCAAAGATGAAACCCCCCAGGCGTTGATGGCAGCTTGCGCCAAGGGTGCGGCGCGGCTTGTACTCGATTCGGGCGGAGCCGCGCTGTCGAGCGAAGGTCTCGCTCAATTGCTGTCAAAGCTTCGTGACGACGGGCGGTCCGCCGCCGCATTTTTGATTGGCGGAGCGGACGGGCTCGCTTCCATCGTTCCCGAAGCCGACCGCGTCTTGAGCCTGGGCGCGCCGACCTGGCCTCACTTGCTGGTGCGCGGCCTCATGGCCGAGCAGCTCTACCGGGCGGCCACAATCCTTGCAAACCATCCCTACCACCGCGGTCATTAACCCCTTCTACATCTTGCGCGCCATGGACAGGCTCCGGAGCGTTCGAGTACTTTTCCCGCTTTGGTAGACCGTTGAATTGTGCACGCGTACCTCGAAAGTCCCTGACATGACATTGCCTGCCTCTCCTCGCCCCGTCGTCCTCTGCGTTCTCGATGGCTGGGGTGAAGGCGCCGACAACGCCGACAACGCGATTGCGCGCGCAAAGGCGCCCCATTTCGCGCATTGGAGCCAGGACGTGCCGCATGCGCGCCTCGATGCGTCGGGCGAAGCCGTCGGCCTGCCGGACGGGCAGATGGGCAATTCGGAGGTCGGCCATATGACGATCGGCGCGGGCCGGGTCATCCGCATGGACTTGCCGCGCATCGACCACGCCATCGCAGACGGAAGCTTTGCGACCAACCCCACGCTCGAAGCGTTCATCACCAAGCTCAAGCGCGTCGGGGGCGCCTGCCATCTCTTAGGGCTGATGTCGCCGGGCGGCGTTCATTCCCACCAGCGGCATCTTGCGGTGGCTGCCATCCTCATCGCGCAGCACGGCGTGCCGGTGTGGGTCCACGCCTTTCTCGATGGCCGAGACACGCCGCCCAAAAGCGCTGTCGGCTTCGTGAACGAGTTTCTGAGCGACGTTGCCGGCTACAACGTCCGCATTGGAACAATCAGCGGCCGCTACTACGCGATGGACCGCGACAAGCGTTGGGAGCGCGTCGAGCGCGCCTTCAAGGCGATCGTCAGCGCCGAGGGCAACCACGCGCGCGACCCGATCGCGGCGATTGACGCATCCTACGCGGCGGGGGTAACGGACGAGTTTCTCGAGCCCGTGGTGCTCAACGGCTATCCCGGTTTCAAGGACGATGACGGGCTTTTCATGGGCAATTTCCGCGCCGACCGCGCGCGCGAACTTCTCCACGCGTTTCTGCTGCCGGAGTTCTCGGGCTTCGTGCCCGCGCGCCGCCCTGTCGTAGCCGCGGCGACGGGCATGTCCGACTACGAGGAGCGGCTTCGACCCCACATCACGGCGCTCTTTCCGCCCAACGAGCCCGAGCATACGTTGGGCGATGTGGTCGCGGCTGCCGGCCTCAAGCAGCTGCGCGTCGCCGAGACGGAGAAATATGCCCATGTCACGTTCTTCCTGAGCGGCGGTCGGGAGGCCACGGTGCCGGGCGAGGATCGCATTCTCATTCCGAGCCCGAAGGTTGCGACCTACGACCTGCAGCCGCAGATGTCGGCACCCGCGGTGACCGATGCCCTGGTCACCGCCATCGACAGCGGCACCTACGATCTGATCGTGGTGAATTACGCGAATCCTGACATGGTGGGTCATACGGGTGTGATGAGCGCTGCCATCACGGCCGTCGAGACGATCGATTCGTGCCTCGACCGCGTGGTCCAGGCTGTCACGCGTGCAGGTGGCGCGATGCTTATCACCGCCGATCACGGCAACATCGAGATGATGAAGGATCCGGTGACCCATCAGCCGCATACGGCGCACACGACCAATCTCGTTCCGCTGCTTCTCATCGAAAGCCGGGCAACCGCATCGACACGGCTCGAGGACGGAACGCTCGCGGACATTGCTCCCACCGTGCTCGATCTGATGGGACTGCCGCAGCCCGCCGAGATGACCGGCCGCTCGCTCGTGGTGCATGACCACGATCAGGTGCAACGCCGTGCGCTTGTCTGACCGCGCGGCAATTGCACTTGCGGCGTTCGTCGCCTGCGTCGCGAGCAGCGGGACACTCGCGCAAGATCAGGATCCGAAAGACACAAACGAAGTCGATCTCAAGAAGCTGGAAGAGGAGATCGTCACCCAGCGCGGCCGCGTCGAGGCGCTGCAATCCGAGGCGCAGGATCTCGCCACGAAAGAAGCCGGCCTTCGCCGTCAGCTTGTCGACGCCGCCGCCAAGGTGCAGCAGTCGGAGCAGGAGCTGAGCGAGGTCGAGGAGCGCCTGTTCGATCTCCTCGCCAAAGAAAACGACATGACGGCCAAGCTCAACAAGCGGCGTGCGGCGATCGCCGATCTTCTTGGGGCACTCGAGATGCTCGCGCTCAACCGGCCGCCGACCCTCGGCGTCAGTCCCGACGACGCGGCGGCCGCTGCGCGCAGCGCCATGCTGCTGAACGACTACATTCCCCAACTCCGGGCCCAGGCAACGGCGCTCGAAGGCGAGCTCAAGGCGCTCACGGGCGTGCGCGACGGCATTCAGAACGAGCAGCGTGACAAGGTAGCGACGGCCCGCTCGCTCGAAACCGAGCGCGAGGCGCTGGAGCACCTCGTGAGCAAGATGTCGAGCCGGCGCGCGGAAATCATGGAAACGGCCCAGACCGAATCCAATCGCCTCCAGCAACTCGCCGCCCAGGCGAAGGATTTGAAGGGCTTCCTTAACACGCTAGCCAGTCAGGGCTTGGCCCTGCCGCGGCTTAAGCCCGACCTCGAGCCCGGAAACCGGGTTGCTGGCGGCTTCGCGGCGTTGCGCGGCAAGCTGCGTCAGCCGGCCGCCGGTGTGCTCAGCCGGACGTTTGGCGCCACCCTGCCATCTGGTTCCCAGAGCCAGGGCGTGGTGTTTACGACCCGCCGTGCGGCCCAGGTCGTTTCGCCCTGTGACGGCGCCGTGCTATTCAGCGGCAAGTTCATGCAATACGGCCTGCTCTTGATCATCGGAACCGATGACGGTTATCATTTCGTTCTTTCCGGCATGAGCCGCATCGACATGGTTGCAGGACAGCGGCTGCTAGCTGGTGAGCCCGTGGGTGTTATGGGAGAGACCGGCCCCGTGAACGGGCCGACCGGGCTTCCGGAACTCTATATCGAGCTGAGGCGTCACGGTGAGCCGGTGGATCCCCTGCCTTGGCTTGCGGTCACTGACAGGAAGGTAAGCGGTTAAATGCGCGGAGCAGTTCTTGCCGGCCTGGCCGGAGTGGCCCTGGCGGTCGGTGCGGCAACGGTGATGCTGACGGTGTCGCCCCACGAAGCCAAGGGCGCGTCCGCCGAGACCTACCGTCAGCTCGACCTGTTCGGCAACGTCTTCGAGCGCGTCCGGGCGGACTATGTCGAGCCCGTCGACGATAGCGAGCTCATCGAATCGGCGATCAACGGCATGTTGAGCTCGCTCGATCCCCATTCGAGCTACCTCAACGCCAAGAATTACCGCGACATGCAGGTTCAGACCCGCGGCGAGTTTGGCGGCCTCGGCATCGAAGTGACGATGGAAAACGGCGTCGTGAAGGTGGTGACGCCGATCGACGACACGCCGGCCGCACGCGCAGGTCTGCGCGCGGGCGATCTCATCACCCATCTCGACGGCGAGGCGATCCAGGGCTTGAGCCTCAACGAGGCGGTGGAGCGGATGCGCGGGCCGGTCAATACCCTGATTACGCTGACCGTGCTGCGCGAGGGCGTCACCGAACCGTTGGTCGTGAAGCTCACCCGCGACATCATCCGCATCCAGTCGGTCCGTTCCCATGCTGAGGGCGACATCGCGTATATCCGCGTGACGACCTTCAACGAACAGACCGAGGACGGCCTCGAGAAGGCAATCTCCACGCTCAATCGGCAGATCGGGCCCACCAAGGTCGCGGGCTATGTGCTCGACCTCCGCAACAATCCTGGCGGCCTGCTCGAGCAAGCGATTCGCGTTTCGGATGCCTTCCTCGATCAAGGCGAAATTGTCTCGACACGCGGCCGCCGTGCCGAGGACATCGAGCGTTACACCGCCCGCCGCGGCGACATCGTCGACGGCAAACCCGTCGTCGTGCTCATCAATGGCGGCTCGGCATCGGCTTCGGAGATCGTCTCGGGCGCCTTGCAGGATCACAAGCGCGCAACGCTTCTCGGCACCCGGTCCTTCGGCAAGGGGAGCGTGCAGACGATCATTCCGCTCGGTGGCGGCCTCGAAGGCGCGATCCGGCTCACGACCGCGCGCTACTACACGCCCTCGGGCCGCTCCATCCAGGCGAAGGGCATCGATCCGGATATCGAGGTTCGCCTGCCCGACACAGCGGTGAAAGACTTGGGCGAGATGCGGAACGAAGCGGGGTTGCGCGGTCACTTGAAGGCCGAGGGGCAGGAAGAAAAGGCGATTCAGGCGGCGCCCATCGGCGAGCCCAAGGACGACATCCAGCTCCAATACGCGCTCAACCTGCTTCATGGACTGGGCGTCGCCAGCACCAGCGTGCCGAATTAACACCCCTTAACAATTCCCTCTCCCCGGCCGAGTTGTCCGCAAAAACGGACAA
>Ga0081455_10005022_pt1 | contig 14637 bp, 14 predicted proteins | sample TabmetS3T2R1_FD_70207 | JGI IMG/M metagenome (GOLD analysis project Ga0081455, IMG submission 70207) | Tabebuia heterophylla rhizosphere microbial communities from the University of Puerto Rico - S3T2R1 | ecosystem: Host-associated > Plants > Roots > Rhizosphere ... | reverse complement strand
CGACGAGCCGACCGACGGGCTCGACCCGATGCAACGGACGGAGATGCTCGGCCTGATCCGCCGCATCGGCACCGAATTCGGCGTGAACATCGTCGTCTCTTCCCACCACCTCGAGGAGGTGGAGCGGATCTGCGATGCGGTCGTGATCGTCGAGGGCGGCGAGGTGGTGCACGCGGGAACGCTCGCGGAGCTCGGGAAGGGCTCCGAGGGCGTCGTCGTCGAGGTGGACGAGCGCGCCGGCGAGCTGGCCTCACAGCTCGCGGTTCGAGGGCTCGACGTCACGCTCGACGGCGACGTCCTGCTCGTGCGCGGGGCAGACGGCGCCTACGACGCGATCCGCGATGCCGTCGCCGACCTCGGCCTCGGTCTGCGGCGCCTGGAGGCGCGCGGGCGAACCCTCGAAGACATCTACCTCGGGGCAGGCACGTGACGAGCGCGCAGGACGCGCGGCTCTTCGACCTCGGCTACCGGACGTACGAGGGACCGCGGGAGCGTCCGGCCCGGGCGGTGCTGACGCTCGCCGTGTTCACCACGCGCCGCGTGCTCGGGCTGGGACGGGGCGCCCGGCACAAGGTGCTGCCTGCGATCACGCTCGCGATCGCGTACCTGCCGGCGCTCACCTCGGTCGGCTTCTCCGTGCTCGCGAACAACATCGTCGCCACAGACCTCATCACGTACGGCGACTACATGTCCATCATTGGAAGCGCGCTGGCGCTCTTCGCAGCGCTCGTTGCCCCCGAGGCGCTCTGCCCGGACCGGCGCAGCGGCATGCTCGGGCTCTACCTCGCCGGCCCACTGGACCGGAACCGCTATCTGCTCGCGAAAGGGCTCGGCGTGCTCGCCGTCATGCTCCTAATCACCGTCGGCCCGCTGCTCTTCATGCTGGCCGCCAATGTGATCGCCGGCTTCGGGCCGAGCGCAGGTGAGACGCCGAAGCTCCTCCTGCGCATCGCCGCCGCGGGGCTCGTGACCGCCCTCCTTTACACGTCCCTGTCGCTGGCCGTTTCGAGCTTTACGACCCGTAGGGCGGCCGCCGCGGTGGGTGTCGTGCTGCTTCTCCTGGTGCCGGCCGGCGTCGTCCGTCCGGCGATCGACGCCGGTGCGCCCAACGCGCTCGACCTGCTCAGCTTCCCGTTCGTCATGTTCGATCTCTCGTACCGCATCTTCGGCGAGCAACCCGACGCCAATCCGCCGGTCCGAGAGTTGGCCACCTGGGTTGTAACCGCGGGAGTTCTCGCTGCCATTGCTGCCGGGGGGCTTGTCTGCTGGATCCGCTACCGGCGGATCGAGGCGTTCCGGTGAGCGCGGCCGAGCCCCGGGTAGTCGCCGAGAACGTCTCGAAGTGGTTCGGCGCGCTCGTCGCCGTCTCCGATGTGACCTTCGACGTCAGCGCCGGAGTCACGGCGCTCCTCGGCCCGAACGGCGCGGGCAAGTCCACGATGTTCCGCATGCTCTGCGGGCTTGCGCGGCCCTCGAAGGGCACGGTTCGCGTCCTCGGGCGCGACCCACGTGCGGACACCGGAGTTACGCGGATGATCGGGCTCGTTCCCCAGCAGGAGAGCGTGTTCGAACCGTTGACCGCGCGCCAGTTCGTTGCGCTGTCGGCGCGCCTCCACGGTCTGCCCGATCCCGAAGCGGCGGCCGGCGCAGCGCTCGAGCAGGTCGGCCTCGACCCGTCCGACCGCCGGCGGCTCCCCGCGTACTCGAAGGGGATGCGACAGCGGGTGAAGGTGGCGCAGGCGATCGCCCACGACCCCGCTGTCCTCGTTCTCGACGAGCCCCTGACCGGGCTCGATCCGCGCCAGCGGGCGGAGCTCGTGGCGCTGTTCCGGCGCCTCGGGAGCGAAGGGCGCTGCGTGATCGTGTCCAGCCACGTGCTCGACGAGGTGGAGCGGCTGGGCTCGCAGGTCCTCGTCATGTCGCAAGGCCGGCTCGCTGCTGCCGGCGACTTCCGCGAGCTGCGCGCGCTGATGGACGACCGGCCGATGCGGATCCGAGTGCGGACCGACCGCCCGCGCGAGCTCGCCGGCGCTCTGCTCGAGCGGGGGACTGCGGTGGGCGTCCGGCTCGATGGAGACGAGGTGCTCGAGCTCGACACGAGAGACGCCCGCGCGCTGGCCCACGCGCTGGCGCCGGTCGCCCGTGACCGGCAGGCACGCCTGTACGAGGTCAACCCGCTCGACGCCGACCTCGAGGGCGTCTTCCGCTACGTGGTGCAGCGATGAGCACGACCGGTGCGGCGGTTACGGCCCCGACTCGTCCGGCTCCGCTGACCTCGTTCCTGGCGCTGTACCGGCTGCTGTTGCGCACGCAGATCACCGTCCCGCGCCTGCTGGGAATCGCGGCACTCGGCGGCATCGCCGTCCTCATCGGCGTGTTCGCCCGCTGGCACGACGACCCGGCCCAGGCAGCCACCGACGCCGTCTCTTCCTTCGGGCTCGGAATCCTCGTCCCGTTGGCGACGCTCTGGCTCGGTACGTCCGCCATCGGCGACCTCGTGGAGGACCGCCTCCTCGTCTACCTCTGGCTGAAGCCGGTGGCCCGCTGGCAGCTCCCCGCGGCCGCGGTGCTCGCAACGGTCACGGTCGTCCTGCCGCTGACCGCGCTGCCCCTTGCCGCATCCGCCTTCGCGGCAGGAGCCAACGACGTTGCGACAGCGGCGCTCCTGGCTGCTGCCTTCGCGGCGCTGGCCTACGCGGGCCTGTTCGTCGCGGCCGGGCTCTGGTTCCGCCGAGCCGTCTGGTGGGGGCTCGCGTTCATCCTGCTCTGGGAGAACGTGGTCGCCTACGCGGCGGCGGGCGCCGCCCGCTTCACGGTCATCGGCTGGGCGTCCACGGTCCTCGGTCTCGCGCCGAACGTTGACGTGACGCTCGACGCAGGAAGCGTTGCCGCCGCGTTCGTCGTACTGCCGGCGATCGGCGTCGCAGGCTGGCTGATCGCGACGTGGCGCTATCGCCGCAACGACATCGACTGACGAGTTGCGGGCTAATGCCGCTCGCGAATCAGAATGATCGCGGCGGGTGGTGCGATGAGCAGCTGCTTTTTCGCCGTCACCCGACGTGTGGGTCTTCGCCTCGGCGTGCCGGGCTACCTCGCCGCAACGCTCACGGCCCCAAGACTTCAGCACTAGGCGTATTTCGAAGAGGCCCCAGCATGGGCGCGAGTCTTCCTTTCACGCCGCGAAAGTGCTAATAACGACCTGGGCGCGGGGCTTCCCGCGCTCAGTCTGCGCGCTGCGGAGGCGAGGATGCACCGAGATCAGGGAAGGCGCCTTTCGCTCCTGGGTTTCCTCGCGATCGCCCTACCCCTGATCCTTGCCCCGTCCGCGTCCGCGGGCGTCACCTCGAGCGTCAATAACGGGTTCTTGTCGGTTATGAGTGACGCCGGCGACGCAATCGCCGTCACGTGTGGCCTCGATGGCAACGTCAAGGTCAACGGCACCGATCCTGGAACTGGCGCCGCGCCTTGCTCGGTGATCCAGGGAGTCTTCGTCAACGGCGGGCCGAACGCGAACATCATCGACCTGAGCGGCGTCACCCAGGCGGCCTTCCCGAGCATTCCCCTCTTCCCGGGCAGCTTGTCGGTTTCGATCCTCGCCAATGCCGGCGACGACGACGTCACGGGCAGCGAGTTCGCCGACCAGATCACTGGGGGAGCTGGCAGCGACACGATTCGCGGAGGCGTCCAGGCTGACCTGCTCGTGTTCTCCGGCACCGACATGGCTGACACCATCACGGCAGCGGATGGAGACGGCTCGCTGACAGCAGGCGGCGAGACCGATACCTACACCGGCATCGAGCGCTTCCAGCTTTCCAGTGGTCCCGGAGACGACCTCATCACCACTGGCAGCGGGAACGACTTCCTCGACGGCGGGAGCGGCGACGACATGCTCAACGCTGGAGGCGGCAATGACTTCCTTCAGGGTGATTCTTTCTTCGAACAGGCCGGGAGCGACACGCTGAACGGTGGTGCCGGCGTTGACAGGATCTTCTTCTTCGGCGCGTCGGAAGACGACGTCCTGATCGCGACTCCACCCAACGGCTTGTTCTCGGCCAGCGGCTTCACGGACACCTATACCGACATCGAGGATTTCTCCCTCTATGGCTCGGACGGCGACGACACGCTCACCGGTGCAGGCGGCGCCGATAACCTCGGGGGCGGGGACGGCAACGACACGCTCACGAGCCTCGGCGGCAACGACAGCCTCGACGGCGGCAGCGGTGATGACGTCCTTTCGGGCGGCCTAGGGAACGACTTTCTCCTTGGCGAGCAACCCACGGAAGGCCCTCCAAACAACGACATGCTTGACGGCGGAGCGGGAATCGATTTTCTCCTGCCTGGCCAGGGGAGCGACGTCGTCAAGGGTGGGCCTGACGACGACTTCATCGAAGAGGACCTTTTCGGGGTCGAGAACGACAACTGGGATGGCCAGGGCGGATCCGACTCCTACGGCATTGCCTTCGGATCGGGTGCAACCGCAAAGACGATGACCGTCGCCGACTCGGGACCCGCTGCCGACATGGATGAACTGACCGTCGCGGACTGCACAGGCGTCACCAGGACATCGACGGAGGTACGCAAGGCCAGCGAGGTGATCACGTTCTCCGGAATCGAGGTCACACCTTGTCCGTTCGCTCCGTCGCCTCCTCCTCCGCCGGAACCTCCGCCCGGTCCTCCTCAACCGGGCCCACCTCCGCCCTCGCCTCCTCCGCCCTCGCCTCCCCCTCCCCCACCTCCACCTTCTCCGCCTCCGACGCCGGTGACCCAAGCGCGGTGCTTGGTGCCCAACGTGAAGGGGAAGACGCTCGTCCAAGCTCGCCGTCTACTCGCGTCGCGACGGTGCGCGCTCGGCAGGGTCACCAAGGCTTACTCAGGGAAAGTGAAGAAAGGCCACGTCATCTCGCAGACGCCGACGGCAGGGCGCCGGCTGCCGCGCGGGACGAGAGTCCACGTCAAGATTAGTCGGGGTCGTAGACCTTCACGCTGAGCAGGATTCGATCGTCGGCCTTCCGCATCGAGATGCGCGAGCTAGCTCAGCCCGCAGTGGGAGCCGCCGTCGACCCGGTAGATGTGGACAGCGTCCCCGTTGGCGAACGCGTCCGAAAACGAGCCGTTGAGCATGGGTACTGAGCGGTTCTCGCCCAACACGGTGGCGGTCGCGTTGCCGACGCACGGAATGTTCACCGTGCCTTGAGTTGCTCCTGTGTCCATCGACGCGGCGAACACATAGAAATTGCCGCCCTGCCACTTCACCATGGCACGTATCGCCGGGTTGTTGCTAACCCCCGTCGCAACAGTGGGCGCGTTCAACACCGGGGCAAGCTGCTTGATCTGCGCGTCGACCGACGTGACCATGGTGACGATCGCCCCGTAGCACGGCGTTCCTGCCTCGCGAAGCGCGTGATGGGTGATGCAACTACCGTCGAAGTCGTGCTGGAAGTAGATGATCCCGCGTCCTCCGGCAATGAGCGTGTGCCATACCGCACCGCGGATCTGAGCGGGCGTGATCGGATCTGCGTCGTTCATCACCCCGGTCACTTCCACAAACCCCCATTGGGGCTTCCGGACGCCGTCCATTGCGTCAAGCATCCTCATCCTCTCCATCGACCAGCCGTAACCCCACGAGTGCCCGTACTGCGGCTGGTCTGACTCGTTCGGGTCGGTGTGCCAATAGAGATCGGTGGAGGTCACGTCCTGGGCGTTGATGTAGCAAGCGCTTGTAGCGTCGTTATGGCCGTTGAATCCGGTTGCTCCCCAGATGAGTACGCCCTTCCCGTAGTTCGCGTAGCGGAAGCGGCCGTCGGCAGGTAGCCCGTTCTTGATCGCGTCGATGTTGTCCGGGCAAGCTGCTCCTCCTTCGGTCATATCGAGCTCGTCCCCGAGCAGCCAGCCTGCCGTTTCCGAACCGAGGGTCGGAGGACGGTCGCCCTCGTACTGGATTACATGGAAGCGCCCGTCCGCGCGAATGTTGGGTATGTAGGTGTTGTCCGCAGCCCAGACGTAGGTATTGATCCCAACCGCCGCGTCCGTATCCAGATTCTCCGGCTCCTGTGCATACGCTCCCCAAACGCCGATCGGGAAGAAGTCCGGCGACGTAGGAAGCGGATTGGAGAACTGGGCGTAGTAGTTCGGGCCACCATCCACCTGCACCAACGAGGGCGTGCCCGTGAGCGGTGGCGGCGGAGGCGGAAACGCCGGTTGTGGTGGTGCTGGTGGTGCTGGTGGCCGCGGTGGAGCTTGCGGCGGAGGTGGTCGCCGCTCCCGAACGGTGGTTCGCCGCGACGATCGTCGGCAATTGTTCCGGCTGTTGACGTCGCGTTTTGCGGCCGCGCAGACGATCAGAAACCACTGACCTGTGCCCGCTGTCCGTGGGATCCGCGCGGTCCCCGTTTGGCGCGCAATCGCGCCCGGCGCGAGTCGTGGGATCGACTTGGCGATCCGAAGCCGAACATCGCGTCGACTTCTGCGCGCGTCTCGAGAAAGGTATGCACGAACCTTCGATCGCATAGCTGCTCCGGTCCCGTTGTTGGCAACCGTGAAGACGAACCTGAAGGGTGCGCCGCGGACGACGGCGGCCGGGGCCGCCAGCGAACGCACGGTCAGGTCCGGGCCACGCGGACGCTTGGTGTGAGCAGCCGAGACGGAGCCGCCGAGGAAAACGAACGCGAAGCATGGAAGCACCCCGGACGCGGCCAAGAACACGAGTCTCGACAGGCGTTTGCCAACCGCCGGGCCCTTCTCGCGCGCCAAGCTGGTCAACCTACCAGGCCCGCGTCCGGATCACCGGGAGTGCGATGCTGATTTGCAGGGATGAAGGCGCGGACCGGATTCGAACCGGTGTACGAGGCTTTGCAGGCCTCTGCCTAACCTCTCGGCCACCGCGCCTCGGGTGACGTTCCATGGTATCCCCGACGGGGTACGACATTTGGCATGGCGACCCTCTTCGACAGCGAATACACGTCGCTCAAAGCGGTGAGGGAAGAAGCCGCCGGCTGCCACAGATGCCACCTCTGGGAGCGCGCAACGCAGACGGTCTTCGGCGAGGGGTCGCCCAAGTCGGAGATCGTCTTCGTCGGCGAGGTCCCCGGCGACCAGGAGGACAAGGTCGGCCGGCCATTCGTCGGCCCCGCCGGGCAGCTGTTCGACGAGGCTCTCGAGCAGGCCGGCATCGACCGCGAGCTGGCCTACGTCACCAACGTCGTCAAACACTTCAAGTGGCAGCCTCGAGGCAAGCGCCGCATCCACCAGAAGCCCAACGCTGCCGAGATTGCGGCGTGCCGGGTCTGGCTCGATGCAGAGCTCTCGCTCCTCCAGCCGAAGGTGCTGGTCTGCCTCGGCGCCGTCGCGGCTCAGGCGCTGCTCGGCCGCCAGTTCCGCGTCAGCCGCGATCGTGGCGTTCCGGTCGATTCCGATCTCGCTCCGGTCGTCATGGCGACCGTGCACCCGTCGTCGATCCTCCGCTCGGACGACCGGGAGACGGAGATGACGCGCTTCGTGGACGATCTTCGCCAGGTGGCGGAGGCCCTTCGAGCCGCCTGAGCAGCAGCGCGACGACGGCCGCCAGCGCGAGCACGACGAGCCACGTCACATTGACGGTCGGGTGGAGCATGTTCGGGAGCTTGAAGCCCGCCCAGCCTCGCTTGACCACCTGCTCGTTCCAGTCGTCCTGCGCCGCAACGCCAAGGCCATAGACGAACATCAGACCGATTACGTAGGCGACGAGCAGGCGCGGACGCAGACGCGACAGCTGAAGGGCGGCGAGGACGAGGAGCACTCCGTCCATTCCTTCGTGGTCGCCGAGATGAACCGCCGGAGCCAGCTGACCGTCGCCGCCTCGGCGGAGCTCCTCTCCGAGGAAGACGTCGCCCGGCGCGTTGAACCCCAGGACGGCGAAGATCCACGGAGTTGCCGCGAGGACCGCGAGGACGGCGATCACGAGCCGGAGGGCGTCTAGCCGGTGCCGCCTGACCGGCTCCCACAGAGCACGCAGGCTGAGCGCGAGGACGATGGCGACCCCGAGCGCCGGTAGGACGTTGATGGGCTTGGCGTCGAGGTCGTGCTGGTCGACTACCCCCGGCCCCGCGGTGACGGCGCAGAGAGCCGTCGCGAGCACCGCAGCCCAGACTGCGCCCCGCGTGCGCAGCCGGTCAGCCGCCAGCCACGCAATCGGGATCGCCGCGAGCGACACCGGGTAATTGAGGAAGACCAACAACCGGCCGGCGCCGTCGCGGAGCCCTTCGTTGCTGACGTTGTAGAGGTTGTCCGCGGGGAGCCGCCAGTAGGTCACGAGGACTGCGAGCCCGAAGGCGGCGAAGAGGGCCCAAACGGCCCCGACCGCCGCAAACCACGTGCGTGAGCTCACCCGACCATCATCCCTCGCGGGGTCGGACTAGATTCCGCCGGTGCGCGAGTGGAGCGCCGAGGTGACCGTCGACGCGGAGCTCGTTCGACAGCTGCTCGGCGAGCAGTTCAACTGGGACGTCCGATCCCTTCGGCTGCTCGGAGAAGGCTGGGACAACACCGTCTGGCTCGTCGACGAGCGCTGGACCTTCCGTTTTCCGCGGCGGTCTGTCGTTGTGTCCGGCATCGAGAACGAGATGGCGGTCCTTCCGCACCTTGCGCCGCTCCTGCCGCTCCCGATTCCCGACCCGACATTCCTGGGCCGCCCGAGCGTAGCCTTCGAGTGGCCCTTCTACGGCGCGCCCTTCCTGCCCGGCCGCGAGCTCGCTGAGGCTCAGCTGGACGATGAGGCGTTGAACGGCGTTGCGCGTCCCCTCGCCGAGTTTCTACGCGCGCTGCACTCGGTCGACATCAACGTGGAGCTTCCGGTGGATCCGGTCAGCCGCGCGGACATGGCTCGCCGCGTGCCGCGGACGGTCGAGTTCCTGGACGAGGTCGAAGCTCTCGGCCTCTGGCGCCGGTCGCCTGTTGTTCCCAACCTGCTTGCGAGCGCACTCGAACTCCCCACGCCGCAGGCGACGGCGATCGTGCACGGTGACCTCCACCTGCGGCACCTGCTCGTCGGCGATGGCGGCGAGCCGACGGCGGTCATCGACTGGATCGACGTGTGCCGAAACGATCCGTGCGTGGACCTCGTCCTGTACTGGTCGGCCCTGCCGCCGAGGGGACGCGCAGAGTTCCACGAGGCCTATGGGGCGCTCACCGAGGAGCAGCTGCTCCGGGGACGGGTTCTGGCGCTCTTCCTCTGCGCGGTCCTTGCCGTCTACGGCCATCACGAGGGCCTGCCGACGCTCGTGCGGGAGGCGATAGCGGGCCTCGAGCGCACGACTCGGGAGTGATCGGTTCTCATCTTTCTCTCACCTGCCGTCCGTACCGTCACTGTGGAATGACGAAGGCCGTCGAAGCCGAGGGCCTGCGCAAGCAGTACGAGGAGCTCGTTGCGGTCGAGGAGCTCAGCTTGAGCCTCGACCCCGGCGAGATCCTCGGCGTCCTCGGTCCGAACGGCGCGGGCAAGACGACGGCGATCCGGGTGCTGACGACGATCCTCGACCCTGACCGGGGAACGTTCAGCGTCGCGGGTGTTCCGCACACACGTCCTGCCGACATCCGGCGTCGGATCGGCGTCCTCCCGGAGAGCGCCGGCTACCCGGACCGGCAGACCGGCGAGGAGTACCTTCGCTTCCACGCGCGGCTCTACGGGCACAGCCGGGCGAGCGCCCGAGAGGTCGCCTCCGCAGTGCTCGACGAAGTACGTCTCGCGGAGCGCGGCGGGTCCCTCATCGGCGGTTACAGCCGAGGAATGCGCCAGCGGCTCGGCATTGCCCGGGCGCTCGTCAACGAGCCGCAGGTGGTCTTCCTCGACGAGCCGACGCTCGGGCTGGATCCGGCCGGCCAGCGCGAGGTGCTGCTGCTGGTGCGCCGCATGGCCCGCGAGCGCGGGTCGACCGTGCTGCTCAGCACGCACCTGCTCGACGAGGTGGAGGAGGTCTGTACGCGCGTGCTGATCCTCAACCGCGGCCGCGTCGCAGCCGAGGGCACAGTCGCCGAGGTCGCTCGTCGCGCCGCCGCGCCGCGGAGCGCGATCCTGCGCGTCACGCCCGAGCGGGCGAGCGAAGCCGCCCGTGTCCTCGCGGCTTCGCCGGGCATCGAGCACGTCGAGTCGACGAACGGACTGCCGGGAAGCCTGACCGCGACGCTCGTACGGAGCGACGGGAACGAGGCGCTCCGCGTGCTCGCCGAAGCAGGCGTTCCGGTCCTTGCCTTCGAGCTCGAGGGAGCCCGCCTGAGCGATGCCTTCCTGGCGATGACGGAGCCCGACTGAGATGAAAGGCCTCGCCGCGATCGCCGAACAGGAGCTGCGCGATCTCTGGATCGGTGGCCGCGCGCTCCTGCTCAGCCTCGCCTTCAGCCTGCTGCTGAGCGTCCTTGCCTACCTCGTCGCGACCAATACGGCCCTGAACTACCTCGAGCAGCGCGAGTCCGTGAACCTCACGCTGCAGGTGGCGATCGCGATCGGCGCGCTCCTGGCGCTACTCGTCGGCGCGGACACGATCAGCGGCGAGCGTGAACGCGGCACGCTCGAGACCTTGCTCCTCACCCCTGTGCCTCGCACCGGCATCACGACCGGCAAGCTGCTCGGAGCGCTGTCGCTCTGGATCGCGGCCTTTCTGATCGCCATCCCCTACGTCTGGTTCCTGGGACGCGGGATCGGCATCGTCGGCGTCGCCCTCGCCGTCGGTCTTTTCGTCGGAACGCTGTTGGCCGTGTTTCTCGCCTCGCTGGGCGTTCTCGTCAGCGCCCTGGCAGCGTCGAACCGCGTCAGCCTCTCCGTCAGCCTCTTCCTGCTCCTCGCGCTGTACGCGCCGACGCAGTTTCCGACCAGGGCGCAGCAGGGCTGGGCCGGCGAGCTCCTGCTGCGAATCAACCCGATCGCAGCCGGCGAGCACTACGTCGGGAAGCTCGTGATCGACGCGCACTCCTGGAGCCGCGACGCGTCGTGGCTCGTCTCACCGATCGTCGCGGCAGTCGCCTTCGCCGTGGCCGCCGTGGCGGCCGCGCGGTGGGTCCGCCTGCGGGGAGCGGCGTCGGGATGACCCGTATCGTCGTCCTGTTCGGCGTCCTTGCCATCCTGGCCGGGTCGGCGCCTTCCCTGGCTCATGCCGCCGTCACGGTCTCGGCGAGCCGCACCGACATCTCGACCTCGATCGGGCGCGACTTCACGTTCACGACGCCTGTTGCCAACAGGGCTCCCGCTCCGACCGAGCCGCTCGTGGCGCACCTGAATGTCCTAAGCCTGCGCCCCGGTGTCTATGTCGACCCCGAGGACTGGTCGTCGCGGCGCACGGTCTTCATCGGCTCGATCCCGGCTCGGAGCCGGCGCACCATCCGCTGGAAGGTGAAGGCTGTAAACAGTGGTGACATCGGGATCTACGTCGCCGTGTTGCCCCAGAGTGGCGAAACCCCGCCGGTCACGAGCCCGACGATCCATGTCGGCATCGCGCAGCGGAGGACCCTCAACTCTGGAGGCATCGTTCCCCTCGCTGCCGGGATCCCCGCGGCGCTCGCAGCGCTTGCTCTGGGGCTCCGGCTCAGCAGGAAACGGCGCTGATCTAGCCAATCATCCGTTTAGGACGACGCAGGCCGACGGCTCGAGGCCTACTGTCGTATAGCAGCGTCCGCTACGGAAGGAACAGCAATGGCGTGGTTCTGGTGGCTTCTCTTCATTCTGATCGCGGTGATGTGGATTGCCGCGCTCGTCGACATCATCCGGCGGCGGCATTCGATGTCGGGCGGCAAGCTCGCTGCGTGGCTGCTCATCATCATCATCTTCCCGGTCATCGGAGCGATCGCCTACTTCCTGGTCCACGGTGCGGGAGGCCCTTCGGCACCGCGGGATCCAGGCATGGGGCGCCAACCCGGTATGTGAGCCTTCACGGCCGGCGGTAGAACGCGTCGAGCGTTCGGACGACGGCTGGTTCGAGCAGGTTCAAGCCGTGTAGGCCGCCGGGCCGGACGATCACGCGCACAGGGCCGTGGACGCGGCGCGCTATCAGCCGCATCTGGGCGGGCGATACGAGCGGGTCCTCCTTCGAGACGACGAGCAGGAGCGGAACCCTGATCCGGCTCGCGACCGGCAGCGGATTGAGCCCGTGCGAGCCCATCAGTGCATCGATGTCGGTCTCGCCCGAGAGGCTGACGACGCCGTCGACCGGCGGCCTGATCGTCGGAGCCGCCGCGACGACCGCAGCCGCACCGAGTGAGCCTCCGACGAGAAAAATGCGTCGCGCTCCCTGCCCCCGCGCCTCGGCAACGGCGCCCGCGACGTCGTCCTGCAGTCGCCAAACTGCCGCGGCGTTCTCTGCATCCTCCGAGTGCCCGTAGCCGCGGAAGTCGAAGAGGAAGGCGCGGAGCCCTGAGCTCGCAAGCGTAGACGCGTACCCGACCCACGGGCAGAGGTCGCTCGGGTACTGATGGGCGAGCACGACGACGGTCGAGCCGGAACCGATCTCCGCGCCGTCGAGGCGGACTCCGTCGCGGGCGCGAAACCAGAACGTTCGAGCTGAGTCGTCGATCCCGCCACCACAACGGGCGTCGAGCCCCTCGGGCCGAGCCGGGTCGCGCAGGCGCGCGCGGGCGAATCCGAGGACAGCTTTGCGGACGCGGTCGCTCGCGGTGAGGTCCACGCCGTGTGCGGCTCCGGGGACGACCATCAGCCTCTTGGCCGCCGACGCTGCCGCGCGCTCGAGCCGCGATGTATCCGCCGCCGAGAGCGGATCGCTTCGAGCGGTCACGAACAGGGTCGGCAGGCCGAGCCGCCGCGCCCAGGGAACGACGTCACGGCGCGCCGCATAGCGCTCGGCGGAGAGGGACACGACTCCTACGACATCCGCCGGCGCGCGCGCACCGGCCATCACGGAAGCCTTCGCCCCTTCCGACGCTCCGATCAGCACCACATGCCGGGCCCCGCTTCGCCGAAGCTCCTCCGCAGCCGCCGCGACTTCGTTCTCGGGGAAGCCGCTGCCGTAGTCGAAAGCGAGCACGTGGAGGCCGTTCTTGGCGAGATAACTGGCAAACGGCGCCCACGCCTCGCGGCCGCGGTCGCTTTGGTTGGCAAGCACGACCCCGTCCTGGCCGTTGCCGTAGACGACGCCGTTGAGACCCGCGAAGTGGACGTCCCTCTGCGACTCAGAGGTCGCCGGTGAGCCGCCGCAGGAGGCCGCAACGAGCGCGATGGCCACGAGCGCAAGCCGACGCACCCGCCCAATCGTAGGCTCCAGAGGACGGCGTCCGCGTAAGAACCCACTCCCGCGCCACACGAATGCTGCAGGAGACGTCGTGGCGGACATCCGCCGCTGCGGCCGCTGCGTATACGGACGAGGAGGGAGGTCGTGTGGAGGCGCTTCGCGACTGCGTGGCGCTCATGTTCGCCCAGGGCGAGGTGCGACCGGTTCGGTCGCTCCCGGCCGCGGCCCTGCTCGCCGTAGAGGACGGCTTCGTCGCGGTGCGCAGGACGGCTCCGGGGCCGCGGCGGTCGGTCATCGTCGACGAGGCGGCCGCCGGAGGGGTGCTGCTGCCCCCGACAGCGGGTGAAGAGCTCGTTGCTCTCGTTCCCTCCTGCATCCGGGTCGTCTCCTCAGCCGCAATCGAACGGCTCCTTTCCGGCCGCGAAGGAGCGCACGTCGTCTGCGAAGCGCTCGCCTCAGCGCTCCGCAGGCGCGAGGAGCTGATTGCCAGCCTCTCGAACGCCCGCCACGTCGAGCGCGTGCGCGAGAAGCTCCTCCGGCTGGCGCGCGACTACGGCAAGGTCGACGGCCGAGGCGTTCGGATCGACCTTCCGCTGACCCACGAGCTGCTGGCCGAGATGGTTTGCTCGGCGCGCGAGACGGTCACGCGGGCGGTGGACGAGCTCGAGCGCGAGGGGTTCCTCATCCGGGAACGCGCCGGTTATCGAGTCACCGTCGACGCAGAGCTGCTCGTGTGAGAAGTCTCACGGCGCGTCGCGTCGTCCCCTCCTACTATCGGTGACTGGCATGGCCGGTGCGAAGCGACTGCTTCTCGCCTCGACGACGCTTCTCGCAGGCGGCCTCATCCTGTACGCACTCGGGGTCGCGATCATCGGAACCGTCCAGGCCTTCAACAGGCCGAGCGCGGATGCCCAGAACGCCGCCGCGAGCAACAGGCTCCATGCGGAGGGCAAGCAGATCTTCCGCTTCGACACCTTCGGCGACGAAGCCTTCTGGGGCGGCCAGCTTCGGCTGCACGAGACCGTGCGGGGGCTCAGCCCGCGACAGGCCCTCGGGCTGGGTCTCAAGGTGGACGTGGACGCGCTGCCGCGAGACGTCGTGGAGGCGCTCCGTAAGGGGAAGGTCGACCTCGACGACCCGGCCGTCACGGCGACGCTGCTGAAGCTCAATGCGGTCCTCGGAGTCAAGGGGTTCTTCGACGACGGGACGCTCACGTCGATCGGGCTGACCTGCGCGGTATGCCATTCGACGGTCGACGACTCGCTCACTCAGGGCATCGGCCACCGCCTCGACGGCTGGCCGAACCAGGATCTCGACGTCGGCCGGATCGTGGCGAGCGCGCCGAACCTGACGCCGATCACCAACCTGTTGCAGGTCCCGGAAACCACGCTCGAGAGCATCCTTCTGAGCTGGGGGCCGGGGTATTTCGACG
>Ga0081455_10005021_pt1 | contig 14640 bp, 39 predicted proteins | sample TabmetS3T2R1_FD_70207 | JGI IMG/M metagenome (GOLD analysis project Ga0081455, IMG submission 70207) | Tabebuia heterophylla rhizosphere microbial communities from the University of Puerto Rico - S3T2R1 | ecosystem: Host-associated > Plants > Roots > Rhizosphere ... | reverse complement strand
GGCGGGCCCGGTGGGCCCGGCTGGCGCGCCCGGCGCCACTGGACCCGCTGGAACCACCGGGCCTCCTGGTCCGACCGGACCGACCGGACCGGAGTGCCCACCGGGGTTCACGCTGACGACGCTCGGCATCCACGAGCGCGACCCCGACGACATCACCCGTCTCGTGGCCGTGTGCGCGGCTCCGTGAGCTACAGCAACAGGAGCCCGAAGGCGACGCAGGCCAGGGCGACCTGGCTCAGCGCCCCGACGTAGCGCGGGCGCTGAGCCATCGTCACGATCACCGCCTCGATCACGAACAGGATCGCGGCGATCAGGAACAGGACGTCGGCGGCGTCGAGGTGGCCGCTCCAGATGCCGTCGTCGACACCGACCATCACGCAGCCTCCTCGCTCACGGCACTAGTTCACCACCATCAGCGCCAGCACCGCGGCGAGGGCGAGAGCGAAGCCCGCCGTGGCTAGGTAGCCGAAGCGGTCGATCCACGGCAGCCCCCGCCAGCGACTCAGGGCCCGGCGGGCGACGTCGGCAGCGCAGTTCCGCACGAGCTGCACTCGGTGCGCCCGTCCGGGTGGAACACCCACGCCGGGCGCGGGTGGTCACAGCGCTCGAACTCGTTGATCGCCTCGACGAGCTGACGGGTGGGCCCCGCCAGGCTCGTCGAGGTGTTGTTGACCAGACCCGCCCTCCACGACCGTGCCGCGGCCAGCAAGCGAGGCCACCGAGGGTCGAGGTCTGGCACGGCGTCACGCTAGGGCGCTCTCACAGCAGCCAGGCTGCAAGCGCCACCACGACGACCACGACGGCACCGAGGGCCAGCATCAGCCCGTAGCGGGTGCTCACACCCGAAGCCTCCCGTCAGCGGTCATCGCACTGCCAGGCTCGGTCGAAGCCGACACGAGCGACGATGCGCTCGGCGACGATGATCTGCTCGGCCTTGCTGGCGGCTCCGGCGTAGGGGGCGAACTCCGTCCCGCCGAACTGGCGCCACGCGCTGTTCATGATCATCAGGCCGCCACTGAACGTGCCATAGCGGTTGGTGACCTGCCCGTGACTCCACTGGCCGCCGGACTCACAGCGGGCGACGGCGTCCCAGTTGACACCGGAGCTGCCGCGCGGGGTCGAGGTCGTGCTGGCGGTCCGCCGCACAGGCTCGGGCTCGATCATGCCGTCCTGGTCCCAGTCCCTGATCAGCAGGTCCTGGATCTCGGGAGTGTTGGCGAACTCCTCGGCGGCGGCGGGGTCCTGGTTGTGCCAGTCGACCCACGCAGCGATCTGAGCGGGCGTGCAGGCGCTCGTGGCAGCGATGAGCGGGATCGCCGCCAGTGGTAGCAGACGTCTCACGTGGTCTCCTGTTCGTTCGGCCCGCGCGCGAGTAAGCGCGTAGATGACGGTTGGATGTCGGAATCGTAACGGACAGGGGTCTGCTGATGCTAATGCGGCTGCTCGTCGTGGTAGACGGAGCGGCCGGTCTCCTCGTCGTAGCGATCGACGACGAACTCCGCCCACACCCCGCTCGGGCGGCGCTGGCGCTCCAGCCCACCCTCGGTGCGTGTCTCGACGAGCACGATCACGGCGTCGTCGGGCATGTCCAGCTCGCCGTCGCCTGTCATCGGGAAAAACACCAGCTGGCTCCTACGACGGAGGCGCATCGCCACCCCGCTTCGCTCTGGTGATGGACCTCGCTGCCTCCTGGCTCCTGGCGGCGCGCTTGCCGTGCGCTGCCAGGGTCGCCGCGGCGGCGCGGTCGCGCTTGTCGAGTGGTTGCAGCCGTCTGATCCGCTCGCACATCGGACAGTCCTCGTGGAGCCGGTCGTCGAGGTCGTGGGTGTGCGTGATCTCAGCCATGGTCCAGCAGGCGGGCATCGCGCTCCAGCGCGCAACGGAACTGCGGCCCGTCGCTCGATGCGCACGGGTCGGGGCGATGATCGGGGACGAAGGCGAGGCCCACCGCGAGCACGGCCGGGATCCACACCCGCCTCACTCCGCCTCCTGTGTGATGCGCACCCACCCGGGGACGTCGTCGACTGGACCGCCGTGCACGTCGCACAGGTACAGGTCGCCGGACTCACCGATGTAGGCCCAGTCGGCGAGGCGGCCACAGCCGCTCGCGTCGCACATGAATGGTGGCTCAGCCACGCTTGGCCTCCAGGATGCTCCAGTGCCGCTGGTCCTCGCCCTCGACGTAGTGGTAGTCGGCGGCCTCCAGCTTGAGCGTGTCGTCGGGCATCGTCCGCATGTGCGCTCGACAGGCAGCGTAGAAGGTGCCCGGCTCTCGCTCATCGACCCACCGACCGTGGCGCAGCGTCAGTGGTCCGCCCACAGTCGGCGCAGATGAACAGCGGGGCGTCAGCCACCTCTGATCTCGTCGGCCCACATGCGGGTGTGCTCGTCGAACGGGTTCTCGTAGTCGGGGCAGTCGCACGCCCGACCGCCGTCCGGCACCGGACCCGGTGCCTCGCAGTCGTAGCCGAGGCACCGGAACGGGCAGTCGGGATCGGTCGGTGAGTGTTCGTCGTTCACGTCGTCGTGGCGATGCCAGTCCGGCGGGTGCCCACATCGTCCGCAGCGAGATCCGCTAGTGAACGGCGGTTCGTTTCCGTCCATCTCACTCACCGATCGTGATGATCGCTGGATTCGGCACTGGCCCCAGTTCCAGGCAGCGTCTGGCGGCGTTGACAGCCCAACCCCACATGAAACCGCTCATGCCGGAGACCGCCTCGCGGTCGGCGGGATCGAGACGATCTTGCAGCACCTCCCACAGCCCCGGCGTGGTCACCGTGTCGTAGTCAGCCGAGCCGTCCGGGTTTCGCCCGTACACGTTCTCGGTGGGCTGGTCCGCCAGCGACGGGTCCGCCCGACACGCCAGGAGGATCAGCTTCGCCATGTACGTCGCGCAGCCGTCGTACGTGTCGGCTTCACTTCGCGAGGTTGCCATGATCCGCTCGAACATCTGCCCGGCGGTCTCCCGCTCCGCTGGTTGGTCGCCACCGAGAACGGCCTTCATCGCTGCTTCGGCGCCGTAGCCCAGATGTGCTCCGTCAGTCATTGGGAGGCTCCTTCGATGAACAGCGGTTCGTTTCCGGTCATGGCTGTGCGGCCCGTTCATAGCCCGCGTCGAGGTGGTCGTCGCAGTACCAGACCTCGTCGTTGCGGTTGACGTGGCCGACGCCCATCGTGCCGGGTTTGCCGCACACGACACATGGCGGCGTCGGTGAATCGGCATCGGTGGCCGTCCGCTCCGCGACGAGGGCACGAGCGTGGTCCTCGATCGCCTTGCGCAGATCGCTCTCCAAGCCAGCGTCGAACCTGACGCCATCGACGACGAGAGCCAGTCCGACGCGTTCTGCGGCGAGCAGCACGCGCCGCGCCGTGGGGCTGCTGAACGGCGGCTTAGAACCCATCGCTGCGCCTCTCGATCTCGTCGGCCAGCAGCGCGGCGATCAGCGCCACGTCGGCGACCAGCCAGTCGAGATCCGTCGTGCCGGGACTAGCGAGGCGCGGGGCGACCCAGCGCTCCAGCTCTGCCGCCTTGGCTCGCAGGAGGCGCACGGCGCGGCTGTCGGAGAGCGGCTCAGCCAACGCACACGCATCCGTTGCCGTCGGCGTCGATCACGTGGCCGCAGAGCGGGCACAGGCGATCGTCGGGATCAGGATCAGGCTCGACCTCGTCCCATCGCCGCTGGAACTCCGCCACGATCGCCTGCATCAGCAGCAGGAGATCGCTGGTACTGAGCACGCGAACCGTCCCGGTCAGCAAGGTCCGGGAGGCGGTCTCGTCAGCCACGGGGGAACTCGCAGTCGAGCCCGATCGTCTTCTCCGAGTCGCCGGTGACGACGGTGCAGACACGACCGTGGCGGTCCTTGAACTCGGTGATCGTGTACAGGTAGTTCTTGCCGTCGCCGTCGTCCTTGAACACCTCGATGAACTCCTTGCCCCTGAGCACACGATCGTTGTCCTTGCCGCTGTCGGCGGAGATCGCACACCCGGCGAGAGCAGCGAGCAGCAGCGGGAGGCCGAGGAAGTAGGCGATCCACCTCATGACCGCTCCTCAGCCCCGGCGGCCCGCTCCCCACGCATGACGTCGTCGAGCAGCTCCGCCACGTCGTGCACGTCGTGGTAGGCGGAACCGATGGGCTGGCGGGCGAGCCAGTCGAGCACGGCCGAAGCTGTCGCCCACTGTGCTTCGGTCGGTCGGCTGATGAACAGCGGACCGATTCCAGTTGTAGGGCGCACCCTGTCGTATGCGCTTGTAGGGGACGAAGGTGCCAGATCGTCGCGGTGACATTCGTCACTGTCGCTGCTATCGAACAGCGGTTCGATTCGATCACTCGACATCGAATGTCTCCATGTATCGAAGGTCAGCACAGTCTCGGCACAGCCACATCCCCGCACCATCCGCAAGGACCATCCGAACGACTGCCATCTCGCCGCACATCTCGCAGTGCTCGATGTACGGGCGGGAATCGGACAGCGGCTCGTTAGCGCGATCAGTCGGCATCGGATCACCACTCCCCTGTGCGCTCACCGTTGATCTCCCTGAACAGTGCGAGCATCTCGGCGATCGCTCGGGCACGGTCGTCGGTGGCGGCAGGCTTCTCGGGCGGTCCCTCTTCGGCCTCGTGCCACGTACGTCGAGACACCTCGGCGAGACGAGCCGCCTCGGCCTTGGTCATGCCCACGTGCTCGCGTAGCTCACGTAGCCGTTGGCGGCTGATGAACAGTGGTTCGTCAGCCATGCCAGGCCTCCGCTGGGAACCGTTCCCCGGTGTCTCCGTCGTAGGCGACGAGGCATGACGGGCCCGCGGTGAACGCGTCGAACGCCGCGGCGTCTCCCTCGGCGGCGGCCTCGATGTCGTCGCCGGGGCCGAGCTTGTGCGTCGTGACGAGTAGCGGCGGGTCGGTCGCGGCGTAGATGTGGATCACGACACCGCCCGGATGCTGGCTCGGCTCGATGCGGTCGGGTCCGGGGCTGATGAACAGCGGACCGATTCCTTCACTCGTCATCCCAGTCCTCCGGTGTGATCTGGATGGGCTCCGGTAGGCCCATCCGTTTCCACCACTCACGGGTCCGGCCGTGAAACTTGATCTGCTCATCGGGCGTCATATTGTGGATGCAGTCGCGGGTGTGACGATGACTCCCGCCCGCCAGCCGAGCGAGCACGCGGTCGATCTTGCGCTCCAGTCGGTCGAGCCGGTCGGAATCGAGCGGTTCGTTAGCGGGCTCAGGCATCGCGGTGCCGGTCTGCGATGGCGTCGGCTGCCGCCCACAGATAGACGTGCGGTTGAACCTCGCGAACCAGCACTCCACGACGATGACAGCTTCGACAGTGGCCGCTGATGAACAGCGGCCCGATTGCTTCCTCAGGCATCGGTGCCCGTCCGTTCCTCTCGTCGCCTGATCTGGATGGCGCCGCAGGCGTGGCACCACGGGATGCCTTCGCTGACAGGTGCGACTGTCTCGCCGCATCGGTGGCAGATGAACAGCGGTTCGTTACTCATCGGCGGGTTTCATGCCGTCGAGTTCGGCGATGCCTTGGGTCGCAGGGCGTGTGGCCGATCCACTCGAACAGCTCCTCGGCGACCGCCATCGGGTCGGCGCCTTCGCAGAGGTGGACCTCGAAGGTGATGAACATTGGTTCGTTACTCACTCTCGGCCTCCCGGTGCTACCCACTCCCGCGCCATCCGCCAGGGACAGTCGTCGGTGTGCTCAGGGGACAGCGAGCGACACAGTGAACAGGCTGATCCCTTGGCGGTTTCGTAATCCGGCGGGTAGTCGATAGCAGCCAGCAGCCGGACGATCTCCTCGGGACTCACGGGACTAGCCATCGGCTTTGTTCCCCTCGATGACGTGTACACGCATCCGGTCGAGGCAGTCGGCGCCTTCCATCCGCTCGCCGCACTTGCAAGCGATCTCAGTCGGCGGCATGTGCGCGTCGTCGAGCCTGATGGGCGGTGCTCCGGCACGTTCATCCGGCATCGGTCATCAGTCCCTCCTCGGCTGCGGTGATCTCGGCGTGGTAGCGGCGGCGCAGCCGGGCGATGTCGAGCTGCACGTTGCTGGCGTCCGAATCGACACCGGACAGCAGGCCCATGGCGGCGGCCAGGGCGACGGCGAGGGCGGTGCAACCCGCACACTCGGGGCTGAACAGCGGCCCGTCATCCATCGGTGGGCTCCGCGCGCTGGCGGCCCTCGGCGATGCGCGCCATGCGCGCGAGCAGCTCCTCCTCGGCGACCAGGTCGCGCACCTCGGCGTTGACCCGCTCGCGCTCGGCGCGCAGCTCGACGAGGCGCTCACGGGTCATCTCCAGCGCCGTCTGCACCGCTACCGCGGCGCGCTCCCAGATGTGCGACGGGTCGACGACAGCGAGGAACACGTCGCCGTCGGGGTCGGCCTCGTCGGGCGGCATGACGACGCCGAGCAGTGCCTCGTCGCCCTCGCTCATCGCTTCCTCCACTCGTCTCGCTGCGGGCAACTGACGAAGTGTGATTGGAAGCGCTCCGCCGCAGCGGCCGGGACGCCGTCGCCCGACAGCGCCACCTCGACCACCGGCGTGCCCGCCTCGTAGTGGTCGATCCACACGTTGCCGTCGCTGACCGGCTCGGGGTCGATCGGCATCCGCTTGCCGTGTGCCGTGAGGACCCACCGCACCGGGGCGTGGCAGGAGCGGCAGGTGGTGTTCGCTCTCACCCGTGCACCAGCGTGGCGGTGATCGTCGGGTACTCGCTGCACTGGTCGCTCGTCGTCGACACCCAGCTCAGCGCGCCACGCAGCTTGCGCGCCAGGTCGGGCAGGGCCCCCTCCTCGGTCTCGGCCATCGCCACGAGCAGCCCGATGCCGGTCTCGATCGAGGTGAGCACCTCTGCCGCCGTGGCCCGGCGGCCCTCGCAGACCCAGTCGACGGAGCTGACCTGTTGCATCGTGAACAGCAGTCCGTCGCGGCTCTCGGCCTCGCCGCCGACGGAGACGACCGCCGGGGCCCGGAAGATCGCCCAGCGCTCACTCTCGATCAAGGCGGTGACGCCGGGGTTGCGCTTGATCGCCATCCCTGCCGTGGAGAGGCGCTCGGGCAGGTTGGCCTCGCGTCGGGTCTTGCCCGGGCGCACCAGGAACGGGCAGGCCCGGGCGCACCAGGCGGCGCAGTCGCCGTGCGCAGGCGGCTCGGCGCTGGTGCGGTTGACCAGGCACATCGGTCCGGCGACGAAGGTCCCCTTCGGCGCGATCTGGCCGCGGATCCGGCTGAGGCGGTGGCCGCAGACCCAGCACAGCTGGCCGCGGATCGCCTCGACCAGCCGCTCGGAGTCCATCAGCCGGAAGTCGGGCTTGCCGTCGACCCAGGGGACGAACCAGGGAACCGGTCGCCCGACCTCGTCACGGCGCAGTCGGCGCATCCGCGAGGGCATGTCCGGCGGGAGGCTGATCGTGGCGGTCATGGTGGGTCTCCGTTCCGTAGCCGAGCACCAGCTCGTAGCGGGCGTGGTGGGTCTCGTCGAGGTGGCGGTCCTCCGCCGCCCGGGTGTTGAACTCGACGCCGCAGCTGATGCACGCCGTGTGGTAGGCGCCCTTGGCCACTTTCCGCTGGCGTGTCTTCGCGGGCTGGCGGCCCGCAGGCCCCTGAGGGAGCTGGAGCCTGCGGGCCTCGCTCGCACTGAGGCGGGCGACCATCAGTCGATTCCTTCGATCGGGCCGACGCACTCGATCACCGTGCGCTCGGGGAGGAACTCGCAGCGCAGGGCCTGCGGCATCTCGCGCAGCTGCGTGGTGGCGGCCCAGACGTGCAGCCCGCGCTCGTCCCGGCCGCGGTAGGCCAGCTCCAGCGGATCCTCGCTGCCGTCGTGGTAGATCACCCGGGCACCGCGCGGGGCGATCGGTTTCACCTGCTCCACCCGGTGTCATCGAGGCGGATCAGAGCCTCGCGTCCGGCCTCGGTGAGGGCCCACATGATCGACTCGTCGTCCGAGCCGATGTTCTTATGCCGCTGGCCGGTGTCGTAGAGGAAGTTGACCGCCCGCAGGTCCGAGCAGCGGCGCCGACAGCCGTCGAAGGCGGAGGGGGCGGCGTGGGCCCCGAGCAGGGCGATGGTCGCCTGCTGGTCGGTCATCGGGCCCCGCGCGGAGAACAGGTAGAGCAACTTGGCCTGGCGGCTGGTGGAGGAGAACCTGCCGACGTCGGCCTCGCGCTTGGAAGCCCGCTGAGACGTCTCAGGATCGCTCCAGCGGGCCGGAGCGGAGGGGGTCGGGTAGGTAGGGGCCAGGAACCGCACAGCGGCCCACACAGCGTCGTATCCGTGGTCGGTGATGAGCTGGGTGAGGGCGTCGTGGAGATCGTCGGGCACGCCACCATCGAACAGCGAGGCCTGCGCGGTCATCGCCTCACATCCTCCGGTTGGTGAGCGCCCAGGTGAACCCGATCAGGAGCGCCACGAACGACCAGGCGGCGTCGGTCAGCATGTCGACGACGGCGCTCACCGGCGCCCGCCAGCCGTGACCGGTTCCTTGCGCAGCCGCTCGACCATGCCCCGCAGCCCGCCCGACAGCAGCGCGCTGGCCTCCAGCCACAGGCGCACCTCGTCGACGTCGGCCTGGGTCCAGCGGCGGCGGTTGCCCGAGCCGATCACCGAGCCCGACGGCTGGCCGGGGATCCGCCCGGTGCGGGCCCAGTAGTCGAGCTGCCTGTAGGTGGCCCCGGTGAGGCGGCACACCTCCGTCGTCGAGTAGGTCACGAGGCCTCCCCTCCTGGCGCTTCCGGGCCGTGGTCCTCGGCCTCGCCCACCCACTGCTCGTCGGCGCTGTCCTCGCGCTCCCACTCCCGTGCCCACGTCAGCGCATCCCCGTGGCGGGCCGCGGGCAGATCGGTGAGCGATGAGGCGAACTGCGCCTTGAACGCCTCCTGGAAGCGCTTGCGCTGCTCCTCGGGCATCTGGGCGATCGACTCGCGGATCATTCGCTCGGCCTCGGTGCGCCGCCCGGGCTGGGCCTGCGCCGAGACGGTGGCGGCGCGGCCGTCGTCGTCCTCGACGGCGAGCCCGAACTGGGAGACCAGGGAGTAGCGCCGCAGGTAGGTGGTCGCTGAGCCGAGCGCCTGAGCGTCCTTGGGCAGCGGCAGGCACATCGGCTCCATTCGCAGCATCGACAGGTCGGCGTGGATCAGCGTGTTGACGACGGCGAAGAGACCGTCGACGACCGTCGGCTCCTGCACCACTCGCAGACCGTGGACCTCGCAGGCCCGCTCGCACTCGGCGTGCACGGCGTTGAGCGAGGCGTAGCGGACGGTGAACTTGCCCATGTCCGCTTCCTCGCTCTTGCGCACGGACTCGACGTCGCCGAGGGCGGCGTGGAAGGCGGCGAGAGCCTTGCCGTCACCGATCAGGTCCATCAGCGCTCGTCCTCGATCGACTCGACGGTGACCCGGTAGTGGGTGGCGTAGCTGCGGTAGTCGCCGAGGTGCAGCCCGAAGCGCTGACGCCCGGCGACCTTGAGCGAGGAGAAGGCCGGGATCGCGTCGTAAGCGGCGCGGATCGCGACGAGGGCGACGTTGCGGGTGCCGACGTTGATCTCGCCGGTGGCCACGTCGAGGCTGATCGAGTCGGCGACGGCGCGGGCGAGGTCGTCACGCATCCGCTCGGCGGCGCCGCCGTCGCGCCACGTCGAGGTCGTCTGCTCGCTGCGCACCAGCCGTCCGAGGCTCGCCACCTCGACCGTGTTGGTCTCCATCGAGGCGACCAGCGAGTCCTCGATCTCCTGGGCGATGGCGTGGGCCAGTCCCTGCAACTGGCGCAGCCGGTGGAGGCGGAAGCCCAGCTCGCTCACCGGCCCGTGGGTCCAGTCCTCCTCCGGCATCCCGCGCAGCTCGGCGAGGTGACCGAGCACGAGGGCGGCGGGATCGGGGACGTCCATGTGGTTCCTCTCGGTAGAAGTTACGCCCCTGATGTTACCGCGGTCTGGTATGAGGCGAAACGTGATCGAGCTGCGCCTGCCCCCGGTGGTTGACCTGGCGGCGGAAAGGAACTTACGCATACCAGCCACCGGGGGGCAGGACTGGACCGGGGCTACCACCTCCCGGTCTTCATGGGCGCTGCGACGGCAGCGCCGCGACCTCGGCACCTCCTGTTCCTCTCGGTTGCTCATGACGCTACCGGTCAGGTGGTCGGGGGCGGGACCACCCGCCACACCCGCTCCCCGCCGAGCAGCGGCTTGTCCTCGGGGCCCTTGCGGTAGGGCAGGACGAGGATCAGCTTGCGCTGCGACCAGCCGGGCCCGCAGGCCTGCCAGCGGTGGTGGGCGCCGACGATCCACGAGTGGCGCCATTCGCGGCGTCCGGCGACGTTGCCGGTGGGCAGGTTGGTGCGTCGCTCCCCGCCGAGGCGCAGCACCCGCACGTCGGCGGACAGCTGCTTGCGCTCCGAGCGGCGGGCGACGTGGCGTGGGGGTCGGGTGCGAACGGTGGTGACGATCGGGGTGCGCACGATCGCCCACAGTGAGGCGAGCAGACGGCGGTCCTCGCGCATCGAGCGGAGGGCGTCCTCGTTGCGTCGGGGGGCGTCGGCGACGAGGTCGGTGATCGTCGCCCCGTGGAGCCAGTCGGTGCGTCCGAGGTAGGAGTACAGCGGGCCGTGGAGGGAGATCGTGGCGGAGACCACATCGCCGTGGCGGCGGAAGTCGTCGAGGGCGATGTCGACCTGATCGCCGGGGATAGCGCGGTACTTGTCGGCCGTCTTGTTGTCCGGCTGCCACACGACGTCGGCGGAGAGGTCGTCGGGGAGCATCGCCAGGGCCGGGGCGGCGCGCCGGATGTCGTCAGGGCCGAGGCCGTCCTCCAGGTCGTAGCGGGCGAACATGCCGATCCCCAGGGCGACCCGGGGGGAGTCGCGGAAGTTGGTCGGGTCCTCCAGCAGCGGCAGGTGGACCGGGCCCCAGCAGATCGCGTTGACCTGCATCTCGGTGCCGGTCTGGGCGTCGGTGCCGACCAGCGGGTGGGCGAACACGGCGAAGCCGGACATCGACGGGATGTCGGTGATGTCCAAGGTGACGTCGTCGGGGATGGTGGGGGCGGCGGCGGCGAGCAGTTCGCATGTCTCCGGTTCGACCCACCACAGGTGGGCGGTGCGCATCGTGCCGCGGATGTAGTGGCCGTCGAGCTGGTCGAGGCTGCCGCCGATACGGAAGGCGTGGAGCAGCCAGTTGCGCAGGTCGGGCAGGTCAACGGGCCCGTCGACGGCGGGGAGGATCATCGCTTCACCTGCCGCCGCCACTTCGCCGGGTAGCGGGCGATCGGGTGCCGCCACCGTTGCTCCGTGGGCTCGGGCTCGGTGTGGCACCAGCAGTCGCAGTCCGGTGCGCGGCAGGACTCGTGGTCGAACGGGCAGGTCGAGATGGGGTCGTCGTTGGTCATCGCTTCACCTGCCGCGGCGCGCCGGGGCAGGTGGCTTCGTGGATCAGCCGCACCTGCTCGATGCTCGTGTGCCGGGTGGCCGACAGCTGGCCGCCGCAGCGCTCGCACTTGATCGTCATGGGGTGGTTCCTTCCTGGTAGTCGGGTCGGGGCCAGTCGTAGAGGCGGGCCATCAGCCGCGCGCTGCGCCAGCGCCTGGCCCGGTCGTCGTACATCACCGCCGGTCGGTGGCGCCACGCGTCGGCGACCCAGATGACGAGCACAGTGACCAGCACGCCGGTGGTGATGCCGAGCAGCGAGTCCATCAGCGCTGCGCCTTGGCCAGGCGGCTGACCGACTTGGCGATCTCGGCGTTCAGCGCGGCGACCCGGTCGGCGGCGACGCGCGATCGGGTGACCAGTTGGGCGGCGCGGTCGAGCAGCTCGTCGAGGCTCTGGGTCAGGCCCTGCGCCTGGGCCGCCAGCATCTGCACCTCGGCGGTGAGTCGTTGCGCTTCGTCATGGGCGTCCATCGGAAATCGGGGGGTCCTTTCTGGGGTAGCACCGCTATGGTAGCAGACGATTGTCTGAATCACAACCGGGGAAGGAGGTGGGTGTGAAGCCGAAGGAGGGCTCGGGCCGTCACCGCCAGGCGTGGATCCCGGTGCTGTGCCCGCACTGCGGGCTCGGCGTGCGCGGTCGCCGCACCCTCCCGGGGCACGCGCTGCACATCCGCACCCACTTCGATCCCGGCGGCGCGCTGTGCCCCCCGGCTCGACTCGGCGAGTCGCGGGCGGTGTTCGTGCGCCCGGCCGCGGATCCGGATCAGCTCGTGCTGTTCGAGTGACCGCGCGCGCGGGTTGCAAGTGGGTTCCAGGGCGCGCGCTCCATGACGCGGTCCGATCGCGCGAGCGAACGCAGGGAGCGAGGGCAGGGGGGGTTCACGGGGGGAAGCCCCCCGGGCGGTTCCCCCTCGGCACCCTCACCTACGAAATCTGGACCTGGTCCAGATGTTCCCCCGGCCGCATCACCCCGCGACAGCTTCTCGCTGATGCACGCGACCGACGACCCCGTTCCCGGCCGGATGGCTCCCCCGGAGAGAGGACCCTGCCACCTCACGTTGGTGGCCACGGCAGCACCTGGTCTGGTAGGCTGCGACTCTCGATTCGTTGATTGTTCGAGAACGTACACCGCCCCGGGTCTCCCACCAGACCCGGGGCGGTGGCGCGTTCACACCACGAGGCGACCGTGATCAAACGGGTGGCCTCCGTACCAGACCATCTCCCGGTTGCGTTTCCCGGCGATCCCGACGACGTCTGTCAGCGGCGCGAATGGCAACCAGTCAGCGCCCTCACCCTCGCACACGATGGTCTGGCCGACCCGGGCTCGACACCAAGCCGCCAGGACCGGGTAGTCGATGTCCGTCGAGCCGTGGCGATACAGCGATCCGGCATGACCTTGGTACGGCGGATCGATGAACCACGTCGCGTCGAGGTCGGGGGCGAGGCGGTAATCACCCTCGATCAAGGTCACCTCGACTGCTCGCCAGCGCGCCAGGTCGCGGGCCAGGCGGGCCCGGAACCTGGCCACATTGACCGCCATGAATGGCGTTGCCTTCAACCGACCGTAGGGGCCACCACCGGAGGCAGCGGCGGCGATGTGGAACAGGTTGGTGGTGTCGTCCCCAGCGTCCAGCGGTGGGCAGAGGTCGTCCACCGACTGGCTCGGTTCAAGGATCTGGCGCCACATCGCGCACACCGTCGGATCGCGCTCGACCAGCACCACTTGGCGGAGATGGGCGAGGTGCCGGTGCGCATAGGCCGCCGAACCAGCGAACGGCTCGACGACAATGTCCCGTGATGGCGGCGGATAACGGTGCGCCACCTGGCCCTTGCGGCCGTAGTAGTAGAACATCAGCCCTCCGCGGCCAGCCTCCACCAGGCGTCGTGTAATGCCCAACTGGCGCGTCCCTCCGTCAAGGCCAGCTCCAGCTCGAACACCTCCTCTCGGGTCAGGGCCCGAGCCGCCAGCGTGGCGTAGCCCTCGCCCTCCTGGTCGGGGATGATCAGGTAGTTGATGCCACCGAGGCGTACCCACTTGCTGCAACGCAGCACGTAGTCGTGGCGGGCAGCGCTGACTTCTGCCCTCGGTACTGGACCGTTGAGCAGCCGCCGTAGGGCCTGCTCGTAGCCGGTGTCGTCGATCGAGCGGCCGGGTTCGCACTGCCTACCGCTGGTAGTGGCGAACGGCGGCCGAGCCGATCGGGGTCGGGCGAACTCAGCCTGGATGCACCACAGCTTCTGCCTGCCCCGTCGGCCCGCGTCGATGAGCAGACCGTCGGCGGCCATCTCCCGCACGCGCCGGTTCGCGCCCTCGGGGGTGATGGTCAGTCCGGCCTGTCGTAGGGCGTCGTAGGCCTCCTGGTAGGTGAACGCCCGACCGTCGGCGAATAGGTCGCGGATGTTTGTCGTGATCCCGCTGATCTCGGTCGGCGCAGCCTCCACGACTGGCTCGAAACTAATCTCGGGAGCGGTCTCGGCGAGCGGGAAGTCGCGGCCGTGGAAGGCCAGCATCTCCTCCAACGTCCAGTCAATCTCAAAGCCGCGCTGCGGCTTGATCTCGGCGATGATGGCGTCGCGCAGGGCGCGGGGCACGTCGAGGCGGCCACCGGGTGTGGCGTGGGCGGCGATCACGTAGGCCAGGCGGTGCAAGTCGTTGGCGAACACCACCGTCTCGCAGTGGATGTCAACATCCATCCCCAGGGAGTGCAACGCGGCGGCTCGCAGGTTGCCGTCGATGATGACACCGTCCTGGTCGATGACGATCCGTGGCCCGAGGTAGCCGAGCACCCTGATGCGCTCGACCATCCAGGCCAACTCCGTCTCGTCGCGCTCGCGAATCCCGTGGCGCCAGCGGGTGGTGAACAAGCGCCGCCCGACCCATCCGCGCAGCTGGTGCTCGCGGCGCGAGGTCGCGGTGATGGCGTTGATCGTGGCCCGGTCGGGCACCTCGACGCGCCCGAACCGGGCCGAGATCACCGCGGTGGCGTCGGCCGGGACCGATAGCTGGTCATTGTCACGGACGAGCACGTCGAGATCGTCGACGAGCAGGTTGACGATGCGCAACGCGCCGTCGGCTGGGTCATTGGTGGGTGAGGCGTAGGCGGCGTCATTGCCGTGGGCTTGGTCGATGATCAGTCGAGCGAGACGCTCGACGCCGACCGGCCCGGCGCCCAGCACGAGCAGCCGGCGCGGGACGGCCTTCATGGCGG
>Ga0081455_10005020_pt1 | contig 14641 bp, 12 predicted proteins | sample TabmetS3T2R1_FD_70207 | JGI IMG/M metagenome (GOLD analysis project Ga0081455, IMG submission 70207) | Tabebuia heterophylla rhizosphere microbial communities from the University of Puerto Rico - S3T2R1 | ecosystem: Host-associated > Plants > Roots > Rhizosphere ... | reverse complement strand
CCGTGGTCATAGCGCGCTTGGCCGCGCGCACCGCCGTATTCGCATCCTCCGCATTGCCTCGCGCAATCTTTGCCCATGTATCGCCCTTGTAAGGATCGGCCGTCTCGATCCATTGGCCGCCAGAAGGGGCAAACTCAGCCCCATCGATCCAATGAGGATAGCTCTTCATGTCAGGTCTCCTAAAGCTGAGTAATAAGCGCCACAACCAACCGCATGGTCGGATGTCAGCGCAGCGATGAGATGTGCATTGGTCTTCAGTGGCGGCGCTCCATGCCTCAACTGCGTTATAGATCAGTGGAGCGCAGCTCGCCTATGCAACGAGAAAAATCCTACCGAACGGGATTATTTCGGGCAAGTGGTTTCATGGCCCCTTTCAGCGCCTCTTCTGACATGGTCCTAATTGGTGAGAGCTTGTGCCTGGCTTTGGCGCGATCACAAGCTCCACAAACAGCGGCATAAGCGGATGGTCCGTTGCCGCGACTAACTATCGTGGCATATGTGAAAGTTAATTCAATATATGAAATTAGGCTATTTGGAGCGGCTATAATCTGGGATTAATGCGGCCCAGATCCGCAGCTGTCCTACTGCTACCTTAAGTCGGATCCGCACTTATGAGTCTTCGGTTGCCCAAAGGCAGTGCCCAGGGCTACTGGCGCCCCGCTACCGCGGCGCCCATTCTGCGAGACAGATTGTGACAGGTCTCAACCAATGCCAGCCTGGCCTCCGACAACGATACCCTGCCGCTGCTTGTGAGCCGGGTTATGAAACCTGTAGTCAATGCCGCCACCGGCTGTCCTGTGTAATCGAAGATCGGAGCCGACAGGTTGACGACCCCCTGGATAGTCAGCGAGGGACCCTCGCAGTATCCGACCTCCCGCACGACGGACACATCCGCTAAAAACCTTGCTCGCCGGTCTTTTGGCTCATCGCCCGCCACGGCAAGCAGATTTTCCAACCGCTCCTGATCTAGAAATGCCGCCAGAGCGCGGCCAGAGGCGGAATCGTACAACGGGATCTGGGCCCCGAGGCGAACCGTGTTGAGGTTGTTGTCGGGACAGTCGACCTGGGCAATGACAAGAAGTTTGCCCGAATGGATAATGCACATGTGGATCGACTGATTGATCCGGTTGGCAAGTGTCTGCATCGACTCGCCGGCGATCGCAGTCAATCGCCGGATCGGAGGGTGGCGGTGGGCGACCTCGAACATCTTTGTCGTCAAATAGTATCGTTCGCTGTCGCCTAGCTGGACATAGCCGCGCTGGCGTAGAACGATCACCATTCGAAAGATCTCGGACGTCGTACGACCGAGCTTCTTGCCTATCTCCAACAGCGTCAGGCCATCGGCCTCCGAGGCCAGCAACTCCAAGATGTCCAACCCTTTTGCCAGGGCCGGCGCCCGATATTTGTCGTCCTCGCCCGATTCCGACACGGTTTTCCCCGGTTCACCAGTTGCCCGAAACGCCGCACATCAGCGGTCTGCGTGGTGGCGTTCCGCCTTCATACGAACCGGGCCAACGAATGGCAACAATGCCAATTTTTTGGGGAGTGGAACATTCAAGCCAATTTTTCCGACCAGCAATTGACATCATATGTAGAATTGAATTTCATATACGAAACGCAACAGGTCAACCAGCGTGCGTCGGCACTTTCGGCGCGGCGGCATGTACAACCAGGAGAGGTGAGATTGTGAATCGTTTCGAAGGCAGGAAGGTGCTGGTGACAGGCGCTGGGAGCGGGATTGGCGCGGCTTGTGTCAGGCGACTGCATGCCGAAGGAGCGACGGTCGTTGCGATCGATGTCACGCCCGCAGCAGTCGGCGCAATCGTGTCTGAATTTGAGGGAAGCGGCAAGATAGAAGGCGCGGTGCTTGACGTGTGTGACCACCATGCAGCCAACACGCTGGTCGCCGGTCTGCGCGAACGTCATGGTTCATTGAATGGGTTGATCAACTGCGCCGGGATAAAGGGTGTAGGCAGTATCGTCGACGTCGAGCTCGACAACTACCGGCGCGTGATGGCCGTAAACCTCGAAGGCACGATCAACATGTGCCAGGCCTACGTGCTTGCCGTTAAGGACGACAAGGATGCTCGCGCCATTGTGAACATCTCGTCCGGAGCGGGCGTTCTGGGCGTGGCCAACCGCCTGCCATACGTCGCGTCGAAGTTCGGAGTATCAGGCATCACCAAGTCAATGTCGCCCGAGCTTGGCCCGCTTGGCATCCGGGTCAACGCCGTGGCCCCTGGAATGACCCGCACACCATTTACCGAGTACATGCTACAGGATCCTGCCGCCCTTGCTCGCGTCAACGCCGCCCATCCAATTGGACGCATGGGTGCGCCAGAGGAAATCGCCGCGGTCATCGTTTTTCTGCTGACCGAGGACGCCTCCTTCATGACCGGCGCCGTGGTCTCGGTTGACGGCGGCCAGACCGCATGCCTTTGACCAGACGGTGAAACTTAAACCGGGGCGAATTTGTGCACCTTAAAGATAATCCCGAATGACAGGATTTTCGTTGACAGTGGCCTGTTGGGTCATTTAGCCCTTCGAGACCGGCAAGATACGCCCCGTTGAAGGGCGAAATAGGGATGTACAGCGCCATGGCAGGTTCAGAAGGCAAGATCGCCGTCGTCGTAGGCGGTGGCAATGGGATCGGCGAAGCCTGCTGCGAGCTCATGACCGCCCGTGGCTGGAAGGTGATCGTTGCCGACTATGACTTGGAAGCTGCCGAGCGGGTCGCTTCCAAGATCGGTTCCAGCGGGTTCAAGGTGGACGTGCGCGACCTGAAGTCTGTCGAGCAGCTCGCCGCCACGGTTGAGCGCGATTTCGGCCCGGTGTCGGCTTTGGTTATACCCGCGGGCGTTGTCCAGGACAGATATAGGCCGGAGGAATTTCCGGTGGATGAGTACCGCAACATCCTGCTCGTTAATGTTGAAGGCACGTTCAATTGCTGCCGCGCCTTCGGGCCTGCAATGGCCAGCCGCCGCAAAGGCAGCATCGTGGCGATCGCTTCATCGTCCGCCTATATCGGCCATCCGCTTTACGCATACGGTCCGAGCAAGGCCGCCGTCGTGAACTTGGTGCGTGCCTTGGCGGGCAATTGGGGCCACGCAGGCGTACGCGTGAACTCCATCTCGCCAGGCCCGACCATGGTGCAGCGGCAACTGAGGCGGCCGCCGGGCCGGTATGCGCCGAATGCCGAGCTCCATCTGGCGCTGGGGCGCAAGCTGCAGCCATCGGAGATCGCCGAGGGCGTCGAGTTCCTCGCTTCGGACAGGTCTTCCGCCATAACAGGTACCGATCTGCTGATGGACGCCGGACAGGCTGCCGGCGCGGGTTGGGGATTCTTCGGCGGCGTGCCCTCTCCGGACGACGGCAAAGGCGTGCTCCTTCCGCGCTGAGCTGCGTCTCGAAAACAGCCGCGCCAGCACCGGGCTGCGACCATTGTATTTGCGCAATGGCGTCAATCACCTCGACGACCGTCGCGATCGACTGCGAAGCTATTGATCCAGCCGCGGCAAGATTTGAGCCGATGTCCGCAGCTCCGACACCGGATCCCGGACCAGTTCGTAGCGAACCTTGGGCGGTTGTGGACCGCTGTGGAGGCTGCGGATGAACTCATTGATTTTCGCGCCCGCCAGGGTCCGCCGCGCATGAACACGTTGCGTCTCGGCCCAGGTCGGAATCTCGAAGCGCTCTATCCACAGGTCGGCATCTTCAATGTCTCTGGCCAGCGACCAACGGAACGCGCCATCGCGAGCGCGGTTACTTCTCTTTTCGTTCATGGCCCGGAGGAACTCGGGGACATCGCCCTGGCGTATGCGGTATTCGATGCTGGTGACGATGGGTCCGCTCCCGAGAACCAAGTCGAGTGCAGGCGTCGGCGCAACCCATTGGCGATGCGGTGCGAGGCCCGCTACTTCAGGCTTGCGCAATCTAAGGAAGTAACCCAGCGCTGCGCCCAACGCGAGAACGACCCCCGAAGCGGCAAGCGAGGCCGAAATGCCGAAATCCTTGGCGATGAAGCCCCAGGCCAAACTGCCAATTGCATTACCGCCGAATATGAAGGTCTGATAGATGCCGTTGCTTCTGCTTAGAACCCAACGTGGCGAGTATAGCTGCATTGCTGCGTTGAGACTTACCTGGACGAATATCCAGCAGACGCCGGCGAGGGCCGATACGGCAGCTGAAAGAGCCGTGAAATGGCTATATCCGAGCACGATCGTGGCGGCTGCAAACCCTATGAAACTGAAGGCCAGGACGGCTTCAAGGGACATGCGTGCGCGAGCCAGCCCTATGGAGACGGCTCCGATCACGGCACCTATGCCGAAAGAGCCTAACAGGAAGCCATAGGTTCTTGCTCCCCCGTCGAGTAGCTCACGCGCCACCAGGGGCATCAGCGCGATGACGGAGATAGCTGCAACATTGAAGATCGTGGCCCGCAACGTGATCGTGACCAGCAGCGGCGAAAGGGCCACGTATCGCAACCCCACGAGCATCGCGCGGCCGAACGATTCTGGCGGCAGATCATTAAGCGGCCGATGTCTTTGCCAGCGCAAGGCAACAAGAATAACGCTCAGATTGCTCACCGCGCTGATGACGAAGGCAGCAAACGCTCCAACCGAAGCCACGATGGCGCCGCCGAGCGCCGGGCCGGCGCTGCGGGCTATGTTGACACTGCTCGAGTTGACAGCGATGGCGCCAGTCATCGAGCCGGTCGCAACGAGCTCAGAGACCATGGACTGCCATCCAGGATAGTAGAGCGCTCTGCCACTGCCCACCAAAAAGGTGAAGATCAGCAGCAGCAAAGGGTTGAGCCTGTCGAAGAAAGCACATGCCGCCAGCAGGAACGACACCACCATCAGGCCGGCCTGCGACCATAGCACCAAGCTTCGCTGCCCCACCATGTCGGAGATCGCTCCGCCCGGCACAGAAAGCAGCATGACCGGCAAGGCAACGCTCGTCTGGACAAGCGCCACCAGCTCCGGCGACCCGTCCAGGGATGTCATGAGCCAAGAGGCGCCGACCAGTTGGATCTGCCAGCCGAAATTGGCCGACAGGCCAGCAAGCCAGTAGTTCAGAAAAGCTCGGTTCCTAAGTGGCTCAAACAACGATGTTGATTCTTGCAAAGTGCACCCGCCATCGGCTCTGCGATTGTTCCAACGTTCTCGCAGGCTCGTTCTCGATCACCGCCTCCAACCCAACCTAGGAAGTCTCCTCTGGTGAAGTCCCGGAAGCCAACAGTCCCGCAGTTGCTCCTCATCGGTCGTCGAGGAGCGTGACCCGATGCAGCACCTGCGTTTCTTGGCGTTCATAGATCCCCTGCGAGGCGTCTAGATAGATCTTCCATTCGGGATCCGCGTTACGCGCAGCGCGCCGTGCCTCCATGTCAGCCATGCTGTCGTAACCCCAAATGAGGGTAATCTGCTGCAGGTTGCCGACCGTGGTGAGATAATATCCGACCGGTGGCCCAACGTGACGCAGCATAACCTGCATCGCGTGCTTTCTGGTCGTATCGAGGAACGTCTGCATCTGGTTGAAATGGATCAGATAGGTTCGGAAATCCACGAACGGCTTTTTATGCGAGTCATGGGCTTTCTCGTCGACGATCCCGAAGGCAATCCGGCGGGTCAGCCGGCTTTCGCGGTGGCGTATCAAGCCCTGCGCGGCCTGCAGATAGTCCTGCCAGGACGGGTCAGCCTGGACCGCCGCTTGGGCGAGCTCGTATTCGGCAAGCGAATCGTAGGCCCATAGCTGGGTCAGGCAATTGATCCTGCCGACACTCGGCACATAAAAGGCCAGTGGCGGCCCCACATGGCGCACAAGCACCGGCAGCGCCAGGCGCTTGTAGATATCCAGAAGTCTTGGCAGGGCGCCTCGATCGTGCTCTTCGACGCGGATCTCCACGACCGGCTTGTCCCACATGCAAACCTCTTCCGACCAGACGTTGCCACATCCCAAAGCCGTATAGGTTGCCAGGCCGATGCTGTGACGGTCCACACACTCTTGTGGTTCCAATCCGGCGCGTCGGACCCGATGCGATGGAACCCGAAACTCATGCGACCGCGTGTTGAAAGACTCAGCTCTCACATGGCAGCCCAAATAGTCATGACGAACAATTTGTGTCAATATTCGGGATTGCTTAAAGATCAATGCAAGGCCGCGGGCTCCGCTTCCACCTTGTGACGCAGCCATACCATCCCACCTTCGAGCGTCTCGCAGCTAATCAGTCGCAGAGCTTGGCCGGCGCCTGGGCGCTCCCCGCGCTCGCCGGCGTAATCGACTATGCTCTGAACCCCGGCCAGACCATCAACGGCCGGATAGATCAAGGTGCTGAACTCATCAATCAGCCCTTGCTTGAGAAACGATCCGTTGATCCCGCCGCCGCCTTCCAGCAGCAATCTCTTGACACTGAAGATCTTGCCAAGCTGTTCCAGGGCGCCGGCCAGGTCGTCGCCGCTGGGGCCGGCGAAGATATAGGACGTCCCATCCTCGCGCAGTTCGCCGAGGTAAGCGTTCGAAACCTGCTCGCCCAACACCGCCACTATATGATCGCCCCCGACGTTGTCCTGGCCGTAGTGCACGCGCCCGCTGGGATCGATCGCAACCGCCAGGGGCCGCCCATTGCGGGCTGCGACATGCGGCTCACGCGGAAACTCGCCTGTTTGGGCAATCTTCCTTGGCTGCCCCTTGGCCATCTCCGCCATCGTCTTGCGGCCGACAATCCACCCGTCAGCCTCCAGTCGAGCAGCGACTGCTTCGTAGTGGCCACGCAAAACGGACTTCGATATCCCGGCGGCGACGGCCGTGAAACGGCTGGGATGAAGACGTCCGTCGATGGAGGTTCCCATGTGGCAAATGATATGCGGTCGCATTTAGAAGCTCCTCTCAAATTGGGAACACGGCGGGTTGCGAGCCGGTGAAGGCTAGCTCGCATTTGGAATTGGCAGAAGGTCGGCATCTGCGTAGTCCCCGGCTCCTTTTCGGCTGTTTCCAGCGCAGTGCCCGGGCCCTTGCGTCTCAGTCAGCCTCCTCTGGGCGCCGAGAAACCGGATGACAGCGCCAACGTGCCACCGTCGACGGCGATCGAGACCCCGCTTATGGCGTCGGCCTCGTAAGAGGCAAGAAACAATATCGTCCGCGCAACATCGATAGGCTGGGCCCCGCGCTGCAAGGGGATCCGCTGTTCGCGCAGTCTCATCATTTCGGGATCCTTCGCGGCCGCCGCCTTCGACAGGTCGGTGAAAGTCAGGCCGGGGCACACGCAGTTTACGCGAATGTTGTATTGCCCCCAGTCGACCGCCATGGACTTGGTGAGTCCGACCACGCCGTGCTTGGCGGCGACGTAGGCCGCGCAATTTGGCAGGCCAGCGAGCGCCGCACCGGACCCGAGATTGACGATTGAGCCCCTGTGCGACGGGATCATCGAGGCGACGCCGACGGCTTGGGACCACAAGAACGTGCCGGTAAGGCAGACCGCGAGTTCGCGGCTCCAGGTCTCGGGCGACATGCTTGCAGTCGGGTGATAGGTATTGATGGCGGCATTGTTGATAAGCGCGTCGATGCGGCCGTATGCGGCCATGATCTCGTCGACATTGGCTTGCACCTGTTGCTGGTCACTCACGTCGCCCACCATGCCCAACGCCGTGCCACCGTTCGTGGCGATCGTCTTTACCGCTGCGTTGACGGCATCACGCTCCAAATCGCAGATGACGACCTTCGCGCCCTCCTTCGCAGCCAGTTCGGCGGTCGCGAAACCGATCCCCTTGGCAGAACCGGTGATCACCACCACCTGATCCTCGAAACGTCGGCTTTGGGTCATCAAGCACTCTTTCTGCTCGCAGGGCCCTTGGCCACGCGCCCGTTTAGTCCAGGCATCGCTCAATTCGAAACACGAGCCGCTCCAATTGCCGCGCGCTTACTGACATCAATGCGCGGCGCCGCGTCAAGTCCTATAATACAGGATAAGTTTGACAGTCGCGCTTGACTGGGGCTTCGCTGGAGGATGCCGCGCGCGTTGTTCGGCGTGCGCGCAGCCCGGCGCCCTTCGCCGCAGAGGAGGCGATTGACAAGATAGTGTCACCATGTGAGATTGTATTGAACGATCAGGCAGGCAGGCAGTGCCTCAGGCTCGGCCGCTATGTGTGCTCCAGCGGACTACGAAACAGTCCCTCTTGCTTCCCTCATGGTAGGGCGGCGGCGATCTGTGGAAGCGACAGCAAATATTCAGGGGGGCTGAGTGGCAGGTCTTACAGCGGATGTCGGGCGCTTTCTCGCGGACATCAGGTATGAGCATTTGCCGCCCAGCATCCTGCCGGTGGTGCGCCATGCATTCGCAGACACTGTCGGCGTCATCTTCGCCGGGATCGACCAGCGTATCACGGAAATCCTGCGTAAAACGCTTGTCGATCCTGCTGGTCGAAAGGAATCGCGCGCCTGTCTGTCCGCGCATCTGGTCGCCGCCCCCGAGGCAGCGCTATTGGCAGGCGCCATCGCCCATGCCCTAGATTACGGATGCCAGACAATGTCCGGCCACCCGGGTGGCGTGATCATACCGGCGGTTCTGGCCGAAGCCGAAGTTCTGGGGTCGACGGGCCAGGAGATGGTGACCGCCTTCGTTGCCGGTTACGAGGTCTGGTGCGAAGTTTGGCGGCGCAACAAGCTCTACCACAAGGCCGGCTGGCACCCCACCTCTTTGTTCGGGCCGCTTGCTGCGGCGGCCGCATGTTCGGTCTTGCGGAAGCTCTCAGCCCACGAAGCGCAGATGGCGATCGCGATCGCGGCGAGCCATGCCGGCGGGCTATTCTCGAATTTTGGCTCGATGACCAAGGGCTATCACTCTGGCATGTCCGCACGCAGCGGCGTGATTGCGGCGCGTCTGGCGCAGGCAGGCATGACCGGCGGTCACGATGCGCTGGAAAACATGCAGGGATATCTTTCGGCCTTCTCGTCGGGCGGCGAACCGGATCGGGAGTCCCCCTCGCAGCTCGGCAAGGATTGGTACTTGCCGCGCTACAAGCTGCAGCTCAAGATGCATCCGAGCTGCTTCTTTTCGCACCGCGTCTACGAAGGCACAAGGAAGATGCTCGAGGGTCGCACGATCAACCCCGAGGATGTCGAATCCGTCGACGTCGAGATGGGACGGGGTCAGGTGACCGTCCTGGTGCAGCATCAACCGCAAAACCAGTATCAAGCCCAGTTCAGCGGCGAGTTTGGTATCGCCGCCGCCGTCATCCTGGGAAAATTCGGCGTGCCCGAGATCGCCGACGAGGTGGTGGCCCGCCCCGACATGCAGGCCTTCTATCCAAAGGTGAAGCTGCATCCGGTTGACGAATATGATCCCCGCGATCCGGTATTTTCTCCCACCGACAGGGTCATCATGAAGCTTAAGAGCGGGGAAGTGATCGACAGCGGCCCGATCTCGACGATACCGGGCTATGCGGCCGAGCCAATGACCACCGAGCAGCTGTGGGGCAAGTTCCGCGAATGCACTTTAGTCACGCATTCCCAGGCGCAGGCTCGCGAGCTTTTCGATCTGCTGCAACGGGTCGACACGCTTGCGTCCGCGCATGCGCTGCCGACCTGCCTGACGATCTTCAAGGACAATTGACAAAAAACGGCTGTCGCAGCCGCAGAAGAAAAGAATTCAAAAAGGGAAAGCTCATGGAACAGAAAATGATCACCGTTTCGGCGGCCATCGCCAAGCTGCTCGATCAGATGGGGACAGAGTTCGTCTTTGGCGTGAACGGCCATGGCAACTGGGGTCTGCTCGATGCGCTGGTGCACGACACCAAGATAAATTGCATCGGCGCACGCATGGAGGATCAGGCAGTCGAGCTTGCCGATGGATACTGGCGCTACAAACGCGGCGGTCCGCTGCCGATCGTGACGACCAGCGTCGGTCCCGGCAATATGAACATCGTGCCTGCCGTCGCCACGGCGTTTTACGAGTCGATCGGCATGCTCGTCATCGCCGGGGTCGGTGCAACGCACTGGTTCGACCGGGGCGGCATAGAGGAGGCCTACCGCGCCGGCCCCGAGGACTGGACGGCGGCGCTGAAGCCGATCACCAAGAAGGCCTTCATGGTGACGCGTCCCGACACGACGGTCGACATGCTTTTGAAGGCCTACCAGACGGCGCTGTCGGGCCGTCCCGGCCCCGTGGTCATTGCGCTGCCTTTCGACATCCAGCACGCGTTGATTCCCGACGATTTGCCGGATCCGCGTCCCTACATGCGTTTTCGTCCGCCGGCGCCCGAACCGGAGGGAGTCGCCGAGGCAATCGCGCTTCTGTCCAAGGCCGAGCGGCCACTGATCGTGTGCGGCAGCGGTATCTCCAACAGTCGCGCGCATGAGGCCCTGCTGGCTTTTGCTGAAGCGACCGGAACACCAGTAACGACAACGCCGACCGGCAAGGCAGCGATTCCGGAAAAGCATCGTCTTTCCTTGGGCTGCGTCGGACGTGCCGGCACGCTGCACGGCAATCACGCGGCGCGGCGTTCAGATCTCATCATCGGGATCGGCACGCACTTCTCCGACATCGATACGGGCGGTTGGACCCTGTTTGATATTCCAAACAGCGCAAAGCTGATCCATATCGATATCGATACCTCGGAATTGGGCCGTTGCTACCCGACCGCGGTTGCCCTGACCTCGGACGCCCGTGTCGCACTCGAGGTACTGACGAAGGCCGCCAAGGAAGCGGGCCTTGCCGAGAAGAAAGCCTGGACCGCCGAGCTCGAGAAGGAAAGGAACGCTTTCGAGGAGGCGGTCAAGCCGCTTCGGACATCGAACATCGCTCCACTTCACTATGCCCGCGTGTGCGAGGACGCAAGCCAGGTCATCGAAGAGCAGTGCCCCGACATGGCGGTCTTCTTCGACACCGGCCATATGCTCAGCTACGGCCCGCCTTTCGTGCGCGCATCCTCGCGCCACGTCTATCACAGTGGCTTCATGCACCGCATGGGCTGGAGCGCGTCGGCGGCGATTGGCGCGAGCCTCGCCAGCGGCGGCAGGCCCGCACTGGCGCTGATGGGCGACGGCTCCTTCATCATGCGAGCAACAGTGATGATGACGGCGGTCGAGCAGAAGCTGCCGGTCGTCGCGGTCGTCTTCGACAATCGCACGCTGCAGATCGAGCGCGAAGCGATGATCAAGATCTACGGACGCGAGGCGCTATGCGATTACCGCAAGAAGGGCGAGAACGATCTATGGGGGCCGGATTTTGTGCTCATGGCTAAGGGCATGGGGTGCGAGGCCGTGCGCATCGAGAAGGCCGAAGAGTTCAAGCCCGCGTTTGAGGCAGCGGTCGCCAGCGGCAAACCGACGGTGATCAGCGTCGCCACGGAGATCGAGACCCCGCAGTACCGCTCCGCCTGGTATCCATATCCCAAGAACTGGAACGAGACCTGGAAGCCAGGACCGATTGCCGGCCAGGAGCCCAGCAAGGGTTTCGTCATGCCGACCTTCGAGAAATGACAGGGCCCGGCATGACCCAGCTTGGCCCGAAGCTGAAGGATCCCAGCCTCCTGCGCGGTCAGGCCTTCGTAGACGGGCAATGGGTCGGCGCCGATGACGGTGCCACCATCACGGTGCGCAATCCGGCAACCGGCGAGGTCTTTGGTACCGTTCCACGGATGGGCGCCGCGGAAACGCGGCGTGCGATCGAGGCGGCGGATACGGCCCTTGTCGGCTGGCGCAGGACGCTTGCGAAGGACCGCGGCAGGCTGCTGCGAAAATGGTACGACCTGATCATCGAAAATGCTGACGATCTCGCGCTCATCATGACTTCGGAGCAGGGCAAGCCGCTTGCCGAAGCCAAGGGAGAGGTGGTCAGTGGTGCAGCCTTCATCGAATGGTTCGCCGAAGAAGCGCGCCGGACCTATGGCGAAACCATCCCGACGCCCGCGCATGACCGGCGCATCGTCGTGATCAAGCAGCCAATCGGCGTGTGCGTTGCCATCACGCCTTGGAATTTTCCGAACACCATCATAACCCGCAAGGTGGCAGCAGCGCTTGCCGCCGGATGCACGATGGTCGTGCGTCCGGCAAGCACGACCCCCTTTTCGGCGTTAGTACTGGCCGAACTTGCCGATCGCGCCGGAATCCCCAAGGGCGTGTTCAGCGTCGTGACCGGTGGCTCGCGCGAGATCGGAGCGGAATTCACGTCCAATCCGATGGTGCGCAAGCTCTCATTCACCGGATCCACGCAGGTCGGGCGCCAGCTGATGCAGCAATGCGCCGGCACCATCAAGAAGCTGGCCCTCGAGTTAGGCGGCAACGCACCCTTCATCGTGTTCGATGACGCAGATATCGATGCTGCCGTGGCAGGCGCAATGGGATCGAAGTTCCGCAACGCCGGTCAGGCCTGTGTCGGCACCAATCGCTTCTATATCCATGACAGCGTCTACGACGAGTTCGTGTCGAAGTTCCTGGCAGAAGTGGCGAAGCTGAAAGTCGGCAACGGTGCAGAGCCGGGCGTGACCGTTGGGCCGGTGCACGACATGGGCGGGGTGCTCAAGACCGAGGAGCACTTGGCGGACGCTCTCGAGAAGGGCGCCAGGCTTCTGGCCGGCGGCGAGCGCCACGCACTCGGCGGCACCTTCTTCGAGCCAACTGTCATTGGCGAGGCCAACGCATCGATGAAGGTCGCGCGCGAGGAAACGTTCGGGCCGCTCGCAGCGATCTTCCGTTTCAGCGACGAGGCCCAGCTCATCAAGGCAGCCAATGACACCGAGTTCGGGCTCGCTTCCTATTTCTACAGCCGCGACATCGCTCGCATTTGGCGCGTTGCCGAAGCGCTTGAGGCTGGCATGGTGGGCGTTAATATCGGTCTGATGGCCAACGAGGCCGTGCCCTTCGGCGGCATCAAGGAATCCGGCATTGGCCGCGAAGGTTCGCACTACGGCATCGATGACTATATGGAAGTCAAATACATCTGCATGGCTGGCGTTTGATCTGCCAACTGGCAAGAGTGCCCTCGCAGTCGCCTGTAGGTGGACGAATTAGGCCTGCTAGAACATGCAGCTATCAATTCCGTGCGAAAGGACGCGGCCTCATAGTCGCCGTACACCGATCCCCTTGCCAATCCCGGAAGCTGCCGCACGTTCACTGCCGCTGGCCGACAGGAGTTCATAGCATGCTGAACGCTATTCACCACGTCGCGCTCATATGCACTGACTATGAGCGGTCGCGACGGTTCTACATCGAACTCCTCGGCCTCGATCTGATCCGGGAGGTCTATCGGAAGGAGCGGCAGTCATGGAAGGCGGATCTGCGGATCGGGTCCGTCCAACTTGAATTGTTCTCCTTCCCTGCGCCCGTGATGCGGCCGTCCCATCCAGAGGCGACGGGCCTGAGACATCTGGCATTTGCAGTGGCCAATCTTGATCCCGTAATTATGCGCCTGGAAGCCGCCGGCGTTACCGTTGAGCCAATCCGGATCGACCCGTATACAGACCAACGGTTTACCTTCTTCAGAGACCCAGATGAATTGCCACTGGAACTGTACGAAGTCCCTATAAGGAACGGGTCACTTTCGTGACGACGTCATCGACACGCGAATGGCAGTCGAGCCATCTGTTCGCGAGGCATATTGAAAGCGGTAAGGCGGGCCGTTTCGCGCCACCTGCCCAGTCTTACCGAGTCGGGTCTGACTTTGTCAGCCAGTCGCGCACCAACTCGGTGGTCCGCCGCTCTTGAAGGCCCTCCATGACGAACCCTGGGGCAAAGTTCGCATTTGGCGCGGCCCTTGCTATGATTTCGCGGCTGTTCCCAAGACCGTAGCCTCCGTGGAGATTGAACGGGATTATCGTCTTGCCGGAGAAGTCCTGATTGACCAGGAACGAACGAATAATCGGCGGCGCCGAAGCGCCCCAAATTGGAAAGCCGAGGAACACTGTGTTGTAAGAACTGAAATTGCTGACGCTCGCTTTGAGCGGCGGCAGGAAATTTTTCTCGCGTTCGCGTCTCGCCTGGTCAACCGTCGCGAAATAGTCGGCCGGATAAGGCGTGGCCGGCTCTATCTCGAACAGGTCGCCGTCGAGGTCACGGCTGAGAAGGGCGGCGATGGTGCGGGTGTTGCCGCTGCGCGTAAAGTAGGCGACCAGCGGCTTGCCGCTTGCGCCAGATTCGGGGCTAGCCGATGCAGCGGACATAGCACTTGCGGCGGCCAGCGGAAAAAGCAGCGAAGACACCAGCATCTCTCGTCGAGTTGTTTTTGCGGTGTTGGGGCGCATCACGATCTCGGCGCCGCTTCCACGCCCGAATAGGCCAGAACTGCATCGGGCAACCTCTGGCCGTGCACCTCGATCGCCGCAACCGCCTGATTCAACTCCGCAACCTCTGACGGCGAAAACTCAATCGAGGCCGCTCCTGTGTTCTCAATCATGTGGGCCATCTGGGTAGTGCCGGGAATGGGAACTATCCAAGGCTTCCGCGCCATCAGCCATGCAAGGGCGACCTGGCCGGGCGTCGCGCTCTTGCGCTTGCCCCACTCTTTCACAAGGGTAACAAGCGCGAGATTGTTCTGCAGGTTATCCGGCGAAAAGCGGGTCTCGATGGCCCGGATGTCGCCGGGAGCAAAACGGGTTGCCTGATCAATAGCTCCGGTCAGGAAGCCAACTCCCAGCGGGCTCCAAGGGAC
>Ga0081455_10005019_pt1 | contig 14641 bp, 14 predicted proteins | sample TabmetS3T2R1_FD_70207 | JGI IMG/M metagenome (GOLD analysis project Ga0081455, IMG submission 70207) | Tabebuia heterophylla rhizosphere microbial communities from the University of Puerto Rico - S3T2R1 | ecosystem: Host-associated > Plants > Roots > Rhizosphere ... | reverse complement strand
TGGATGGGGAGCTTGGGGTGGCTATAGCGCATTCCTTCTAACAGCCGGAATTACATCAGCAATGATGTGGAGTGCCGCTTATCCTTATCACTCTGCTTACGATAATATGTACTATAAATCTCAAGAAGAAGCAGACAGAGCACGAGAAGCTGCAGAAGATGCACGAGATGCTGCCGATGAAGCCGCAGCTTCTGCGGAAGAATCTGGTTATTCTGCTGGTTATGAAGCAGGACTTGCAGCTCAAAAAAACTAATATAAAACAGGGATTATCATGAAGAATAAAAAAGGATTGTTCCTATTCAGCATACTCATGAGTATGCTCTTATTAACACAAGATACATTCCCACGTGGTGGGGGCGGTGGTGGTAGAGGCGGTGGGGGCGGTGGTAGAGGTGGCGGCGGTGGCGGCGGTAGAGGATTTGGTGGTGGCGTAGGTCGTATGGGTGGTGGCGGAGGTCGTATGGGTGGTGGCGCTGGCGTAAGAGCTGGTGGCGCAGGCAGAGGTGCAGGCGTAAGAGCCGGCGGCGCTGGTAGAGGCGCTGGCATCAGAGACGGCGGTGCAGGCAGAGCAAATATTGCCGCTGGAGGACGTGGTGGTAGAACTACCAATGTCGGCCGTACAACCAACGTCAACGTTTCTGGAACCGGAAGTTCTGGATGGGGCGCACCGGTAGCTGCTGGCGTAGCTACAGGGGCAGTAGTAGGTACAGCTGCAGGAACAGCAGCAGCGAGTCGTTCTGCAGCAGCACAACCAACCCAAGCAGCACAACCTGTAACTACTTCAACTCGTCAAGCAACTACTGGTAGCATAGCAACACAACCAACTGCTGGTGCAAGAGCTGCAACTACGAGAGCTGCAACAACAGGGACAACCACACCTACGACTGCAGCAACAAGAACAGCCGCAACTACAGCAGCTGGTGCGGGCACAGCTACAACTACAGCAGGAACTGCTCGAGTTACTGCTCCAACGAGTGTAGCGGCAGCACAAACAGCAACCCAAAGCGCTCAACGAGTTTCCTCACAAAATCCTACAGCTACGACACAAGCCATTAACGCACAAGCACGACAAGCAAGAGCACCACGTGGCGGTAATACCACATTTAGAAATCAACCAAGAAATTTTACTGTTGGTGGACGTAGAGCATGGGGCTTCTGGCATAATGGCCATTTCAGAGCAACTTGGTTCTGGGGCGGCGTGCCATATTACTGGTACAATGGATTCTGGACACCATGGCTTGATTTCTGGGCATTATATCCATGGTGGTGGGATGTTTACAGCAGAAGCTATGCTGATTTTGATGATTATGATTATTATGATGATGAGTATGATATTTATGACGATGAATATTATGATATCGAGTAAAAATAAATAGTAATAACCTTAAACAAAAAGCGTGCCAAAAAATGGTGCGCTTTTTTTGTTCCCTCATTTGATCAATACTTTAATATTGACTATGCTCAATAAGAGCCTATCTCATAATAACCTTTATTCAAAAAAAGGAGTTCCTTCATGCCACTCTCCGACGCTGAACAAAAAAAAGAAAAAACAGATCTTATCTTTTCAGGAAACATTCTTATTTTATGGGCATATGATGTTGGTGAAGATATTAACTTACAAAAAATTGAAGAATCACGTGACATTATTAAACTACCACTCCATTTACCAAAACATTTTAAACAATACAATATTCCACTCGCGGTTGAACTGACATATCCTAATCCCCATTGTATTAGCAGTAAAATACATAGCTTTGGCGCCCTTTCCTTTACCTATAAAATTCCATTCACCGATACGCTTGAAAATTTACGCGTAAATTGCAATGAACTCGCTAATAAATACCAACAACAAAGCTTTAAAGACGCTGAAGCAATTTGTCAAAAAATAGAACCATTTATTTTTCAACCAAAATTTTTCCAAACTCATGCTTCATACGTTATTATTCAAGTTGACCCACAACCAACATCTCTTGATTTGACTCAACTACAAAAAGAATATGGTAGCACCATCGCCTCTACGCTTAGATTTGAAACAGAAATACTTTCCGAGTTTCAAAAAAATGAAATTTTGGATTCTGCGATTGGCTATTTCCGCGGCAGTTTGATAGTCATTGATATTGATGCAGCATTTGTCTACGAAGAAGAATATGATGATATTATTGATCTTTTTGAGTTTGCCAATATCCAACAACTTGAATTACGATTTTTCGACCGCCTTCTTGATCAACAAATCAATACTATTTATGAACGCAAAGAAACTAATTTGCCTTGGGGTGCCTATCTCCCCTTCTTTGGTACTTTTTTTAGTGATCCTGTTGGGCAACTGGGTAAATTAAAGGCTGATATTTCCGTTATCACCGAACGCCTAGAAAGTAGTATCAAAATTGCGGGTGAGCCTTATTACTCAGAAATTCATAACCTTCTGGCTGAAAAACTTGATCTTAAAAATTGGCATGAAGGCATTGATAGAAAATTAAAAATTGTTGAGGACGTTCAGACCGTATTCCAACAAAAAATCGATACTACCCGCGAAGACCTCTTTTCTGTGCTCATTATTATTCTTATTTTTATTGAGCTTATGTTTGGAATTTTAAGCTATTTAAAAGGATAATTTTACTAAAAACTTAAACTAAACCATTGCAATTCATAAATTTCTTTTAGTAATATAAATATAGAATTGTATTTTATTATCATATTATTAAAAAGGAGTTTTTATGAAAAAAACAATGCAATTGGCTGCTGCTACACTATTGCTTATAAGTTTTGCTACACAGGCAAACGTTAGCTTTACACTTACCAACAACAGCGCACAACCTATTATACTCATAGGATACGCCAATAATCGTATACTTAAACTTAACCCTGAAGCAATACGATTACAAAACATAAAAACATTAAAATCCGATGAAACACTTTCTATGAATATTGAAAATGGCAAACTTGATCTCATCATTAATATCACTGGTAATAATAAAAAACAATATAAATACGAAACATCTCCAACTGCTAACAATAAAGATAAAATTCTTATATGGGATGGTTCACAATTATACCCCGCATCGGATAAATATAACCTCATGGGAATCATTAAAACCAAAACACCCATAGGCAATAATATTAACACAGACGAACTAATTCAAACGGAATAATAAAAGTTTAAAATATTATTAATTACAAGGATTTTTATGAAAAAAATAATACAATTGACCGCTCTTATGTTCTTATTCATAAGCTTTGTTGCGCAAGCGGACGTTAACTTCACACTTACCAACAAAAGTGCATCTCCTATTTCAATTATGGCATATGTCGATAATAATCTACTTGTTCTTAATTATCAAACAATGCAATTTTTGAATAATATAAAAGCATTAAAACCCGAAGAAACTTTTTCTATTGCTATTGAAAATGGCAAATTTGATCTTATAATTAATGACATTGGTCAGAACAAAAAACAATATAAATACGAAACATCTCCCACCGCTAATAATAAAAATAAAATTCTTATATGGGATGGGTCACAATTATATCCCGCATCAGATAAACATAACATAATGGGAATCATTAAAACTAAAACAACAATAAGCAATAATGTTAGCATAGGCGAACTATTTAGAACGGAATAATAAAAAATTAAAATATTATTAATTACAAGGATTTTTATGAAAAAAATAATACAATTGACCACTCTTATGTTCTTATTCGTAAATTTTATTGCGCAAGCAGATGTACAATTTTCATTAACAAACCAAAGTCCATCATTAATTTCAGTGTGTACCTATGCTGATGGATATGCCCTTCAAACTTTGGATCCAAATCGTTTTAGGGATTCAATAAGTTGTGAAATAGATATAGCCCCTGGCGATAATTTATCTCAAGCCATTCCAGAAGGAGAAGTAGAACTCACCATAACCATCAACGAACCAACCTCACAAAGAAAAAAATTTGTTAAATATATAACGCAAAGAACTGCCAACAATAAAGATAAGATATTAATTTGGAATCATATAAAATCTTCAAAAGAACCTTTATTTCCATCAACAGAAAAAGGGTTTTTGGGATTTGGTAAAAAACAATTAAGTAATAACATCACTCAAAAAGAACTTAATTGCGTACAAAAAAATATGTAAAAAATGAGGTAGGCAATGTCATTAAAAATGGCATTGCCTATTTATTTTATATAAATAATCTAAATTGTGATCTATAAATAATAAAATTCAATGTTTAAAATGTATTTTTCTTTCCGCTCGCCCTGAGTTTTTTTGTCTTCAAAAAAGTATCGAAGGGTGTTGTTATATATAATCATCAATAAAATAAATAAATATCATGACAATATTGTTCAATTTTTTGATTTATGAAATAAATTTTATTATTCCGCACCCTTCGATACTTTTTTGAAGACAAAAAAACTCAGGGCGAGCGGAAAGAAAAATAATCATTATTTTATTAATTTATATATCCCGGCCATTGCTGCCAATAGTGTAGCCGCCATAATACTTTTCGAACTTTTAAACATTTGCCATGCATCACACAAGGTACTCCATAAATAATATCCTTGTTGAGGCTTTATAATTGCGTTTTGCACAAGAGGAGACCCAGAACGTATAATCTTTATCGCTCCAGGATAATTAAATGTAGAATCTTCTTTCAACAATGCCTTTGTTATTTCTAACGGATCAGTTTTATTACAAGAATAGTTTGAATACGTAATTGCCTCAAGCGCATTTTTCATAGTCTCGTCAATAAGAGTCACACATCTTGGATAATAAGAAAATGCACCTTCTGTTACTTCTATAGATTTATCATTACCGAGCGCTACCAATTCACCAGTAGATTGTTTACGCCAAAATCTTAAAGAAAATGTGTCAAAAATATCATAAATAATAAAACCATCTTTACAAGAACCAATAATCAATAAATTACCATCTGATGAAAATGATGCAAATGCTTTTTCACATATACTTTTTACATGTTTAATAGATTGATCACAACAATCATATAAATAATAACTATAATTCATATCATCACTTGAACGTTTATTCTCAATCATTTCACCCCGAGACATTGTTTTAATACATGCTTTTGTGCCTTGAGAATTAATAATTACATCAGATATTGATTCACCATTAACACCCCATGCCTTAGATATATCACCTCGTTTTTCTATATATACATCAGAGCTAGTCCAATAAATTCTATTATTATCAGAAAATACACATCCTTTTATAGCCTGCTGACCAAAAGAACCATTTTTCTTCCATACATGAGCATTATTTAAATAATAACTATTTCCATGTTCATCAAAAGCTAATATTTCACCATTTTCATTAAAACCATATGCTTTATAAAGACATGCAATTTTTTGTGTTATATCATTTTTAAGATCAATCACAAAAAGTCCGCCGGTATTATCACCCTGACTTTCAAAAGGATCATTATAAGGACAAACAAAAATAGTTTCATCTTTATTAGCAAAAGAACCTTTCTCATGAAAATTTAATGCTTTATCATCTAAAGTGTAAGTTTTACTACCAGATGATGTGTGAATGGTTAATATATAATTACGATGAGAATAATACAATTGCTGTATTTGTTCTGCACCAACAAGATATACAGTTATTTTATTACCTACATAAATATGTTTAACAAAAGATTTATACAATAAATCGCATATCGATTTATGATATGATGGCAAGTCAGTTGACTTCTCCAATGCCAATGAATAAGGCTCCATTAATCTTGTTATAATACTTTCACCAGAAACGCTTTTAGATAATAATTCTTTATTCTGATTTCTTTTTAGATCAATATTTACTATTTTTTGTATGATATTACCTTGCAATGTTTTATTAGGTAATAAAGGAACGTATTCATGAAATTTTTTAAGGGTTAACGATTGCATTTTTTCAACTAATGGATCTAATAAACCTAATGGAACTTGTTCGTCTGGATAAAGAAAACATACATTTTTCGTTAATTTAATTAAATCAGACAAATCTAATTTTTTTGCATGTAAATACCATAACGCTTCTGGATCATAATAATAACTCGTTTTTGTCTTAATGTGAAAACGTTTGAGTATATATTCTTCAAGATGCTTAATATCATTTTTCGTAGCATCGGGAAAGTGCAACCATTTTTTTTCATTTTTTAAGCATTCTTCTTGTATATGGGGAACCATACATGCAACATCTAACCGCAAAGAAGCTCCCATTTCCGTAGATCTACCATATGTCAGAAAAAAAATATTTTTTTCCATTGAAAATGCATACGATGATACACAAAGAAGCAAACTTATCACTAATAATCTTAATTTCATAAAATTTAATCCTTAGAAAACTATTAAATATTTTGTAAAAGTTTATCAAAAAATAAAACAAGCCGAAAGATATAATTCTTTCAGCTTGTTTACAATCACAATAATTAACTTACTTCGCAACACTCACAATAGCAGGACGAATAACTTTATCATGCATCATATATCCTTTTTGCATCACTTGTACTATTTCACCAGATTTATGCTGCTCAGAATCAACTTGCAACAATGCTTCATGATACTTAGGATTAAAAACAGAAAAATCAGTAATCGCTTGAACCCCAAACTTAGCTAAAAGTTTTTCAAGAGATTGATAAATCATTTCAAAACCAGCAAGCCATTCAACTTTTTCAACATTTTCACTCTTTTTTTCTTGCTCAAGAGCTCGCTCAAAGTTATCAATGACTGCCAAAAGATCTACAAAAACTGCCTTTTGAGCATCTTGTGCCCAATCAGCACGCTCTTGCGTAATACGTTTTTTATAATTTTGAAAATCTGCTGTTAACGATAAATACTTATCTGTCCATTCTGCAGCAGCGGCATTAGCCTTTTCTAGCTGCTCTTTTTCGCTTAAAACAGGCTCAGAGCCTCCTTCTGGTGCCGTATTTGTATCATTATCCGAACCAAAACCAAAAAATTTCTTAAATTTATTGTTGTCATTCATAATAAAAATCCCCCTTACCTACAATATTTCTCAAAAATAATACTCCTTTTGAGTATAACAAAAGCACAAAATCGAGCAACCGAGACTCTCATGTTTCACTTTTGACCATAAATTACGTATAATTAAAAAAACATTTAAAAGAGTATAATTTATATGAAACAAAGCCTATATTTGTATGCAAGCCTTATTATAATAAGCTCAACATACCTTTATGGAATCGATAATCCTCATTTTTATCGCGCTACAAACATGTTTCTTGAGCCACGGCTAGAACATGATTATCTTGCTACCTTTGCCACAACATTGGGTGGAGGAACCACCACCAAAGGTCGTTCTGCTCATAATGAAATAGTACCGCTACTTGATATTTATGGTACCCATAATATCCAAGCATTGAATACCAATACTATGTTTACTAACCCCAACGATCCCTATGACGCTCTTCTCAATAACCTTGCTCAATTACCTTCCCGCTCTAACTTTGCAACACTTTCTCTTGATGGATCGTTTAGTATTATAGAAACAAATCTTTCATATGCACAAAACCTCTCTTATGGATTATTTTTATTTTTTTATTTGCCCGTAAGAAGACTAAAAATAAGTGATATTAGTTTTACCGATCTTTCTCCCAATGATGATATTTTTCCTAATAAAAATACTCCTGAATGGCAACAAGTACTTCACAATTTTAATCCCCTTTTAGCTCACTATGGCATTAATAGCTGTGCAACAACAAGTACCGGCGTTGGTGACCTTTCTTCATGGATTGGCTGGACGCATAATTATCAGGAAACAACCACGCTTGATTATATAGACTATTCTTTTATGGCAGGCTTTCTTGCTCCAACAGGTAAAATCCGAAATGAAAATAAACTTTTTTCTCTGCCAACAGGATATAATGGCCATTGGGGATTTCCCTTATGCGCAATGGCATCTCTTGGTTGGTATGAATGGGTTACCATTGGTGGATATTTAAATTCTCTCTTTTTTATCAACAGGAACCAAATAATGCGACTTAAAACAGATTGTGCTCAAAGTGGCCTCATAAAACTTGCATGTTCAGATGTTTCTGTGCACAAAGGACCATTAGTTAACACCGGGATTTATTTTAAAGCAGATCATGTTGGGCACGGATTTTCTGTTACGACTGCCTATTCATTTGCTTTTCAACGCAAAGATGAATTAACACCACAAAATCCTGCAGTTTTTGATCGTGCCACCATTAATTCCGATGCAACAATTGCAAAATGGAATATGCATACCTTTAATTTTGCACTGGAATATGATTTTACACGCGAAGGAAAAAAAGTTGGTAATCGTATTGGACTTTTTTATAATCTTCAAATAGCTGGCGCTCGAACTTTTAATACAAACATTGCTGGCGGAATGTATGGACTTGATATTAGTTGGTCTATGTAAAAATGAATTTATCGAGCTGCCTCAAGTTGTTTATGCATTACTTGTAACATATCTTCAGCACAAAGAATAAAATCATAATTGCCCGAAGTTACCATCATCATACCGAGTAATTTTTGCACTTTATTCAGCACTTTTACAAAATACGTCATGTCATCTGCTTTTTGCATATTATTTTCTTGATACATCCGTTTAATGCAAAATTGTGCAAAAGCCAACCTTGCTAGTAATAGGTCAAATGACAATACTACCCGATCATTACCTTTTTCAAAAAAATTTATTAATGTTTGCCAAACAAATAATGATGATTCCAATCCTTTTTGATACCATGTCATGGGAAAAAGAGAATCGAATGAAAGATTAATTTGATATGTTTTTGTTATTAATGATGAAAAGCAAATAATAATTAAAAATGTAATTATCCCTATTCTTAAACTTTTTTTCATGATCATCCCCTCTTACTACACACCCACTCCTTTATCTACATTGTTGCAAAATTCAACTCACAATGTCAATAGATATTCTATTAGAAATATAAAAACCCCGCGTTTTTATTCACGGGGTATCAAAATAAAAGTTAACTAATTAGAAGGGTAAATTGTCTTCAAAAGGAGGTTCATCCTGAAAATCAATTTCTCCCGTAGAAGGAGATTCTTCTTTTTTAATATTTTTACTTGCTTTAATTTTCGTCTGCGCTTTTTCTAATTGTGCAAGTAAATCACGCTCAACTGCATTATTTGGATTTAATTGCACACCACCATTATCAGATTCATCAGTTAAAGATGGACCAAATGCTGTTTCTACTGCTGACATTCCATTTGATAAAAATACCACACGTTCTGCAACAATAGAATGTTTACTACGTTTTTGCCCTGTTTGATCATCCCATGTATCTAATTTCAAACGACCTTCAATTAAAACAGGACGACCTTTTTGCAAATATTGACGACAACTTTCTGCTTGAGCTCCCCAAACATCTATATCAATATAGCATACTTCTTGCACCAAGCTTCCCGTCTGCTTATTTTTAAATTGACGATTGGTTGCTAATCCTAAACGACACACTCCTTGTCCTGATGGAAGATTACGATACTCCGGATCTCTGGTGAGATTACCAACCAAAATAACACGATTAAACGCTGCCATCTTTTGTCCTCATGTATACTATAGATGTATAATAATTAATAAATACTAAAAAGTGGCGCCGTCATTATTGTTCAACGGTACCACCTTTTTTTTGATAATAACAGAAAAAATATCTTTTGCTAAAACTTATTCTTTTTTAATGTACTCCCAAAAAAGAATATTTTCTAAACATATCATCAATTATTCTTCGCTTCGCCGCGCTATCAAATTCTTTTGATTCAATACGCTCAAGGTCTTGTAAAAAATCTGTCTGCAAATTCCCTCTTTGTGATAATTCTTTTCTTATGCGTCTTTTTAAATTATATAATAAATAAATCATTTTACCATATTGTTCATCATTAAGAGGTTTTGTTTGATCAACAAAAAGAGAATTAATTTCAAGTAATGCTCGTCGTAACGGCCCATAATCTTTTGCCGTAAGTTTTTGATAGCCACTATACGCCAAAAAAGCACTCGCAATTGTTGGTGTTAAAAATGCGATTTTACCGATACCAGCATATTGTTTTTTCACACTCACAAGTTGTTCTTCTAAATGTCCAATTCCTTGCAATCCTAATAATTGCCCATAAAGTAATTTTGCTTCTCCTGTTTTTTGCCATCTCCATTTTTTCATTAATTTATCTGACAGCGCTTGAAATCTTGCCATATCAATATCACCTGTTTTTTCATTGACTATACCTTCAATATCTTTAGAATACCACCATCCAAACCAAGTTTTACGTAAATCATCTATAAAAATTCTAATAGATTTTTTAGCTTGAATAATATCAGCTTGAGGAACTAATAATTCACCCGATTCTTGCCTTTGTTCAGTTACAAGTACTTCTTTCACAAGATTTTGCACAGGAGTAACAAGAAACTTATTTGCTTCTCCTACCAAATAATCAAAAGAACTTTTCAATTGTGCAGCAGTTATGGAATTATACCCTAGTCCTAATCCTGCCATTACAGCTCCATACGTTAACCATTTTCGCTCAAGACTTGTGGGAATTTGCGTTTCTTTTATTTCCAATAAAATATCTTCTTTAAAATAATTTAATTTTTCAAGTTTCAGTTTTAATCGCATTGCCCTTGCAAGAAATGGTATATTTTCCTGATCCGGCGATGTTTTTATGCGTGCTAATAAATCAACTAAATTATCTATCCATTCATAACCTTTTTTAGGATCTTTTACAAAAGTCGTTTTATAATTTTGTTCATACATGTTACCAGATTCTGCAAGAAGCCCTAATAAAACATATAATTCTCCTTGATAGCTTTCTAATACTTCAAGGTTATTGTTAACCTCAACTTCTTGCTTTTCACCAGTAACCCATTTAACTGGATTTTTAGTAAAAAAATACCACCATTGATGATCTTTTTGATACTGCCAATAGGCTTTACGTTTATCAATTTCTTGCAATATCATCAAAATTTGCTGACGAGCATTATCGTATAAAACTTTTGCACACTTAACTAATACATAACTATTTTTATATTCATAAGCATGTATAGCCGCAGAATCATTGGAAGGAAAATCAGCAATAATTTTGCGTACATTCATAAGAGCATCTTGTAATGTAACAACATTCACTCTTTGAGGTTCAACGGGACTTGATTGTGATAATAAATTATTGTGTAAGATGATAAACGTAAAAAAAATAAACAGGAAACCATTAGCTATTCTCATACATTTCCCCCTAAATAAAAGTATCCTACTGTTTGTAGCATAAACAATTAGGGGACCAGTTTTAAATGTTTATTATTTTAAGTAGCAACACGTCCTAAAAAGGCATATTTATTAAACATGTTCTCAATAATGGCACGCTTTGTCTGCGCTGAATAGCGTTTTGATTCAAGTTTTGCCACATCAAGCGAAAATTCATTGGATAAAGTGTCTTTTAATGATCTCGCTTTATTACGTAATTTACCAATCAAATAAACCAACTTACCATAATTATGATCATCTAATTGCGTCGTTGATTCTATTAATAATGCATTGACATCAGCAAGCGCAAGACGTATTGGTGTATAATTTTTCTTAGTCGCCCATTGATATGTTTTAACAGTACCTATACACGCTGCGGCTAATGGAGTAAATGCAGCAAGTTTTGCTGTCCAAAAATTATTTTTAACAAAATCTCCCACAATTTTTCCAATATCAGTAATAAAAAAACCTGTCTGTTTTATTAATGGAAGAATATTAGTCTCTATTAATTCTGGATAATCTTGTAATAGGGTCAATATTTTATCTATTATAATAATAATACGAACTGTTTCTTCGTCTTTAATATATTCCAACCGATATAAAGAACCTGAGGTTCCTCCTAATTTAGTATTTTCACAGAATTTATTCAGCTTATCGAGACCACCAGCTCTTACTTCTGTCATTATTTCTTGTTTTTCAATAGTATTTATAAGTGGCGAAGTTGTCCACCCAGGCTTTTCTGTTTCCATAGCTGTAAGGCATTGCTCCAATAATTTTAGAGAATATTCTCGCAAAGACTCTGTACTTTTTTTTGCTATTGCAGCTACATTTGCTTCTACACCATTTGCTAACTCCTCTATAACAACAATTCTATTTTCAATTTCTGTAACCGCGCTTTTTGAATTTCTTCCAAAACAAACATCTCTCAAATCAATCAAAGGATCTATAACAACACTTACACCGACATCTTTAGCAAATGAAACAGCTCTTTCAAAAGCTTTAGGCAAAACATCACGATTATTACGGTGATATCGCATTATAGATCCCATAATTATCACTAATGCTGTATAAGCTATCCAATGACGAACAAAATGATTAGGTTTTTTTGCATGCGCTAATGGCAATAAAAAATCATTTTTTATATTACTAACATGTTTAATTTTTAATTCCAATTCAGCTGAAAGTGCATCAAACAATGTTCCATCAGTATTATAATTATGCGAAATTTTAATGCATGCAACTATAGTAAATAATTCTTGAATCCATCGATAACAACTATTATAATCAACAGCATTTTCAGAAAAAACATGCATATGACCAATAAGTGCGCCCAATAACGTATATAATTCTGCTTGTTTACGTTCTAATCTACGTAAATTATAGGCAATTTCTTTTTCTTGTTCTTTGCCAGTAATCCATTTGATAGGTGATTTGCCAAAAAAATAACTTACTTGATGATTATGTTGATAACGCCAATACATAATCAAATTATCAATTTCTTGCAGCGCATCTAAAATTTGATCCCGTATATCATTACAAAACACTTGTGCACAAATTAATAATAACGCACTTGATAATTGTTCATATCGTTTATACACATCACTTTCAACATTTGATTCATTTTTCACCATTACTTGATGGGCTGAACGGAGGCGAGAAAGTAATGCTGTAGAAGAAAGTTTGCCATAATTACTAAAAAGATACCGCAACTCTTTTTTATATGACACATTTTCATCAGTATGGCGTGGATAATTATGCAAGCATTGATTTTCTGTATTTTTTATATAACGAATTACAGCTTGTTTAAATTCAATAACAGGTTTATGTGCAACAGGCGTTGGCGATATTTTTTGTGTCTGTTCTTGCGCTACATCAAAAAAACTATTTCCTTGTGCTGGTATATTACAAAAAGAAGAACTTAATAAAAACAAAAATAATAATCTATTCCCTGGCATATTTACCCATTTCCTTGTATAAAATATATGCCTCATACCCCATATCTATGTTTAATTATACCAGAAAAAACAAACTCTGCCACGCTTGAATTGATTCAGATTGAATTTTTAGTTTAATAAAGCTATCAATCGTTCAAATAAATCTTTCAGACGCTGCAATCTTTTTTCCATTTCTTTAATAAAATCATTCAACTCTCGTTGTATTTCCTTTTTTAATACATAACATTCTGTTCGTTCAACTTTATCCAAACTACTCTTTTTGCCATCCATATGATCATAAATTCTATTTGCAGAACTTTCTGCAATCACAGACACCATTTTTAAAAAATCAGCCACAACCCCTACAACCTTAGGATTAGAGACAGCAATATCACCATCCATTTCTAAGTCTTGCTGCTCAGAAACATATTTTTTTTTAGTTTTTGTTGTCACAATAAACTCTTGTTCCATAGAACATGCATTACCTATACCAATCATCACTATAAAAAAATAAACATAGCGCCATTTCATTATTTGTAAGACCTTTCAAATTTAATCATACGCAATGCAATACGGACATATTGAATAAATGATGCCCCAATAAAAAACATCATAATGCCAAGCATAGTATAATAAGTATTAATAGGTAACCAACAAAAAAAATAACATGCAAAAAGCCACATAATAAAAATCATTTGAATACAGGTGGTTGTTTTTCCTAGTAATGTTGGTTGAACATCCAAATGCCCATATAAACGATACATGATAAAGGAACCTACAACCAATATCATTTCTTTACTCATAACAAAAAATACAAACCATTGTGGAATTAAAAACAATGGTGTAGAAATAAAAGCTAATGTAAAAAAACATGATATAAGTAAAAATTTATCTGCTATTGGATCAAGGCATGCACCAAGGAATGTTTTTTCATTCAACAAACGAGCTAAAAGACCATCAATAATATCGGTGAAACAAGCAAAAACGAAGAAAAAAAATGCATATCCCCAACAACCTACAATCATGACTCCCACAATAAACGGCACTAAAATTATTCGTAAAAGGGTAAAAGTTGTTGGGATAGTAATGCGTTTTTCTGCATCAGGCAAATGCCTAAATATACGTAATGTAAATTGAGAAAGATTAATTTTTTTCATCAATGCATTTTCAACATTTTCTGCAAACATTGCGATTCATTCACCATAATAGTATCGTTAAAATATATTATTTAAAAGCTAGATGTAATAACTGCGCTTGCAACACATAGATTTCCATCATAAAAAACAGCATATTGCCCTGGAGCAATCCCTTGATCACGATCAGAAATTGTCACCATTGCTGTTGTTTTATGCGTGTCAAACTCAATTGTACAATCATAGCGCTGTGCTCCGTGGCGCAATTTCACCGCAAAATTAGTTTTTTCAGAACAAGATCCTGATAACCAATTAAATTTTTCAACACCAAAAACATTTCGTTGTTTT
>Ga0081455_10005018_pt1 | contig 14642 bp, 10 predicted proteins | sample TabmetS3T2R1_FD_70207 | JGI IMG/M metagenome (GOLD analysis project Ga0081455, IMG submission 70207) | Tabebuia heterophylla rhizosphere microbial communities from the University of Puerto Rico - S3T2R1 | ecosystem: Host-associated > Plants > Roots > Rhizosphere ... | reverse complement strand
AACGCAATAGGGCAACTGTAGTGTGCGTTTTACGCTTCTTACTTGAAGGGAATATCGACTTCCGTATAGCTGCCCGGTGTCGTGCATTCACGCCCAGGGTGACCCGGTCGAGATAGAGACGCACACGCGACCACTTTGTCGTTCCCGACAAAGCGACGATGGCAATTTTCCGGCCAGAAAGATTCTGCTGATAACGCATTCGCCGGTCAGTGGTGAGTAATAATTCGATCGCTTCTTGCTCGGCGGCGTTCAACAGTGCGCCGTGCGCCGTTGGTCAACCTATCCCAACCTCGCTCATAAGCTGTGATAACAGTATGACCGGAAAGCGCACCTGCGATACCCCGCGGCGTTCATGGTCAAAGAGAATAAGCATCGGCAGACGTCGGCGCCGGCGCCGAGTTCCTGAGACTCTGCGCCACAAAGTCGAGCACTGCCGCGATTTGTTCTTTTGTCACATCGAATTGCTCCATTACTTCCTCAACGCTCAAGTCCTCGAGATTTTCTATGATCGTCGCAACCGGCAACCGGGTGTCCTTGAACACCCACGCGCCGCTGACTTTACCGGGGATGCTTTCCACTGCCGGACATTGGGACCAATCGAGAATTGCCATGTGATTACCCTCTTTCATGGCAGCTTCGGCCTTGGATTCTTAGTCCGTTGTGTAGTTGATCTCCAACGTGCGAACTCGCCTGGCTGAGGCGGCCAGGACGACGACAGAGAGAGCCAGCACTCCAAATATCGCGATGTATCGCGATATCGGCTCGGGATTCGAAGCAAGCAGCGCGAAGAGAGCCGGCATTCCGGGGGCGAGAGTTACCTCGACCGGACAAAGCGACTTCAGATAGTAAATTACGCTGAATTTCTTCAACAGCGCGGGCAAAATCGGGTTGATCGATTCCCAAATCAGCACGATCGCGGCCGCCACGATCGGGTTCCGGAAGAGCGGCCCGGCGGCGAGAAAAACGCTGCCGTAACCAATGCATGCAAGCACGGTGACGCCGAGATAAGAGGCGATTTGGGAGAGACCGTTCTGATCCAGATAGTGCGTAATCGTATCGGAATCGAATTGATATAGCAACGACGCTATCTGAAGAAGCGCGCTGGTAGAAAAGATCACGACCGCCGCTAGCAGACCCGCAAGATATTTACCCAGCAAAAGAACCTCGCGGCGAATTGGAGTGAGCAAATAGAAGTGCAGAGTTCTGTCGAGCATTTCGCCGCGAAACAGATTCATGAAGATCCCGAGACAACCGAAGAAAATAGCGAGCCGGATGAAGAAGAACTGAAAAACACCGGCAAATACATAAGTGTCTTGACCGAGACCGATACCGGAAACTCGGCCAACACCCGCCACAACGCCGTTTTCGAGGCGAATGGTCAGCTCGTTATTGCCATCCGAGTAACGGAAGGTCTCAATCGAAATCGATTCGAAGGCTCGCCGGCCCGTGCGCACTCGTCTTGTCCGCGAGCTTGTGACTGGTGGATTGCCGAGCTGTGCGATCACATCCGCTCGCGACATGCCGCCGCTGATGGAGGCGAAATCGCGTTCAGTTAGAGGCCGCAAGCTCTTGCGGGCCATCTCTTGACGGACGCCATGCATGCGAAGCTCGACCATCGAATGGACGAAAAAGAGCGCGACCGGAGCGAGCGCGAGAAGATAGATCCACAAGCCGCGTTTCGCGAAGAACGTCTTCTTCATTTCGAGGCGGATAATGGCGGGGATCGTCATCGCGTAACTTCCTCCGCGCCGATCAGGTATTCGTAGACCGAGTGCACGTCGTCATCGAACGGCGCAACGGATTCGACAGAAAAGCCATCGAGCGCGATGTGGTTCATGAGCAGATAAAAACGGTCGGGATCGCTGGTTTTCGCGAGTAGCCCGTGCCGGTCTTTGTGGATTCGAATTTCAACAATGTGATCTTCGGTAAATAAGCGTGCGGCAAGAGCGCTTGGACGGTCGCAGCGAATCAGGATCTGCATTGGATGATCCTCGATCTCGCTGCGAACGCCTTGTATATTGCCTTCAGCAGCGACATAACCGCCGCTCAAGAGAATGACTTGATCGGAGATGATATCGACTTCGTGGAGCACGTGGCTCGAAAGGATGACGTGGCAGCCATCCTTTGCGAGAGAGCGGAAGAGCGCGATGGTTTCAGCGCGGACGAGCGGATCGAGACCATTCAACGGTTCATCAAGCACGAGTACACGTGGATTGTGCGCGAGCGATTGTGCAAAGCGGATACGCTGGCGCATTCCTTTGCTGTAACCCGCGACCTTGCGATGAGCAGCTTCGCGAAGGCCGACGCGGTCGATGGCGCGCCAAGTCAGTTCCTCGCTTTTCGCGCGATCGAAACCGTAGAGCCTGAGATAGGAATAGACGAACTGGTAGCCGGTGAGACCTTTGGGCGACGAATCGAATTGCGAGCAATAGCCGACGAGGTGGAATAATTGCTCAGGCTGGTCGGGCGTAAGATCCAAGATGCGAATGCTGCCTCGGGTGGGCCGGATCAGCCCCGTCATTAGATTCATCAACGTGGTTTTGCCGGAACCGTTGGGACCGACCAGGCTGGTGATGCCGGGCGGAATTGAGAGATTTACTCGATTGACGCCGAGGACGTCGCCGTAGAACTTCGAGACGTTGTCGAAGACGATGCGATCGGTCACCGTACGACCTCATTTACTCGGACCTTACGCATCAAAAGGTAGAGACAGAAAGCCGCAATGGCAAGGAGCGCGATCCAGGCTTCGGTAACAGAAAATGGCAGGTCCTCCGTATCGCGAAACAGATCCTGCCAAACGATGGACACCAACCTTGAGATATCGATGAGATAGCCTTGCTGGGTTCGCAGGACGGCATTGATTGCGCGGCCAAATCCGGCGCCGAAAAACAGCACGCCCAGCAGCATCGCTCCTGCGACGACACGCCACTTTACCCAGGCCGATAGAGCCAGAGCGAGAAGCGAAAGGATCAGAATGCAGATGAATGAAGCGAGCAGAATGCCGCCGGCCATCCAGAGGTTGTCCCACATCCATTGCCAGCCGGAAAAGCTCGCCTGCACGAAAAACAATACCAGCCCGGGGACCCAAGTAATCCACGAGAGATTGATCAGCAGCACGGACATTTTCCCGAGAACATATTCGGTGCGGGACAACGGGCGGCAGAGGTAGAGCGTCAAAGCGCCATTAGCTAAGTCGGGAGAGACTAATCCCGGCCCGATGAATGCGGTAAGAATGAACGCAAATACCGCCTGGGTGCCGAGGAAGCCCAAGAAGAACTTGTTGTTGATATCGATAAACGGCTCGGTGCGCGCGCCCAGGAACGAGAGAGCGCTGAGATGGGCGTTCGCGTAGATACCAAGCAGGCAAAGCAGCGGAAAGAAAAAGCAAAGAACAAAGAAAATCGTTTGGAACTTCGAGCGAAGCAGCGAGCGCCGAGAGAAGCGATACAAAACGAGAAAGCGCGACCAGGAGGCCGTTACGGCGCCCGAATATCCGCGATAGCTGCGCTTATAGACTGCCATTGTTGGTCTCCATGGCCTTAAGGAAAATATCTTCGAGGGTGTCGCGGCGGAAATTCAAGCGGCGAAGCTGGATGTTGCGCTCGGCGGCGATGCGGTAGATGTCGCGCACTTCTACCCTATCGGCAAGCACCATTTTCAAACGATGCATGGCGCCGGGCGCACATTCGCAGCCGAGATGCGCGGCGGCTTCGACGAAACCCGCGCGATCGCCTTCTACTTCGAGTTCCAGAAATCTGCGATTCGAGCGGCGCTCGTCGGCAAGATTCGAATAGTGAACCACGCGGCCTTGCTTGAGGATTACGACTTCTTCGCAGGTTTCTTCCACGTCGCGCAGCAAGTGCGAGCACAGAAGAATGTGCATCTCACCGCTATCCCGCATTTCGCGAACCAGGCGGATCATGCGCTGGCGAGCCGGCGGATCGAGCCCGTTGGTGGGCTCATCGAGAATAAGCAATTTCGGACCGTGTGCGATCGCCTGCGCGAGCTTTGCAAGCTGCTTCATGCCAAGCGAGTAGGTACCGAGTTTCCGATACCGAGCTTCGCCAAGGCCAACGTAGAACAGCGCTTCGTGCGCACGTTCCAGCGCGGTTTCCGAAGGCAATCCGGACAGCTCGGCCATGAGACGAATGAACGAAACGGCACTCATGTTGTGGATGAAGGCGTCGTTTTCGGGCATGTAGCCGACTAGTCTGCGGATTTTCTTCGAGTCGGTGCGGATATCCGAACCGAAAATATACGCGGAGCCCGTGGAAGGAGGCCAAAAACCGAGCAAAGCGTTAATGAGTGTAGATTTACCGGCGCCGTTCGGGCCAAGCAGACCAATGGTGCGGCCGGAAAAAGTACAAGAGAGATCCCGCAGGACCTCTCTTGCGCCCAATCGAACGGAAAGATTGCGTAACTCGATGACGGGAGAATTCACTTGCGTTGTGTGGGAGTTGGCGCCCTGAGGGCAGACGTCGCCCTCGAAGCGATGAGCGGAAGCAGCGGACGGCCCTGCTGGATGCCAGCGAGCGTACCAAGATCGAAGCCGAGGAACGAACCGCGGCTTGCCGCAACAATACGATCCGGTTCGCCGTACACACAGATCAAGGCTGGACCGCTCGTGGCCAGCAAAGCATTAAGCGACTGCTGCTGTGCCGAAGTCAAGTTCGTAGCGCCTTTCAACTGCTGCACGAGCGGACCGAAGGTGCTGCCCGGATTCGTATAAATCAAAGCGGAGAAATTCGTGTAGCCATCGGTAGGCAACTGGTTCCGGAAATTCGTCGAGTTCACAAGTGTGTTGCCGTTTTGGCGATTCTGGATGGCCTGCAGAAGATTTGCCTCAGTCGAGCCAGCCAATAGATAGCCGTCCACGAAAGTATAGTAAGCGGTCAGATTCGGCATTTTGTCATTGCGCAGCCAGTAGAAAGTTCGCGCATTGATTTGCTCGCTGCCCGTTTGCAATTTGCCGCGATCCTCGGGGGCGTGCTGATTGAAGCGGTCTGCAAGCGTCGCAATCGTTTGCCGAAGCCGCTCCGGATCGTTCACCTCGATTACGATTCTCCACGATGGCACGGGCAGGAGCGGGCCATCCACCGCGAACGTCGCATCGTTTCCTAAAGGGGACGCTATGTCGTCGAGGACGCTGAGTGCGGTTTGCGACTCGAAAGAACTCAATTCTTGCGTGAAGCGCGCGTCACGCTCGCCTATGAGGGTGACTATTTCCTGCATGACGGCGCGCGGGGTCTTCATAACGAAAGAAGCGGCAACGCTCGCATCGGGCGATACGAAATTGAACGAGCCCATGGGGCCAGGCGTCGCGAGCCACGACGCGATGCCTTGCCGATTGCCATCGAACGAGAGAGACGCGCGCGTGTCGCTTGCGCCGAGGGCGCTACGCCTTTCGATGACCAAGTATTGGACATTGTTCGTTCCAGTGTTCAATACGGTTTTCGGCGCGATTTGTTCCAGGTTGATGGCGAGAAGGTACCCTACCCCTGATTGGTATGCTTTTTCGATGCGTGCATAAAACGGAGTACCCATAAAGCTGCCCGAGCCAAGACGGCTCAATTGGGCCGGATCCGACGAAGCGATCACAAGATTATTGTTCACCGATATGTGCAAACCCGCGGCCGCAGGCAAATTCTGCTGAATATAATCTGCCAATCCGGGCTGCTGTACTTCGGCGAGCAGCAGCGGCGCCTGGTTGCGCGCGGCCGCTACGACAATCTCATTTCCCAGATACCGGCTGATGGAGGAGATCTGGCCGACGAGCCGGTCGAGATCCGCGCTGCGCGAGGCAGGCTGCTGGTTCCACCAGTTACGAAGCACGTCGCTCTCGGCGAGCCGCTGATCGAACATCTGTTTGGCTTGCGCGATGGCTCCGCCGACGTTTGGAATGGCCGCGTAGACTACGCTATCGTCCGGCACATACTTGGCAAGATTCGAGGCATAGCGTAAACCGGGCGATGAAATGCTTTGAATCTGCTTCTGCAGCGTGGAAAGCTCGCCTAGAAGCGAGAGATAGGAAGCGGCGTTATTGCTCCAGGCGAACTCAGAGGCGATCGGGACATCATCCAGCCCAGCGGTCGCGACCTGCTGGCCAGCCGCCCGATCGAACACCACATGCCCGCTCGTTATTCGCGCAGAGCCTCTTGCAATCGCAACGCGAGAGCCTTTTGTGCCCCGATCGAAAGATAGTACGGCGTTTTTGACTGGCACCAACATCTCGCCGCTCGAAACGTACATGCCGCGTTGACTTGAATCCATTGCAGCTACAATCAGCCGGCCTTGTTGAAGATTCAGGGTTGAGCCATTCCACCGGCGGGAAAACGAGATATTCGATCGTTCCCCTACTTCGACGTCGCCACCGCCCAGCAAATGCAGAATCACTCGGGAGCCTTTCGCGGTGCGAAGCTCATCCGTGTTGTTGATGAGAGCACCGGCTTCGACGAGCGAAGAACCGAACGCGGTGATGCGGTAGACGCGTCCTTCAATGCTCGCCACCGTGGCGCGGACGGCTTGCTGGCCCGGCAACAAGCCCAAGCGGGCCCCTACGATTCCCAGAACAATGCCGATCACTAGTGTGGCAGCCATGGCCCACGCCAGAGTAGGTATACGCTTTCGCGGCTTGGCCGATGGCCATAGGCTCGTTTCCGGCTCAGATCCTCGCGCTTCCCGAACAGCGCGGCGGCAGGCGACACACTCATGCGTGTGATCTTCGAGCAACAAGGCGCGCGCAGGCGTCAGAGTGTGGCTGAGATAAGCGGGGATCAACGCTTGAAAATCCGAACAGCTCCGAATATTTTCAACTGAAGCGCTCAGGAAAGAATTCTCAAAGAGCTTGCGGAACACGCGTCCAGCGGCTTCACGAACCACCTTCTCCTCCGGTTCCTGCTCGCGGATTGCGGCAACGGCGCGATCTAATTCCTGCTGCTTCATGACTGGCCTCCAAAATAGGAACGGATTTCTTTTTGCAATTGACGCCGTGTGCGGTGCAGCGTGACGGCGACCAGGACTTGCGACATATTCAGCGCTTCGGCAATTTGGCGATTGGTGAAATCCTCAAAATGCCGGAGAGCGAAGATTTCGGCGGAGCGCGGGTTGAGTGAGGCGAAGGCGCGCCGCAAACAATCGCGCATTTCAGCGCGCGAACTCTCGCTGCGGCCGATTGCGTCGCTGAGAGGGACGGTCGGCCCGACCTGGCGCGAGCGGAGCAGATCGAGCGATGCATTGACGGCCGCGCGCCTGAGATAGCTCTCTTCGTTCACTGGAGCGGCGACAGACGCGTCGCGGCGCAGCAGGCGCAGGAAAATGGTCTGCAGAACGTCTTCGGCGTCGGCGGCGTTTCCGGTGATCCGATATGCGGTACGGAATACCAGACCGTGATATTGCTCAAAGACTCGGCTGAATTCCGGAGTATGCGTAGAAGCCGCGGCCTTTCCTATTGCTAATTGCAGGCGTCCCCTCTTTCTGCTTTGCCAGCACTAAAGACGGGGGATCGGGACGATTATTACAAAGCGTAGGAATATTTTTGCCCCTCGCTTACGCTCAGGGTTCTTTTGGAGTGTGGAGCGAGCCTCCAGGCTTGCCATGCCGCCATTCGTGGCGGCATAAGTCGGCTAGAAAGCCGACTTTGCAGGCCTGGAGGCCCGCTCCACGGCCCCATCTGCGTCTAGTTAGGGAAGATCGGGGTCTGGGGTGCTTTCGCGGCCGGGCTGGAGGCGCATTTGTTGATAGATATCGGCCAGCCGGTTCTTCATTTTCTTTAACTTCTCGAATTCGGCTAGTTCGCGACGGGAGTCGCGGGTCCGCCCGAGTTCGCGATAGAGGACGCCCAGCCGATAGTGGGCGGCAGGATTGAATGGCTCGAGTTCGACGGCCCGTTCGAGGCGGGGCTGGGCTTGCTGCGGCTCGTGCCGGGACATCAGGATTTTGGCCATGCCTAAGTTGGCGGCCGGGTCATCGGGCTGCATTTCCAGAGCCTTGGCATAGTGCGCGGCCGCGGTTTTCAGATCGGAGCGGCGCACGGCAATGTCGCCCAAGCGGCATTCGGATTTTTCATCGAATGGATTTCCGGCGAGAGCCGCTTTGTACTCTTTTTCAGCTTCTGCTTGCGCCTCAGCGGATGATTGCGTGTTGAGCATTTCGGCGAGTTCGTAGTGAATGTCTGCTCGTTGCGGATCGAGTTTCAGCGCCACGCGATAATTTTCGATCGCCGTTTCGTCCTTGGCTTGGCGAGCTAACTCGTGAGCCATGAGTTGATGCATGCGCGCGGAATCGGGCGCAAGCATGGCCATGCTCAGTGTGGTTTCGTCCGACAGTTCGGAGTAGATTCGGTGAGCCGTATACAAAATGTCAACGTTCGTGGGATCGAGACGCCGAAGAACATTCACGACTTCGGCGGCTTTATCGAGATTGCGAAGCGCATATTGGATTTCGATCAGCTCGAGGCCTGCTTCGATACGCAATTTTTGTTCGGTGAGGTTCGGAAATGCTTTTTCGAGATCGGCCTGCGCTTTGGCATTTTCGCCGATGCGCTTTTCGCTCATTCCCAGCAGAGCCTGCAGTTTCCACAAATTTGGACTCGCGGCGAGCGCGGCGCGCAGATCCGATGCCGCGGCTGCGTACTGGCCTTGAAAATACTCGAGGACGCCTAGGTTCCCGCGCGCATCGAGATTGGCCGGATCGATCGCGAGGATGGCTTTGAATTCGCCTATCGCTAGATCCGGCCTTTTGTTCTGCAGGTATTGCTGAGCTTGCCGGGTATGTGATTCTATGCCGGTTTGCGCGAACAGCGATGCCGCGACTAGTAGGCTAAAAAGAAATCCGCACGCCAAGCTGGATGGTGCGCTGTCCGAAGGCGTTATTCGTCGATTGATAATTGTTCGTGGTTGCACTGATGACACCCGCGGTACTCGTACCAAGATTATTACCGGGGGCATTACCCGCACCGTTTCCCGGTGTTGAGAAATTCGCATGATTCATCACGTTTAATGCATCGAAGCGAAGCTGCAGGTTGCCCGTCTCGTGCGGTAACGGGAACTTGAAGTTCTTGCCAAGCGAGACGTCGACATCCGCCAGGCCGGGTCCGCGAAGGATGTTGCGCCCGGCGCTCCCAAACGTGCCCTTGGCGGGAACGGCCCAAGCAGGATTGGTACAGCCGGCGGGAGACGTCGTACCATCCGGCAGGATAATGCAGGTGTTATACCATCGCGACACGGAAGGATTCGAAATATTCGGATCGCCGATGAGATTGGGGAACCAATTTCCAGATAGTGCACCACTACTGTTGGTTCCGCCCACGACAGCGGAGAACGGCGTGCCGGATTCGAGCACGTACATCGTACTAACCTGCCAGCCTCCTAACACGGCATCCACGAAGCCATTGCTATTCAGGAAAGCTCTTCCTTTGCCGAATGGCAGATCATACAGCAAAGACCCCTTGAACATGTGAGGAATGTCGAAGTTGGACCGCGCGTAGTTGAGCTGCGGGTTGTAGGCGGATTGATAAATTTGCCCGCCATCGCGGCTTCCCCAACCGGATGAATCTTGCGAATCCAGCATCTTTGAATACGTGTAGTTGACGTTGAATTGAAGGCCGTGACTCAAGCGCTTGATGAAGCTCAATTGCAATGAGTTGTAGTTGGAAATTCCGTTGTACAGGTTGCCGTTGATCTGCGTGAACTGCGGGAACGGGCGCAAACTTTGCGCGCCGCTGGAATTGGCGGCGCTTTGCGCCAGAAGATTTCCCGGCACCTGGTTGTAGTCGATGGGGAACGACAAATTTGTTCCGTGGTTCCCAACATACGAAGCTTGCGCCATCATGCCGGAGCCCAATTCATGTTCGATGCTGAATGACCATTGATACTGCTTGAGCATCGGCGTGTTGTACGGAAAGTAGGGCGCGCTCTGTCCATTGAACGCGGCCGGTGACCGGTTCGGACCGACGTAATTGAGATTGGCGAAGGTCGCCTGTGAAAGAACAAAGACCGGATTGATTTGATTGGTGGAGGTGAGACTGCCGTGGCTGTTGTAGCCCAATCCTTGTGCAGCGCCCGCGTAGGTATCAAGGCTCCACGGACCGTTGTAGATACCGAAACCTCCGCGCAAGACCCAGTTACTTTTTGCAGACCATGCGAATCCAACGCGCGGCAGCACTGTGTCGTAGATGGTCGCCTCGAGGTTGTTCCGGCCGTATAGACCGCCAAACCACATCGCACCGGGTGTATTGGTGACAGGGTTGATCGCGGTGGGATCGAAATTGCCGATGCGGTTCGCAATTTCGTGCCAGCCTTGTTGAATTTGATAACGCAGACCGAGATTCAAGGTCAGCCTTGGCGTGATTTTGAAATCGTCCTGAATAAAGAATTGAGGGATCTTCTGCCTGAAGCCGACGATGGGCGTGTTGCTCGCTTCCCACTTTTGCACCTGGCCCAAAAGAAAGTCCGCATAGCCAATGCCGCCGCTAACATTGGGCGCTTGCTGCGTGAACGCTCCGCTGAAAGTAAACGTCCCGGCGTTAATGTTGCCCCAGGGAGTTGAGTTGTCTTGATAGGCGAGCACCTCTCCGCCGAACTTGAGGATGTGGCGGCCGCGAATAAGGGTTACTACGTCAGACAAATCGAACCCATTTTCCGCATAGATTGCATTGATGGAGGGACCGATTTGCGTTGTATTGGGAGTGGTGTTGATGGTAAGGGTTGGCGGCAGGTTGGCGACCGCAAAGTTCCAACCTAGCTTTTTCGGAAAATCCTGATTCAAAGTGACCGGCGTAAACCAATTGCCCTGCCGCGTGAATCCGAAGCGAAATTCGTTCACAGTGCTTGGGCTGATCGTGTAAACGTCCGAAATCTGCGCGTTGTAACGATCGACATCGCCCGACTGATTACCTATCGGATACGCCTGCGAAGTGAATGCTGGATTGTCGCTCTGCGTGATCGAGAAGGTTACCCGATTCTTGTCGGACATGTTGTAATCCATCCGGCCGAACCATTTGAGGAATGGGCTCGGCGATTGGAAGTTTCCGACAAAATTGTTCGAATAGCCGCCTCGGTTTGGGTTCGGATAAAGCGTCTGGAACTGAAGTGCCAGCGGATCGAGCATACTCGCGGGAATTTTGTTGCCGGAAAACGGAATGCGCCCGCCGTTCGCACCTTGCCCCAGCGTGTTGGGCTGGTAAATAATCGGCCACTGGCTCATGTCCGAAAAATCACCGGCCCGTGCCGCGGCGACCGGAAACGTGTTGGTTCTGACGGCGCTGCCGTTGTTGATGATCTTGTCGACGTTGAAGAAAAAGAAAAATTTGTTTCGGATTATCGGGCCGCCCACGCTGCCGCCGAAATTATTGAAGCGCAGAAAAGGAACGGTAGCCGAGAAAAAGTTTCTGGCGTTCAGCGCGTCGTTCTGAAAATATTCGTATGCGGAACCGTGCCATTGATTCGTACCTGACTTGCTGATCTGGTTAAAGACCGCACCGCCGACACCATACTGCGCCGAGAATGTGGACGTGTTCATCTGGATCTCGGCGACGTCTTCAAAGACCATCTGGTCGAAGTTCGCGCTGTGGGGCAGCATGACGTTGGCGCCGTCAGCTAGAAAATTGTTGTAGTACGGCATGTTGCCGTTGACCGCGACGCCGGTACCGGAACCGGCAGCTCCAGGCAAAAGCTTCGTGAAATTCGCCCAGCTCTGGTTCACGTTTGGAAGCTGCTGCATGGTATGCGCCTGCAGCGTGGTGGTCTGCTCGCCGTTTTCGGTGTGCAGGAGCGGGACGTCGGCCATGACTTGCACTTGCTGCTGCGTTTCGCCTACCGTGAGCTGAGCGTCCACAGTCGTAGTTCCGACCGTGAGATCTATCCCGCTCCGGACCAGTTTTCCGAAACCGGCTTTTGAGAAGGTGATCTGATAGTGTCCCGATACGATCGAAACAGCATCATAAATACCGGCGTCGTTGGTAACGAGTTCTCGGGATACCCCGGTATCCACGTTTACGATGACGACGCTTACGCCTGGGACGGTGGCTCCGGTAGCGTCCGTTACCACGCCGCGTAACTCCCCTGAATTGGTATTTTGAGCGAAAGCCGCTCCGACCGTCAGGCAAGCCAGTAAAATCAGCCTGCTTGGCGCAGTTGTCCTCGATCGCATGTTGAAGCCCCCTCTAACCGCTTTGAAAGTACACAGGAAATGGCAGGATTCGAGAGGTGCTTTACGGGACTTTACCCGTAGATCCCCGCGCGGGCGGTACGTTACCAGAAGTATGCGGCAACAACGGTGGGCGGTCCACTTACGCCGGATAGCACTCTGGTAGAGATTACAACCTGGATGTTCTTGCGATACCAGTCGCGCGGGGCGTGCGCGAGCGCTTGCTCGAAATAGGCGGGATCGGTTACGAATTCAGCGGCTGCTTCGGTGCCGTACTGCGCGATGCCGGCGAGAATCACGATGGTTTGTTCGGTCGTCCGGTTCACCATGCGGGTGACCAGAGCGTAGTCCTTACTAATATCCTTGCCGGGAGGCCAGGCGTTGACCAACTGCCAATCGACGGCGGCCGGATTTTGCTTGTCGCGAATGATTTGGGCGTGCGTTTGGTGGTCGGTATCGAAATAGAAGCGAAGCTCGTTGCCGAAGCTCAGAGTCCATTCGTTGTCGAAAGCGCCGATGAAGACGGCCGGCTTGCCGCGCAAATCGGAAAGAGAGATCAGCCTTTCACCACGCAAATCTACCTGTTTGCGTTTTTGCGCGAAGAGATTCGCGAGACGAGAAAAGGCTTGCGCGTCCGCGAGCGCTACCGCGTTGCTCCACATGGGCCTGATTTCTTCGGGCGCTACGGAGGCCACCGGCGGCGGAGACGAATGGTTCTCCTCGGCGAACCAGGCGTTCAGGCCGCGCGCGACATCAGCGCGGAACGTATAAAGCTGAGGCTGACCCATGCAGACCAGCACGGAATTCGCGCTGAGCGCCGGATCCCAGAAACGATCGAGCGACGTCGGCCTTGGCCATAACCACAAACCTGCGGCAATGACGGCCAGCACGATAAACGCGGGAATGGCGATAACAGAGCGGCTGCGCTTTTCGCTAGCAACGATCGCCGCTGGAACGACTGGCGGCTTGGAGGGCTCAATCGGATGATGGTGCGCCTCGGGAATATACGAGCCCGGCGGCAAGCTGAACCGAAGCTCACGCGCGCCGGCTTCCAAATAATATTGAGCGAGGCGCTTTCTTACTTCTCCGGCGGTACCACGCACTACCGGATCCTGGTTTGTATCGTAGTTCGGTTCGCGCTCGAAAACGTCGACGCCGAGCGTGCGTTCTTTCAGGCAATCGAAACGGCCCTCGACGGCGGCCTCTACAATGTGCCTGAAGAAACGCGAGCATTTTTTGCTAGCGCGAAATTGATGGCTTTCTAAAATCCGATCGAGCTCGGCCAAGACTTCGGCCTTCGGCAGATCGGACCAGGTAGTCCCTTCGCCGACACTCACACCGGGAGTGTCCCAATGCGACCCCATGCTGGATCGTCATCTTATCACGTTCCACGTACAGTTCGGGTACAGTACGGGGGTTACATGGCCTACGAGACTTGCCAGTAAACGGAATAGCGTTTGTCGAGGAGTCTGTGGAACGGCACTAGCGTCACGTCTTTCTTCTGACCGGTCGTGCGGAAGGTCAAGGGCTGGCCGGTTGGCTTGATCCACGATGCGAGATCGGCGCTTGGCGCGTGAAATGCCGGAGGATCGATCGCTGGCGCGGCGGGAGTTCTGTTCGAGCCGCCGAGAGGCGAGCCGGATTGTTCCGTGTCCGGCGCACCCACGCGCAGGTTGGGACCCATGCGATGCAGATCGGTGAGGCCGTCGCTTCCCAGATCACCCGCGAGCACCAGCGGACCATAAAGGAAGGCCTGGGTTTGCGGATCGTCGGGCAGGGCTTCCATGTGCAGATGCATAGGGAGGTTCAATTCAATTTTGTCGCCGGCTTTCCAGGTCCGGTTCAAAGTCAGATAACTGCCAGGCGCGGAGGACGCATCGAGCGTTTTTCCGTTCAGCTTGACGGCGGGGGCGGAGCGAAGCCAACCGGGAATCCGCAAACGGATGGCAAGCCGATCGTGGCGGGCAGCGACAACCGTAAGAACGATATCCGAAGATTCGGGATACTTAGTGTCCTGGCGAAGCTTCAGGCCTTTCTCCGCCCAATCGAGTTCCGAAGGAATGAAGAGATTGACGTAGAGGCCTTCGGTGTCACGCCAGTAAATGCTGTCGTTCAGTTTGGAATATTCTTCGACACCGGAGCCGGTGCAACACCAAAATGTTTGATCTTCGCTGTTGAATGTTCTCCAGGCACCTGGCGTCAACGAGAGGTAATACTGCGTATGGCCGGTCTTGGGATCGATGGCGCCGAGGCGATGGTTCAGCAGCGAGCGTTCGTAGTAATCGAAATAGGCCGGACTCGGATTCCAACTATATAGATGACGCGCGAGCTTCAGCATGTTGTATGCGCAGCAGCATTCGGCTGTATTGACGCTGAGTTTTAATTCGGCGGCGAGCCGGCGCGGCGGCGCGAGCCAGAGCTCCGCATTGCTTGTCCCGGCCGTGACATAGGAACGTGCCGTTGTCACTTCATAGAAGAAATAATCGGCCACGTCGTGG